>Ga0114910_1001029_pt1 | contig 13686 bp, 13 predicted proteins | sample MalvireepMed_908_FD_83500 | JGI IMG/M metagenome (GOLD analysis project Ga0114910, IMG submission 83500) | Marine viral communities from the Global Malaspina Expedition - Malaspina viral metaG DeepMed_908 | ecosystem: Environmental > Aquatic > Marine > Oceanic | place: Mediterranean Sea...
ATTTTGCGTCAGCCCGCCGAAGCGCAATCTGAGTGAGAAACGGCCCGATGATTTCAAAGGCGATGGTGCTGGCGACTGCGACTGCGAGCAGATCTTCACCGATTTCCGGGAACCGCTCGCCGGCGACCAGCGCCATGCCAATGGCCACGCCCGCCTGCGGCATCAGACCTAGTCCGGTCAGGCGGCTTTCGGTTGGCGGCAACCCTGCAAGGCGCCCGCCAAGCCATCCGCCGAGAAGCCGTGCCAGCGCCCTTAGAACACAGTAGGCTGCGCAGATGTAACCGATCTCCGCAAGATTGGCTGTCTTCAGCGAAGCGCCGGCCATGACGAAGAACAGCAGCATGAACGGCCATTCGATTCGTTCGATTTCGTAGAAGGGCCGCTCGTGATGGCGCGCGAGATTGACGATGGTGGCGCCGCAGACCATGCCTGTCAGCAGAAAGGAAAAGCCGAAATACAAGGCAAGCCCCGAGCACAGGAAAACCAGACCGACAGCCTCGATCAAGGTGGGCTCGCCCGGCTTGATCCGCCCGGTCAGAAAGGCAGCGGGCAAGCCGATTGCAGTACCGAGCAGCGCAGCGCCTCCCACCTCGCGCCCACCATGAGCCAGTGCCATGACGGCATTCTGGTCCAGCAGGATGCCGGTAATAGTCAGAGCGGCCGAGAAAGCCAGCAGGCCCCAGGCGTCATCAATCGCGACGATCCCGAGCAGGTTGCCGGCAAATCGCCCCTTGGCGCCGGTCTGGGTGATGACATCGTGCGTGGCAGCGGGATCGGTGGCTGCAGACAGTCCGCCCAGCAACACCGCTATGCCGACCGGCAGGCCGATCAGCCAAAGACCTGTGGCCACGATAACGACCGATACCGCGACCAATGTCAGCGAAATGATCACGATTTCCCGGCCGTGTGCTTTCAGCGTCTCGGGGCTGAGTGTTCCGCCGAGCAGAAAGGCCACCATGGTCAGTGCGGTGGGTGCGTAGAACTCATTGGACTCATTGAAGCTGTTGGGCAGCAGGTCCAGGGCTGGCGGGCCGAGGAGAGCGCCGAGCAGGATCAGCAGGGTGACGCGGGGGACATGGACAATGCGGCCGATCTTGTCGAGCAACAGTCCGGCCAGAAACAGAATGCCGATTGCGACCAGAACTTCAGCGTTGTCCATCGGCGTTCCCCAAGTTTAAAAAAAAGCCGTGTTGTGAGTTTCATTCTCACCAAAACGGCCCGGAATTGGTTCCCGGGCCGTTGGCTGGATTTATTGTCCCTTGCTCAAGGACGGGTCATGCCCGCCATGTCAACGGCAGCTTTGGATGACAAGTCCTCAAGGCTGTCATAGGCCAATTGTATGGCGTAGCGGGGATTGTGCGCATAGGCTCCGTTTTCCTTGGCCAGGAACTGGTAGTTGTAGGCAGCGCGCAGCAGACGCGGCGTCCAGCTCTGATAGCGGTTCGGAAACTTGGCCTCATCAGGGTCGGCCATGCCATTTCCGTTCAGATCATTGAAGAAATAGGGATATGCGTGAGAGTCATAGGCTACGGGCTTGCCGGAGACTTCTTTTGCGTAAAGCATGACAGCCTCGCCGAGCTTCTCGTGCAGAGTGCTGATCTCGGCCCGGATGCCTTCCTTGACGTCGCCGTCGCCATCAATGTCGGCCGGGGTGATGCGGATATCGCGGACAGTTTCCGCACCCTTGTGGCAGGCAACGCATTGGTCGACAGCGACAACCTTGGTGGTATGCGGATTGTGGCAGGTGGTGCAGGTGTTGAAGTCGGGCACATGAGCAAACCGTTCGGCATAGACCTTGCCATCATACTGGTAGCCGCCGCGAACAGCGCCGCCGAACATGGTTGCTGCCGAAGCCGCGTAGTGCACGTTGATAAATCCGAGCTCACTGTTGATGGCATCGTCTTCGCCACCTGCGATTGCCGAGTTGACGGTGTCGCTTGAGGCGCGCCCCTGATGGCAAACCATGCAGATTGCCGAGGGGCTGGCCTCAGTCATGATTTCGCCGGACGGGAAAGTGATCTGCTCAAGATCGCTTGCGGCCTGGTTGTGGCAGGCGATGCAATCGATGGGAGCTTCAATTGCCGCTGGCGCATCAACCTTGCCGGCCATCGAGCCGTCAGCGCCGAGAAAATCCATCAATCCGGGTCCGGAATGGCAGGTGGCGCAATCCTCAGGCACTGCGCCTTCCTCGTTCCAGTGGGCAAAAGCTTCGGCTTTCCGATCACCATGCGGAGAGACGATCCAGCTTTCGACGATTGAGGTGACAGGGGATTGATCTTGTGCCTGAGCCGCCGGAACGGCAATTAAAATCAAAGACATGATGGGCAAAGCGAAACGGGTGTAAAACACGGGGGTCCTCCAGCGGTTCAGTCAGTTTGGGTTTAACCGGCAATTCTGGATGCTTGGCTTCTCTTTTGATTATGCCGCCGGACAAATGTCCTGCATTGATCTGGCTCAAAGGCATGCGTGTTCTGCGCTGATAGATTTCGCGGATACTGAACAAAGGTATTTGGCCTGATGCAAAATGCGTCAGGCTGGAACTTGAGGGATTATGTTGACGTGTTGCCCGGCTTGAGGATCGATCATACGAGACTGCCAGACCAGACGGTACACGATGGTGCAGCGGTGAAGGCGATTGCGCTTCTGGGGGCGGATCTTCCGGGACTGCGGCCAAAGCTGCTTTGTGAACAAGGCGACCGGGTCAAGCGCGGCCAGGCGGTCTTTCACGACCGCGCATACCCGGAAGTGGTTTTCGTTTCCCCGGTTTCCGGCGTGGTCAATTCAATCACGCTAGGTCCAAGGCGCAGTCTTTCAGCGCTGGTTATCCAATCCGACCCCGAACAGCCTGAACCGGATTCTGTCGATATGTCTTTGGCGGCGGAGGATCTGCGTGCAACGCTTCTTGCCAAGGGATTCTGGCCGGCCTTCCGGACCCGGCCCTATGGCCGGATTCCAGCGCCCGACGCGGTGCCGGACGCCATCTTTGTGACCGTGACTCCCGACAATCCGCACGCACCCGATCCCAGAGTGATGTTGCGTGACCAGCATCAGGCTTTTGCAGCGGGGCTGAAAGCAATGGCGGGCTTGACCCGCGGAACGGTCCATGTCTGCCAGACCCCGGGTGTGGATATTGCCGCTGGTAGCGGCGACCGTATCCGCGGTTCCTTTTTTCCCGAGGGCCGGTCTTCGGGCTTGAGCGGAACCCATATCCACCGGCTGCATCCGGTCGACCAGAGCCGCACGGTCTGGAGCATTGGATACCAGGATCTGGCTGCTATCGGGAAACTGATCGAGAGCGGAGTCCAGGATTTCATCCGGATCGTCGCTCTTGCCGGTCCACGCGCAAGGCAGCCAAGATTGATCCGGACGATCGCCGGCGCCAACCTGCAGGATCTTATCCGCGATGAAACCCTGCCGGGCGGCCAGGGCGCGGCTCTTTGCGTTGTTTCCGGCTCGGTAACAAATGGCCGGCAAGCCTCCTGGCTGGGCCGCTATCATCAGCAGATTACACTGATCGATGACGCGCCGCCGCGCCGCACGGTTTCCAACGGCGGTCTGTTGGGGCTTTTCAGGCAAGCGTCATCCAGGCCCGCAGCGGTGATCCCCACCGCCACTCTTGAGCAGGCTTTGGAATTCGATGTTCCTGTCGTTCCGTTCTTGCGGGCGTTGAGTGTCGGCGATGCGGAAACCGCGGCCCGTATGGGATGTCTTGAAATGGTCGAGGAAGACGTTGCTGCGGCATCGCTGGCTTGTACCAGTGGCGCCGACTACGGCCGCATGCTGCGTCACGTGCTGGATGAACTGGCGGAGGACGCATGACCGGCTGGACCCTCGACGCCTTCCGGATGCGGCAGCGGACCGGGTGGACCCCGGCGCGGGTGACCTATGTCCAGCTCATAGCGCTGGCGGCACCGGTGGTGGTGAGCGCGACTGAGCGCGGTTTGCAGCAAATTGTCGTGCTGCTGGCCGCAGCTGTTATCTGTCTGGTCTGGGAATTGGCGTTCGATCTGATCCGTGGCCGCGCATTGGGTTGGCATACCGCAACGGTGGCATTGATTTTTGCGGTTCTGGTGCCGGCGTCTATTCCCATCTGGCAGGTCATTGTTGCCGTGAGCCTTGGTGTCGTGTTTGGCGAGCTGGTGTTTGGCGGCAGGGGTTACGGGATTGTTTCCGGAGCTGCCGCCGCCGCAGGTTTTCTCGTGTTTTCCTTTACCGGAACCGCACTGCCGGTCCAAAGCGAAGTCATGGCGCTGGCGACGCTCCCCGGTCTGGCTCTGCTTCTTGCCGGCGGCCTCGTTTCATGGCGGGTTCTGGTTTCCGTGGCCGTCGTTCTGGCCGGAGCCGGGTTGATCCAGAATGACACGGGCGGGTGGCTGACCACCGCCGTCACTGTGGCTTTTGGTGTGGTTTTCCTGATTGGCGATCCGGTCGCCGGAGCTTCGACAAACCCGGGCCGCTGGGCATTTGGCATATTGGCCGGCCTGCTGATTGTGCTGTTTGATACTGCCAACGGTCCGGCCATTGCACCGGCTGCGGTGGTCTTTGCATCGCTGCTTGCCAGTGTCTTTGCGCCGCTGATCGATCATGTGGCGGTTGTGCTGATTGTCCGGCGACGGAGGCTTCGGCATGGCTAAGCTGTTCGCGCCCGTTCGACAGTTCTTCGCCCGACCCAATGATGATCTGGTCAAGATCATCGGTATGGCGGTTCTCGTGGCGTTTGTCTCATCGGCTGCCGTCTCCGTTACCGCGGTCATGCTGAAACCTTATCAGGAGGCCAATCGCGCTGCCGAGCAACAGGCCCGCATTGACAAGATGCTCGACACATTGCCGGGCATGCGTGACCTGATGATGGAGACCGGGGTCGACACGCTGGAGACCCGGCTGGTCAACCTTGATGACGGCAGCTTTGCAAGCAACGATGAGGTGGCGGGATTTGATCTGGAAGCCGCGCTTCAGGATCCGGAAGCGAGCGTTGCACTTGATGCGGACGTTGATATTGCCGGGATCAAGCGCAGGGCAAACCAATCGCCTGTTTATCTGCTGCAAAAGGACGGTGATCTCAAGCTGATCGTGCTGCCCGTCTATGGTGCGGGCTATCAGTCAACGATACGCGCAGCGCTGGCAATTGAAGCCGATCTGGTCACCATTGCCGCACTGGCGATTGTCGAACAGGGCGACACACCCGGTTTCGGTGCCCGGATTGAAGAGCCGGACTGGCTGGCACAGTGGCCCGGCAAGAAAATTGCCGATGAATCCGGCACCGTTCGCATCGAGCTTGTTCGCAGCGGCGCATCGACGCCCTACGAAGTCGACGGCATATCCGGCGCCACGCGCACCAGCAACGGGTTCACCAACATTTTGCGGTTCTGGTTGGGGGACAAGGGTTTCGGCCCGTTCCTGACCCGGCTCAGGCAGGAAGGGCTCTAGGATGTCGCTTAAACATCATCTGCTGGCTCCGTTGATCGGCAACAATCCGATCACACTGCAAATACTGGGCATATGTTCGGCCCTGGCGGTAACAACCACGCTGTCGACGGCTGTCACCATGTCGGTGGCGCTGACCGTTGTGCTGTGTCTGTCAGGAGGAGTGATCAGCCTGATGCGGAATCACATTCCGCCGTCGATCCGGCTGATCATTCAAATTACCATTGTCGCCTCTATCGTCATCGTGATCGATCAGTTCATGCAGGCCTTCATGTTCGAGATGAGCAAGAAGCTGTCGATCTTCGTCGGACTGATCGTCACCAATTGTCTGGTGCTGGGCCGGGCGGAAGCCTTTGCCATGCGCAACCCGGTGCTGCCGAGCGTCATGGATGGACTTGGGAATGGTCTTGGCTACAGCCTGGTGCTGTTGATTGTCGGAGCCTTGCGGGAGTTCCTGGGAACCGGCGCCCTTATGGGGGTTCCGCTGGTTGCCACCGTCGCTGAAGGCGGCTGGTTCCAGCCCTTGGGTCTGATGCAGCTGGCGCCAAGCGCCTTCTTCATCCTCGGTCTTCTGGTCTGGCTGGTTCGGGTCCTGCGTCCCGAACAGGTGGAGCAGCCCGAATTCCGGCTGCGGGCGCCGGAGGATAGCCGATCATGACCGAGCTGCTGATCAAATCGATTTTCCAGGAAAACCTGGCACTAGCCTTCTTTCTGGGCATGTGCACCTTTCTGGCTGTCTCCAAGCGGGTCGATACCGCATTCGGCCTGGGGCTTGCGGTGATCGTGGTTCAGGCAATCACTGTTCCGGTGAACTATCTGATCTTCAACATGTTGCTGCTGGAGGGCGCCTGGGCCTGGGCCGGATTGCCGGATGTTGACCTGACCTTTCTCAAGCTGGTCAGCTTCATCGGGGTGATCGCCGCAATGGTGCAAATCCTGGAGATGACACTCGACCGGTTTGTGCCGCGGCTCTACCGGGCGCTTGGCATCTTCCTGCCGCTGATCACCGTCAATTGCGCCATTCTGGGCGGCAGCCTGTTCATGGTGGAACGGCATTATGATTTCGAACAGTCGGTTGTTTACGGGATTGGCAGCGGTGTGGGCTGGGCACTGGCTATCGTGACTTTCGCCGCCATTCGGGAGCGGCTCAAATACTCTGACATGCCGAAAGGTGTGGAGGGGCTTGCCAGTGCCTTCATCGTCACCGGGTTGATGTCGCTCGGTTTTTCGGCGTTTTCCCTGGTGACGCCATGACGGAGATCGTTCTCGGTATCCTGTTGCTGACCGTAATCGTTCTCGTGCTTGCGATCACGGTGATGATGGCGCGGTCGATCCTTTCTCCCTCGCGCCCGGCGGTGTTGACCGTCAATGGCTCGAACCACTTCGACACACGCACCGGCATCAAGCTTCTCTCTGCCCTGCATGACAACGATATTCTGATCCCCTCGGCCTGCGCCGGCGCTGGCACCTGCGGATTGTGCCGCGTGAAAATCCTCAAGGGTGGGGCCGCACCCCTGCCAACGGAAGCCGCGCGTCTGACCAAATCCGATCTGCGGGACAATGTTCATCTTGCCTGTCAGGTGGTGATGCGCGGCGATATGGATGTCGAGGTCGACACGGATCTGATGTCGGCGGAAAAATTTGTCTGCACGGTTGAACGTGTTACGGCGCTTACGCCACTGATCCGCGAAATCGTTCTGCGCCAACCCGACGGCATGAAAGCCGATATCGAGGCGGGTTCCTTTGTGCAGGTGACGGCCCCGTCCTTCGAGCGGGACTATGCGGATATCGATGTGCCGGCGGAGCACCTGGATGTCTGGAAGAATCTGGTTGCGCTCAAGGTGTCAAGCACCGAGCCGGTAACACGGGCCTATTCAGTCTCCAACCGGCCCAAAGACACCGAAGCGGGCCTGATCGTGCTCAACATCAGACTGGCACTGCCGCCGCCGTCGGTTCCTGGTGCAATGCCGGGTGTTGTCTCGAGCTGGTTGTTCTCGCTCCGTCCGGGTGACAGCGTCGAGACGTCGGGCCCGTTCGGCAGTTTCCGTGCTCAGCCCGGTGACGCCGAGATGGTGTTTATCGGCGGCGGCGTCGGCATGGCGCCGTTGCGCGCCATCATTTTTGATCAGCTGCAGCGGGTCGGCACGCAGCGGCGCATCAGCTACTGGTATGGCGCGCGCAACAAGGGTGATCTGCCTTACCAGGCCGAGTTCGACGCCCTGGCGGCTGAACATCCGAATTTCGACTGGACCGTGGCCTTGTCTGACCCCCGCGAGGAAGACGACTGGCAGGGCAGTGTCGGGTTTGTGCATATGGTGGCGTGGGAGAAATATCTCAAAGACCATCCTGCGCCGGAGACCTGCGAGTATTATCTGTGCGGCCCGCCGATGATGATCCGCGCCGTGCTGGCCATGCTGGATGATGCCGGTGTCGACAAATCCCGTATCTTCACAGATGATTTCGGAGTCTGAGCCATGAAGATGAACAGACGCAAATTTATCTACGCGTGTGCTGGTGCGATGGCATTGGCTGTTCGCCCTACGTTTGCCGGAACGGTTGCCGTGGGCGGTCCGGCGTTCGGGAGCACCTGGCGCGCCGCCCTGCCGGATCAGGCCAGCTCACACGCGGTGCGGGAAATGGTTGCTTCGGTTGTCGCCGAAGTCAATCAGGCGATGTCGCCCTATCTGGCGCAGTCGGAACTGTCGGTTTTCAACCGCGCGGTGACGTTGGACTGGCAGCGATGTTCTGCCCCGCTTGCCGAGGTTTCCAAACAGGCGCTGGAAATGTGCCGGTTTACCGGAGGCGCATTTGATCCGACTATCGGTCCGGTGGTCAACCGCTTCGGGTTCGGGCCTATACATGGCGGGCGGGCACTGCCTGAAGACCTGTCGGTGTCTTCAAACAGCTTGCGCAAACGCACAGCCGGCCTGACGCTTGATCTGTGCGGGATCGCCAAGGGATATGCGCTGGACCGCATCATCGAAGGCTTGCCGATGGTCGGGGTTGAGGCCGCGCTGATTGAACTCGGCGGGGAAATCCGCACGCTGGGACATCATCCCGACGGCAGGTCCTGGCAAGTCGGCATCGAACGGCCGGATTCTGCATCGGGCATGGTGGCGCATATCGTAGCGCCGGGCAAAATGGCCTTGGCGACATCGGGAACCGGGAGGCAATCTGTTAGACTGGGGCAGGGTGGCGTCAGCCATCTGATCGACCCGCGCACCTCTCGCCCGGTTGACGCGATGCCGGCTTCAGTATCGGTGCTTGCCGAGACCGCAATGCGCGCTGATGGTTTGGCGACTGCACTGATGGTCATGGGCATGGAGCGAGGGGCTGCTTTCGCCGAGACACATGCAATCCCTGCGCTGTTTGCCCGGCTCGACACGGCCGGCAGCCACGAGATCATGACCGGCGGATTTGACGCTTACGTGAGCGCATAGGAGGAACGGACGATGGAGACATTTCTGCTCGCATTTGGACTGGTTCTTTTGTCCCTGCTTGGCCTGGCGCTTGGCGTGATCTTCGGGCGTTCGCCACTCAAGGGGTCCTGCGGCGGACTGGCCTGCGCGGCCGGGCTATCCTGCAGCGGCTGCCGCAAGGGGCGGGGCTCATGAGTGACCGGCCCCGCATCAAGACCTATATGAGCCGAGAGCTGATCACGCTGACACCCGACATGGAAATCAACCGGGCGATGCACCTTCTGATCGACAACCGGATTTCCGGGGCGCCGGTGCTTGATGCCACGGGAAATCTGGTCGGCATGCTGTCGCAGAAGGATTGTCTCAAGGCCGCACTGCACGCAACCTATTACCGCGAGTGGGGCGATACGGTGGCCGGCTACATGTCTGGCCCGCCGGAGGCATTGGATGCGGAGCTTGATCTGGTCGAGGCGGCGGAAGCGTTTCTCGCCAGCCCCTTCCGGCGCTTTCCGGTCCTGTCGGAAGGCCGTCTGGTCGGACAGATCAGCCGGTCTGATCTGCTGCGCGCGCTTGCCGGCAATTGGCAGTAGAGGTCAAGCCGGTCCCGCCAGCAGGCTGGCGACGGCTTGGGCGATGATGCGCTCCTCATCGGCTTCCACAACAAAAGCCTGACGCTGACTGCCGGGTGTGGTCTGCCCTTTTTTGCCTGCAGCATTTGCCGCGGAATCCAGTTCGAAGCCGAGCCACTCGAGCCGTTGCAGGGTCTTGGCGCGGATAGGGGCTGCGTTTTCCCCTATGCCGCCGGAAAAGACGATGGCATCAACGCCGCCGAGGCCTGCTGCCGCTGCGCCAATTTCCTGAACCAGCCGGTCAATGAACATCTCGACTGCAAAAGCGGCGTCGGGTTGTTCGCTGGCCAGCAGCGTGCGCATGTCGCCCGAGAGGCCGGATACACCCGACAGGCCGCTCTGGTGATAAAACAGCTTGCTGACGGCGCCGATGTCGCCGTTGTGTTGCTCCACGAGCCAGAGCACCGCACCCGGATCCAGGCGTCCCGGGCGCTGGCCCATCATCAGCCCGTCGAGCGGCGTGAAGCCCATTGATGTCCAGAGGCTCGTGCCATCACGCATGCCGCAGATCGAACAGCCATTGCCAAGATGGCAGGCGATCACCCGTTTTCCCGAAAGTTCGAGACCGGCAAGGCTGGCGGCAACATGTTCATAGGACAGGCCGTGAAACCCATAACGAAGCAACCCGTCCCTGGCGTAGCTGCGCGGCAGGGCCATCTCGCGCCGGACCGCAGGCAAACCTGCGTGAAAGGCGGTGTCGAAACAGGCAATTTGCGGAATGCCCGGCAAGGCCTGCATGGCCGCATCGATCCCCGCCAGATTGTGCGGTTGGTGACCCGGCGCCAGAGGCGTCAGTGCCGCGATACCTGAACGGACTTCCGGATCGATCCTGACCGGGGCCCTGAAGCGTTCGCCGCCGTGGACAATGCGGTGGCCGACACCCGAGATCGCTCCCGCGCGCGGCAGGATGATGTCGGAGATCAGACGCGGCAACACATCAGCATGGCCTTGGTCAGCGTCACCGAACTCCTTCTTTTCGCCGGCTGAGGTCTTGAGCCTTGGTGTCTGGCCATGCCCAACCGCCTCAACCAGGCCGGAGAAAACACGCTCGAATTCAGGTGTGAACAGCGCGAACTTGATGGAGGACGAGCCGCAATTGAGCGCCAGCAGGCTTGCGTGCGGGCTTCCGGTCATCGCGGTGTCCTTCCTTTGATCCCGGCTCTTGGGTGAGGCCTTTGACGGTTGGGCTGTCCTGTTGTGCCGGTTTGGTGGGAATCCGCAACTGAAAACCCCAGCTGGCCTTGTTTGTGCGGCCGTTTTGGCCTCATCGCCAGCCAGTGAGGATGAAACTGCGGGCCTGTGCACGGCAAGTACAAGTCTGTTGCCAAGGCGGAGCGCACGTTTTATCTTTTGGTCAAAAATAAAGACGGGTGCAGCTTAAAATCACTTCAAACAGGAGCGTCAGCCATGACCAAATCGCCTATGTCTAGCCATCCTCACCTTCTCAAACGCCGTCAGGTTCTTGCTGGCGCGGCCGCAGGGGTTGCCGCATTGAGCATGCCCGGTTTTCTGGGCAAAGCCCGCGCTGATGGGCCCTTGAAGGTCGCCGCGATCTACACCGTGCCGGTCGAGCAGCAGTGGGTGAGCCGCATTCACAAGGCTGCCAATGCCGCGGTTGCGCGGGGTGACATCGAGTATGTGTTTTCGGAAAATACCTCGAACAACGACTATGAGCGCGTCATGCGCGAATATTCGGAAGCCGGTCATGACCTGATCATCGGCGAAGTGTTTGCGGTCGAGGATGCGGCGCGCCAGGTGGCTGCCGACTATCCGGAAACGGCCTACCTTATGGGGTCGAGCTTCCTGCCCAAGGATGACTTGCCGAATTTCGCGGTGTTCGACAACTACATTCAGGACGCGTCCTATTTGTCCGGCATCATTGCCGGCGCGATGACCAAGTCGAAGAACATCGGCATGGTCGGTGGTTTCCCGATCCCTGAAGTCAACCGGCTGATGCATGCCTTCATGGCCGGCGTCAAGGAAACCGCGCCCGAAGCCAAATTCCAGGTCGCCTTCATCGGCTCGTGGTTCGATCCGCCGAAAGCCAAGGAAACAGCCTTTGCGCAGATCGATGGCGGCGCTGACATTCTCTATGCGGAACGTTTCGGCGTCTCCGATGCGGCCAAGGAAAAGGGCGTGCTGGCGATCGGCAACGTCATTGACACACAGGCGGATTATCCCGACACCGTGGTGGCATCGGCATTGTGGCACTTCGAGCCGACGCTTGATCACGCCATCGAGATGGTCAAGGCCGGCACGTTCAAGGCCGACAATTACGGTGTCTATTCCTTCATGAAGGAAGGGGGCAATTCGCTGGCGCCGCTCGGCACTTTCGAGGGCAAGGTTCCCGAAGATACCATGAAGCTGGTCATGGAGCGGGAAGCCGCGATCAAGGACGGCTCCTTTGTGGTCGAGATCAATGACGAAGAACCCAAGTCCAACTGATGGACGCTGACAAAAGCCCGGAGGCGGAGACCGTTCTCCGCCTCTCGGGCATTACCAAGAGATTTGGCCCGCTGGTCGCCAATGACGCCATATCGCTGTCGCTGAAACGCGGCGAGGTGGTGGCGCTGCTTGGCGAAAACGGCGCCGGCAAGACCACGCTGATGAATATCCTTTTCGGCCACTACACCGCCGATGAGGGACAGATCCAGGTGTCCGGCAAGACGTTGCCGTCAGGCGATCCGAACGCGGCGCTGGCTGCTGGCATCGGCATGGTGCACCAGCATTTTACCCTTGCCGACCAGATGAGCGTGCTCGAAAACATCGTGCTCGGCACGCAACCCCTGTGGTCGCTCAATCTTGGCAAGGCGCACGCGCGCGCAAAGATCCGGACGCTGGCGCAGGATTACGGTCTTGAGGTCGATCCGGACCGGATGATCACCGATCTGTCCGTCGGGGAGCGGCAGCGTGTCGAGATCCTCAAGGCGCTTTATCGCGAGGCGCGTATCCTCATTCTCGACGAACCGACGGCGGTATTGACGCCGATGGAAACCGAGGCGCTGTTTTTCACGCTGAAGAAACTGGTGGCAGCAGGGCTGTCGGTGATCTTCATTTCGCACAAACTTGGTGAGGTTCAATCGGTTTCCGATCGTGTTGTGGTGTTGCGCGGGGGCAAGCTTGCCGGTGAACGCAAAACCAGTGACGCGACGCGGCGGGAACTGGCGGAATTGATGGTCGGCGGGCAATTGCCCGTCAATGAAATCGGTCCTTCGACACCGCGGGATATCCTGTTCGAGCTGAAGTCCGTGTCCACGGCGAGCCTGGGCGGTGCGGCGCTCAAGCAGATATCGATGCAGTTGCGCGGCGGCGAGATCACAGGTCTGGCGGGGATTTCCGGCAATGGCCAGGCTGCCCTTGCAGCGCTGATTGCCGGCACGCTGCAAGCCAGCGAGGGGGATATTGTCGTTCACGGCGCGCTGGCCAACCGCTGGTCGCCCCGCACGGCACTTGACCGAGGCCTGGGGCGTATTCCGGAAGACCGCCATGCCACCGGGATGATCGGCGACATGAGCGTGGCCGAAAATGTGATTTCCGAAGCTTATCGCAGCCCGCGGTTCTCCCGGTTCGGGTTTCTTGACTGGACCGCTGCTGCGGCCTTCGCCAGCGGTATCATCAAGGCTTATGACGTGAAGTGTCCCTCGCCGGATGCGCGGGTGCGGCTGCTGTCGGGCGGTAACATGCAGAAGCTCATTCTCGGACGGGCACTGGATGGCGATCCGGACATCATTCTGGCCAGCCAGCCGACGCGCGGACTTGATGTCGGTGCGGTTGCCTATGTGCATGCGCGGCTGATCGAGGCGCGTGACCGGGGAGCGGCGGTGCTGCTGATTTCCGAGGATCTGGACGAAATCCAGACATTGTCGGACAGGATTCTTGTGATCCATCGCGGACAGCTCTCCCAACCCTCGTTGCGCGGGGAGCTCAGCGTCATGGAGCTGGGTGAACTGATGGCTGGACACGGCGTCGAAGAAGGGGACGGCGTCGAAGAAGGGGCTCACCATGCGGCTTGAGCCGAGACCATCGCCCTCGCTGACGACAAAGCTGCTCTGGCCGGTGGCGGCTATCCTTGCAACGATCGTGTTTTCATCGGTGCTGGTGATGATCGCCGGGGCGTCACCGTTCACTGTCTTCTGGCTGGTGATCAAGGGGGCTGCAGGGTCGCAATTCGCATTATTGGAAACGCTGACCCGGGCGACGCCACTGATCTTTAC
>Ga0114910_1001036_pt1 | contig 13626 bp, 25 predicted proteins | sample MalvireepMed_908_FD_83500 | JGI IMG/M metagenome (GOLD analysis project Ga0114910, IMG submission 83500) | Marine viral communities from the Global Malaspina Expedition - Malaspina viral metaG DeepMed_908 | ecosystem: Environmental > Aquatic > Marine > Oceanic | place: Mediterranean Sea...
ATGGGATTATATACAAATCAACAGGCGACGGAGATATTCGGATAAGTCCTGTTTTATAATTTCAAGGGCGGTTAATCTTCAGCTTAATTGCCCTTGATCGTAAAACAGAAAGGATTGAAAATGGGCTATATGAGTGAACTGGATCTAAGTTTGAGAGAACTCATTTTTAAGGGAACTTTAGAAGAAAACCTCAAGGCGAATGTCGGAGCTAAAATTAAGATAAAAGATTCTATTTACATCGCGACGGAAAAGGATATAAGGAATTATTATCAAGATATAGAAAGGACTAGAAAATGAAAAAATTTAAAGTAACATTTGTTGATGAAATTGAAGCTGAAGATTTGGAAGATGCCTATTATCAGTTTAGGTTATATTTGAGCGACCTACAACATCATGATGATATTACAGTATTTGAATTTGAGGAAATAAAAGACCAGATAATTAAAGAAAATAAATAATGAAACTCCCAGAATATCTCAACCACAAGAAACCAAAGAAAGAAGTGAAAGAAACCACTGAAAGAAAATGCTATATGTGCGGGAAAAAAGCGGAAATGACGAAGTTCGAGAGGTACTGCAGTAAGAATTGCAGAAATGCCGCCTCGCGCAACGATACGGCGACCACGGGTATTAAGTTTAGATAATGTTTCCTTTTGATTTTATATGGGGTATCATAGAATATTTTTGTGTATTTTTTACTTTTTCTTGGGTAGTTTTTAATTTCTACAGATTAGGAAGTCTTATCTTTAAGTTTATTAGATTCGTATTCAATAGATAATTCACTTTTTTCTATTTCTTTAACCTCAACACCAATCGCTTCACCGTTGATAATGTTGTGATCGCGAACTTCCTTCAATTTCGCCTCCAATTCTGGGCGCGACATATTATCAAGCGAAGCGGTCACGACCTCTTTCCTGTCAACATAAAACCCCGCCAACTGACCTCGACGAAATTCAGCATTAACAGCCGGCCCGAGCTGACCGTTCTCGACGGCAGAATCACGCAACCTTGCCAATTCCCTAGCGTGTTTGACAAAATCAATCTTGCTGGCTTCGGCGTATTCCTTTTGTAAATTCTCTATTCCTTCAACGACCAACGGAAACATCTTGGGATTTCTTAGATTTGAGGCTGTATTAGTAGCCGCTTTCTCGGAATATCCCGCCTGTTTCGCGCAATCTGTCTGCGTCACACGCCCATTGGATTTAACAAACAAATGAATAAAAGCCCTTTGTTTAGGCGTTATTTTTCTTACGTTTCCCATCTTCTGTCATTGTAACACATTAATAAAATTTTTTATATATATATTTTAAAAGTAAATATATATAAAAAAAAATCAATTTCCATTTAAAAACCTCATATAGGTTACGTAACTAGATTGTTAGAAGTAACTGTAAAAGTAACCATATTATTGTTATATTTCAATAGGTTATGTCTAAAGTTACGTGGTTACGTCATTTTTGAGATTTTTTTATGTTTTAAAAATTAATTTACTTTTGAAAAACCTATATGAAATTAAAAATGGAGGTTTTCTGCCAAAAACGCAAAAATAATTGTTCCATGTTGCGTGATCCGAGAAAATCGACTAATGTTTCCCCATGAAAAGAAAAGACATCGAGGAAATTTACGCCGACGAGGATATCCTCTTCGCCGACGGCTTCGATGAGGCCATCATTGGCGTCGTTTTTGTCCACAACGAGAAAACCAACGAGAAGCAAACGCGGGTCGTCTATGACACCGAACAGTGCCTCGAAGTCCTCATGGAGGATGACAAGATGTCTTATGATGAGGCATCCGAGTATTTTGATTTTAATGTTGCAGGCGCCTACGTGGGAGAGTATACACCATTGTACTTAGAAACATAACAAAGGAGAAAGAATATGTTTAATAGAAACCAGATACTGAAGACAAAAAACTACGATCAATTTTCGTTTATAGAGGGAAATAGATCAATTAATCCCCTAAAGGTAAAACAATTAAAAAGAAGCATGCAGAAGAGGTATGTGGAAAATCCTATTCTCGTTAATAATGCAAACCAAATCATTGATGGGCAACACCGGTATGAGGCGCTTCGTGAACTTGGGTATGCCTTATACTATGTAAAAACATCAAACAATTTCACATCAAAAGATATTACCATATTAAATTCAAATGGTACAAACTGGAATAATGATGATTTTTTACAGCATTATATGGATGAGGAAAAAAAGAAGCATCCTTTTAACTATAAGAGTATGCCCTACAATATTTTTTCATCTGCTCGAAAAGAAACAAAGATTCATCACCAAGTTCTTCTCATGCTGGCGTCCAAGTCGCGTAAAGCAAGTTATATTGAAGACTTCAAAGATGGCAGACTGTTGATTACTGATAAAAAACAATTTTTGGAAGATATTGATTTTATTATATCTATTAAAAAATATTTTGAGCATTGGAATAAACGAACTTTTCAATTTGCTTTATGCAGTTTATTTAAGCAGGATAATTTTAACAGAGATATTTTTTTATCAAAATTAAAAAGATATAGTAGTACATTGAAGCCATGTACAACGACAAAAGCCTATATAGAGATTATTGAAACATTATATAATTACCACAATAGAAATAAAGTAACATTTAGTAGGAGGTAAAAAGGAGAAAGAATATGGGAAAAGTAAAAGCATGGCTGATGGAGATGGAGGAGGACGCGGCGGAGATGACGCGTGATGAATTCATTGAAGAGCACGGAGAATACCAAGTGGACGTCTGGGACCGCGTCAATGCGGTGGATGCCGACAGCTACGTGAAGGTTAAGAGGGGGATGGACCTTTTCATGGTCCGCGGTCTATGAGTAAGACAATACATCTGGGCCAGAAGATTCTGCACTTTGATGTTCCCGAGGGACTTGTTGAGGAAATCAACGGCGTTTACGAAAAAAAATTTTCCGCACTGGAGAGCTATAATAGTAATCTGGCGGGAAAGATTGTAAAGGAACACCGCGTGGATAAAGAAATGCCGGAGAGCATTAAGAGATATTTTGAAGACAGGTTTAATGACTACTTGATGGAAGTCAAGGTCATGCGCTTTGCCCATCCTTCGTCAGCGTGGATCAATGAAATGATAGAGCATGAATACAATCCTATGCACCATCATATCGGCAAGACGGAGATCGGACTGACGTCCGTTCTGTGCCTGAAAAAGCCTGACGGCTACGGTATTGAGCTCGCACGGGAAGATGATCCGGCGAACGGCAGGCTGGAGCTTGTAGGTAATGGCGGGGGAATGTTTGGCTACAATCAGCATAAGGTTGATCTGGAAGTCGGGGACTTGTACGTGTTTCCCTATGACATCAAGCACGGCGTTTACCCTTTTACCGGCAACGGTGTAAGGCGGACACTATCTTATAACTGTGATATGAAAAGATGAAAAAAACATGCAAGGACGCGGTGATTGTGGTAAGGGACTACTATGAAATACATATCCAAACGAAAACCGAATCCGGTGGCCAAAGAGCTCCGAGGTCCGCGCTTCAGAAAGCGCGTCGTACAGGACAAGCGCCGTCGGGAGGATGATCGTAGCGGATGGAAGGAGATCGTGGAGTATCTAAACAAAAAACGATGAATTACCCGATGGTCCTTGTCTCGTGGCTCGACGCCAAGGACGGCGAGTCGGGCTGGCATTCGATCAAGGACATCCAGAAGGAGAAGCTTGCCATATGCTACTCGATGGGGTGGATGGTATTGAAGGACGAGGAGAGGGTGGTCATTATGGCGGACTACTCGAATGAGGAGAACAGCAACGACGGCGGACGGCATGTCGTCATACCGGCGGGCTGGGTGAAATCCATCACCTATCTCGACGCAAACTACAAGGAGAGCAAATAATGATTATTAAAGGAAAGCCGGCAGGCATTTACAAATACTGGTATCAAGGAGAAGTAAGCTATGTAGGGCAGGGAGGAAGAGATGGATCAGATGTTTTTAAGAGATCAAAACAGAATAAATTTGACAAGAATAAAAAGTTAATTCCTTATGATGCCATAGAATATTTTTTAGAGGACGATCACCCCTACTTGTCCGATCAGCGCTACAGAATATTTTTTGAAGCGCAGATGATTTACAAGCACAGGGAGACAGTAAGAAATAAATGGATACCAAAGGAACTGTTGGACTTGAACATTTTTTTGGAAAAAGTATTCTTGTGGAAGGAATGCCCGGAATCAAAGTTTTTGAATTTTTCCTCCAACTATCGTCCATACGCGAAGCAAAGATTCTTTAAAGATCAATCACGGTGGCATTTAAAGGGAACGAACTGGATCCATAATGACTATTCCTTCTTTGATGGGGAGGAATGGAGTCCTCCTTATGATATTACAAAGCCGCTGTATCTTGACGGAGAGCTGGCTTTTTATGCTCTTGTTGAGAAAGGCTTTCAGTTTGACAGTTCCAATAAGCCGTCGCACGTTGTTATAGAGGTAGATTTGGATAAAGGGACGAAGAAAGAGAAAAAAGAAAGGCTTCTTTTAAAAAAATTTGCCACGCACTGTCGTACAAAATCAAAAATAGGAAAACAGAGAGCAGAAGAATATGAAAAAATTCTTGCAAGAAAACTACATAATAATGCTGAAATAATTATATTTAAAACAAGGAGACAAAATGAAAAAGAACTACGATAAATGCTTGAAAACAATACTACACCACGAGGGCGGTTACGTGAACCATCCGCAGGATCCGGGCGGAGAGACGAATCTCGGTGTAACTAAAAGGGTTTATGAGGAATGGGGCGGAACGAAGGACATGAAGGAATTGACTTTTGACGACGTCGCGCCGATTTACAGGAAGAACTATTGGGACAAAATGAAATGCGATGACTTGCCATCGGGACTGGACTTATGCGTTTTTGATTTTGGCGTCAACGCTGGTCCGGGGCGCGCGGCTAAATACCTGCAAACCCTGATTGGCACAACAGCGGACGGGGGCATAGGACCGAATACACTCGCAAAGCTCAAAATGTATACCGATAAGACTGGTGTCAAAGAAACAATTGCAAATTATCAAAATGAAAGACAAAGCTACTATGAAAAACTTTCCACCTTCAAGACGTTCGGCAGAGGCTGGACGCGAAGAGTGAAAGAGACGACCAAACTCGCGATGGAATTTGAATAAAATGGAATACGTGGCGCAGTGGTACTGGCAGAAGGACTGGAAGGACGAGTGGCAAAAAGCCTATTACGTCGGGCCGAGGGAGGAATGGATGAACTTAATGGAGAAAAGTGATTAGGAAAAAACTTATGAATCATATGTTCGTGCTTATGGATGAAGTGAAAGAGCTTATAACTCGGTTGCAATCGCACAACACCGAGCATGTACACACGGCGATCAGCGTGCTGAATGGTCGCATCGATGAAATCAGGAACCGGCTGGAGAAACCGGATAGCTCACTTGAGGAGGAAATCCATGACAATCATTATAATTGAAATTATTGAATTATGCCTGTTGGCTTTTATTGCCTTGATGGTTTACGGAATTGGCGAGGAGATTACTAAAAAGAAATGAAGAATGAAATCATAGAACAGCTCAAAACAGTGTATGATCCGGAAATTACGTCCATTAATATATTTGACTTGGGACTGGTCTATGACATCGATATCAAGGACAAGGACGTCACTATCGTGCACACTCTTACTTCGATGTTTTGTCCAATGGCGGATGAAATTAGTGCCAACATTAAAAAAGCGGTGGAGAAAGTTGAAGGTGTCGGAAATGTTAGGGTCAAGCTGACGCACACTCCTCCTTTTACCCAGGAGATGATGAGTGACGAGGCGAGGATGGCCCTAGGCTTGTGAAGTACTTGATAATAATCATATTCGGAGTTATGATATCCTATACAGTGTTTATTTCGTACATGACGTATTATCATCCTGGTTACTTTACAGAACTAAGAAATGAGTCCCAGAAATAAAAGAGCTTGATCCCATGTCCGTTATGGGTATATAACGAAAAGTTCACCCCAATTAAAAAAAGGAGAACACAATGACCGAAAGGGATATGGAAAAAATGCTGTGCTACCTGGCAGACAAGGTAGAAAAACTTGAGAAAGAACGATGCAAATGCAACGACAACAATGACGGTAAAACTTTAAAAGATCTGGCGGAAAAGCCTCCGGCGAAATATCCCGAAAATCTTTATAATCAAAAATTCGTTATGAACTACGACGAGGACGAGGAATGCCCTTCATGCTCGGGGTGATTACTTCCTTCGAATCTTCAGGCCCAGTCTAATCCGTCTTCTGTTTCTCCGTTTCGTCGATCCTATTTTTCGGCGTCCTTTATGCCTTTTTCGTTTGAGGTCTCTCCGGCTCATCTATTTCTAGCTGTTTAAATATTTCCCTCATGATATGTTCATACTTATCATTACGCGGTTTAAAATCATCCTGTACCAGTTTATGAAGAATAACATACAAGATCGTGCGAGGATGGTCCATGTCCATTCCGATCGATCCCATTCGTAATTTATCATCATTCCCCTTGTTGCGGTGAATGAGTTCTTCGGTGTATTCCCTTATTCTTCTGGCGGTGTGCTCGCTCATTTCTCGCATGGCGTCCTTGAAATTTCTCTTTTGCATATTCTTCCTCTACTTGTACAAGGCCGCGCCAATAATCACGCTCCTTGATGGTTAAATCATTCCAGTGGCATCTTTTAAAACTGACATCATCATAGTATCGCATGTTTCGTGCTCGCTTATCATAGCGAGTGGAATCTGGATAATTCGGATGTTTTTCTTTTATTGTCCCCATGTGCCCTGGCCAAATTTTTTTATGTGTTTCTTGTACCGTGCTTGGTCTTCCGGTGATAACTGCGCAAGAGGAAACATATTGATATTCGTCGCCACGCTTCGCCGCTCACCCTCCCCAAAGAAGGGCCAGACAACGTGCTGGACCCATGAGGGAAAAATGTACATCACACCTACTTCAGGCTTGACGGGCGTGTAGCCGGAAAATTTCAATCTTTCCACATCATGAACGTCGCCGTCACCGACGACGAATCCAAGAAAACCGTCATTGGCACCCGAGGCGTTCTTGAGGGATCCTTGCGCAGATAGATCGCTGATTTGCTTCGGCACCTCCGTCCACAGAACCGATGATATTCCCATCAAGGTCTTGCAGCCGTGCGTGTGGATCGTGTTGTAGTCGCCTTCAAAGCTATGCACCGACCACATCTCGTCGATTTGAGGAACCCGCTCTTCCGGTAGTTGACGGACGGTCATTTCAAAAAATTTTTTTACATACTCGCAAGCAATTGTTAAGCAGATGTTTTTGAACTTATCACAGTCGGGATGACTGTGATCCATCAGCAGTTGCTGGCTTTCATTGTGCTGGCGGATTTGTCCGACGAGCGTATGAGCGTGGGACTTTCGTTCCTTGCTTTTTTTCAGGGAATCGAGATATTTGTTGAGGGATAGGACGATGTTCTCATCTATTTTTATCTGCATGATAAATGTCTTGTAAAGAGGAAGAATACCATAAGTTATTTTTTCGCTCACACATTAACTCCTTTTGTTGGTTCACTCAAAGTGAAATGAACATTAAAAGCCATTGACCGTCTTTCCCCCTTGCATCGAAAAGGATAGACTTGATGTGCCAGCCAGCTTGGAAAAAGGTAGAAATCACCAACTTCCGGTCTGACGATATAGCTGTGACGTGCGAAATGATTGGGAATGGATCCTAGAAATTCTAGGCATCCGACGGTGGGATGATGGTCCTCTTTCTTGTATTCTTCTTCAAATCCGGACGGTATTTTCAAGAAGCATACGCCCGATAAATTGGCGTCATGAATATGCACGGGATTAAAGTCTCCCGCGTACTGACTTACCACCCAGACACGGAAACTTACTTTGGCATCCGTGATGTATTCCGGCAATACTTTCGTGAGATATTGGTCAGACATGGTCACCATGAATTCAGGGAAACCTTTTATTTCGTTGTGATTAATGGCGATTTCCTTCTTAACATTTCCAGCCAGATTATGACTCCAGTCTTGTTTCTTGCTTAATTTTTCATCATTTAAAATAACATCGGCTTTATTGTTGATCTGATTAACATATTCTTGTGGTAATTTGACTTTTAAGATACTGGGGCCGAATGGTTGATAAATATCATAGCTTATATCCTTATTAATCATCAAGACTTTCTTTTACCTTGTTTATTTCACTTTCATGCTCCATCCACAATTTTTTTCCTTCACTTACGAGCATGTCCCATTCGATAGGATCGAAGTCTTTTGTTGTTCCATCCGTATAATGAACATGGATACGATCAACAATTTCTTTCGTTGATGGATGAGGCCTTTTGAATCGAGTGACCCCACTAACTATTTTTATTGTCAGTCCTGTCTTTTCCATTTATCTGTTGCTCGTGTTCCTTATCGATTAGATAACGAACAAATGATCCCATCGACATGTATTTTTCCTCCGCCATGGGTTTTGCTTTTTTGTAGGAATCAATTTTGATCGCTACGGATTTATACTTTTCAATATCCGTCATTCTTCTGTCTCCTTCTAGATATAGTAGTTAATTTCATTTGTGCCCATATATATGGGATTTAATGTAATTGTCAAGGATATAATTATTTTTTTTTGTCTCCTTTTTTTAATTTATTAAATTTATCCATTATTTCGTCAACTTTGAATATATCTTGATATTCAATCAACAATTGCATGGTCATTCTAGTTAATTTTTGCGTATATAGTGGATCTGATGCATAAGGAGCTAGAGTATTAATAATGTCTATTAATTGAACATCATTAGTCACAATTTGCTTGTGTCGTACTTCTCGATAAGGTTTAAAAAAACTGCTCTTGTTTAATAAGGCTATGTAATCAGCAACCGACTCACACTTGTTGCCGTACATTTTTAATATAACTCTAGGATCTTTTAATGATTCAATATGTGGTTCTGTTCGATCGGTTTGCATGATACCATAAAAATTATTGGCTTCACGAGCAAATCGGGACTCGCCCCAATCGGATTCAATGACTGCTTGTGCCACGCTTATGACCACCACAACACGATGTTGAGGGGGAAGCACAGCGTTAAAATGCACGGTGCAATCTGCTATACCACTAACAAAATTATAATGATCATCTTTTTTATAATCAAAATCAAAATTATTAATAATACTGCCGCATAAAATAAGCAGTGTTGCGCATAACTCTTTAAACATTATTCATCCTTGTCAAAAAATTCCAGTTCAACATTTAATTTAATTTGTTCTTCTGTCCGTTGACGATAAATTTTTGTGCCGGGTTTCCAAGATTGTCGGTAGCTATTAGTTTTTACATCAATTTTACGAATTTCTCCAGTTTTTTCGTTCACTAGAACTAGATCGATTGGTCCGATGGAGGATATGTTTTTAAACACCCAATACCCTTCTTTAAGAAACTTTATAACAGCACGGTGCTCGTTAATGTCACCTACTTTTTGCTTAACTCTCCCCATGATGGTCCTAATTTCACATCTACTTTTAATGGAACTTTTAATTCAACAGTCTGTTCCATGATTTCTTTTATTTTTAATGATTGTTTTTTATCCTCAATTGAACAATTCAATTCATCATGCACTTGTATGTGTGATAAAATACCTTCTTCATATAAATCAACCATTGCTTTTTTCGTCATATCTGCCGACGATCCTTGTATCAATCTATTTAATGCTTTGTATGTCCATGCTCTTTTTAGATATTGGCCATATTCTTTTTCCGCTTCCCATCGAGGAAGAGCTTTGTGAATACCAAACGCACGTGGCTCCCACAAATCAAAACGGCATTTACGACCGAGCAGTGTTCGCAAGTATCCAGCATTCTCCGCGCGCCGTGTTGCTTGTTCCATCAACTGCTTGACAAATGGAACGTTATTATGAAATTTTGCAAATAGATCGGCTGTCTCTTTTTCATCCAGTCCAAGAGAACTAGCTAACTTACCTTTACCCATGCCGTACATCATTCCAAGATTAATAGTCTTGGCTGTGCGTCGATCAATGCCGGCCATGTCTGCAACAGCTTGATGAAAGTCGGGATCTTCTGTCTTGTATGATTCAATCACTTCATCCGCACCTCTTAATCCACCAGCCGTGAGAGCGGCAAAGTGAACGAGCACACGGGGTTCTTGCTGTGAATAATCAAAGCTGCCCCATGTGCATCCTTCATTAGGCACAAAGATGGAACGAATCAATGGCCCAAGCTCTTTATTGCGAGAAGGTACTTGCTGTAAATTTGGATTGGAGTATGAAAACCGTCCGGTCACCGTACCGCCTCTATCGCCTCGCATTTGGTGTATCTCGGCGTGAATTTTACTGTGTACAGAATGTGTAAGAATTGTGTCAATGAATGTGGTTCTGGCTTTATTAATTTCCCGTGCCGTTACCACCATTCTTGCTAGTGGATGCCTGTGCGTCGTTAGGAAATTTTTATCAAATTTCGGCTGGCCGGATTTTGGTGTGCGGTCATATTTAATTTTTAATTTATCAAATGCCTTGGCAACACTCACCGCTGCCCAGATATCAATATTGACGCCGGTATCCTCTTTGATCTGTTTTAGAATTTTCTTTTCGCGTATGATTAGATTCTTCTTAATCGAGTCCGCTTTCTCCAGATCAACATTCACACCTTCCCATTTCATATCAATGAGACAGGGAAGAAGCCGTGTCTCTAGATCAAAGATGCTGGAGAGCTCCTGTTTAATAAGCTCCGGCTTAAAGTATTGCCATAGACGCAGTGTTAAGTCGGCGTCCTGTTCAGCGTAAGGGCCCACATACATCGGTGGCAATTTCCACATTTCCGCTTTAGCGTCAACGCCCCATTCCTTGGCCGCTTCATAGAGAAGTGCCTCGGACTTTGTTTCTTTGAGATAATCTTTTCCTAAATCATTGAGGGAATATTTAAATTTGTTTTCATCAATCAAAGGAGCGGCAATCATTGTATCGATAATACGTCCCTCAACCTTTAGTCCCCATCGGCGTAGCCAGCCTACATCATACATAGCATTGTGGAAGATCTTGTCGCATGGGAGTTTCAATATAGCCTTTAATGATTTCTTGAAGAATTTCTCATCGAAGTTTCCACCGCCCTCGTGGCGTAGAGGAAAATATCCTTTCCATCCCTCAACAGCTATCGCGACGCCAGCAACGTAACCATTGCCGGTTGCCCAACCAGGTCCCCGTGTTTTTAAATCTGGATCACATGTCTCCAAGTCAATCGCAATTTCTTTTGCTTCCGATAGTTCCGGCATTCTTTCCGGTGGCAACCACTCACTTGGCGGCTGAAATAATGGTATTTGTGTCATTGGTCCTCCTTCATACAGGTTTTAAGACGTTTGATAAAATTCAGACAATGCTTACGCCACGCATCGCCCTGTATAATGAACTTTTGAAATTTATAATCATGTGTTGCAATTAAAACAACACCCTTCTTAATATTTGTTTTACACATACGGTTATGCGCCATACCATAGGCAGCCATTTGCGTAAAATAATTTTTAATGGAATCATAACTTTCCATTTGTGGTTTTCTTTTTTGTTTAAAGTCAATAATACATGGTTCATCTTCATAAACACCAATTAAATCAGCGATGCCTCTATAATGATTTTCAAAATGTAAGTGAGACTCCACACCCCATATTTCCTGCAATTGATCTTTCAATCCGTTCTTAATAATCAACTTGGCAAGTTTTGTAGCCATGGCTACATTTGGATCATCTGCCGGAAGAAGTTTTCCTTTTTTATTATTAATTTTATTTTCCAGATACGTATGCATGCTTTTTCCAACAGCAATGGAATATTGCACAATACGATCTGCTTCTTTTTCTCCAACTTTCTTTCGCCATACTTCCAAAAAAGATTTATCACTTGTTCGATCAAGAACACGAGAAGGTGAAAGTAGTCGTTTTTCCGGCCAGATATATTTTTCTTTGTATATTGGATTATGCTTAAAAACAATTTTTTTTAATTGTGTGGACATTTTTTCTCTTTATTTTTGTTTAATGTTTTTTGTCCTTTTCTTTCTTTCTCTTCAATCTCTGCCGCGATGGCGGCATAACCCGCGATATCTATATAGCAATCTTTTGTCCTCCTGTTTTTTAATCTAGCTATTTTAACGAGGGCCATGCATATTGCCACACTATGGGGTGAAATCTTATGATTAAGATAACTGCTCCATAATTCTGCTATGTTAACATGATTTGTGTATTTGTCACCATAATCTTTTGCTCTTGGTCCATTTACTATTTTAATTGCTTCTTTTAATAAATCCTGACTTTTCATTTTGTGTCCTTATATCCTTTTGCTTTAGGGTTAGGCCCATAACTTTTTCTAACACTAATTTTCATTTCATTATCTTTCCATTCCTTAATAATTTCAGGAGTTATTGAATCCTTAAGTTTTTTTAATAATGCTTTTTCTTCTTCAGTTAGTTTTATTCTTACTAATTTGTTCACTAAAAAGCCTCCGTAAATTCCCTGTTCGATTTTGATCGTATAATGTTTAAACTTTGTTTTGCTCGTGTCATACCTACATAAAATACCCTTCGTTCTTCATCCTTGTTCAGCCAATAGGATTCATCTGTTTTCTTGGACAAGTCTGTGAGTAGCATAACATTGTCCGCTTCACCGCCTTTGGCTCCATGAATCGTCGATAATTTAATGCGCGGGTCATGAGTTATTTTCTGACCGCGACGAAGCACTGCCCTTATGTATGTAGATTTAAGTCGTGGCATACTGTCGAATGCTTCAAACCAAGGAAAGTTATTGTTGACCTTTAATCCATGTTCCTTGGTCAATATTTCATAGTTATAAAGCTTTTCCCTGTCAGCTTTCTGCATGGTCTTGTGCCCGCGATTCACAGACTTATCCACCATGAGATAATAATAAAAATCTTTCACTTCCTTCAAGGATAACTCACCGCCTTTGCGAATCTTCTCCCATGCTCTGATAGCACGAATAGATTTAGCGTCCACGGATGTGGAGCCATTGCGCTGATAGTAATATCCTTCCAGCTTTAGTCCTTCTTCCAATAGATCGAGATTATATTTATTGCGTGCCAGAATTAGCCATTCGCCTTGCATGAGTTTATTTAATTGCTCGCTTGGATAATAATTAATTTCTCCTTGCGCATCTCTTGCTGACCATTCCTTATCAACGCGTGTCTTAACACGGCGTATTAAATTGTTTGCTTTCTTATGAATTAAGAAAGGGAGACGAAAGGATTCATTAAGAACTTTTCTTGTTCCTTTCATGTTGATCAAAAATTCCGGTCTAGCGCCGGCCCATTTAAAAATAGCTTGATCATCATCACCCGCAATGTAGAGTCGTTGTGTTTTCTCCGCAATGCGCTTGACCATTTGCCACTGCAACCAGCTCAAGTCCTGCGCCTCATCAATGATGACTACATCAAAAAGTGGTAATAAATCAATACTTTTTTTATTAAATTCTATAATCATATCCGTATAGTCATACTTTCGTCTTGGATGTTTACCGCCAAACTTATACTCTTGCATGGCGCGTTCAATGTAATCTAACTTCAACCATCCGCCTGGCAAATGTCCTGTATCGGGATGATTAAATTGTTCATGCGCGGTGATACCGTTAATTTTAGAAAGATCAATAA
>Ga0114910_1001040_pt1 | contig 13607 bp, 11 predicted proteins | sample MalvireepMed_908_FD_83500 | JGI IMG/M metagenome (GOLD analysis project Ga0114910, IMG submission 83500) | Marine viral communities from the Global Malaspina Expedition - Malaspina viral metaG DeepMed_908 | ecosystem: Environmental > Aquatic > Marine > Oceanic | place: Mediterranean Sea...
CCTCGCCACCGCAGTTGGTGTTGCGGCTGCCTGGATTGAATTTGTGCCGCCACTGCCGGTCGGGCGCCTGATCGACTATCTGGCTCAGGCCGCAGCACCATGCGCGCTGTTTGCGATGGGGGTGACGCTGGCGCTGAGGCCGCTGAAGCGCGTGCCGGTCGAACTGGGCTTTATCGTGCCGATGAAACTGATCGCCCATCCTGTGATGATGTATGTCGGATTGAGCCTGATGGGCGATTTCGAGCCGGTCTGGGTTTACACCGCGGTGCTGCTCGCGTCGCTTCCCACCGCCACAAACGTGTTCGTGATCGCACAGCAATACTCGACCTGGGTAGAGCGTGCGTCAGCGACCGTGCTGGTAACCACCGTAAGCAGCGTCGGCACGGTTTCCGCCTTGCTGTGGCTGATCACCAGCGGAACATTGCCACCTGATCTGTTCCCCGGCTGAGCCGCCGGTTCGAACATCGTTCCGGCAATGACAAGGCCGTTAAAGTGTTTGGCATCATGGCATTACAGCAATTACTTATAAACCACATCAACTGCGCGAAGGCAGCGGACTGCCGTTATCCTTCTTGCGCCAGCCCGGTGTCATGCCTTCGCGCATGGCCAGGAGCCTGAGCGGCGGGATTGCCGACAACGCAGCCAAGCCTCCGGCGCGCAGAGCCTGGACCGGCAGAAACGAGCTTAGCAGGGCGCGATTGAGCAGGTCGACGCCGGCTGTCCGGCTGGTCACATCAATACGGCGCTGGCGATTGAATGCCCGGACTGCCTGTGGCGCATTCTGCGGTCCGCCCGCATCGGTGATCGACTGAATTGCCTGCATGATGTCACGGAGACCCAGATTGAGGCCCTGTGCTCCAATGGGCGGAAAGGCGTGACCGGTTTCACCCACCAGCATGGTCCGGCCGTTGCCGAAACTTTCCGCGATGAGGCTGGACAGCGGCCAGGCCTGAATTTCACCCTCCACCTCGACTGCGCCCAGAATCGACCGCATCCGCGATTCAACTTCGGCGTTCAGAGCTTGCCGTGACAAAGCGCGAATCCCATCCACCTCTTCAGGTCTGACGGCCCAGACGAGGCTGGAGCGATTGCCCGGAAGAGGAACCTGGGTGAATGGTCCGCGTTCGGTGTGGAACTCGGTCGAGGTATCGGCATGGCTGATGGAGTGGGAGAAATTCATCACCAGCGCAGTTTGCGGGTACGACCATGTCTTGACCTTGATGCCGATGGCGTCCCGCAGCTTCGAGCCACGACCGTCCGCGGCCAGAGCCGCCAGCGCTGTTACGACCGTGCCATCCTCCAATGTGAGGCTTACCACCTCATCGGACTGGTCCGCCTGGGCCATCGGGCTTTCGAACCGGTCAATCAAACCCGATTGGCGTGTGGCGGTCTGAAGCACGTCGAAAAGCGGCTGGTTGGGAATATTGTAGCCAAAGGCATCCAGATCGATCTCACTGGAGCGGAAAGAAACCGGCGGGGCGCGGAAAAGCCGTGTTGTGCCATCCAGGATTCGCATGGTGCGCAGCGGCGCAGACACCGGCCGTATGTCGTCCCAGATGCCGAGCCGGGTCAGCAGGCCGATTGATTCCGACAGCAGGGCGGTGGTCCGGCCATCCTGGCGGGGCGGCTGGGGCGCAATGAAGGCCACGCGCCATCCTTGTGCCGCTGCCGCAAGGGCTGTCACGGATCCGGCAAGGCCGCCACCGATGACCGCGATGTCATACTGCTCACGCAATTCTTTGCCCTTTCACTGTCTCGCCAATTGCCATTGGGCTGTTGCATCCTTTACATCGCCTGAGCAACGAACTCCATGGGATCATTTGGCGCATGTTCACACCCCGCGCAGACACCGATCCGCTCGAAGGCCGGTTTGATCAACTGGACCGCTCAGGGCGCATGATCGCCAGGTTGGCGCGACGGCCGGTATGGCCGGTGCTGGCAATGGTGTTGCTGACCGCCGGACTCGCCTGGTGGTTCGTGATATCGATGGCGGGCTCGATCGTCGAGCTGCAGGGCTCGGCGCGTCCGCTTGGACCGGGCATGTCGTTGATTTCCCGCTTTCTTCCGGTTGAGCCGGGCTCGTTCGCTGCGACGATTGCGGATCTGTGCCTGTCCGCGGATTCGGGTCTGGTTCTTTCGAACGCCTTCTTTCCGGGCCTTGCCATGGCGTTGTTCGTGATGTGGTTTGCAATGTCGGCGGCGATGATGTTGCCGACGGCCGCCCCGATGATCCGCACCTATGCCGAAATCGCCGACACCGCAGTGGCGCGCGGCGAGCCGGTGGTTCACCCCGCTGTTTTGACGGCCGGCTACCTAAGCGTCTGGGCTCTGGCGGCCGTCGGCTTCACGCTGGTGCAACTGGCGATCGTGCAGCTTAGCGGAGCGTCCGCCACCGGCCCGGTCAAAGGCGTGATTGCCGGCCTGATCCTGCTAGGTGCCGGCTTATATCAGTTTTCCGCGCTCAAGCAGGCCTGCCTGACCAAATGCCGCAATCCCTTCACCACGCTGTTTGCCCGCTGGAAGACAACTGCGCGCGGGGTGTTCCGGCTCGGAATCGAACAAGGGGTTTGGTGCCTCGGCTGTTGTTGGGCATTGATGCTGATCATGCTTGCGGTCGGCAGTATGAATGTGGTCTGGATGGCGGCGCTTACCCTGTTCACATTTCTGGAGAAAACCGGGGCAGGGCGGGTGACAACGAAAGCCGGCGGCGCGATAATAAGCCTCTGGGGAGTTGCGCTGATCTGGAGCGCGCTGGCCTGACAAGGCCTGAGGGAGAAAACGTGTATGGCGAATGTCGAGTGGGCCTTGAAGGGCGAGTTGGTACTGTCCTGCAATTGCACGGTATTTTGTCCCTGCGTCATCTCGCTCGGCCAGCATCCGCCGACGGAAGGCTATTGCCAGACCTGGGCCGGATTCCGGATCGACAACGGCTATCACGGCGACACTGATCTGTCCGGTCTCAACCTCGGGCTGATCATGGAAATCCCGGGCTATATGAGCCGCGGCAACTGGACCGCCGGTCTGTTTGTCGACAAGCGTGCCTCGATCTACGCAACCAAGGCCTTCACGAAGATCTTCACCGGAAAAGCGGGCGGCACGACCGCACTGCTTTCGATCCTGGTTGGCAACTTCCTCGGCGTGCAGCAGGAACCGATCAGCTACGAGGTCGAAGGCAAGAAGCGGATCGTCAAGATCCCCAAGATCATCGATGGAATTGTTTCGCCGATCCCGGGCAAGACCCACGGCGAAGATACGGTGATTTCAAACTCTGAATACTGGATCGCCCCGGAAATCATTGTGGCCAAATCGGAACGCTCCAAGATGCGCGCCTTTGGCCGCAACTGGAACTTTGCCGGACGCTCGGCTGAAATTTGCGCCCTCGACTGGAGCGGCCCCAACTGACATTGCGCTGGGAGGCGCTGGCGGCATGAAGCTTCCATTTAAATACCGCCGCGTTCCCTACGCGGAAATCCGGGCGTTTTCGGTTCATATCCTGACCGCCAGCGGCTCATTCATGGCGTTTCTGGCGCTGGTGGCCGCTGCGGAAGGCCGGTTTGTCGATCTGTGGTGGTGGCTTGCCGTTGCCATGCTGATTGACGGCATCGACGGCCCGATTGCGCGCAAGCTCAACGTCAAGGAAGTGCTGCCGAACTGGTCCGGCGTGATGCTCGACAATGTGATCGACTACGTCACCTATGTGCTGATCCCTGCATTCGCGCTGTACCAGAGCGGCATGATCGGCGAGCCGCTGTCCTTTGTTGCCGCCGGACTGATCGTGGTGTCGAGTGCGATCTATTATGCCGACATGGGAATGAAGACCGACGAGAACTTCTTCTCCGGTTTCCCGGTCGCCTGGAACATGCTGGTCTACACCCTGTTTGTGACAAGCGCATCCGAGGCGGTTGCCTTTGCCATCGTTCTGGCCGCCGTCTTCATGACCTTCCTTCCGATCAATTTCCTGCATCCGGTCCGGGTCGTTAGGCTTCGGTGGCTCAATCTGAGCGTATTTGCGATCTGGTCCGCATTGTCGGGCTATGCATTGTTGTTGCGGTTTGACAGCCCCGAGTGGCTGATGTGGGCGGTGATGCTGACCGGCGGCTATCTTTTTGTCATTGGCGGGATCATGCAGATGTTCCCCGGCCTTGGACGGCGCCCAGGCGTCTGAATTTTTGTCCGCCCTGCCGTCCTTGGCGCGGGGTGCATTGGAGACTACCGATATGAAAGCGATCCTCGTTTCACAGCATGGCGGCCCGGAAGTTCTGGAATGGCGCGATCACCAGGTTGGAGAACCCGGCACAGGCGAGGTCAGGATCCGGCACGAGGCTGTTGGTCTGAACTTTCTCGATGTGTATTTCCGCTCCGGACTTTATCCGGCTCCCAACGGCTTGCCGCTGGTTCCCGGCAATGAAGGCGCCGGCGTGGTGACGTCGGTGGGTGAGGGCGTCACGCTGCTCAAAACAGGTGACCGGGTCGCTTATGCGGGCCCCATCGGCGCCTATGCGCAGGAGCGGCTGATTGCTGCCGAGAAGCTGGTCAAAGTGCCCGACGGTATTGAACTCGATGTCGCCGCCAGCATGATGCTCAAGGGCATGACAGCGGAATACCTGCTGCGCCGAACCTATGATGTGAAGCCGGGCGACACCATCCTCTACCATGCCGCGGCAGGCGGGGTTGGCCTGATCGTCGGTCAGTGGGCCAAGGCACTTGGCGCCACGGTGATCGGAACCGTGGGTTCGCAGGAAAAGGCAGAGCTCGCCGCGGCAAATGGTTATGATCATGTGATCAATTACCGGACAGAGGATTTTGTCGAGCGGGTCAGGGAAATCACCGGCGGCAAGGGCGCCGATGTGGTTTACGATTCGGTCGGCAAGGACACCTTTCCGGGTTCGCTCGATTGCCTGAAACCACGCGGACTGTGGGCCAGTTTCGGCCAGTCTTCTGGTCCGATCGAGCCTTTCAACATCGGTATTCTGGCGCAGAAGGGATCGCTGTTTGCAACGCGGCCAACCCTTTTCACCTATATTGCCAGCCGTCCGGAGCTCGAAGCTTCAGCCAGCGCCCTGTTTGACGTGGTCTCCCGCGGGATTGTGAAGATAGAGATCAACCAGCGATACCCGCTTGCCGAGGCCGCGCGTGCGCATGCGGATCTGGAGGCACGCAACACCACCGGGACCACGGTCTTGCTGCCGTGATGCGGACGCATAATCAGCAGGCCATGTCCGAAACACTGTCTGAAAAATTTTGAGAAAACAGTCCGGTAGAAGTGATTTTCGAAGAATGGGAATTTCCTCGCTTTGAAATTGCTTGGCGTTTTCGATCGTGTCCCACTTGTGCGACGCACAATAATTGCGTTTGATGGTGAAAAGCCGAAATGATTGCCGGTGTCCTGCCACTTGAATTTCATGGGCATATGGTGAAGCTTGTTTCTTGTGCTTCGGGGGTAACCGCCTCAAAAACAGGCGATTTCGATGGTGCGGATTTCGGGGGGTGACGTGCAGAATCAGAAAACCGAAACGCCGCTTTTGGAAACAAAAGGGCTGACAAAGATTTTCGGGAGCCTGAGAGCTTGCGACGGGATCGACCTGGCAATTGCTCCGGGGGAAATTCACGCGCTTCTGGGCGAAAACGGAGCGGGCAAATCAACGCTGGTCAAGATGCTGTTCGGTGTTCTCGACCCCAGTGACGGGGAAATCCTCTGGAAGGGCAAGCCGGTCAGCATCAGCAGCCCGGGCGAAGCCCGCGCCACCGGTATCGGCATGGTGTTTCAGCATTTTTCGCTTTTCGAAGCGCTTACGGTGGCAGAGAACATCGCGCTTGCGCTGGATGGAAACGTTCCCATTGACCGGATCTCCGAAGAGGCACGGCGGCTTTCGCTCGAATATGGTCTGCCACTGGATCCTTCGGCCCACGTTGCCGATCTCTCGGTCGGCGAACGCCAACGCATCGAAATTGTCAGGGCGCTCCTGCAGAACCCTGAACTGATCATTCTCGATGAGCCTACCTCGGTGTTGACGCCGCAAGAGGCCGACAAGCTGTTTGAAACCCTGGACAAGCTGAAGGCGGAGGGGCGCTCGGTTCTTTACATCAGCCACCGGCTTGAGGAAGTGCAGCGGATCTGCGACCGCGCCACCGTGCTGCGCCATGGCAAAGTCACCGGCGCCTGTGATCCGCGCCAGGAAACACCGTCGTCGCTGGCCCGCATGATGGTCGGCGGCGAAGTGGCGGAAATTACCGGCGCCGGGCTTGGCGAACCGGGTGATCTGCTGATTGAAATCAGGAAACTCAGCGCACCATCACGCAGTCCGTTTGCGGTGTCGCTCAAGGATATCGACCTGTCTGTTCGGGCCGGCGAAGTGGTTGCCATTGCCGGTGTTGCCGGAAACGGGCAGAGCGAATTGTTCGATGTGCTGTCGGGCGAAGACCGGGTCGCCGATGCCGATGCGATCCGCATTCGCGGCAAGGCGGCCGGGCGCATGGGGATCACCGAGCGGCGATTGCTGGGATGCGGCTTCGTTCCCGAAGAGCGGCATGGCCATGCGGCGGTGACCGAAATGCCGCTGACAGCCAATCTGGTGCTGTCTCGTCATGCCTCGGATGGCGCAGCTTTCCTCTCCGGTGGGCCGCTGGGTCTGATAAACACCGACGCGGTCGCCAAAGCCTCGAAACGGATCTGCGAGGTCATGGACGTGCGCAAATCGGGCGACGACCCGGCGGCGGGCTCGCTGTCGGGCGGCAATCTGCAGAAATTCATCGTCGGGCGCGAACTGGATCGCCAGCCGGCCGTTCTGGTGGTCAATCAGCCGACCTGGGGCGTGGATGCAGGTGCAGCCAGCCGTATTCGCCAGGCGCTGATTGATCTGGCCAAGAGCGGCTCTGCCGTCGTCGTCATCTCTCAGGACCTTGATGAGGTCTTTGAAATTGCAAGCCGCATCGCCGTGATCAACGAAGGCCATCTTTCGGATCCGGAACCGGCATCGTCGATGACACGCGAACGCATCGGGTTGTTGATGGGCGGGTTCCATGATGGCGCCGGTCATGCAGATGCGGAGGCCGCCCATGCGCATTGAACTCAAAAAACGCGAAAACATGTCTTCGCTGTTTTCGATCCTGTCTCCGTTCATTGCGCTGGGGCTGACCCTCATCGCCGGTGTCATTCTGTTTGTGTCGCTTGGCAAGGACCCGGTGTCGGCGCTCTACAGCTTCTTCATTGAACCGCTGACCGAGGTCTGGTCACTGCATGAACTGGCGATCAAAGCGGCGCCGCTGATCCTGATCGCCGTCGGCCTGTCTGTCTGCTACCGTTCCAACAACTGGAACATCGGGGCGGAAGGACAGTTCATTATCGGCGCCATGGCCGGATCGGTGCTGCCGGTGGTGTTTCACGGCTGGGAATCGCCGTTGATGCTGCCGCTGATGATGATTTTCGGGATGATCGGCGGGGCTGCCTATGCCGCCATTCCTGCTTTCCTGAAGGCGCGCCTCAACACCAACGAGATTCTGACCAGCCTGATGCTGGTCTATATCGCGCAGTTGCTGCTTGACTGGACCGTGCGCGGGCCGTGGCGAAATCCCGAGGGTTTCAATTTTCCTGAAACCCGCAATTTCGCGGACAACGCGGTGCTGCCGCGGATCATCGAAACCGGAAAAACCCACTGGGGTTTTGGTTTCGCGCTGATCGCAGCGATTGTGCTGTGGTTCGTCATGCGGCGGATGCTCAAGGGCTTTGAGATCAGCGTGCTGGGCCAGTCTGCGCGGGCAGGGCGGTTTGCCGGCTTCTCCGACAAGAAGATGGTCTATTTCGCTTTCCTGGTGTCAGGCGCGCTTGCCGGACTTGCCGGTATCTCCGAAGTCTCGGGCGCCATCGGCCAGCTGCGTCCGGTGATCTCTCCGGGATATGGCTTTACCGCGATTATCGTGGCCTTCCTGGGACGGCTCAATCCGCTCGGCATTGTCGCTGCAGGTCTCATTCTGGCGCTAACCTATCTGGGCGGTGAAGCGGCGCAGATCTCGATCGGCATCACCGACAAGGTGACCCGCCTGTTCCAGGGACTGTTGCTGTTCTTCGTGCTGGGTTGCGACACGCTGATCCATTACCGCATCCGGCTTGTCTTCGGAGCGGCACAGAAAGGGAGTGCTGCCTGATGGATATGACCCAAGCCATTATTCTGACCATCATGACCGCGGCCACACCGCTCTTGCTCGCGGCAATCGGAGAACTGGTTGTGGAACGCTCCGGCGTTCTCAATCTGGGCGTCGAAGGCATGATGATCATGGGCGCGGTTTCCGCCTTTGCCATCGCCCAGCTGACCGGCTCTGCAGGTTTGGGTGCGATTGGCGGGCTCATCGCCGGCATGCTGTTTTCGCTGCTGTTCGGCTTTCTGACGCTGACGCTGGTGGCCAATCAGGTGGCGACGGGTCTGGCTCTGACCATTCTCGGGCTGGGGCTTTCGGGCATGATGGGAGAAGCTTTCATTGGCCTGCCCGGACTGAAGCTCGCCGCGATACCGATTCCGTTCCTCTCCGACATTCCGTTCCTCGGACGACTGCTTTTCACCCAAGACCCCATCTTCTACACCTCAATCATCGCGGTGATCGGGGTCAACTGGTTCCTGTTCAGAAGCCGTGCCGGCCTCAGGCTGCGCGCCATCGGCGACAGCCACACCTCGGCCCATGCGCTGGGCGTAAACGTGGTTCGCACCCGCTATCTGGCGGTGATGTTCGGCGGCGCCTGCGCCGGGCTGGCCGGGGCACATTTGTCCATCGTCTATACGCCGCAATGGGTGGAAAACATGACTGCGGGCCGCGGCTGGATCGCGCTGGCGCTGGTGGTGTTTGCTTCATGGCGGCCCGGGCGGGCGCTGATCGGCGCCTATCTGTTTGGCGCCGTGTCGATCGGACAATTGTTTGCGCAATCGCGCGGCATCGGAATTCCCTCGCAGTTCCTTTCGGCTCTTCCCTACCTCGCAACGATTGCGGTACTTGTAATCATATCGTTGAATCGCAGGATGACGCTGATCAACACGCCGGCCTCGCTCGGCAAACCCTTTGTGCCGGAAAGGTAGACGAAAAACGCCGGCGGAATGTCAACAACCAACCAGACAGGGTGAATCCAATGAAAAAAACACTACTCCTCCTCGCCGCGGCCACAGCGCTCGCCGGCACCGCAGTCCCGGCAAGTGCGCAGGGCATGGACAAGGTCAAGGCCTGCTTCATCTATGTCGGCCCTGTGGGCGACTTCGGTTGGTCCTATCAGCATGATCAGGGCCGGCTTTTTGCTGAGGAGAAACTCGGCGACAAGCTCGAAACCGCCTATCTCGAAAGCGTACCGGAAGGTGCGGACTCCGAGCGCGCAATCGAGCGCTTTGCCCGGTCCGGCTGCAACATCATCTTCACCACCTCCTTCGGCTACATGGATCCGACCAACAAGGTCGCCAAGGATTTCCCGGATGTGAAGTTCGAGCACGCCACCGGCTACAAGACCGATCATCCGAATGTTGCGACCTATGACTCCAAATTCTTCCAGGGCCGCTACGTGATCGGCCAGATCGCCGCGAAGATGTCGGAGACCGGTTCGGCAGGCTATATTGCCTCATTCCCGATCCCGGAAGTGGTGCAGGGCATCAACTCCTTCATGCTCGGCGCGCAGTCCATCAATCCGGATTTCAAGCTCAAGGTCGTGTGGGTGAACACCTGGTTTGACCCGGGCAAGGAAGCCGATGCGGCCAAGGTACTGCTCGATGGCGGCGTCGACATACTGACCCAGCACACCGATTCCACCGCGCCGATGCAGGTTGCCGCCGAACGCGGCGCGCATGCCTTTGGCCAGGCTTCGGACATGATCGCCTTCGGTCCCGAAACCCAATTGACCGCCATCGTCGACGATTGGGGTCCCTATTATGTGGAGCGCATCAGTGCTGTTCTCGACGGCACCTGGGAGCAGTCGCGCACCTGGGCCGGCATGGCCGAAGGCCACGTCGTGATGGCGCCTTACACCAACATGCCCGATGATGTGAAAGCCATGGCCGAGGAAACCCAGGCGAAGATCACCTCGGGCGAGCTTCATCCCTTCACCGGCCCGATCATGAAACAGGACGGCTCCGAGTGGCTGGCCGACGGTGTGGTCGCTGAAGACAGCGAACTGGCTGGCCTGAACTTCTACGTCAAGGGCATCGACGACCAGCTTCCGCAGTAAGGCTGGCGATACCGATACAGATACATGAGCGGGGGCGGCTACATTGGCCGCCCCTTCTTTTTCCCTGCGTCTTACCGACTCTATCCAGCGGGCGCAGGGTATCGCGTCATTGTCCGGGGCAGGAAACGGGCAGCGGGCAAGAACAGTGTCCGGATGACCTTGCGGCCGACGGGTTCAATCCGTGCGTAGATCCACCAGCTCACAACGATGGACAGCGCCAGGGCCAGCGCAAACGCGGCCCATTTGCCGATCACCGGTGTGGCCATGTTCATCAGGATATAACCGGCGTTCTGATGGATTAGGTAAAACGGATAGCTCAGCCCGCCAAGCGCCAGAATCCACGCCGAGGCCTTGATTCTGTTGCCAAGCCCGGCAGCCAGCAGAAACAGGCAGATAATCCCCGCATTTGCCATCGCCACGAGTTGAGCGCTGGAGGCTTCACCAAGGCGGAAGATGACATCGAGCCGCTGAACTTCGGCTGCGTGGAACGTCATGATCAGCGCAAGTGCAGCCACAAGCAGGCGCAGAGCGCTGCCGCCCAGTGACGAAATTCGCCACGTCATGATGCCCAGTGCGAAATAGCTGCCATATTCGGTCAGGAACAGAAGCTCCACCGGACGGGACCCGAGCATGGTGTTGTTGATCATGACAAGCATCATCCAGATTGCAGCAACACTATCGGTGTGCCGGGGCAGAAAACCCGTAAAGAGTCCGATCACCACCCAGCCATAGAAAATGATCTCGATGACGATCGACCAGTAGGCCCCATCCATGAACTCCGCACCGAATATCGGTGCGAGCATGGTCAGGTTGGCCACCCACTGGAAAAAGTCCGTCGTGAACGGCGGTTGAGCCCACCATGCCATTGTCAGGAAGGTGATGGTCATGGCGACCAGATGGGCAGGATAAAGCCGCGCCAGGCGGCTGACCGAAAAGCCATACCAGTCGCGCCCGGATGCGGACCAGATGATGACAAAGCCGGAAATCATGAAAAACAGATTGACGCCGAGATAGCCCAGCGAAACCGAAACGCCTGCCGCGCCAAAACCTTGGTCCAGATAGCCCCCGCTTTGGGCGCCGCGATAGAGGAAATGGTAGATCGCCACCACAAGCGCGGCGCAAAAACGCAGCAGATCGAGCAATCCGTTCCGGTGACCGGCACTCTCGCCTGTCCGGTTTGGTGATTGGATATCGCGCATCACAGCCTCCATGAGAGAAGGGATTATAGCGCGATTCAAAACGCCGGGTCTGACAACCCGGCGTTAAGCTTAAGCGTAAAGGTTAAATCCCACAGGCTGCGGGATCAGGCCAGGCCCTGTTTGCGGACATCATCCAGGGCTTCATCAAGCGTCTTCTTGGCCGAAGCTATGAGGGTGTCCACCTCTTCCTCGGTGATGCTCAGCGGCGGCGAGATGATCAGCGCATCGCCCACGGCGCGCATCACCAGCCCGTTGGCAAAGGAATGGTCGCGGGTGATGGTGCCGACCTTGCCGGTATTGCCGAAGCGTTTCTTCAGATCATTCTCGTCGGGCACCAGTTCCAGTGCGCCGAACATGCCGAGGCCGCGAGCCTGGCCAACCAGCGGATGCTGCTCCAGCGCCTTCCAGCGCTCTTGGAAATAAGGCCCGATATGATCCCGGACGCGTTCCACCAGGCCTTCACGCTTGATGATTGTGAGATTGGCGATGGCCGCAGCACAACACGCCGGATGGCCGGCATAGGTGTAGCCGTGGAAGAACTCGACGCCTTCGCGGTGCAGAACTTCGGCGATCTCGTCGGAAACCAGCACGCCGCCCATCGGCAGATAGCCTGATGTCATCCCCTTTGCGACGGTCATCAGATCGGGCTTGAGATCATAATAGCCCGAACCAAACCATTCGCCCGTGCGGCCGAAACCGCAGATGACTTCGTCGGCAATAAACAGGATATCGCGGCTTTCGAGGATGCGCTTGACTTCGGGCCAGTAGGTGGCCGGCGGGACAACAACGCCGCCTGCGCCTTGGATCGGTTCCGCGATGAAGACTGCTACATTCTCTTCGCCGATCTCCTCGATGGCGCGCTCGAGTTCGCGCGCCGCCCAGAGGCCGAACTCGTCCTCGCTCATATCGGTCATCATGCCTTCGCCGAACCAGTGAGGCTGCGCGATGTGATGAATGTCAGGGATCGGCAGGCCGCCCTGGCTGTGCATGGCGCCCATGCCGCCGAGCGAAGCGCCGGCCATGGTTGAGCCGTGATAGGCGTTCTTGCGGCTGATCACGACCTTCTTGGACGGCTTTCCCTGCAGTGCCCAATAGGTGCGCACCAGACGCAAATTCGTGTCGTTGGCTTCAGAGCCGGAGCCGCTATACATGACCATGTTGATATTATCGGGTGCAACACCGGCCAGCATTTCCGACAGTTCGATGACTGGCGGATGAGTCGTCTTGAAGAAGGTGTTGTAATAGGACAGCTCGCTCATCTGCGCGCGCACCGCCTCGACGATCTCCTGGCGGCCGTGGCCGACATTGACGCACCACAGGCCGGCCATGCCGTCCATGATCCGGTTTCCGTCAGTGTCCCACAGCCATACCCCATCGGCTTTCGCTATCACCCGTCTTTCATCGACGCCCAAGGCACCATGGTCGGTGAATGGATGAAGGTGGTGCTTGTGATCGGATAGCTTGAGGTCATGGGAAGACACGTTGACGCGCATAGTTTTATTCCTGATTGTTTTTTCACAGAGGCCGCGATGAAATCGGTTTGACCTTTAGTTGAGTGTGTGCACAAAACTTGGGTGCGGACAAGCACCGCAATATCCGCATTATGCGGCAACAGATAGTCCTGAAGGGGCATGGTGATACTATGCGCGAGAGCGCCGGCACGGAAAACCAAGACAAGATCCTTCCCAACAATGATGAAGCAGAACGTTTCATGGCCGAGAATCCGGACATTGAATCGGTGGATTTCCTGATTCCCGACATCAATGGCGTGATGCGCGGCAAATGGGGCCCGGCGGAGGCCCTTGCCAAGGCCAGCTATCCCGGCATCAACATGCCATTGTCGATCTTCGGGCTGGATATCTGGGGCAGGGAGGTGGAATCCACCGGCATTCACATTGAAACCGGCGACATTGACGGCTACTGCCGCGCCATTCCGGGCCGGATCAATATCGCGCCCTGGTCGCCGCGACCGTCGGCTCAGGTGCTGATGTCGATGTACACTGAGGCCGGCGAGCCCTGCGAATTCGATCCGCGCAATGTGCTGCAGCGGCTGATGGACCGGTTCGAGGCCCTCGGCCTGCGCCCGGTCACCGCATTTGAGCTTGAATTCTATCTGGTCGACCCGAATGTGTTCCAGCGCTCGGGGCGTATGGGCAAGGACCTTGGTCCGGGCCCGGAACAGCAGCAGATGTATTCGTTGTCGGAACTTCGCGGCC
>Ga0114910_1001044_pt1 | contig 13559 bp, 13 predicted proteins | sample MalvireepMed_908_FD_83500 | JGI IMG/M metagenome (GOLD analysis project Ga0114910, IMG submission 83500) | Marine viral communities from the Global Malaspina Expedition - Malaspina viral metaG DeepMed_908 | ecosystem: Environmental > Aquatic > Marine > Oceanic | place: Mediterranean Sea...
CCCCATATGGTCCTGCCCGGCCAGCGGGCTCGCGGCGACCAGTTCGCGCGCCGGGCGGTCGTTCGCGCTGCCGGTCTCGCTGGTTTCGAGCAGTTTGTCGAAGGCCTGCGCGGTGACCGTGAGGTGCGGGTCGAGATCGGCCAGCAGCGCCGCCCCGTCGGCAAAGCCGTCGAGCCGCGCGAGCCGTTCCAGCGCCTCGCCTTCGGGCACCATATGCGTCTGGCGGTCCTCCAGCATCTGGATGCGGTGCTCGGCCACGCGCAGGCGGGCATAGGCCGCCGCGAGCGCACGCGCGGTCTCTTCCTCCACGATCCCCGCCCGGGCGAGCGCCAGCAGGGCCGCGCGCGTGTCGCTGCTGCGCAGGCGCGGGTCGCGCCCGCCGTGGATCAGCTGGTGGGTCTGGGCGAAGAACTCGATCTCGCGGATGCCGCCGCGCCCGCGCTTCAGGTCGAACCCTGGGCCGAGCACCGGTTCGCCGCCATAGGCCTCGCGAATGCGCAGGCGCAGCTGCGCGATATCGTCGATCGCGCCGAAATCGACGCTGCGCCGCCACACGAAGGGGCGGATGCTGGCCAGGAACCGTTCGCCCCGCACGACATCGCCCGCCGCCGAGCGTGCCCGGATGAAGGCCGCGCGCTCCCATGCGAGCGCCGCGCTTTCGTAATGCGAGGCCGCCGCGTTGACCGACACCGCCAGCGGCGCAATCTCCGCCGCCGGGCGCAGCCGCAGGTCGACCCGGAAGACGTAGCCTTCCTCGGTATGGTCGGCGAGCAGGCGGACGATATCGCGCGCCATCCGCTGCGCGGTTTCGCCCGGCCCGGATCGCGCGCCGCTCGCCAGCACATCGGGATCGAACAGCAGGATCGGGTCGATGTCCGAACTATAGTTGAGCTCGCCCGCACCATGCTTGCCCAGCGCCAGCGCGAAGAACCCGTCGACACTTTCGAGCGTGGTGCGTGCCCGCGCGGCCTCCGCAATCGCGCGGTCGAGCGCGATGTCCGCAAAGGCGGACAGGCGCTGCATCACGTCGTCGAGCGTGAAGGCCCCGGCAAGATCGCCGATCGCGAGCGTCAGGGCGAGCGCCAGGCGTTCGCGCCTGAGCGCAACGCCGGTCTCCGCCCCCTCGCCCGCCCGTGCCGCATATTCGAAGGCCGCATCGGCATCGCCTTGCGACAATAGCTCGGCGAGCGCGGGCAGCCGATCGAGACTGCGGGCGAGAAACGGTGCGTTCTCCCGCGCGCGTTCGATTGCGTCTGTCCATTCGCTGGCCATGCGCATCGCCCTGCCTGCCGGTTGCGGCGCTGGCAAGCGGGCGTGGGTGAACGCGTGCCGATGCGCCCCATCGCTTGCCCTCGCGCCGCGCTTTTGCAACAACCCCGCGCGAAGCCAAGATTCCGGAGATATTCCCAGTCATGAAACGCATTCTCGCCGTGGCGACCATCGCCCTTTCGCTGGCCGGTTGCGATGCCGCCGTCCTGTCGGGCGGCAGCGACGACGCCGGTCTCGACATTCCCGAGATCGCCGATGGCGACATTTCGGAAAAGACGATGGTCGACCTGACCCGCGAACTGTCGAGCGACGAATTCGAAGGCCGCATGCCCGGCACCGAAGGCGGGCGCATGACGATCGAGCTGCTGAAAGAGCGGTTCGAGGCGGCAGGGCTGGAGCCCGGCAACAACGGGTCGTGGACGCAGGACGTGCCGCTGGTCGAGATCACGGGCAGCGATTTCGCCCCGCTCACGATCACCGGGGGCGATGGCGACGGCATGGCCTTCGAATATGGCAAGGACTGGGTCGGCGTGAGCTATCGCGAAACGCCGCGCACGCGGATCAATGGCGCCGAGCTGGTCTTCGTCGGCTACGGCATCAACGCGCCGGAAAAGGGCTGGAACGACTACGAAGGCCTCGACATGGAAGGCAAGATCGCGGTCATCCTCGTCAATGATCCGGACTTCGGTTCGGACACCCTCGAAGGGCCGTTCGACGGCAAGGCGATGACCTATTACGGGCGCTGGACCTACAAGTACGAAGAGGCCGCGCGGCAGGGTGCCGCAGGGGCGCTGATCATTCACGAGACCGAACCGGCATCCTATGGCTGGAACGTCGTCGAAAGCAGCTGGTCGGGCCCGCAGGCTTATCCGCAGCGCGGCGAAAACGCGCCGCCGACCACGCGGATGAACGGCTGGATCCAGAATTCGGTCGCGGAAAAGATCGTCGATGCCGCCGGGTACGATCTCGACGAACTGAAGGAAGCGGCGCGCGGGGAAGACTTCACGGGCGTGCGCCTGGGCCTCGATGCCTCGACCAGCTTCGACAACGAGAGCCGCGAATACATGTCGCAGAACGTCATCGGCATCCTGCCGGGCGCCGAGCGGCCGGATGAATACGTGCTCTACACGGCGCACTGGGATCACCTCGGCCGGTGCACCCCTGCCGAGGATGGCGACGATATCTGCAACGGCGCGGTCGACAACGCCACCGGCACGGCGGCGCTGGTCGCGCTGGCCGAAGCGCAGGTGAAGGCGGGCGCGGCGGATCGCAGCATCGTGTTCCTCGCGGTCACCGCAGAGGAGCAGGGCCTGCTCGGCTCGACCTATTATGCGCAGAACCCGGTCTTCCCGCTCGACCAGACGGTCGGCGGGGTGAACATGGACGCCTTCCTGATCGCAGGCCCGGCGCGCGATGTGACCGTGGTCGGCCCCGGCAAGTCGCAGCTCGACCAGTTCCTCGAGGCCGCGCTGGAAGCCGATGGCCGGGTTTCGACCCCCAACCCCAACCCGGAAGCGGGGTACTACTACCGCTCCGACCATTTCCCCTTCGCCAAGCAGGGCGTGCCCATGCTCTATATCGACGGGGGCGAGGACCTGGTCGAAGGCGGCAGCGAAGCGGGTGCGGCCCTTTCCAAGGATTACCGCGACAATCGCTACCACGGGCCCAAGGACGAGTTCGACGAGGAATGGGACTGGTCGGGCGTGATGGCCGACCTGCAGCTCTATTACCGCCTCGGGCGGATGATGGCGATGAGCACCAGCTGGCCCAACTGGGTCGAGGGTGACGAATTCCGCTCGATCCGCGACGAGAGCTGCGCCGCCACCAACGAAGGCTGCTGATCGCAGGCACGGCGCGAAGGTCATGGGCATCGAGAAAGTGCGGCTCCCCGCAGAGTGGGAGCCGCAGGAATGGCTCTGGATCGGCTTCCCGCACGAACCCGACGAGTGGGGCGATGCCTTCGCGCCTGCACAGGAGGAGATCGCAGCCTTCGCCAATGCCGTTGCCGAAAGCGGGCAGCAAGTGCGCCTGCTGGTGCGCGATGCGGCGAACGAGGCACGGGCGAAGGCGCTCGTCTCGGCTGGGGTGATCCTCGAGCGGCGGACCTATGGCGACGTCTGGCTGCGCGATACCGGGCCGATCGTGGTCGAGCGCGATGGAACCCGCGCCGCCGTGCGCCCCGGCTTCAACGGCTGGGGCGGCAAATACATGATGCCGGGCGACGAAAGCATCGGGGCCGAACTGGCCGGCGAAGAGGCGCTTGCGCTGACACGGCCCGACTGGGTGCTCGAAGGCGGGGCGATCGACACCGATGGCGCCGGGCTCGTGCTGACCACCGAGCAGTGCCTGCTCAACCCCAACCGCAATCCCGCGCTGAACCGCGCGCAGATCGAGGAACGGCTGGCCCGCGACCTCGGCCTTTCGCGCGTCGTGTGGCTCGGCGACGGGCTGGTCAACGACCATACCGATGGCCATGTCGACAATCTCGCGCGCTTCGTCGGCCCCGAAACGGTCGCCCTGGCCGAGCCTTCTGACGAGGACGATCCCAACCGGCACATTTACGCCGATGCGAAGGCGCGGCTGGAGGCGGCGGGGCTGCGCGTCGCGCCGATCCCCTCGCCCGGCCTCGTGACCCGCGACGGCAAGGTCGAACCGGCGAGCTACGCCAATTTCCTGATCGCCAACGCCATCGTCGCCGTGCCGACCTTCGGCCTGCCGCAAGACGCGGAAGCGGTCGCGGCCATCGACGCCCTGTTTCCCACCCGCACCGCGATCGGCCTGCCGATGGGCGCGGTGCTGGCAGGGGGCGGCGGCTTTCACTGCGCGAGCATGCAGATGCCTGCATGAATACCTAGTCGGCGCGCGCTCTATTGAGCGTATTCGCAGATGGGCATAGTCTGCGAATTCCTTCTGCGGGTCGCGTCCAGAGGATCATGCCATGGCCGACCCTAGAAAGTTCATCCTTCAGCTTCCCGCCGACCGCAGGCCCGCGCGGATATCCTTGCCGGAAGTCCTCATTCCCGACATCGACTGGTTCAACGCAAGGCGCGCCGTGAAACGCCGCTACGACCCTGTGATGGGAATAGAAGGCATCGTCGTTCATGCGACAGCGGGCAGCACCAGCGGCGGGGCATTGCAGCACTGGCGGACCGAATCGCCGGCCTCGGCGCACTGGATAGTCCCCGCCGAGCGAGAGCAGACCCACGGCCAGTCGATCATCGCCTGTGTCTACGAAGCGCGGGCGGCCAATCACACGAAAGACCGCGTGAGCAATCCCGCGGTCAATCGGGGACGCGCGAACGTCGATCACTGGACGCTCGGGATCGAGATCGTGAACCGTCAGGATCTCGATCAGTACACGGATCCCTATTCGGATTGGCAGATAGCGATGGCCGCACAAATCGTTCGCTATTGCTGGGCGAAGTACCCAAACCTGAAATGGGTGTTTTCCCATGCCAGCATCGACCCCGGCAACCGCGCAGATCCCGGACGGCAGTTCCCCTGGGACGGTTTTTGCCAGCAGGTGCTTCACGACCCGCCACAGGCTCCTCGCTTCGCATTGTTCGATGCACAGCCCGAAGCAGGGGAGATGGACGATCCCAGTCGTTCACCTTGCTGCGCATAACGACAGGGATGTGCTCATCGCGTTAGGGAAAATTTAGCAGTTCCATGGGAGAGATTGGCCATGCGCCGCCCTCGCCCTTTCGCCTTGGAACTGCCCGATTGTGCTGCGGCCGCCCGCACGATCATCGTATCGGGCTGCGCCATCGCGCTGATCGTGGCAGAACGGTTCGTCCCGGCCTTCTAGCCGCTCAGACGAACAGCTTGACCAGCGCCGCGAGCGCGGCGGCGAGCAGCACCACCCCCACGAAGATGCGCCATGCGCGGTCGGACACGTGCCCGTCCGCCTTGCGCCCCAGCCAGGTGCCAAGCAGCACCACCGGCAGCAGCATCGCGCCCAGCAGTGCGAGCCGCCATTCCATCCGCCCAAGCGCGATGCCCGACCCGATCCCGATCATCGCCGCGAAGGTGAAGATCAGGATCATCGAGCTTTTGGCGACCTGCCGGGGAATGGCGCGCCCGACATAATAGGGCACCACGGGCGGGCCGGGCATTCCGGCAAAGCCGGTCAGGATGCCGGTCGCCGCGCCGGTCAGCCCGGTCGTGATCGGGCCGGGCCGCTCAGGTTCGCGCACGGGGAACAGGATCGCGGCGAAGGCCGACAGGGCGACCAGCGCGATCAGCAGGCGCGCAATATTCGGCGGCGTCGCGGCCAGCAGAGCGAGACCCGGCAGCGTGGTCAGCAGGACCAGCACGATAATGACCCACACGCTCCGCTCCGCCTCGCGCAGCAGGCGCGGCAGCTCCAGCCCGCCGATCAGCAGTGCGACCACATTGGTGGTCAGCACCGCCTCCACCGGAGTGAGCGCCAGCGCCAGCACCGGCACCAGCAGGATGGCGAGGCCGAAGCCCGCCAGCCCGCGGATGAACGCGGCGACCAGCCCGGTCGCGAGCGCCACCGCGAGCTGAAAGGCGGTGAATGACTCGAGAATATGCATCATAAATCAGGTAATCAGCGTCGAACAAGAATTAGCGCCGAAAGACGTTATTAGACTCATCTCCAAGAGCTCAGTGACATCCGATTTATCCGTTCATCACAGTCGGCTAGCGGCATGCCGATAATATAATCAAACAATTGCCGCACGAATTCCATGACACTAGGCGAAAACTGCAATATAGTAAGGACTATCGATGTTCCGATTAGAAAGTTCGCAGTCCATCCGTCGTAATATTTGAATTTGAACCTATCTGATTTATCGATGTCCTCAGACAGGTTCTGAAGAGAGCTTTCCAAGCTTGAGAGTCTTTCCAAAGCCTTGAATATTCGAGGCGATGAATTATCGCCTTTAATTAGTTCGAACTCGTGCCTGAGGGTAATCTCCAGATATGTTTTCAATTCTTTAAAATAATTATCCAATTCATAAACAGCACTGTTGTGACTGTCTATCCCGTCGGCTGAGTAACTTTTAAAGTTTGAAGGACTCAGCTCTTTATTTTCCTCAATTTTCATTTTACTGGCGAGATTGACGACCATCTCGAAGCTTGCGGATATTCTGTCCTTCGATCGCTTAATTTCTTCTTCAATTCTTTTTATTTCGCCAAATAATTGCTCTACCTTATTCTCAAAAGTATACAGGAATTTACCACCCTCACTCAGAGCCGTCTGTATTTCCCCAAGAGAACCAGAGACAGCTTCAACAGCCTCCTTTGGAGAACGCTCACCGCCGCTCCATTTTATCGCGCCCCGCGAGTTTATCGCAATTGCCCTTGACTTATAATGGAAAAATGAAAAGCTACTGTACAGAACACAGATAAGAAACAAAAGGCAAAGCAAACGCCTATCGACACCCAGGCCAATGGACGGAGCATACATCAAATCTTCACATGTGTTTATGCCAGAGAAAAACATTAGGATGCAGCCAGCACAAAACCAGAATAAATTTCTCTTTGATTTTAGGTACTCTTCGGAAATTTGAATTGGTACATTTTTTAGAGGAAGCTGCCCGTCATCGATTGCCGGCTGAGCATTAGCCTTTCTTTTCCTAAGCCAATTTCTCATCTTCCCTCCCCAAAAACGGCATGAGCCGACTAATTGGCTAAATCCGGCGGCGTTGCGCCTTCGCGCAGCATGGCGATGGCTTCGTCGAGGCTCATCACCCGCTGTTCCTTCTTGCCCAGCGTGCGGACCGCGACGGTGCCTTCCTCCGCCTCGCGCTTGCCGACCACCAGCAGGTGCGGAACCTTCGCCAGGCTATGTTCGCGCACCTTGTAGTTGATCTTCTCGTTGCGCAGGTCCGCCTCGGTGCGGATGCCCGCCGCGCGCAGCTTGGCCAGCGCTTCGTTGGCATAGTCGTCCGCATCCGAAACGATGGTCGCGACCACCGCCTGCGTCGGGGCGAGCCATAGCGGCAGCTTGCCCGCGAAATGCTCGATCAGGATGCCGATGAAGCGTTCGTAGCTGCCGAAGATCGCGCGGTGGAGCATCACCGGGCGGTGCTTCTCGCCATCCTCGCCGATATAGCTCGCGTCGAGCCGTTCGGGCAGCACGCGGTCGCCCTGGATCGTGCCGACCTGCCAGGTCCGGCCGATCGCGTCGGTCAGGTGCCATTCGAGCTTCGGCGCATAGAACGCGCCCTCGCCCGGCAGTTCTTCCCAGCCGTACTCCTCGTTCATCATGCCCGCGTCGCGCACCGCGTCGCGCAGTTCCTGCTCGGCGCGGTCCCAGTCGGCGTCGGAGCCCAGCCGCTGCTCGGGCCGCAGCGCCAGCTTGATCGCATATGTGAAGCCGAAATCCTTGTAGACGCTATCGGCGAGTTTGCAGAAGGCGCGGACTTCCTCGACCACCTGCGCCTCGGTGCAGAAGATATGCGCATCGTCCTGCGTGAACTGGCGCACGCGCATCAGGCCGTGGAGCGCGCCGTGCGGCTCGTTCCGGTGGCAGCAGCCCATTTCGCCCAGCCGGATCGGCAGGTCGCGGTACGACGTAATGCCCTGCTTGAAGACGAGGACATGCGCGGGGCAGTTCATCGGCTTCAAGGCCATCCAGTCGGCGTCCTTGGAAACGAGCTCGCCCTCATCCTCTGTGTTGGGCACCTCGTCGGGGATGACGAACATGTTTTCGCGATACTTGCCCCAATGGCCGGAGCGTTCCCACTGGCGCGCGTCCATCACCTGCGGGGTCTTGATCTCGCGATAGCCCGCGCCGTCCATCTTGCGGCGCATGTAGGATTCGAGGCCGCGCCAGATCTTGTAGCCCTGCGGATGCCAGAAGACGCTGCCGTGCGCCTCTTCCTGCAGGTGGAACAGGTCCATCTCGCGGCCCAGCTTGCGGTGGTCGCGCTTGGCGGCTTCCTCCATCCGGTGGAGGTGCTCGTTCAGCTGCTTCTTGTTGAGCCAGCCGGTGCCGTAGATGCGGCTGAGCATCGCATTGCGCTGGTCGCCGCGCCAGTAGGCACCCGACACGCGCGTGAGCTTGAAGGCCTGCGGATCGAGCTTGCCGGTGCTGGCGAGATGCGGCCCGCGGCACATGTCCAGCCAGTCGCCCTGGCGGTAGATCGTCAGCTCCTCGCCCTCGGGCAGCTCGGCCGCCCATTCGGCCTTGAAGCTCTCGCCATGATCCTTGAACCACTGGATCAGCTGCTGGCGCGTCCACACCTCGCGCTCCAGCGGCGTATCCGCCGCGATGATCCGGCGCATTTCCTCCTCGATCGCCGGCAGGTCTTCCTCGGTGAAGCCGCCGCGCCCCTCGGGCGGTGCGAAGTCGTAGTAGAAGCCGTCGTCCGTCGCCGGGCCGAAGGTGATCTGCGTGCCGGGGAACAGCTTCTGCACCGCCTCGGCCAGCACATGCGCATAGTCGTGCCGCGCCAGCTCCAGCGCCTCGTCCACATCCTTGCTGGTCACCAGCGCGAGCTGCGCATCGCCTTCGAAGGGCCGGTTGATGTCGCGCAGCTCGCCATCGACGCGCGCGGCGAGCGCGGCCTTGGCGAGGCCGGGGCCGATCGCTGCGGCCACGTCCGCAGGCGTAGAGCCTTCGGGCATTTCGCGCACGGAGCCGTCGGGCAGGCTGATCTTGAGCAGTTCGGTCATTGGTTCAGTCCATCGGGATGTCTGGAGAAAAGGGCTATGCCTCGTGGCGGTTTGCCTAGGCAAGATCGCTGTCGGCGCAAGCCTTTTGCACCAGCGAAAGGTCGGCGGGGTCCATCGTGGCGATCTCGCCCGAAAGGTTGCGTTCGATCTGCGCCGCCAGCGCGCGCGCATCCTCGAGCGCATTGTGCGGGCGGGCGCTGGCGGAGGCAGTGTCGAAACCGGGCATGTGCAGCAGCAGGCAGGCGTAGCGCAGCGGATCGTTGCGCTTGCCGTGATCGCGCAGCAGCAGCGTGTTGAAATGGACCAGATCTTCGGGCCAGTCGGCGATGAAGACGTGCGGCCCGGCATCCTTGCGCAGGAACTTCTGCATCTTCTTGACCGCTTGCAGGCGCGCCACCGGCTCCTGCCCGAAATGCGGGACGACATGGTCCTGCACCCACGGCACGATCAGCTCGTGCGCGTGGAGCACCTCGTAGAAATGCGCGCCGTCCTGCCGCACGAGCGCAATGCTCAGCAGCTGGCCGCCGGTGCCGTTGAATTCGGTATCGATGTAGTAACGCATGATCGCATTCCCGGCGCGCCGCGACGAATGATGCAGGTTCGGGAAGCCGGCGCATCGCCACCCGAACCCGGGCGGCGAGGATCGCGTCTCAGGACACGACCATCCGCCCCCGGTTGCCCGAGGTCGTGGTGGTCGTAGTCGTGGCGATGATAATGGCCATGGCCGGGAATATAAGCCGCAAGCGAGGCAGGTCCAGCCCGATCTTTGACAGTGGTGCCTTTGACAAGGGTGCTTTCACATATGGAAAGGGTGGTTGACAATACGCCCTCGCTATGACAAGTGTACTTTCCATAGAAGAAAGGACCCTTGACCATGAAACCTGTCACACCCCTTCTGTGGGGCGCCGCCGTCGTGATCGTCGCGCTGCTCAATATCGTCGACGTCCTGCCCGACTGGATGACCTTCGCCGCGATCCTGACGCTGCCCTTCGTCGCAGTCTCCACCGGGATGCGCTGCGGCCCGAGGAAATCGTCGTGAGCGAGGAAGTCCGTCTCCCGCTGCACCGGCGCCCCGCTTTCTGGGCGGGTGGTATCTTTGCCGCCTTCGCCGTCATCTCCGCGCTGCGCATCACCGATGCGATCGACGCGACGACCGGCTTCATCCTGATGGTGATCGCGATGCTGCAGATCATTCCGCTGACGCGCGCGAGCCTCGCCAAGCAGCGCTCCACCGGCCATCTCAGCCCGGCGGTGATTCGCTATACCCGCCGCTTCCTGCTCGCCACCTTCGGCTACATGCTCGGCCTCGGCATCGCGGTGACCATCGCGAACCGGACCGAGCTGAGCCAGGCCGAAAGCTTCCTGATCGCGCTGCTGCCGGTGATCCCCGTGATGGGCATGATCTGGACCATGGCGCGCTACGTGATCGAGGAAGAGGACGAGTTCCTGCGGCATCGCGCGATCATGGCCAGTCTTATCGGCCTGGGCGCGGTGCTGACTCTGGGCACGTTCTGGGGCTTCCTCGAAACCTTCGAAGTCGTCCCCCACGTCTGGGCCTGGTGGGTCTTGCCCGTCTGGGCGATGGGGATGGGCCTGGGCCAGTGCTGGATGGCGCTGGCAGACCGCCGGGCGAGCGACTTTGCGGACGATGGCGCATGAAGAACCGTCTCAAAGTCCTGCGCGCCGAGCGCAACTGGAGCCAGCAGGCGCTGGCCGAACAGCTCGGCGTCAGCCGCCAGAGCGTCAATGCGATCGAGACCGGGCGCTACGACCCCTCCCTCCCCCTCGCCTTCCAGATCGCCGAGGTTTTCGGCCTCGCGATCGAAGAGATCTTCCTGCGGGATAAGGACTGAACCCATGAAAATGCTCGTTATTCTTGCCGCCGCGCTTGCGGCGATCGCCCCCGGCTTGCCTGCATCCGCGCAGGACACCAGCCAGGAAAGCACCCCCGTTTTCGCCCCGACGCGATTCACGGTCGAGACAGTAGGCGAAGGCCCCGACATCGTCCTGATCCCCGGACTGGGTAGCGTCCCGGCGGTGTACGATGGGCAGATGGACATGCTCGCCAGCAACCAGCGCGTCCACCGCATCACGGTTGCCGGTTTCGACGGGAGCGCGCCAGGCCCGAACGCGCAAGGGCCGGTGCTCGCTCCGCTGGTCGAGGAACTCGCGCAGTACATTGCCACCCTGCCCGGGGGGCGCGCGACGATCATCGGTCATTCGATGGGCGGTTTCACCGGGCTGAACCTTGCCCTCGACCACCCCGATCGGGTCGAGCGGCTGATGATCGTCGACTCGCTGCCGTTCTACTCGGTGGTGTTCGATCCGAACGCCACGGCCCAGGGCATGGAGCCGATGGCCACAGCGGCCCGTGCACAGATGATCGCGCAGCCTGCGCAGGACCCCGAAGAGGTCGATTGCGCCAATCCGTCGATGATGATGCGCTGGATGGTGATCGACGAGGAGGCGCTGTGCCTCGTGATGCGGCAGACCGCGAGCGCGGACCCCCGCGTATCGGCACAGCTGTTCTACGAACTCGCAACCAGTGACGCGCGCCCGCGGCTGGGCGAAATCGAACTGCCGGTGACCATGCTCTATCCGGTCGATCCCGCGATCCACGACGGCGCGGCGATGGATACCCTCTATGCCGGGCAATATGCCGACCTCGACGGGATCGAGCTCGTTCGGATCGACAATTCGCGCCACTTCATCATGTACGATCAGCCCGAGGCGTTTGCCCGCGCGCTGACCGCCTTTCTTGCCGACTGACACGGGCCAGCCGACCTACCCCATGGTGAGCGTGTTCGAGCCCGGCACGCTCGACATCCGGTGCCTGCCCGCCAGCTGCGTCGAACGCTGGCGGATACCCGAGACGAAGCGCCATTCGCAGGTTGCGGCCTGCGGCGTCAGCTCGACCGCCATATAGCCGCGCTGCGAAGTGTCCGCCCATTGCAGCTGCGGATTGGACCCGACCAGCGCGGCCTGCATCATCGCCGCTGGCACCTGCGCGATGTAGTTCTCGAACCCGGGCGAGGTGACCGAGGAGACGCCGAACTCGACGCCCACCGCCGTCTCTTCGTGCGCCAGGTCGAAGCCCCAGGCGTTGTGCGTGTCGCCGGCAAGCACCACGAGGTTCGCATCCGCCGCCAGCGCGGCTTCGAACACCCGGGCACGCGCGGCCGGATAGCCGTCCCATGCATCCATGTTGAAAGGCAGGCCCGCCCGCGTGGCCATCGCACCGGCGATCACACGCTGGCGCAGCGATTCGGGTGCGTTGGCGGGAAGTGCGTCGGCAAACGCGGTGGGGGTGGAAAGGGTGCCCATCAGCACCTGCTGGACGAGCACCTGCCAGCGCTTGCCGCCGCGCGTCGAGGCACGCAGGCCGTCTGCCAGCCACGCCTCCTGCGCCGCGCCCAGCATCTGCCGGGCGGGGTCCGCCCAGGCGCCATCGCGAAAGGCGGTGAGCGCGGCCATCATCTGGTCCGGCGTGGACTTGCCCGCCAGCACATCGGCCACATTGAGTTGCTGCGAGCGCGCCGTCAGCCGGGTTTCGAGCCGGAAGAGCGTCGCGAGATCGCCGATATCGTAAGACTTCCACGGCTCGTCGGACACGGGCAGCCATTCGCGATAGGCGCGCATCGCGGCGCCCTTGCGCACATTCCACGGGCCTTCGGTTTCGGGCTGGTGGTTCTGCGCGCCGCCTTCCCACGAATCGTTCGCGCTCTCGTGATCGTCGGGCACGAGGATCATCGGATAGAGCTGGGTCAGCCGCTGCAGGTCCGGGTCGGTGCGGTAGCTCGCATGGCGCAGGCGATAATCGGCAAGCTGCACGATCTCGCTGCCCGGCGCGATGTCGCGCCCGGCCAGCGCCTGATCGGGGTTGGGATAGGTGTCCGTCCCGTATTCGTAGATGTAATCGCCCAGATGCAGCAGCAGGTCGAATTCGTTCGCCTCCGCCGCATGGGCATAGGCGTTGAAATAGCCGAAGCCCATGTTCGAGCAGGAGAACACGCCGAGCCGATACCGGCTGGTCGGGCCCACCGGCAGCGTGCGGGTACGCCCCTGTGCCGAACGTGCGCCATCGGGCCCCAGGAAGCGGTAATAGTACCAGCTATCGGGTTCGAGCCCGCCGACCTCGGCCTTGGCGCACCAGTCGCGGTCCGGCGTGGCGAGCGTCTCGCCCTCCGCGATCACGCGCGCGAAATCGACACTGTCGCTCACCTGCCATGTCAGCTTCGTCTCCTCCGAGCCGACGAAGCGCGTCCACAACAGCACGCCGGTGGCATGCGGTTCGCCGCTGGCGATGCCGTGGGTGAAGCCCTTCGCGCCGACCTGCGCCGACAGCGGCATGGCCGCCAGCCCGGCGCCCAGCGCGCCGCCTGCCAGCAGCGTTCGACGGTCGAGCGCCAGTGTGCTGCGCGTGGTGTTCGAAGAGACGGGCGGGGGTGCGAGAAGATGTGCCATGCGGGCGATCTATAACCCGATCGTGAAAGAACCGAGACGGCCCGCGCTTCGCATCGATGGACTTGGCTGGCGAGCGCATTTAGGCCTGCCTTCGATGACCGACTTTCACGCCATGCCCGACGGGCGCCGGATCGCCTTTCGTCTCACCCGCGGCTCCGCAGCCGGGGCCGGGCCCGGGG
>Ga0114910_1001048_pt1 | contig 13528 bp, 15 predicted proteins | sample MalvireepMed_908_FD_83500 | JGI IMG/M metagenome (GOLD analysis project Ga0114910, IMG submission 83500) | Marine viral communities from the Global Malaspina Expedition - Malaspina viral metaG DeepMed_908 | ecosystem: Environmental > Aquatic > Marine > Oceanic | place: Mediterranean Sea...
GGGCAGCTTCAACTTCTTCTTCTACATCCTCAAGAATTTCAGCTTCGGCTTCACCTTCGGCTTCATCAGTTTCTTCTTCCGTGGCTTCGTCAGCCTCGGTAGCTTCTACTTCTTCAGCTTCTACTTCTGCTTCTTCGCCACTACCCCTCTTCTTGGGGTATGACATGCCGTCTTTCTTCTTTTTATCTTCTTCATCGTCTTCGTCCTTTTTCAGCCACGGAGGAAGTGCGCCCTTTTTCTTATTAGCGATAAGGGAAACAACTTCTTCAAACATTTCGTCGCTCGCTTCGGCAAACCTTTCAATAGCTGCTTCAGCTTCTTCACTGTCCAAACCAGCCTCAAGAAGCAAACTCTTACGAGCAAACAATCTCTTTTCAGCTTCGTGGGCTTCGATCTTTTCGTTGGCGGTAGCCAACTCTTCGTCCTTTTTAGCGATTGCTTCTTCAAGTTCGGCAACCTTAGCTTCAGCAGCTTCTACAGCAACTTGAGCGTCGGCAACAGCCGTGTCTTTTTCGGAAACAGTAGCTTCAAAAGCTTCAATCTTCGATTGAAATTCTTCGTCTTTTTGCTGAGTAATTTCGGCCTTAAGTGCGTCATGCGCCTTTTTAGCCTGAGCTAATTCAGCCTTAAGCTCGTCTACTTGTTCTTTGAGAACCTCAGACATATCTTTATTCTCCATATTAAAACTAGAGTTGATTATTTGTTCTGCTTGCGAACTTTCAAAGGGGTCAACGTCGTTAAGAATCACGCTGCGCGGATTAGCAGGATTGTTAACAAGTCCTTTCCCAGAAAATGCAATATTCCTTAAAAGTCTTCCTACGGTGTATCCTTCATATTCCCCTGTTCCTCCATATGCTCTTAAATGTTTAGTTAAAAATGCAGATGCTTCGTCTCTTGATATAACCTTCTTTTCTCCCTTGGGAGTAATAACGGCATAATCAAAATTATTAAAGAGGCACTCCATAGAAACAAACCATTTGCCCTCTTCAATTTCAGAAATTATTTTCTCCATTCTTTCTTTTAGCTCTGACGTTGTCCAGCTATTGTAAAGAACCGCGCTTGTTGCAATGTCGAACCTATTAATAGTATCAATATTTTCTACTTCTTGCCCATTTTCGTCAATAACAATACTACTTGTTATATGGCCAATAATATCTGATTCGTCATGCATAAAGTTGAACTGCTTGTCAACCGGAGTATCTTTAGCAGACCAAGTTTCTTTTGTGTCAAAAACGTCATCGTTTTTATTCCAACCGGTAGAAACCAGAATAGAATTTAAATAATAAAGATCAAGCTGGTCTTTATTTTCCGCTAACGTTTCTTCTTGAGCAAAAATAACTTGTCTAATATCTTCTTTTTGTTTCTTGCTCGGTATATATATGCTAACCGGGGAAGCGTATGCCACACTAGCGCTTGCTTTAATGGCTTCTTCTAGGCCCGAATCTAGTTCGCTTTGATATATTTTCATGTGTTACCTCAAAAGAATATACACCATAAAGAAAAATTATTGTTGGAAACGTTAAGCTGTTTTACTTAAAGCATAACCCGATACATTGATTTGCCTTGCTTCGTCAATGGTCGGTTGCCTTTCGTTTCTATTAAGAAAATCATCTTTAAGATCTGCAAGCATTTTTGCTAAACTAGATTCAAGCCTTAAGGGTTGTTTAAGTAGGCTGTTAAGAACATCCGGGGTAATCTCAATAAAGGGTTCTATATTACACAGGATACACAGTTTTAAATGTTCAAGTTGATCCATTTCGCTTTTGGTTAAAGAGCGAAGGCTAGCCTTTCCATAATGCGCCAGCATTGCCGGATTAACAAATTCAGACACCTTTGACTGCGCTTCGGTTGCCCAAATAGTGGTATTAACTAAATCAAAAGACTTAACAGTTTTTCTAGGGGTGACTTCTCTTTCTTTTCTTTTTTCTTTATCTTTTGCGTTTTTTGGCCTTCCATCTTCTGGCCTTCCAACGGGATCAAACTCCTTTTGTTTCTCTTGCTGTTTATCAAACTTCTTTTGATCTCGTTCGTCCTGCTTGTCTTTTAATTCATCCTTGCTATCCTGAATTTTATCATCACTTCGTCTATCTTGAGGGTTAGTCAAAGGATGGTCGCCAGTATCCTCACAAGGAACAACACCTACATCTTCGGGGGCTATCATGTCCTTAGTTAAAGCAATTTTCTCAAGATCATTGCGATGTTGCGGATTATGATAAGGACTAGCTTTCTGTGGCATAGATTCCTTTTTTCTTTCTTTTACTTCCCGACGAATTCTGATCTTTTCAATTTCAGGAATTTCTCCAAATCGTTCAACAAGCGTCTCGGAACTAATAACATTTCTATCGGCAAGCTGAATAAGTAGGTTCTTCTCGGAAGCTTCGTCAGAAAGAACCATTTGGTCAAAATGAATTTTAGCTGGAAGCCTAAATCCCATCGCCTTTTGAACTATCTCTAGTTCTTGGTTCCACCAGTTAACCAGTATTTGACGACCGTATTCCAGCCGTTCAACAAGAGTTTTAAGACTAATAAAATTATTAGTGAAGCCACCGCTGCCGCTGGCCATGCCAGTGAGGGTAGGAGGCACACCAAGGCCAGCGTATATATTGGTAAGCACCGGTTCATATTTCTCTTTTCCCAAGAATCTAAAAACTTGAGTGCTAGATTCTGTAAACTTTAATTCTGGCCCCCACACAAGATCCATTGTGCCACCGCCGACATTACTCGCTAGTATGTTTCTTAACTTATTAATAGCGGCTTTGGTTGGTAGTATCTTGTTATCTAAATCTCCAAGGCTCCAAAGTCTTATGTTAGAAATGGCTCCATCAAGAGCAGACACATCGGCCAGCTTCATCTTCTCTAGCATGATAATGTCATCAAGTATGGCATAAATCATGGGGTTGGCCCAAACTAGCCAGTCGTCTTTCTTGTAATAATGTACCGATACCTTTTCTGGGTCTAGCGGTATAACAGTTTCTCCACTCTTTATGGACTCCAGTATGTCCGGGGGAAGCAGGGCTGTTAGATTTCTATGAAAAGGCGTGTTACCACTAAGACCCCTGTTGGTTAAACCTCTAACAAGCTTTGACACCTTCAAAACATACTGCGGTTGCCCAACGAAGGTGGCGAGTTCGTTGCCAACAACTTCAATAGACATTGGGTTTAAGAAATCAAACTTCCAAGGGATTTCTCTTCTGTTAACTTTCAGATCAACTATTTGCATATCAGCATCGCCCATCGAACGAAGCTGTTTTTCTGTTTTCTTATTTATCTTTGCGGTTCTTCTTTTTACTACCACGTTTCCACATCTATACAGCGTATTTAGAAATCTTTCCGTTCGCTCTCTACCGTTAATCTTTTGAAACCACGCCCTAAAGAACTTTTCAATTCTCTTGTTTGGGTGAACAATATTAATTCCCTGACCAGCAAAGTCAGCCATAAGGTCAATAACATTCCTAATTATTCCAACCTTATCGTATGCAGCCATGCACATTTTCATGGCTTCTTTTTGCTGCTGGGGTACAGATTCTTCTGAACGGAACCTGTTATAGTCCTGCCTAGTAAAACTGGTTCTTACCGAACGATTGGGTTCTATATCAAGAAATGATCTACGATTATAAGCCACGGACTTTTGGATGCCATCATAAGCATCAATATTATCTGCTATATCAGAAAGAGCTTGCTGTTTACCAGATTCATCAGACCAAGTAACAAAAGATTGTGCTTTTTCTTGGTCTTTTATTGGGTTATCGTCGGGCATTGTTCCACCTATTGAATTGTAATTGGAATGATGGCAAATTAATCTAAATGATTATACACCAAATTAATAAACATCCTTCATTCCCTCTGTAAACCAAGCTGGCCCTACATATTCTGGGCCGTCTGTTTTGCCTTTTACGCCTCCTGCAAAACCACCAATAGTATCATAAACAGGAGGAGGCGGTATGCGCAATATCTTTCTTGCAGACATGTTCGCCATAATCAAAGAAGAATACCTATCTTTTCTTAGGCGATCTTTTCTGCCACCGGGAAGTTTAACTTCTGGCGTATCCCACTTATCCCTACCGCTTACGGTTTGCATCATAATTATCATAGAAAGCTCATCTTTAAGCTCCTCGATCTCCATAACGCAGTCTTCCAACGTGTCATATATCCTGTCTTTTAATTTATCGTCAGATATGGCAAGGCCCAATGTTGCTGAATCAAAATACGGAAATAGAACTGTTTTATCTTCAAAGTCTTTTCGTAATCCATGATTAGCTTCGCCAACCCAGTCTGCCTTAGCAAATTGAATCATCTCTACAATATGCAGTCCCGGTTCACCGTCTGTATCTTTTTCCTTTTTCTCGTCGATAGTGGGCCAAATAGCCAATTCGCCTTCTTGAATTTTGTCTTTATCATGTAGCGCTTCAATAATAGCAATACCGCCCCCTTGTGCGTCTAGCGCAATTTCTTCACACGGAAACACCTTCATCAAGTCTCTAATTTTTCTAGAGCAGTAAGAATAAAAGTCTGTTTCATCAGCGACTCCTGCTTTTAGTTGTTCCTTGTGTCTACCCCTGTTTGTTGTCCAGCAATAAACAACCCTACTATGGTCTTCATGCACTTCCATAACCACTATAGAAAAATTGTCTACTTCAGAGGCTGGATCAATTCCGTACACATATCTACAATTTGGATTGCCAGTAATTACGGATTGAAAATTGACCTCTCCGCTTGGCAAACTAATCGGGTTTTCAGGAGAAACAACACAGCTTTCTATTAAAGAACGTTTGAAAAACCCATGACTATCCGTAGCAAAACATGCTCCAAATTCCATCTGATAAATGCCAGAATGAACAGTGGCTTTAGATCTAGCCACCTGAGCGGCGTCCATGAATCCTTCTGGCAGAAGCTCAAAAGGAACACGAATGATAGAATACTGCCGCCAATCAAAGTCTGCTGGAATTTCATCTCCTCCAAATATTTCGGCTAGCTTTTTAGGATGTCCCTTGCTTTGGATAATTTGTTTCCACTTTTTCCAATATTCAGCAAAGTGATTAAAGTCGTAATAAGCAGTACCAGAAAGTATGATTTGGTTTCCAAGCCCCTCATAAATTGCCTGCTCGTTATTTTCTACTTCTCCAAGCTCTATGGCCTTTTTTTGTGATGCTATTCTCCTTACATTTTCTACTGGAGAGGCGGTAACGGCAGCAAAACCAGCCACAACATTTTCAAATATTTCGCGTGGAATAGACGCAAATTCATCTGCAATGATATCGTTGGCGCGTTGACCACGAATTTTAGTGCCATCACCAAGTGGCAAGCACGTTATTGTGCTTTCACCTATCGTCAACCTACACATATCAACACCACGTCTAGGGCCACCACCACCGCCAACAATATCCCGAAGAATAGGAGAATTTCTCCATATTCCATCCATGTATTCAAAAAGAATCTTAGACTGTCTAAAAGCGGCACCAACAATAATGACTTTTCTTCCCGGCATTAATAAAGCACGAAGAATCGCATAGACAGATAATATAAAAGACTTTCCAAAACCACGACTGGCTATAAGCATTGGAAACTTTCTATTCCACATTTCTCTAAGCATTAAGGCTTGAGTGGGAAGAAGGTCTATGTTGAACATCTCCTTGCAAATGAATGAGAAATATTCTGGAGTGGTCATCAACCACGTTAGCTTGGTTGTAAATTCTTGCTCAGTTTGAACACTAAATGGATTGATTATTTTTGACTCATCTACTTTAAGATTGAGCCAAGCGTCATTAATCTCTTTTATATTTTCAGTTTGATTGCTCACGTAGGAGTATCTCCGATACTTCGTCAAATATCATAATTGCTCTTTCTTCTGCGTGTTCTTTGTTTTCACAAAAGATAACCTGAACTCCGTGGTTCTCTTGATATTCGCAAAGCTTCTTCCACATAAATTTACCATTCATTCTTACATATTGAATTTGCTTTTTGGGAATCCCTGAGTTCTTGGGGAAGTTCATTAGGTCGTCTATGGAAAATTCACAAATAATATACCTCCAACGAAAGTTGGCCATGCGCTCAATTTCAGCCTCGAATGCTTTTCTTTTTTTTCCGAGGTTAATGGCTAATTCACCCGTGGAAGCCTTTCGCTCAATAACAAGCTCTTTTTCTAAGCCTCTGGCTGTATAATCACCCGTCTTTAAACCCCACTTGGCAACGGTTTGACATCTATCAAAAGATTCAAAATTCCAACCGTTTTTTTCTCTAGTGTCTTTTAGGATTATATATTTTTGTGTCATGTTTGCTGTTGCCGCATAGAAAAACCCCTGTAAGCATGAGTGCCTTCAATATCTTCAAATTCTATACTACTAAAGTCAATAATTTGGCCATAGATATACCTACGGTTTAATTCATCAATTGGATGATAATTCCCAACGGCAGAGTGCGTTGTGTTGTAATTCATAGAAACAACATGGCTTTGCTTTGGGCAGCATATGAGATTTTTAGATATTTTATCTCTATTGTTCTGTGTAAAGTTTTCTATCTTCTGTGGCAATATCGCCCACTGGTTCGTTGTTTTGGTAAAATCATCATCGTCAAATAAATCCAAAACATCTTGGGTTTTGTATATAACGCCATCCCAGCTAAAACAAAAACCGTAGTTATCGTATGGGCTATACTCCTTGAATTTATACTTTATAAAATCTCCATCTTCAGAAACTGGAACTATTGGCTTTTCTGTATTCTCCGTAGTGTTATTTCCTAGACGCAAGCTTAAGCACCAAGTATCATTATCCATCTTGGATATCAACTCTTCAGGAGAAACTCTTAGGGGCTTGTAAAAAATACAATCATCCATGAACAAAGCAAAATGACCATCTTGATGTTTTTTTAAAAAGTGATAGAAATCAACTAAGAGATACGTTTCTCTTGTGAAGATGGCTTGAGGAAATTCTGCCTCTACTTTTTCGTACCCAGTTTCAAACTCTGGCGTGGTTGCCGTCCATACAATATGGGGCTTAAAAATACCAGTAGCATTAAAATAAAGACTTTCTAGAAGAAGTCTTAATTGACAAGATCTATTTTTACTTACTATCAGTGTTGGTATTGTCATTGTTGTTTCTAACTAAATCCATAAACAAAGGTTCGTATTGAGCCTCAGACCCCGTTATTTGCTTGTGGCATCTCCAGCACAGGGTAATTCCATTATCAACATCATATCTTAGATATGGAGCATCTGCCCATCTTTTTATGTGATGAGCGTTTAATGCTTTCTTATATCCACATCCGGGCATTTGACACTTACGCTTGTCTCTAGAGAAAACCCTCTTTCTCCATTCGGCGTAAACGGGGTCGCTGTAATCTCGTCTCATAAACTTATTTCCCCATAGCTGCTCTAATAGCATCTATATTTTCTGGAATAACATTGCTTTCCTGATGAATGGCTTGCAAATAAAACAGTTTGTTTTTTGCTATACCAACTGTTTCTTCCCAGATACAAATATCTGGCATGTCTCCTCTAGAATGACCTAAATCTTTTGCATATTCTATTATTTCTGCCGTGGATCGTATCCCTTCGGTGTTTTTTACAATCCGAACTCTTTCGGTATTATCAAACAATTCTATTACATCGCGCAAAGTAGCTTCTTTTGCTAGGTCTATTGTAACACTATGCATATGCATAACGGTTGTGGGAACAGTCATAGATGTGGTAAATATCTCTATGTGAGGAAGAACGGTCTGAACATCAGGCCCGTGATGCGAAGGAAGTTCTAAGGTTGGGACAATAGCATTAATGGGGCCGTGATATATATCCCAAGGGTCAGCAGCCCTTCTTACTATTGTTGCGTGAACACTTTCAACACCATACCTTTTATCTACAGCATGTAGGGTTCTGCAAAGGCCGGTGGTGTTACAGCTAACCACCCTTATAAAATCAGAACCAAGAACTTCGTCATAGTTGCATTGAGAAACAAAGCTCTTTCCTACGCTTGACTTTTCTCCTCCCTGAAAGATCGCTTTGATTCCCCAATATTTGTACCGATCTTTGTTTTTTTGGCCAGCGCCTTTTGGTGCGCAGTCTACAACCACATCACACTGCTTAACTAAATCATCGAAGTCGCCTTCTACCCCTATTCCACTCCAAACCATATTAAGCAAAGAATTTACTGGAAATATTTTTATTCCCTTTTCGTAAGCCGTTTTGATTCTATAGTTATAAGTGTTTGCGGTAATGCCAACAAGTTCCATGTCATCTTGCAACAATACAGCGTCTGCCACACGCTTGCCTATTGTTCCATATCCAACTACTCCGACTTTAATCATATATTTCTCACGATTTAAGGGGCCAGAAAACATGACCACATAAAACACCAATTGCAAAGGATATTATAGGGTGTTCACAAGATATTGTATATATTGCATAACTAATTGTGGCGTTTAGATCTTTAGCAAAAAACATAACGGCAACATCCCAAATAAAGATGGTGCAGAATACGAGAATAATTAAAAATTTAGTTACGTTCAAAAAGTCCATTCGTTCACCCCCGCACTAAAGGTGATATTGTTTTTTTGCTCTTCTAGAATTTTGTGTTGCTCTAATTGACACTCTGGACAATGCTCATAAAAATCTTCTCCGTGGGGCTTTGCAAAATGGTGAAGACTTAACATTCTAAGATTGATCATGTTTTGGCCCATCATTAGTCGGTTCATGCCTTCATACACGTTAGCCTTAAACTGCTCATCTTCTATTTTACTGGGGCTTTCGATATTTATTTCATATGGCTTTTTCGAGTTGTTTTTATAAATGGTATACCCAACCGCTATGGTTGCGGTAAAATTTAACAACAAGAGGAATACAATCACTTTTTTCATTACTGCCTCTTTTCTAATTTATAAATGTCGTTTAAATTTTCCTCCTTAAGTCTTTTGCCGTTAGGCATAAGGTCTAACTTTCAATAACTTTGTAACTTTCACTTCGTTGCGCAGGTCTTCTTCAAGATATTCAACAATCTCTTCACTTATTTTTTCGTCTACAATTGAGTCTTTTAGTTTATTAAAAGCCTCAAAGCAAACAGAATCAGGGTCGTTACCATCTACAAAATACATATTTTTAGTAGTAACACTTTTTTGAATACCCATCTTCTTGAGGGTTTCAAGTGCCTTCTTATTTATTTCCATTGAAACTTTGTATATCATGTTGAACCATTCTGTTAACCAAGCCCTCGAAGCTAATCTCTGGTTTCCAATCGAGCCTTCTTTTCGCCTTCCTAGCTAACCCTCTTAAATATGGAACTTCAGAAGGTCTTAATAGATTATTGTCTATCTCTACATAATCTAAGCACTCATTAATATTTATACACTGAAAAGCCTCTTTTAAGTAATCTTCTATAGAATGACTACTTCCGGTTGCTATTACAAAATCCATTGGTTCTTCTTGCTGTAGCATTAACCACATAGCTTTTACATAGTCTTCTGCATGTCCCCAATCGCGTTTAGCAGCTAGATTCCCAAGTTGAAGGTTGGGAATACTACGACCCCCTTGGGTCGCCCAGTACAGATCTGCAACGTAGCGGCTTATCTTGCGCGTCACGAAGCTCTCTCCGCGCCTTTCGCTCTCATGATTGAACAGAATACCTCCGCAGGCAAAGAGGCCGTAGGAGTCCCTGTAGAGCCTCACAGAGTGATGAGCGGCCAGCTTTGCTATTCCATACGGAGACTGGGGATTAAATTTTGTTTGTTCGTCTTGGTATTTTTCCTTGTTATAGAGATTGTATTGATCTCCAAACATTTCGCTGCTGCTTGCTTGGTAGAACCGTGGACGGTTCCCCATCGAACGAATTACTTCGAGAATATTCATGCAGCCTTGTGCTGTCACGTCCCAAGTTAATTTCGGCTGGTCAAAGGATGTCCCCACATGAGACTGAGCCGCGAGGTTGTAAACCTCGTCGGGCTGAACTTCGTTCAGGAGTCGGTAGATGCTTCCAGAGTCAGTTACGTCGCCCTGAGTCAAGTGAAACTGTTTTTGTGTTAATAAGTGATTTACTCTGAGAGTGTTGCTTACCGAAGTTCTACGGGCTATTCCATATACTATGTAGTCTTTGGAAAGTAGTAATTCAGATAGGTATGATCCGTCTTGTCCTGTTACGCCGTATATGACAGCTTTTTTCATTTGAATATACTATCGCTTATTTTTAATACTTCTTCGTGTTTACTCATAATCATTTCGTAGTATGGATGTGTTTCTATTTCTTGGTAGCGGTTGTTTACATCCATTTGGGAGGCATTTTTTAAGTAGTCCATGCCGGTAAAAGAGCTTCCACCTCCAAATATAGACAGTTGGTCTTTTGCCGCGTCGGTGAATGTGTATCCCAGATCATTGCAAATAGCCTTCCTGTAAAGTCTGCTGGTAGCCCAATCATTAAATATTATATAGTAACAATCGGGCTTATCATAGTTTAGAAGGTGGTCTTTGTATTCAGAAACCTTTTCGTTATTGATAACATCTTCGATAATCTTGTTATCGCGTAGGGCCATCTTGACACAGCTTGCTACCCAGTTTCTAAAATCACGAATAACTACTATTGGTTCATTAAAGGAAAAGGGGGATTTATGTGCTTTAAAAAGCGTGTCGTTAATCTTATCTTGTTCGTGGGTAATAATTAAACCGGCAGGTTTAACTTCGGAAATTATTGAGGGAAGCTTTTCTTTGTCGGGATGTTCATTGGGGCCAGTTTTAAGAGGGTTATTGGCCATCATATAGAGATTGCTATCATCACCAACAGCAAACAGCCAGCGAGTTATGGTTGAGATTGAAAAATCTGTTATGCCTTCTCTTTGGTGTAGTAACCATACCGCGACTGCGTGATGTCCAGTACGATGCATACTGACAATCAAATCGGTTTTCATTAGTCTTCCTTAACGCTATTGGGCGTTAAAAATGGTTGATCTATTGTTCCGTCTTCGTATTTGTGATATTCAGACAGCCTTGCAGCCTCCTTGTCGGTTGCTAGACGCATTTTTTCCATTTGAATACCAATTGAACGCCTAGCTTCGGGGTTAGACATGAGATTTCTTACCCATCCAATAAAGGTTTGTTTAGAATCTTCTAGTCTTTTAATGCGTTGTTCACGGGTAGCCTTCAAATCTTTGAGCATGGAAGCCTTTTTTGTTTGCAAATCTTTGTATTCGCGGGTTAAAGACTCTTGGGCGGCTCTACAAACGGCAACTTGGCGCTCTAAACTAAAGATATAGTCCTTATCTTGTATCTCTAAGGCTTTGGCCTTCTCGACTGTTACCAATTCTTCGTAGCTTTGAATGTCTTTCATGTTGGTTTGTTGGCCTATTAGGGCGCGGTTCATCAAAATTTCGAGTTTGATAGCGTCAATTATCTGCAATTCTTCCGTTGGAAGTACGTCATCGCGGAATTGGGTGATAATTCTGCCCCAGTGGTAGAGAAGGGATTGCAATTCGTCTTCAGAAAATTGCTTTTGAAGGTCTTTCCAGAAGGGTCTGTTCTGCAAATCACGCAAAGCTTCGATTTCTCGCTCCTCCAAGAGCGTGCTACCCAGTTTTGAGTTCACGTAAGACTCAACAGATCCAGAATCTCTGTCCAAATGAGTGGCAATTTCGTGAATTGACATCTCTTTGTGATTCTCTTTGATAAATTCTTGCTCTGTCTTAGAAAATCTACCCTTCTTCATGGCCATAGTCTTTCAATATTTCGTTGATTTCTTTGATAATTTGTTCTCTTCGTGGTTTAGGAACGTATGTCCCGTCTCTAATCCGTAAGTAGTCAGCCCTAAAGATGACATCTAAATGCTCATCTATGATATTTAGTATCTCTTTGTCGGCCACATCTTCTATGAAATCGTTAGCCAGACGCATATTTTTCTCACTTTCGTCTCTGATATTGGTAATATCGAGAGGTTCCATGAGGTGTTTCTTGCTGTTGTTCAGTTGCTGCTGTTTATCATCGTTCTTTTTTTTGTTTTGACGATAATATTTGTCTCGTTTGAAGTTATTCAAGCGATTTTTTACATGTACAGCAAGAAAGTTTTCTAAAGGACGGCTTTCGTCGTACCTTTCAAGGGCGTCTATCGCAATTATAAATGCCTCTTGTCTTATATCGTCAGGCTCAAAGTAGCCAAACTTGAATTTGTAGGCATATCTATCACAGATTTTGTTTATTACTTCGAGAACTTCGCTTTCTTGCATTCCCTTTGGTACTTTCATCAGCCTTCTCTGTCGTTGGTTCAGCATCTAGGGTAGTTTCTCCGCTTTCTAATACCGATTTTGCCTGTTCGACGGGCGGGTCTTCCTTTTCGAGGTCTTCTTCAGCCGCTTTTTCAACGCTTGCTGTTGCCTTTACCTGCATTTTGCTAAGTACATCATAAATATTGGTCATACATTACCCCTTTATGTGAGCTAAAAATAAAAGTTGCCATTATTATGTATTATACACACAAACTGTTTACAGTACACATTTTGGACGCCGCATGAAGCTAGATAATAACGAAAAGGAATTTATTAAGCGGATGGCTAATATGGTTAAGGACGCAGATTTAGCTAGCGAACTGACTAGAATCCGATTTGAATTCGGGATTAGAGATAGAGTAACTATAGACCAAGTGCGAAAAGCCCGTTACAGTATGGGTATAGAAAAAGTGCGAGGTCGTGGAAGGTGTCACATAAAAAGGAACAATAATAATGAGTAAATATTTCGAGGTATACTTGGGCGGGGTTTTAGGAGCGGGGCAATTTGCCAAAGTAAGCGCGGAAGACTACCCCCTTATAAGCCAACACAGTTGGCATCTAAACAAGGCGGGCTACGCCATAACAAAGGTCAAGGGGCAGCACAGAGCGATGCACAGGATGGTTCTGGGGACGCAGAACCCCTATATATTCGTTGACCACGTAGATAATGACAGGTTAAACAATACTCGTAGCAATCTGCGTGAAATGACGCCGAAAGAAAATGCTAACAATATGAAATCGAACGTAAAGATTGAAGCATTTGGGGAAGAAAAGAATATAGCAGAGTGGGTAGACGATGAGAGATGTGAAGTTTCCTACGCTGCTTTTTATAACAGGCTAAACAAGGGTATCAACCCGGAAGATGCCATGCAGAAAAATGGCAACAAGCGAGCCTTGGAAACATAAACCGAACGCAGCGTCTTTCTAGCCCGGATCAGTTAATAACTGGTTCGGGTTTTTTTATTATGAGCGATAATCCATACGAACCCCCTAAAGTCCCAGATGACTTCGATGAAGATCCGGGCGTTTCTCTGGGTGTGTGGGTAGATGTAGCTTTTGTGGCGCTTATGCTTGCGCTCATGTTCTACGGCGATTACATGGCTAGAGTAATAGTGCGCATCTTGCAGGATCGGTTTGTCTAGACCGTGACGTTGGTAGTTTAGCAGATACAAAGCACTAATATTCCATTTGTTTTGTCTAGACCACCCCCGCTTATTGATACTCAATATCAATAACCAAAGTCAAAGATAAAACTCCACCCCCCTATAGGGGGGAGGGGATAGGGGTAGGGAAGGGGCAGGGA
>Ga0114910_1001050_pt1 | contig 13477 bp, 14 predicted proteins | sample MalvireepMed_908_FD_83500 | JGI IMG/M metagenome (GOLD analysis project Ga0114910, IMG submission 83500) | Marine viral communities from the Global Malaspina Expedition - Malaspina viral metaG DeepMed_908 | ecosystem: Environmental > Aquatic > Marine > Oceanic | place: Mediterranean Sea...
GTGCTGTGGCGGCTGTTTTTCTGAAAAGCGAAGAAGACGGCTTCAGCCCTGACGGCCTTGCAACCTCGCCGCTATCCATGGCTCACATTCCTTGGAATACACTCTTGACTTCAAGTTGACCTGACTTCGTACACTTGGCAAATCGAAAACCGGCAACACCTGAAGGGCATGGAAATGGAACACAGCTTTTGGCATGACCGCTGGCGAAGCGGACGCATCGGCTTTCACGAGAACAAACCCAATCCACTGCTGACCAGCCATTTCCCTGCTCTTTCAGTTCCGGAAAATGGCCGCGTGTTTGTTCCCCTGTGCGGCAAGACACTCGACATCGGCTGGCTGCTCTCCAGAGGCCTTCGCGTTGCCGGCGCGGAGCTCAGCGAACTGGCGATCCAACAATTGTTTGAAGAACTTGGCGTGAATCCTGAGGTAACCGGTCTCGGAGAGCTTAAACACTACAGCGCCACCGGCATCGACATATTTGTGGGTGATATCCTTGCGCTGACCCCTGCCCTGCTCGGACCCGTCAACGCGGTCTTCGACCGGGCGGCTCTCGTCGCCCTGCCGGCAGAGATGCGAGCGGCCTACGCGCCGCACATTGCCGACATCACCGGACATGCGCCGCAGCTGCTTGTGACATTCGAATATGATCAATCCCGATTGGACGGTCCGCCGTTTTCGATCGGGAGTGAAGAGGTTAAACAGCGCTACGGTCACAGCTACGCCCTGTCGGCCCTGGCCCGGGATCATGTCGCCGGCGGGTTCAAGGGCGTTGAAGTCAATGAGCAGGTCTGGTTGCTGAAACCCTTGTGACAGTCGCCGCATGACCGATTGCCTGGCAGGCATCGCGCAGTCCTCGCTGTCCGGCTTTGCGCAGTCGTTGGCGGCATTTTTGATCAGCACTATCGACCGGCTCACCCCCAGAGCGAAGCTTGCCGGGCCGCCGGATGACCGGCGGCCCCTTTGTACATGTGGTCAGGCGCCAAATGCGCCATCGATCGTATGCATCGCACCGGTGACGAAACCGGCCTCGGGTCCGGCCAGCCAGGCAACCATGCCAGCCACTTCCTCCGGTCGCCCATGGCGCTTTATGGCCATGAAACCGTGCAGGAGCTCCTTCATCGGCCCGTCCGCCGGATTTGCGTCCGTGTCGATCGGTCCCGGCTGAACAACGTTGATCGTGATCCCACGCGGCCCGAAATCACGTGCCAGTCCCCGTGCGAGCCCCTGCAGCGCGGACTTGCTCAGCGCATAGGACGCCATCCCCGGAACCGGCATCCGGTCTCCGTTCACCGAGCCAATGATGAGGATCCGACCGCCTGCGGGCATCTGCCGCGCCGCTTCGACAGCGGCATGGTAGGGGGCATGGACATTGATCCGAAACAGCCGGTCGATGGCGTCGGGGTCCTGCTCCAGCGCGTCGCCGAAAACAGCGATCCCGGCATTGACCACCAGAATGTCCAGCGGGCCACTGTCACGCACCCGCGCGATCACCGCGTCGCGGTCGGCGCTGTCGGTCTGAACCGCAGTGCTGCCGGTCTCTCCCGCCAGTTTTTCAGCGGCCTCCCGCGAATCGCCATAGCTGAAGGTGACGGTCGCCCCGTCTGCCGCAAAGCGCCGGACGATTGCCTCACCTATTCCCCGGCTGCCGCCGAGAACCAGAACTGATTTTCCTTCAAACGTGGCCATCAGGCCCTCCTTGAGTTATTATGTAATATACGCTACATAACACTTCGCAGATGACCGTCAAGGTAATATGTAATTATGACTACAAATATATCCCGCCCACGTGGACGCCCCCGCCGGTTCGATGCGGACCAGGCGGTCGCGACCGCACAGAAATTGTTTCACGCCCGCGGTTACGACGCAGTCGGCGTTGCCGACGTCACCGAGGCTCTCGGCATCAATCCGCCAAGCTTCTACGCTGCTTTCGGCAACAAGGCCGGCCTCTACTCCCGTGTTCTCGAGCGATATGCATCCACTGGCGCCATACCGCTCCAGGACCTGCTGCGGCCTGACCGGCCGGTCGCCGAATGTCTGGCAGCATTGCTTGAGCAAGCCGCCCGCCACTACGCTGCAGATCCAGGCGCGGCCGGCTGCATGGTGATCGAAGGCATCCGTTCGAACGATCCCGACGCGCGGCAGGCCGCATGCGCCTACCAGGTCGCAGCCGAGGCTGTGATCCGCGACTTCATCGCAGCGCGTTTCCCGGAAGAGGCGGAGCGCCTGACGGATTTCGTCGGCACCATCATGGCGGGTCTCTCGGCTCAGGCCCGCAACGGACACAGCCTTGAGCGCCTTGTGGCCACTGCCCGCCTTGCCGGCCAGGCCGTGGCGCAGACACTGGCTGGATAAGTTCGATCCGCCAAGCAATGGCGGCAGTCCCCTCAGCCCGCAGTGCCAACCTTGTCGGGCCGGTTGATTTTTTCCAGTGCGGCCACCACCATGGGCTTGAGACCGTCGGTGCTTTCGTCACTGATCTCGAACAGCTGTGCCCGCATCCGCGGATCCCAGAACTTGTTGATGTGGTCGGCCACGCCTTCGATCTGCTCGTCCTCGGGCTGTGAGGCAAAGAAGGTGGCGATCTGGTTGGCCTGGTAGCGCATCTTGTCAGGCGACATCGCTTGCAACTCCAAATGTGATCCGGTTGGTCCGGGTGAAGATTTCGAAATCAGCGCCGCGGGCGAGGCCCACCAGCGTCAGGCCGGCGGCTTCAGCGGTTCTCACCGCCAGCGCAGTCGGTGCGGAGACGGCAATCAGCAGGCCGGTGCCGGCAATCACTGCCTTTTGCACCATGTCCACCGACACGCGGCTGGTGATCACGATCGCGCCGCCGGAAGCATTGAGACCCGACCGCGCCATGGCGCCGATCAGCTTGTCGAGCGCATTGTGGCGGCCGACATCCTCACGCACGCACACCATGCCTTTTCCGGGCTGGTAGAAGCCTGCGGCATGAACCGCCCCGGTTTCGGCCCGCAGTTTCTGATGCATTGACAGCGACCGGACAGACTCAGCCACGTCGACAGCACTGATTTCCAGCCGGACTTCGTCACGGTCAGGCAACGACCTCAGCGCCTCTTCGATGGATTCAATGCCGCACAGACCGCAGCCGACTGGCCCTGCCATCTTGCGGCGGCGTGCGGACAAGGCGCTCTGCCTGTCGTCAACCAGCCGCATCTGGACGTCATAGCCCTGATCCGCCTCGACAATGTCAAGTGAAGCAACATCTGCAGCCGCGCCTATGACCGCTTCCGTCAGGGCAAAACCGATGCCAAAATCCTCGAGATCCGATGGCGTCGCCATCATCACCGCCTGCGTTGTACCGCCAAAGGACAGCGCCACCGGCACCTCCTCGGGCAGGGCCCGGGCGCCCGGCATGGCGACCCCTGCCCTCACCGCGATCCGCGAGGCTTTGGCTGTGCTGGATCTGGTTTCCGTCATCGGTGTATCCTTACCGCCGGAGCCCGCCTATTCCGCGGGTTCCAGCGCCTCTTCGCTGGCAATGCGCCGCGACCGGGCGGCCTGTGCATCATATTCCTCCTGCCAGACGGTCGGACCGTTGGATGGCGTTACCTGCACCGCCGTCACCTTGTATTCCGGACAATTGGTGGCCCAGTCGGTGTAATCGGTGGTGATCACATTGGCCTGGGTGCCGGGATGGTGGAAGGTGGTGTAGACCACGCCTGGCGCGACGCGCTCGGTGATGGTGGAGCGAAGGGCTGTTTCACCCGAGCGGCTGGCGAGTTTGACCAGATCGCCTTCGCGGATACCGCGCTGTTCGGCGTCGTGGGGATGGATTTCCAGCATGTCCTCGGCGTGCCAGGCGACATTGTCGGTACGTCTTGTCTGGGCGCCGACATTGTACTGACTCAGGATCCGTCCGGTGGTCAGAAGCAGCGGGAAGCGCGGACCGGACCGCTCGTCGGTCGCCACATATTCAGTGCGGATGAACTTGCCCTTGCCGCGCACGAAGCCGTCGAGATGCATCACGGGCGTGCCATCGGGCGTTGCCTCGTTGCAGGGCCATTGCACCGAGCCCTTTTCCTCCAGCAACTGGTAGCTCACATTGGCGAAACTCGGCGTGGTTGCGGCAATTTCATCCATGATTTCCGACGGGTGGCTGTATTTCCAGTCCAGCCCCATGGCCTGCGCCAGCTTCAGCGTCACTTCCCAGTCGGCCAGACCGTTCTTCGGAGTCATGACCTTGCGCACCCGGTTGATGCGGCGCTCGGCATTGGTGAAGGTGCCGTCCTTTTCCAGGAAAGTCGAACCGGGCAGGAAGACATGGGCGTAGTTGGCGGTCTCGTTGAGGAAGAGATCGTGGACCACCACGCATTCCATCGCCTCCAGCCCTGCCTTGACGTGCTTGGTGTCGGGGTCGGACTGCAAGATATCCTCGCCCTGGATGTAGATGCCGCGGAACGAACCGTCGACAGCCGCATCGAGCATGTTGGGGATCCTGAGACCCGGTTCCGGGTTGAGCTCGACGCCCCAGAGTTTTTCGAACACATCACGAACTTCCGTGCCGGAAATGTGCCGGTAGCCGGGAAGTTCGTGCGGGAACGACCCCATGTCGCAAGCGCCCTGCACGTTGTTCTGGCCGCGAAGCGGGTTCACCCCGACGCCGGGGCGTCCGATGTTGCCGGTGACCATGGCCAGGTTGGCGATCGCCATCACCGTGGTCGAGCCCTGGCTGTGCTCGGTGACGCCAAGGCCGTAATAGATTGCGCCATTGCCGCCGCGCGCATAAAGCCGGGCCGCGCCGCGCAGCTCTTCCGCCGGCACGCCGGTGAAGATTTCGGTGGCTTCCGGAGAGTTTGCCGGGTCTGCGACAAAGCTGGCCCAGTCCTCGAATTCCGACCAGTCGCAGCGCTCGCGGATAAAGGCCTCGTCAAACAGGCCTTCGGTGACAATCACATGCGCCAGCGCGGTCAGCACGGCAACATTGGTACCGGGTTTCAAAGGCAGATGGTGGCTGGCCTCGACATGGGCCGAGCGCACCAGATCGATGCGGCGCGGATCGATGACAATCAGTTTGGCGCCCTCTTTGCCAGGTGAGCCGCGCAGCCGCTTTTTCAGCCGCGAGGCAAACACCGGATGGCCGTCGGTCGGATTGGCGCCGATCAGGATGACGACATCGGTGTGCTCGACGGAATCGAAATCCTGGGTCCCGGCCGAGGTGCCGAAAGCCTTGCCGAGACCATAGCCTGTCGGCGAATGGCAGACGCGGGCGCAGGTGTCGACATTGTTGTTGCCAAAGCCGGCGCGGACCAGTTTCTGCACCAGGAAAGTCTCCTCATTGGTGCAGCGCGACGAGGTTATGCCGCCAATGGCGCCCTTGCCATACTGGTACTGGATGCGGCGCATCTCCTTGGCGACATGGGCAAAGGCTTCTTCCCAGCTGACTTCGCGCCAGGGATCGGTGATCTTCTCGCGCACCATCGGGCTGGTGATCCGGTCCTTGTGGGTGGCATAGCCCCAGGCGAAACGGCCTTTCACACAGGAATGGCCGCGATTGGCCTTGCCATCCTTCCACGGCACCATGCGGACAACTTCCTCGCCGCGCATCTCCGCCTTGAACGAGCAACCGACGCCGCAATAGGCACAGGTGGTGACCACCGAATGCTCCGGCTGGCCGATTTCGATGACGGATTTTTCTTGCAGCGTTGCCGTCGGGCAGGCCTGCACGCAGGCGCCGCAGGAGACGCATTCGGAATTCATGAAGCTTTCATGCATGCCCGGAGAGACGCGGCTTTCAAAGCCCCGGCCCTCGATGGTCAGCGCGAAAGTGCCCTGCACTTCCTCGCAGGCGCGCACGCAGCGCGAGCAGACGATGCACTTGGCGGGATCATAGGTGAAATAGGGATTGCTCTCGTCCTTCGCCATGTAGCGCGGATTGGCTTCGCCATTCTGCCGCGCCTTGACGTGGTTTTCACCGTCATAGCCATAGCGCACATCGCGCAGGCCGACAGCGCCGGCCATGTCCTGAAGCTCGCAATCGCCATTGGCGGCACAGGTCAGGCAATCGAGCGGATGGTCGGAGATATAGAGTTCCATCACCCCGCGGCGGATGTCCTTCAGCCGTCCGGTCTGGGTGTGGACCACCATGCCTTCGCTCACCGGCGTGGTGCAGGAGGCGGGCGTGCCATTGCGGCCTTCGATCTCGACCAGGCAGAGCCGGCAGGAACCGAAGGCGTCGACCATGTCGGTGGCGCAGAGCTTTGGCACCTGGATACCCGCCTCCATCGAGGCCCGCATCACCGAGGTGCCTTCGGGCACTTCAATGGTGTTGCCGTCAATGACGAGGCGAACAGTCTTTTCAGCCTTGGAGGCCGGGGTGCCGTAATCGATTTCCTGAATCAACGCCATCTTGTTCACTCCGCAGCCTGGGTCATGGACCCTGTCATCGTGGTGCCCGGACGAAAATCCTCCGGGAAATGTGTGAGCGCGCTCATCACCGGGTACGGCGTGAAGCCGCCCAGGGCACACAGCGAGCCGAATTTCATTGTATTGCAGAGATCTGTCATCAATGTGATCTGGCTTTCCGGCTCGATTCCGGCGCGGAGCTTGTCGGCAACCTCGACGCCACGGGTCGAACCGATGCGGCAGGGCGTGCACTTGCCACAGCTTTCCACCGCGCAGAATTCAAAGGCAAACCGCGCCTGCTTGAGCATGTCCGCGGTGTCGTCAAAGACCACGATCCCGGCATGGCCGATCAGCCCGTCCTTGCCCGCGAATGCCTCGTAGTCGAATGGCGTGTCGAACAGCGCGCGCGGGAAATAGGCGCCCAGCGGACCGCCGACCTGCACCGCCTTGACCGGGCGCCCGCTGGCGGTGCCACCGGCGATGTCGTCAATCAGCTCGCCGAGCGTCATGCCGAAGGCGGCTTCGAACAGGCCGCCATGTTTGACGTTGCCGGCGATCTGGATCGGAATCGTGCCGCGCGAACGGCCCATGCCGAAATCGCGGTAATAGTCCGCGCCCTTGTCCATGATGACCGGCACAGAGGCGAGCGAGATCACATTGTTGATCACTGTCGGGCGGCCGAGGAAACCCTTGTGGGCGGGCAGCGGCGGCTTGGCGCGCACAACGCCGCGCCGGCCTTCGAGACTTTCAAGCAGCGCGGTTTCCTCACCGCAGACATAGGCACCCGCGCCGACGCGGATTTCCATATCGAAGCCATGCGTGGAGCCAAGCACCGAAGCGCCCAGAACGCCTGCCTCGCGGGCAATCTCGACGGCCCGGTTCATCACCCTTATGGCATGCGGATATTCGGAGCGGAGATAGACATAGCCCTTGGTCGCCCCGGTGGCGATGCCGGCGATGATCATGCCTTCAATCACCACAAAGGGGTCGCCCTCCATGATCATGCGGTCGGCAAAAGTGCCTGAATCGCCCTCGTCGGCATTGCAGACGATGTATTTCTGCGGGCCTTGCGCCTCCAGCACCGTCTTCCATTTGATCCCGGTCGGGAAACCGGCTCCGCCACGCCCGCGCAGGCCGGACTCGGTTACCTGCGCAACGATGGCCTCGGGCGTCATGGCCACGGCATTGGTCAATCCCGCCAACCCGCCATTGTTGCGGTAGTCCTCAAGCGACAGCGGATCGGTAACGCCGCAGCGGGCGAAGGTAAGCCGTGTCTGACCTTTGAGAAACGGCAGGTCTTCGGTAAGGCCAACGCTCAGCGCATGCTCGCCGCCGTCCAGCAGCCCTGCTTCGATCAGGCTGTCGACATCGGATGGTTTGACCGGCCCATAGGCCACCCTGCCCGCCCCGGTCTCGACTTCGACCATCGGCTCGAGCCAGTAAAGGCCGCGCGAGCCGTTGCGGACAATCTCGGCATCCAGGTCACGCGACTTGATGGCTTGCGCCATCTTGAGGGCCAGCCGGTCGGCGCCAAGCGCCACGGCTCCGGAATCGCCGGGAATGTAGATCTTCACGCTCATGCCTGCACCGCCTTTGCCAGCTGATCGACCATGTTGGCGTCAAGCCGGCCAATGACTTCCCCATCGACCATCGCCGCCGGCGCACAGGCGCACAGTCCAAGGCAATAGACAGGCTCTATGGTCACCGAGCGTTTTGCATTTGTGCCGTGCCAATCCAGTCCGAGAAGTCCGAGAAGCCGGTCCGCCAGCTCGTCCCCGCCCATCGACTGACAGGCCTCGGCGCGGCACATCTTGATGACGTGGCGGCCCGCGGGCGCTTCGCGATAGTCATGATAGAAGCTGACAACCCCGTGAACTTCAGCCCGTGACAGGTTCAGGCCATTTGCGATGACGGGAAGCGCTGCTTGGGGCACATAGCCAAATTCGGCCTGGATATCATGCAGTATCGGCAGCAATGGCCCTTCGAGCGGCTTCAGCCGTGCAACAATCGCCTCGGTTTTCGATGCGATTTCCATATCAGCGCTGCGTGATTCCATGCCAAAACCCTCCGACGACGTGGCAGAATACCCACTTCGCCTTTAACAAGCCCTTCAATCAAGACAGCATATTCGTTGTGCGATAGAAAAAATCTATCGACCGGAGAGCGCCCTGGCAAAGACCCGCGCCTCATGCAGCAAGGCCGACACGATCGGCGTGTGCGGCTCGCGCGGGGCGGCGATCATGCCGACGATGTGATGCGCATCGGGTTCGACGATCGGGATCGACCTTATGTCGCCGCCAAAGCCGAGAGTCTCGGCCAGATTGACCGGCATGATCGAGGCCCATTTTCCGGTCCGGATATGGGAAAACAGCACGATCATCGAATTCGATTCCAGCGTCGGCTTTGCCGTTGCGCCGGCCTCGGCAAGATGCTGGTTGATGATCCGGCGGTTCTGCATGTCCGGCGTCAGCAGGCACAGTGGCAGAGTGGCGACTTCGGCCCAGGTCACTTCCTCGCGCTCGGAAAATTGCTGCCCGACGGAGGTGATCAACTGATAGCGCTCGGCATAGAGCGGGACGGTGGCGACGCGGCCGGTGGGCTCGTTCTCGAGATAGCTGATGCCAACGTCAATATCGAAATTCTCAAGCTGCGAGAGCACCTGGTAGCTGGTGCAGGATGTCACCGACAGGGTCACCGCAGGGTGCTTTTCGGTGAACGCCACGGTGAGATCGGTAAGCATGTAGGTGGCCGTCGGGATGACGGCGATGCGCGCATGTCCCGACAGGCCCTTGCGGGCGGCCTTCATCTCCTCGCGCATGGTGCGGGAATCGCCGACAATGCGCCGCGCCCATTCCAGCACCCGCTGGCCTTCAGGGGTCAGACCCTGAAACCGCGATCCGCGCTGCACAAGCGTCACACCTAGCTGGTCTTCAAGCTGCTTGAGCGAAGCCGACAGGGTCGGCTGGGTAACGCCGCAAACCTCGGCAGCCCGCCCGAAATGACGTTCCCGGGCCAGCACAATGAAGAATTCGAGTTTGTCGATCATGGTTGGCAAACTTGCATGCGCACCGGCATGGCGCAAGAAGCGCAAACGACGCCGCGATGCCCGGTTTGCGCCTCAAGAAGCGCCACCGGCGCCAGGCCACGATAAGATCAGGAGGATCAGGCGCCTTTCCGCCGCTTTACCTGCCCGGCATTGCTGCCAGCCGCGGCCCAGTCATAAAGATGCCCGAGGATCTCTGCGAGCTCGCGGCCCCGCGGCGACAGGCCGTAGCGTACCCGGCCAAGCGCATCACCCTCCTCTGTCCTGTTCACGATCTCTGCCGCGATCAACGCGCGCAACTCGTCGGTCAGCACCTTGCGGCTGACATGCGGCAGGGCCCGGCAGAGTTCGAGAAAGTGCAGATCGCCAACGACGAGACAATGCATGACCATTGTGGTGTGCTTGCCGCCCAGCAGACGCAGGGCAGCTGAAAGCGGACAGTGATCATCGCCAATGCCGCCCCAGGGCCCTGAATCAACCGTGTTCATCGCTTTCTCCATCCATGGCTTCGAAAAACAGGCCTCTCCATATCCCGGCGTGCCAACCGGTATCAAATTTGTGCCCAATTGCAATCAGTTGGCAGGACCGGTTGAAGGGTCAGAACCCATCCGATGCCACACACGAGGCCTGCCATGAAGACGACAATCTTGACCATTCCCATCCTGCCCTTCGGCATGCTCAACGCATTTCTGGTGACAGGGCCCGGTGGCGCGGTTCTGGTCGATAGCGGTCTGCCGGGATCGATCACCGCGATCGGCCGGGTTGTCAGGGCGGCAGGGCTTGAGTGGAAGGACATCAAGCTGATCGTTCTCACCCACGGCCACATCGATCACGCCGGTTCGGCCGTGGATCTGCGCAGGCTGACCGGCGCGCCGGTTCTCTACCATGCCATGGAAACGCATTACTGCATGGGGGAAAAGCCTGTGCTTCGTCCGACACGTCTTTTCGGACGCCTGTTTCGCATGACCGGGGCGATCGAGCGCCCCTTCCCGCCCGTGTCGGCGGACATCCCGATGGACGGCAAGGCTCTTGATCTGCAAACCCTCGGGCTCCAGGGAACGGTTCTGCACACACCCGGCCACACGCCCGGTTCGGTGTCGCTCCTGCTGCCCTCGGGCGACGCGCTTGCCGGAGATCTGGCGGCCTCCGGCATCCTGCTCGGCGGCATTGCCTTGCGCAGCAGACCTGAACGGCCCCCATTCGAGGAAGATCCGCGCCTTGCCGCGCGGTCGCTCGAAGAACTGCTCTCGAAGGGTGCGACGCGGTTTCATCTCGGCCATGGCGGGCCGCTGGGGACCCAGGCCATCGCGCGCCATGTCAACCGTCTCAAGCAGCTTTGAGGCCTGACCTCAGGCTGCGGCGCGATCCTTGGCTTCGGTTCCCGGCGCCAGGGTCACCTCCAGACCATCGAGGTCTTCGCTCATCAGCAGCTGGCAGGAGAGCCGGGAATTGTCACGAACATCAAAGGCCTGATCGAGCATATCCTCTTCTTCGGCTTCAATAGGATGCAGCTGGCCGGTCCATTCGGCCGCGACATGCACATGGCAGGTGGCGCAGGCGCAGGCGCCGCCGCATTCGGCCTTGATGTCCAGCCCCCAGTCGCGAATGATCTCCATCACCCGGAACCCCTCAAGCGCTTCAAGCGTATGGCGGATTCCGTCCTGATCGGTCACATGGATTTGCATGGCGTTCTCCCCGTTCAGCCGTTCAGAATGGCCGTGCGGCGCCAGCTGTAGCCCGGTCCGGCGTCGGTCTGGTCGCCAGCAGGCTGGTAATGCAGATCAATGCCCGGCAGGCGCTTTTCCACCAACCGCTTGATGGTCGGGGCGTGATCGACTTCAAAGCTGTCAAAGCCGGTCCGCAGCATCAACGGCACCTGATCGAGCAGTACGGTGCCGACAGCGCGCATCTCACCCTGATAACCCAGTCTTTCACGCAGCAGCATAGCCTGCGAAAAGGCCCGGCCATCGCTGAAAGCCGGAAAGGTCAGGGCCACAATGGCCACACGGTCGAGGATCGGCGCCAGTGTGCGCACATCATCAGCCGGCTGCAACACCACACCAAATGCGGCGTTGTCCCGCGCATGCTCCAACGCCTCGGCCAGCGGCAGCAGCTTGGGCGCATCTTCCGTGCGTTCTGAAATCCAGGGATCATTGTCGACGATCCCGTCTTGTGTCCAAATGACAGTCATCATGTTCTCCGGGTCTGCGGTCAGGCCGCCTCCGCTTCGCTGCTGTAGAGTGCAGCCTTGAAAGGCTCCGCACCAATCCGGCGGTAGCACGCGATGAAGCTTTCATCGGCGCTGCTGCGCTCGCCCAGATAGGTATCGACAATCGTCTCGATGGCGTCGGTGATCTGGTCCGGACCGAAACCGCGGCCGGTGATCTGACCGATCGAGGCATTTTCGTCGCCCGATCCGCCGAGCGAGATCTGATAGAGCTCTTCGCCCTTCTTCTCGACGCCGAGAATGCCGATATGGCCGATATGGTGGTGGCCGCAGGCATTGATGCAACCCGAGATCTTGATCTTCAGATCACCGATGTCAGCCTGCCGGGCTGGATCGCCAAAACGGTTGGAGATCTCCTGCGCCACCGGGATCGAGCGGGCATTGGCGAGCGCGCAGTAATCCAGTCCCGGGCAGGCGATGATGTCGGTGATCAGGCCGGCATTGGCCGTCGCCAGACCATCCGCCAGCAGCGCCCGGTAGAGCGGTTCCAGATCGGCCAGCGCCACATGCGGCAGCACCAGGTTCTGTTCGTGCGTCACCCGGATCTCGTCATGGCCGAATTCCTCGGCCAGCCGTGCCACAGCGTCCATCTGGTCGGCGGTCGCGTCGCCGGGAATGCCGCCGATCGGTTTGAGCGAAATCGTCACCATGCCGTAATCGGGGTGCTGATGCGGCGCCACATTGCGGCCAACCCAGGCGGCAAAGCCCGGATCGGATTTCTTCCAGGCGGCCAGTTCGCCCCAGCCTTCGGCGCGTGCATCCAGCTTTGGCGGCGCGAAATAGGCATTGATCGCGGCAATGTCGGCCTCGGGCAGCTTGAGCTGTCCATCCTTGAGATGGACCCATTCCGCCTCGATTTCCTGGCTGAGCTTTTCGACGCCGGTTTCATGCACAAGGATCTTGATCCGCGCCTTGTACTTGTTGTCGCGGCGGCCGTGCAGATTGTACACCCGCATGATCGCCGTGGTGTAGGACAGCAGATCTTCCTCGGGCAGGAAGTCCTTGACCTTCTTGGCCAAGATCGGAGTGCGCCCCTGCCCGCCGCCGATCCAGACGGCAAAACCGAGCTCGCCCTTGTCGTTCTTCTTCAGCTGCAGGCCGATATCGTGGACCTGGATGGCCGCGCGGTCACGGTCAGATGCGGTCACCGCAATCTTGAACTTGCGCGGCAGGAACGAGAATTCCGGATGCACCGATGACCATTGCCTGAGAATTTCGGCATAGGGGCGCGGATCGGCCACCTCGTCGGCGGCTGCACCAGCAAAATGGTCGGCGGTGACATTGCGGATGCAGTTGCCCGAGGTCTGGATTGCGTGCATCTCGACATCGGCCAGTTCCTTGAGGATCGCCGGGATGTCTGACAGCTTGGGCCAGTTGTACTGGATGTTCTGCCGCGTGGTGAAATGCCCGTAGCCGCGGTCATAGGTGCGGGCGATGTGGGCAAGCTTGCGCATCTGGCGGCTGTCAAGCGTGCCGTAAGGCACCGCGACACGCAGCATATAGGCATGCAGCTGCAGATAGACACCGTTCATCAGCCTGAGCGGCTTGAATGCGTCCTCGGAGATCTCGCCGGACATCCGCCGTTCGACCTGGTCGCTGAACTGGCTGACGCGCGCTGCCACGAAGGCATGGTCGAATTCATCGTAACGATACATGGATCAGTCCTCAGGCGGCTTGGGAAACGCCGGCGGCAAATGCCGGCGCGTAGTCGATTGTCGGGCCATCGGCGCGGATGCGCTCGCGCAACCGGTAGGGACGCGGTCCGCTTGCGGTTTCCTCGATCTCGATGACATTGACGTCGACGACGCGATGGTCGTCGAGCGCCTGCTGGCCGGCCGCTTCGA
>Ga0114910_1001063_pt1 | contig 13361 bp, 16 predicted proteins | sample MalvireepMed_908_FD_83500 | JGI IMG/M metagenome (GOLD analysis project Ga0114910, IMG submission 83500) | Marine viral communities from the Global Malaspina Expedition - Malaspina viral metaG DeepMed_908 | ecosystem: Environmental > Aquatic > Marine > Oceanic | place: Mediterranean Sea...
GACGAAAGTATAACTTTGGTGATTATGTATCTGAATTAGCTTTATCACAAGATCCGTTCTTCAGGTTTGTTAGCATGGTTGCTAAGAAACCAACAGATGATCCGTCTTTCAAATTTTCTGAAAAACGGTCTTCTTATACTAAAAGATACGCATATATGAGTGATTTCAGTACTGCTGCAATTGCTGTACCTGCAACTGATCCATCTACAAGTGGAACAACTGCTGCTGGTAATGTATATACTTTTAGTTTCTTTACCGATTACAATAGTAACGGTAATAATCAAAACATATATGGTCAAGTAGTAGATTATGCTGAGGGTTCTGAAGGAACACAGCCTCAGTTTTTTATACCTGGCCAATTAATCAAAATACCTCATGGTAGTGATGCTACTAATGCTGATGCAGGAACTGTAAGTGGATATTCTTTATGGAAGATTAATTCTGTAGATTTAGATACTCTACCTGTAAGTTCAACTGCTGCAGCTACTGGTGTTAATAAAGCTGTTGTTAATGCAACTTGTGTAAAAGCTTCTGGAGCTACAGACTTCTTTATGAATGCTGTATCATCATCTAGCGATACAAGCGCTGATGCACCTGCTGCTGCTGGTTTAGCATTTGTTAGTCCTTTGACTACAGTTGCTCCAAGTACTGAGTATTTGGAAGCTTTTAAATGCTATGTAGTTGGTACTGCTCATGCTGCTGGTTCTGGTTATCCAGAAACATGGCAAGATCAGCCTTATAGCACTGCTCATGGACAAACTCAAATCTGGAAAACATCAGCAGTGATGAATAATACAGATAGAGCTACTGTTCTTAAGTATGAAGGTAACGAATGGGCAAGAATATGGAAAGAAAAGCTTATTGAGCATAAATGGGACATTGAAAGTTCATTGTTATTTGGACGACAAAGTTCTGATTATTACACAACTCAAGGAGCTGTTGACTATATTTCAACATATGGCAATACTTTCTCATTAACCTTGGCCAGTAAAACTCAGGATGATTTTTTACAAGATCTTTCTGCAATGTTAGATCCACGATATAATAATGCTGGTTCAACTGTATTTTTCTGTGATACAGCAACATACAATTGGCTACATAAATTATCTGGATATTTCATGAATAATCTACAACAATCTCCAAACCTAAGAGCAGAAATGTCTCTAACAGGTAAGAAGAAAGTATTTGGTGTAGATATTTCAACTATATCAACAGTATATGGTGATATGAATGTTGCAAGAAATGTTCACTTGGATAGTACAAATGTTAAGATCATTGGTATTAACATGAAGTATTGTGCATATCGTCCATTGACTGGAAATGGTATTAATAGAGATACAGGTGTCTACGTAGGAGTTCAGACTTTAGAGAACTCAGGGGTCGATCGTAGAGTAGACCAAATCCTTACCGAAGCTGGTATGGAATGGTGCTGTCCTGAAACACACGCCCTTTGGGTATAAGGAGTTAGATTATGGCAAATCCATTATATGGACAAAATAAAGCTGATAATGCTATCGACAATGTATCAGGCGTAGTTAAGCATGTTAAAGCTTTATCAGATGGTACACATATTGCTGCTGCTGAAACAGTTATTTTAACTTCTTCAGATGCAGGAAATAGATACTTTGTAGATATAAGTACTAATACTGCCTCGTTTAGATTGCCTTCAGCCTATACTAATATGGGGATGGAAGTACACTTTCATCTTGATATTAATTCAGATACTGAAGCAACTAAAGATCTAGATATTTTCACAGATAGTACAGCTGAATATATCTTAGGTGTTGGTTTAGATGCAGGAGCAGTACATGATACTACAGAAGCTGATGATTTATTGAGAATCGACACTACTGCTGGAGAAGCTGTTGCTGGCGATAGAATAAGTCTAGTGTGTGATGGTCTTCACTGGTATGTTACGGATGCAGTAGCTGTAAGTGCTAATGCATTTGTATCTGGTACCGCAACTAGAGCATAAGGAGGTTAGATAATGGCAGCTAAATATTGGTTGGCTAATAATCCCAATGCTGAGATAAGCAATGATGAGGTAAAGGAGCTTGGAACTATATCGGAAACTGATTTCGGTGTAGTAAGTGACTTAACTGCTACTGCGGTTGAGATAAATAATGTATGTGACGCTTCAGGTAGATTAGTTACCTTGAGTGACGCTACTGTAAGTATCACAGCTGCAACGCATGGTGAGCGCATAATGCTTCTTGCTAAAGCTGATGGAATAGTTGCTACTCTTCCAGCGGCTACAGGAACTGGAGTAACATATACTTTTATAGTTAAAACGGCTGCTTCTGGCGCTAATTATGACATACAAGTAGATTCTGCTTCAGCTACAATGGACGGAATTGCTTATACCGCTCAAGATGGTGGAGACACTATAGTTGCATTTGAGACTGTAGCAGCATCTGATGCTGTTAGAATGGAAGGAACTACTCAAGGTGGAATTATAGGAGATAAGGTTGTACTTATTGATGTGGGGACTAACTTATGGCATGTAAATGTCTTTAACTCTGCAACAGGAACCGAAGCTTCTCCATTTGAAGAGTTGGTTAGTTAAGTGATTACTAGTTAGAAAAACTAAATCCTACCTCTCTACGGAAGATGGGTTCTTCTCTAGGGGGGTAGGCATTTAAGGAGAAAGATGGCAGATAGTTTAACAATAGGACATACTCAAGATGTAAATGCTAGGGGTGGTAAAAGTTTAAACACTGGCTCTGTGCGTAGATCCTATAATACGAAGAAGAAAAAGAAGAGCTCAGGGTTTAGAATTTGTAATAATAAATATGTAGAAGGGAAATAATGGCTACATTTGAAGCACAAGTAAAAGGATATACAGGGTTGACTTTAACTGGTAGTACTGTACCTACTCAGGATGAATTGACTCAGTACCTAAAAGATGGAGTTATAGAAGTTACTACAAAAGCTATACAACTTGATCAAAGAGAAATAATTAATTTTCAAGTTGTTAGTGGTGAACAAACTTCTAATGGTTTTGATGTTAATGGAGCTACAGTTATAGCAGTACTAAGAGAATCAGGAACTAATAATGATTGGAGAGAATGTTCTTTTATAGTTCCTGCAATGCAAGCAAGAGTTCAAGATGTAGATAGTTTATTCTATGCATCTAAATTTAATCCAGTCTATACTATCTTAGAAAATGGAGAGATAAGTGTGTTTCCAGAACCTGGAGCTAATCCAGATACTTTTAAAGTCTATCGTGTAAATAATGTTCCTACTAACCAAACGAATGATGCAGCTTTAGTATATACTCATAGTGACATAAAATATTTCCCTACTAATAAAGTTTACTTAGTTGTTATATATGCAGCTATAAAAGTTTTACAAGCAAAGTTATCAGATTTAACTCTAGTTGAAGAAGATCCTGAATTAGTTCAAGCTTTAACTACTACTCTATCTGTTTGTTTACAACAATATAATGCAGGATTTGGAGCAATCGAAGCAGAAGCTCCTCAAGCTGCAGGGGGAACTGCGGCATGAAAATAATAGAATTAATGGAACGAGCTGGGATGAGCAGTACAGGTAGAGCTATTTCTTATATAAAAGATGCTTTAAATGAGATAGCTTTAGAAAGTCCTACTCATATAGAAACAGCTAGATTCGATATAAATAATGGTCAAAGATTCTATAACCTTCCAAATCATGCAGTAAAAATATTAGATATAAGATGTAAACATCATAAAAATACTAGCAATGTTTATCAAAGTATTCCTAGAACTATATTTGAGCCACAAACAAAGGATACAGATGGCATCTAAGAAATATGCATATTATAATAGGGGTAATAAAATAGCTATTGTAGAGCAATCAGCTACTACTAGTAGTGGAAAAATGGCTGTAGCTCATTGTACTATAAGTGGTTATGATAATATAACTGATTGTGAAGCTGCTGGAGGACAATGGATTCCAGGTAGTTCTGGGAGTATAGATAGTTTTGGAGAATACACTAGTCCTGTAGAAACTATACCTGATGGATTAGAAATAGAATATTCTTACATACCTACACATAGAGTAAATACAGCTGCTAATCAAATTAACAATACATATTATAGTAATGGATGGTTTGTTTTAGATGGATATCTCTCTTTTGTTAGAGGAGCCAAATCATCACAAGGTGTTGCTAATTGGCTTACAAGTATGGCTGTCACAGGAAGTGAAGGAGATTCAGGTGGTCAAACCTTAGACTATATATTTGTAACGGGAAGTTCAAGATGGAATGGTGTGCACAGAGTTCAAACAGCAGGTGGAGCATTTGGAACATTAGGAGGTGGTATTTTAAAAACGTATACTAAAGCCAGTCCTATAGGTCCTTATAGATATGGTGTTGATTTGGATGTAGCTGTTAATGAAACAATTTTTGATGGAGGAGGTTCTCCAGCTATTACTTTAGGAGATGATGGTTATAAGGTTGGTGATTTTGTTCATATATCAGGATTTGATGGAACAGCTAAAAATAATGGAGTATTTAAAGTTTCTTCAGTAACTCCATCAGGTACTGCTACAGATAGTACATTAGGATTTGATGTAAGATATCATATGCCTTCAGGTAATTCAACTACTCCTGAAACTGAAGTAACAGATACAAGTATGCAATTTGTTGCTGAAGCAGATGCTGCTTCAAACCTTGTATCTATAGCAAAAATAGAACATGAGATTTCATTAATCACAACTAATGTAGAAGTGCTAAATGATGAATCATTTGAACTAGATGTAACTAGAGGACAGGCAAAAGCTATAGTTTTTTATATGAAAAGTATGCAGGCAGAAGAAAGACAAGATATAGAAACAAGAGAATATTTCATGGCCCTATTTAGAACTGAATTAGGTAGGATTGCAAGTGCAAGAAAACATGGGCATTATATAGCTTCTGGCCATTGGAATATGAGATAATGGCTGCTAATAAAGGAATACGTAGATATACAGCAGGGGAAGTAAGCAATCTATCATTTAATAATCTTGGATTTGATATTATTGCAAGAGGGCAAGCAGTTCCAATTTATGGAATATTTAGCCCTCCAGCTGGTATGGTTATCTTGGGAATAGTATCTATAAATGGAGTAGGAAGAATAATGGCAAAATCAGAAGCACCAGGAGCCGATCTAGCTAAGGATGGAGTTTATAACAATTCTCCAGGCACTGACTCTGGTAATAGTATTATGATGCTTTCTGCAGATATTATTTTTGGAAGGTTTACTAAAGTTTTAGTATTTCAAGATCAGCTAGCTACTGCTAGTGCTTATTATAAATTTATATTAGAAACTAAATAATAAAAAGAGGTAAGGATGGCACATAAAGAAATAAAAGAATATACAGCAGAGGAAATATCAAATATAGCTGTAGGACAGTCAGGATTTGACATAATAGGAGCAGATACTGTCCAAACAGTTGAGGCAGGGGTAACTGCAGGATATTTAGATGTTAAGTATTGGATAGCACTAAAAGCTGTTGATGCTGATGCTGAATGTACTGCTAGAGTGCTTGCTGGAGTTGCAGGAGATGATTTTTCTAAAACAGGTAGTTATGATGTTGGTGAAAGATTAACTATTGAAAATGGAGACACTATTTATGGAGTATTTGATAAGATAAATACTGTTTCAAGTGGTGACTTTATAATAGCGTATAGGGGTTAATTATGGGTGTAATAGGATTAGATGGTTTAATTAATACAACAGAGCAAAATGCAGATACTTCAACAGGGAGTATTGATAAGGGTAGCACTGCTTCTGTAAAATCTGAAACTTATACTGAGAAAACTTCAACCCCTAAAGTTTCTCCTAGTAAGGAATCTGCAGGGATTCTACAAAATAGATTAGGACAACTTTTTACAGGAACTGATTTTGCTAGTACTATAGGACATAGAGAATGGACACAAGGAGATTATCAAACTCCATATTCAGGCTCTACTGTACAAGCAAGATTAAGAAATATACTTGGAAGATATAGAGATAGTTTACAGAAAGGTACATTTAAAAGTGGACATTAAATTAAAACAAAAGGAGTTAAAATGGCAAGTGGATCAAGAATAATAGGCTTAGCAGGCCTAATAAAAGAAACTGGTGGAAAAGTAATATCAGGAGTTGCAGATGTAGTAAAAAGTGTTACTAAACCTAAAACAAATAGTAAGTATTCTACATCAGTTGGTACTGGTTCTAAAACACGAAAAATAGTTGGTAAAGGTAGCAAAAAGTCAAGATCACGTGGCGGAAAATAAATGCAAGACACACTAAAGACAGTTGGAGTTGGTGCTGGAGGCTCTACGATAGGATTCCTAGGTTGGTTTCCTGAACTTGTTAGTGCTGTAGTGGGATTAATAACTTTAGTGTACTTAGTATTAAAAATAAAGAATGAGCTAAATAAATAGGAGGTTTTATGCCTAAAAAGGATAAGGGTATTGTTAAAAGAGCCCTTGTTACACCTGATAAGCATTTTCCTTTGCATGATCAGAAAGCGATTAATGTTGTATGTAAGGCTATAGAAATCGTCAAACCAGATATCTATATTGATTTAGGTGATACAGGTGAATGGGAGCATTTTAGCACCCATTATTGGAAAGGTAGAAGTGCTAAACCAATGGAGGATCTAATACCTTTATTAAACTTTGATGTTAAGTCAGTTAATGCAGGTATGGACTGGATAGATGAATCTTTAGATAAAGCTAAAACTAGGGAAAGACACTTTGTTCAAGGAAATCATGAAGTCTGGCTTGATAAGTTTGTAACTAGATATCCTTATCTGAGTCAATACAAAACTCAGAATGCTTTAAAATTGAAGGAAAGAGGTTATAAGTACCATCCTTATAATAGAAAGAAAAATCTAAGGATAGGTAAATTAAGTTTTACTCATGGCAAATATACTTCAAAGTATCATGCTTTTAAACATTTAGATATGTATGGTGAGAATATTATGTATGGACATACACATGATCTCCAAAGACACACTAAAACTGTTGCAGGTGGAACATTGAGTTCTTGGAGTATGGGATGCTTAAAAGATATAGAGGCAGATGAAGATTGGTTGGGTGGTAGACTTACTAATTGGAACCACGCATTTGCAATCGTAGATTGGTTTAAAGGTGGAAATTTTAAGGTAGAGGTAGTGGAAATCATAAAAGGGCAAACCTCAGTATGGGGTAAAATAATAAATGGATAAGAATAAGAATGGAAGAACAACTACAAGCACAGGCGGAAGGGATACTGGGGTATATAGTATACTTCCTTCTTTCTGGGATAGTTCTTATATTAGCGAAATCGACCTTAGAGAGTATAGTGGAGAGTATAAAAGTTTTCTGGGGGAAAGATTTAAACACAGACGATGTTGTGATACTGAATGGTCGTCCTGCGAGAGTAGTACGAGTGGGCATGTGGAAGACAACATTCTTTTGTTATGATATAGGAACAGCTAATGGGAAACCTTATGTTAAGGGTGGAACTAAAATTCAAATTCAGAATGATAAGCTTAAAGAACAGATGATAGAAAAACCTCTTCAAATGTTAGATTTAAGTAAATGGGAAGAAAAATGATACAAAAAATAGTAATAGGTAAGTTAGTTGACTTTATAAAGAAAAAATTTAAGTTAGATAAGGTATTAAAGTACGTAGAAGATCCTAATGATGCTGATGAAAGAATTGATAAATTAGAAACTACACAATTTCAACAAAGTAGATTAATAGAGTTTCTTTTAAAGGATTCTCATCCTAAAAAAGATACTGTAATATGTAATAAATGTAAAAAACAAATAGGAGAAACAAAATGAGTCTTATAAAAGATAAATTAAAAGAATTGGAAAGTGATTTAAAGAGTGGTATATCAGAAAAACTTTCAGATCCTGAAGTTCGACAAGAAGTTATAGATGAATGGAATGCTTCAGTAAATATCCCATTATTAAATGAAGATACAGAAGAAAAGATATTTGCTGCAATCTATGATAAAGCTGTCTCAGTTCTTAAAAAAGTTTTATTAAAATAGAAATGAAACCTACGTATATCAAAGTTTCTAATAATTATTGGGAGAGGCATTGTACAAATCCTCCTAAATTCGAGAAATCGAATTGCGCTCTTAGCTTATTCGGACAAGACTCTCCCAAAACTTTGAAGAAAAATGCCTAAAGAATCTTTCACATTAAATGGATTTGGAGGAGGTTTAAACTTAGATGCTAGTGCTTCTGATGTAATCTCTCAAGGTGAGGGGCAGGATGAATGTGTCTCTACTAAAAATCTTTCTTTAGATTATAGAGGGAAAGTTGTAGGTGAAACATTTACAATTACTACAGCTAATCCTGCTGGAGGAGTCCCTGATGGAACTGATCATGCTGTTAATAATGTAGCAGCAGGAAAGGGAATATTAGTTAATGATTCAGATGGGGACGCTGTATGGCATCAACAAACTGGTGTTTATAAAGTAGGGGAAAATATTAATTACGCTGGAAAAAATGATTTTGTTGTAACAAAGCCTACAACTGGTACTTTAAATCCTACCAATTTAACAACACAGAAGGATGGAGTTGATATTAGTGTTATTGGAGATAGAGGGAAAGATACGCTTTTATTTTTAGGAAATAGTGCTGCTAATAATCCTTATGGCACTGGCTTTATAATGGATGAAAGTTTCTGGGATATAAGTGCTACTCCTAGGAATATGTCATCAGCAACTTATGGCCCAAATGATTTCATAAAAGGATTTTCAGATTCAAATGCTAATGGAAAAATGGGCGAAAATGTTTTGCATTGGACAGATAATGCGACAGAAGAATATGATATTACTAGTACAGATCCTACTACTGAAGATTATAGTATCAAGGTAAAAGCTTCTGATGGAAGCTATATAGATCTTAGTGGTGCTACTGGAGATAAAGATGTAAGTAAGTCTGATATAATAGAATTTTGGCATAGAGATGGTGATGCCGATTTGTCTCCTTTTATTGGATTTCGTGTAGGAGATAGTGATTTAAATAGTGGTACTGATGCCTCTGAAATCGTGGGATTTTATGGTGGAAGTTTACCTTCTCCCGATGGACAGGACATAATACTAGAGTTTAAAATGGGGGCAAATTATACCAGCAGTTTTGGTGGAATTTATATAATATATGACGAGCATGGTGATGATGGCATAATGCATTATAAAACAGGGACTCTTGATTCACACGCTAAAATGTGGCTAATTGACAATCCTATGATAGAAGAGGCTGGAGCACATACAGATTGGGCTAGAATAGTGCTCCCTTTTGAAACAGCCTTTCATACAGGTTCAAATTTTGATATAGGAAGTGTTCGTCATGTTTTTATAGGATTTACAGTTACAACTACTGCAACTATGACTACAGGAGAACCTAAGCTTAGCATTAGAGAACTTGCTTTAACGCCATCTAATAAAGTTTATAATTGGGGGTTAAATGACTTTAGATTCTCTCAAACAACTATAAAAAATGAAGTAGAATCTATTGCTACTGTTTATGAAGGTACTTCTGTTAAAAATAATAATGCTTCTACTTTAACTATACAAAGACCTGATAGTACACATGGACCTGATGGTGGAAATCTATATTATGAATCTCTTGATGCATCAGGTGCTCCAGAAAATGATAAATTCTTGCTAGCAACTTGGGATAAAACAAAAGGTGTAAAGAAGATAGGAAATGATACCTATAATGAATGGTCAAGTACAACTGTAGAGGATCTAGTACAAAATGGAGTAGCTTTTGATGGTAATTGGTCAGTTCATGCAGATGATGCAGATACTTCCAATGGTGCTGGTTGGACTATAGGGAGTGGATATGCTTTATCTGACAATGACGAACATAGTTCAGTAATTAATGAGCTTGGAGCTAGTATGTTGGCAGGTAAAAAATACCAATTAAAATTTGAAATAACAACTGCTCAATTAAATCTAACTATAGGAGGTGGAACTTTAGGAGGATCAGGTAATCTCCCTGAAGAAACTCTTATACCAGCAGATGACTATGGAATAGCAGAACATACAGTAGAATTTACTGTAGGAGATACAGATAGAACTCATTTATGGTTTTATTTAGATCATGATGCTACAGGAAGCGGGGCAGGAATATTAGATAATGTTAGTTTATTTGTAATGCCACAAGTATCTCTTACATTTGATGATCCACCAATAGGCTCTACATATACATTAGAAAGTGGTTATCCTGATGATACTGAGACTATAAATGCTCTATTTACAACATCTGCAGTAGTAGGAAGGCAGGTTTATATAGGCAATGTAGCTGAAGAAATTAATCATGAAACTATAGATACTAGTTCAGTGAACTTAAATTTTCAATCTCCTTCTGCTCCCAAAATGAGAAGAGCAAGTGGAAGTTGGATTACTTCAGGATTTACAAGTGCTACTGGATATATAGTTATCCAAGATGCAACAGATGCTGGGAATAATGTACTACATACTGCTGGAGTTATTGATAATAGCGATTTAGATTGGACTGTAGGTTCAGATTTTGCAGGAAGTACCAATGAAACAGCTAAACAAGTTAAAATAACTCAATTTGGAGCTTTTGACGGCTCTAAAATACTTAAAGGTGCGGTAGGAAAAGCTGCAGGATTCTCTAATATAGAGTATATAGATTTAGAATTTGGGGGAGATACTATAACTGTAATGGAATCTAGTGGAGATAGACTTTTAATATTTTCAAATGATTATCTTACTGTCGTAAATGTAGCACAAGATATAGAGTTTTTAGAGGCAACAATGGCAGGATATGGTGTCGCTGAACATAAAAGTGTGTGCAAAGTTGGAGAAGGAGTTGCTTGGACAAATGGAAATGGAGTATTCTTTTTTGATGGGCAGCAAGTAAAGAGTCTTAGTGATGAGAAAATGAGAAACGCAGGATTTGGAAGTAGGGCTATTGCTTATTATCCTAAAGATAAACTATTAATTGTTTATGTTGATGCAAATATAGCCTATGTATATTCATTTGTAAGCCAAACTTGGGTTTCGCATCATCCTACCCTAGGAAGCGAACCTGATACAAATTCTGTGCCTCTTGGAGATGGATCGGCTACTTTTTTTGAAGATAGTGGAAGTGCTAAATCTTTTGGTAGAACTACTACTGGAACCAGTGTTGATATGGAGCTTAAAACAGGTAGAATGGCTATGGGAGATATAGCACAGAATAAAAAGTTTCATAAGGTTGTTATTAGAGGGAAAAAATTAGTTGGAATTAGACTAATGTATACTACAGATAGGCAATCTAGTGCTACTTTAATAGGTTCTTGTACAAGCAATACAACAGGAACTAGTATAGGAGAAGATGTATTTAAACTTACTGGAGTGATAGGAAAATGGATTCAACTAACTGTTGAGGATACTACTACAAATGGAAATGCTTTAGCTGAAATTGAAGATATTTCTATAATATATAGAAGGAAGACATTAAAATAATGAGAAGCAAGGTAGAAAGAAGATCATTGCATACAAAAAATTTAAGAACTACACGAGGTGGTACCTCTAAAAGAGGGCTTAATAGGGAACGTATTTTTCAGAAGAATCAAAAAACGTATAAAGAAATTAAGACAGATGGACAAAAATATTATGTTAAGTTAGATATAAAGGAGACCTAATGGCTAGATTAGGAACAGTAATGAGATCTCATGAGTCAAAAATCAGGCAAATTGATGAAGAGTTAAAAAACAAACGAAATCAGCAAGATAAACTCGCTACAGTGACAATGATGAGTCTAGATCTTATTGGAACTAATATAAAAAAGAAAGCAGCTAAAAATATAGAAATAGAAAGTGGTGAAGGTATGGGGTTTACTTATAATGAAGATAGTGATATTTACTATGCAATGACTCCTGATAATAAGGTAATAAGAGCTAAGCCTGGGGCTATAAGGGCTTTAGCTGATAATCCTGCTCTTCTTGTCGATAAAGATAGTGCTTTAGATTTCTTTTATAGTAAAACAGATGAGGAAAATCCCGTATATACAGTTCATAATCCTTTTGTACCTACTCTAGAACAATATGATACTGAATTACCTGATGATTTTAAAAATCAGAGTATAATATTTGCACTAGATTCAATACATGGGGTTATGGTAAGTCCTAATGATGCTATTCAAGGGTTTGATATGTATAGAGCTATGAAAGGTTTTACTGATTCAAATTATATTGAATACTTTAAAGCGTTAGAAGGAACCTACTCAGGTTCATATCTACATGGAGATATTCACACAGCGTATATATATAATCAATCTGGGCAAATTGTAGGAGTAAAGGATAGATTTGATCCAAGTTTAATAGAAGTTAAAAATCATACATCAGAATTAGCAGGAGCTCAAGAAAATTATAGAGAAGCGGAGATAAAATGGACAGCAGATAGAGAGGCTATGTTTGATGAACTTCGAGCAGGATTTGCTATACCTGAGAAATATCCTAAGTTACATGTAAGGAATAAATTTGAATATTGGAATGGATCAGAAATAGCAGACCCTTTATTCCTACATCAATATGGAGATCATGACTTGGTGCCTACTGAAGTTAATAAGCAAGGAGCAAGAGTGTGGTTAACTCAATTTTCACAATCACCTCTAGGCATAGACTCTCAACAAATAATGGATGATACTGACAATCTTACGGGAAATACAGCGAATGTAACGAAACTCCAAGAATTTTTAGTGACAAAAAAATTACTTAAGAAAACAGACGTTGATGGGAAATGGGGGCCTAAAACTGAACTTGCTTATATGACAGCTCAAACAGATTTAAATCGGTTTGAAGGACAAGTATCAAATTATTTAGGGTATGCAGAACATCAATATAAGGTACCTGTTCTAAATTATAAACCAGATCATGCGTATTCAAGTCATCATTTAGGGAGTGAGGAAAAATGGAATGCATCTTATCAGATGTTAGAAGATGCATATACTGCTATGGTAGCCGAAAGAAATTGGGAAGCTGGTGGAGACTTCATAGAGATAGCTGGATTTTTAGATGCTAACAATAATTATGAAGCAATTATGGTTAATCCGTGGGAATATAACTTATTTTTAGAATATGGAGATACTATAGATGGTAGGAATCAGGTATTAGAATATTTGGCAAAAAAAAGTAAAGAACATGCTAAAAAGAATAAGTTGGCATTTCCTATAAGAGATGATCTTGGTAGAATAAGGTTACAAGCGGAATGGATAGCAGGCGCAGGAGCAGTGATGGGAATTATAGGAGGTACAATATCAGCAATACAATGGCTATCAGGTGCATGGGATCAAGCATCGGCAAATCGACAAAAAAAGAAAGAACTAACCGCTACTATGAATATATTAAAGCCTGAAAGATTTAAAGTAGCAAGAAGAGGTTTCGATAATATTAACA
>Ga0114910_1001068_pt1 | contig 13329 bp, 9 predicted proteins | sample MalvireepMed_908_FD_83500 | JGI IMG/M metagenome (GOLD analysis project Ga0114910, IMG submission 83500) | Marine viral communities from the Global Malaspina Expedition - Malaspina viral metaG DeepMed_908 | ecosystem: Environmental > Aquatic > Marine > Oceanic | place: Mediterranean Sea...
CCGTACGCATCACCCCTCGGGGGCAACATAAACGCCTTGCTCTTTCAGGGCGTCGACGACCTCTTTCGGCATGTAGGTCTCGTCATGTTTGGCAAGGATTTCAGTCGCTTCGAAGGTGCCGTTTATGTAACGCCCTGTCCCTACCATGCCTTGATTTTCCTCGAACAGATCGGGCAATACCCCGCTGTAGGTCACAGGCACAGCCGCGCCGCCATCGGTCACGGAAAAGCGGATCGTCAGACCATCCCCGCGCACAAGGCTGCCCTCTTCAACTAGGCCACCGATGCGGAACACCTCTGTCGGGCCGGGGGGTTCGGCGATCACCTGACTGGGCGCGCGGAAAAAGTTTATCCCGTCGCGCATGGCATATCCAATCAGCGCCGTGGACAGCACAAGCGCCACGACCGCGACGCCGATAATCTGGATACGCCGTTGCTTTTTAAGACTTTTCATGCGCCCTCAGGGAAAAAGCGGAGCCATCATCAGCCCCTCGACCTCGTCAATACCTAACATCAGGTTGGCGTTTTGCAACGCCTGCCCGCTGGAGCCTTTGGTCAAATTATCGAGCGCGGCAACCACAATGGCGCGGCCGTCGATCCGGTCTGCCACCACGCCGATGTGACAGAAGTTCGACCCGCGAATATGGCGCGTGCTCGGGGCCTCCCCCATGGGCAGCACCTCGATAAAGGGCTCGGCATCATAGGCCGCGGCAAGTGTTTTGTGGATCACCTCGGCGTCGCCTTTTACATAGACGGTCGCCAAAATCCCGCGGTTGGCGGGCACCAGATGAGGGGTGAACTGCACCTTGACCGGACGGCCGGCGATGGCGGAAAACTCCTGATCAAACTCACCCAGATGGCGGTGCGTCCCGCCAAGGGAATAGGCGTGGTACCCCTCGGACAGTTCTGCATGCAGCAGGTTTTCCTTCAACGACCGCCCCGCACCGGACACGGCGCATTTGAGGTCAAGGATGATGTCGTCCAGATCAATCACGCCTTTTTCGATCAAGGGGCGCAGGGCGAACTGGCCGGTGGCGGCGTTACAGCCCGTACCGGCCACAAGACGCGCGGATTTGATCTCTTCGCGGTAGAATTCGGTGAGGCCATAGACCGCCTCTTTCTGCTGCTCCAGCGCGGCATGGGGGTTGCCGTACCACTTGGCGTAAGCATCGGGGTCACGCAGCCGGAAATCTGCCGAAAGATCGACGATTTTCAGGTCTTTAGGCAGGTTCGCGATGACCTCTTGACTGGTTTTATGGGGCAAGGCGCAAAAGCACAGATCAATCTCCGAGAAATCGATCTCTTCAATGGTGACCAATGTGGGCAGGTCGAGATGGCGCAGATGTGGAAACACCTCTGCGATGGTTTGCCCCGCCTTGGAGTTTGCCCCCAAAGCTTTGATCTGCATAGAAGAATGGCCAGCGATCAGCCGGATCAGCTCGGCTCCGGTATAGCCGGAGGCACCAAGGATGGCGATATTATGGGTCATGTCGGGTTCCGTTCGGAAAGTGTTAGCAAATACGTGTTAGGCCGCTTGAAAGGTCAACGGTCGTCGCAAGAATTGCGTGGCACGGCTGCTGACCTTTTTGGGGTCGCCCGTGGTCAGGAAAGCCGCCTCGCCCGTGCCCAGCATATTGGGGTGACGCTGCAGATAGTCGCCTAAACTATGGGCGACCAGATTGGCCTGGCTGAACACTTTGACATCGGGGCCAAGCGCGTCCTGAAAGGTTTCCTGCATCAGCGGGTAATGGGTGCAGCCCAGAATGGCCGCTTCGGGCGCGGGCATCTTGCGTTTCAGCGCGTCCACATGGCTGCGCACCAGCGCTTCGGCGAGGATGAAATCACCGTCCTCGATCGCATCCACGACACCCCCACAGGCCTGCGCTTCGACATCGACGCCGATCGCCCGAAAGGCCAGTTCACGCTGGAACGCACGGCTTGCCACCGTTGCCGGCGTCGCAAACAGCGCCACGTGCTTGAGATCCACCTCGCGCGGGGGGGAATTGTCGCCCCATTGGCGTTCTGTCATCGCCTCGATCAGCGGCACAAAGACGCCCAACACGCGCTTGTCCGACGGGATCCACCCTTCCTGCATCCGGCGTAGCGCCGCGGCAGAGGCCGTGTTGCACGCCAAGATCACCAGATCGCAGCCCGCATCAAACAGATGCTGGGTTGCCGCAGTGGTCAGGTTATAAATGTCATCCGCGTTACGCACACCGTAGGGCGCATGGGCGCTATCGGCCAAATACACGAAATCCACATCCGGTAGCTGTGCCTGCACGGCATCCCAAACGGTCAGCCCGCCTAGCCCAGAATCGAAAATACCAACTGCCATAACACCTTGCCGTCACCTGTCGGCACGATGCCGATCTTCAAATTCAAACCCCAGATCAAAGGATTTTGCCGGGTCTGGTGACAACTCATACGTCGCTTTGCGCAGGAAATCCATCATAGCTTTTGCGTCTTTTGCCATGGGGTCCAGCACGTTTCTGCCGATGGGGTCGCCGATGACCACGCGCACGGGCGTGTCGACGCGTTTGCGGAATTCCTTGATCAGCAGCCCCATGCGCAGGGTGTGATGCAGATGGCTGGCAATCTGGAACAAGCGGCTGGTGTGGCCGTCAAAGTAGATCGGCACGACGGTGGCATCCGATTTCGCGATCATGCGGGCGGTAAAGCTGCGCCAGCCCGGGTCCATGGGGCGCGAAAACGGCCGTGCGCTGGTGCTGACGGTGCCCCCCGGAAAGATACCAACCGCGCCCCCCTGCCCCAGATACTCCAGCGCAGTCTTGCGCGTGCGCAGGTTCAGCGCCAGTGCGGCCTTGTCCTCGTCAAAACTGATCGGTAGCAAATGGCGGTTCAGGTCGGGCGCGCGGTTAAAGACCGAATGGGCCATGATCTTGAACCCGTCCCGGCGGCGCGCCAACATATGCCCCAGCATCAACCCGTCCAGAATACCGTAAGGATGGTTCGCCAGCGCGATGACAGGCCCCGTTTCAGGGATATTCGCCAGACTGCCGCCCACGACGTCAAGCGTCAGCCCATAGCGCTGCACCATCACGTCAAAGAACCCCATCCCGCGCGCCATGTCGTCTTCATAGCCGGTTGCGCGTTTCATCAGCCCCAACCGCCCTGTGCTATTCTCCATCAGGCGGATGAAGGCACGCGCGGGCCGCGATTTGGCGGAATAGGCATAGCTGATGTCACGCGCTGTCAGAGGCCGAAGATCGGGCTGCAAGAGGGTCAAGGTCGGTTCCTTTTCACGGGCTTTGCCTTGCCCTCTAGCAGTGGATCATGACAGTCGCGTGACAGACAGCCTATTCAGCCTACTCTGCCGCGCGCGAGGTTTGCGTGCCCCCTGACCGGATGACGGCCAGCAGCTCTTCGCGCCGCTTTGCGGCCTTGGCTTCATTCGACTGTTTCACCGGACCAAAGCCGCGGATCTGCAAGGGAAGCTCTGCCAAGGCGACAATCGCGTCGTGGGTTGCATCAGTCAGCTTGGGCAGAACATCCTTCATGTCGGCCTCGTATTGCGTGATCAACGACCGCTCCATCCGGCGTTCTTCGGTACGACCGAAGGGATCGAATGGCGTGCCGCGCAGGAATTTCATCCGCGCCAGCATGTTGAACGGCCCCTCCATCCACGCGCCAAAGGTCCGTTTCATCGGACGGCCATCCGCGCCGGTTTTCGACAGGATCGGTGGCGCAAGGTTGAAGGTCAGCTTGGGATCCCCCTCAAAGGCCTCTGCCACTTTGGCGCGGGTGGATTTCAACAGGCGCGCGACCTCGTATTCATCCTTATAGGACAAGAGCTTGTGGTAGCCCAAGGCCACGGCCTCTTTCAGGCGCGCGTCGGTAATGCTGTCCACCATGGTGCCATAACGCTTCGCCAGCCGCTTGCCCTGATAGGCGATCAGGTGGTCCTTGCGGAAGGCGATCCGTTCATCCAGCGTCTTCGGCAGGGCGACAACATTGGGCGTCATCACGCGCTTGGCATCTTCGGGGTGCAGCACGGCCCAACGGCCCAGTTCAAACGCACGCAGGTTCCGCTCGACCGCGGCACCGTTCAAAGTGATCGCCTGTTGCAAGCTGTCCAGCGACAGCGGGATCAACCCCTGCTGCCACGCCGCGCCGAAGATCATCATGTTCGAAGAGATCGAATCCCCCAGCGTCGCCTTCGCCAGATCAGAGGCATCAAACAGCGCGACGTCATCCTTGAGCCGCGCCTCAAGCGCGAGGGTCAGCCGGTCGTAGGGCATCTGGAACTCGGTATCGCGGGTAAACTCGCCCGTGATGATTTGATGTGAGTTCACAACCGCCCCCGTCCGCCCAGCGCGCGTCAGGCCAAGCGTCTTGGTCCCGGCAGAGACAACAAGATCGCCCCCGATCAACGCATCCGCTTCACCCGTTGCCACGCGAATGGCGCTGATGTCTTCGGGACGGTTCGCAATACGGCAATGGATATGTACGGCACCGCCCTTTTGGGCAAGGCCCGCCATCTCCATCATCCCAGCACCCTTGCCGTCAATCTGCGCGGCTTGCGCCAGCACGGCACCGATGGTCACAACGCCGGTCCCACCGACACCGGTGATCACCACGTTATGTGTGCCATTGATCGCAGGCAGGGTCGGCATGGGCAGGTCGGGAATCTTGACCTCTGTCGTGGGGTCCTTGCGGATCTTGGCCCCTTCCAGCGTCACGAAGGACGGGCAGAACCCTTTGACGCACGAGAAATCCTTGTTGCACGAGGATTGATCAATAGCCCGTTTGCGTCCCAGTTCTGTTTCTTCGGGCACGATCGAGACGCAGTTGGACTGCACACCACAATCCCCGCAGCCTTCGCAGACATCGGTATTGATGAACACGCGCTTGTCGGGATCGGGGAACAACCCCCGTTTGCGACGGCGACGTTTCTCGGCGGCACAGGTCTGGATATAGACGATGACGCTGACGCCTTTGTGTTTGGCGAAATTCTCTTGCACGGTCTGTAGGTCTGCACGCTCGTACATCGGCACGCCGCCAAAGGCTTTTTCGTCTACGTCTTCTTTCTCGTCATAGACCACGGCGATATTCTTGACGCCCATGGCCTTCACCTCTGCCACGATACGCGGGGCGTCCAGATCGCCTTCGTTGTGTTGGCCACCCGTCATGGCAACGGCATCGTTATAAAGGATCTTGTAGGTGATGTTCGTCTTGGCCGCGATGGCCGCACGGATCGCCAGATTGCCCGAATGGTTGTATGTCCCGTCCCCGAGGTTCTGGAACACATGGTCGCGTGTCGAGAATTTGGATTCACCGATCCAGTTCGCACCTTCCCCTCCCATATGGGTAAAGCCGGTTGTCTCGCGATCCATCCATTGCACCATATAGTGGCAACCGATCCCGGCGTAGGCGCGGCTCCCCTCTGGTAGCTTGGTTGACGAGTTATGCGGACAGCCCGAACAGAAGTAGGGCACACGCGCGGCGATGTCTTCGGCGTTATCGGCACGTCGCGCGGTATCCAGCGCTTCCATACCCGCCTTGATGCCATCGGTGGTGCGACCTTCCTCGATAAAGATACCGCCCAGCTTTTCGGCAATCCAGATCGGGTCCAGCGCGCCACGGGTGGGGAACAGCTCTTCGCCATGCTCCATCCCGGCACCACCGCCTTTGTGCCAGCCATAGACGCGGCGATGCGTATCCGAGAACAACGCCTCTTTGATCTGCACCTCGATCAGCTTGCGCTTCTCTTCTACGACAATCACCAGATCGAGCCCTTCGGCCCACTCATGGAACCCCTTCATGTCCAGCGGGAAGGTCTGCCCGATCTTATAGAGCGTAATCCCCAGACGTTCGGCTTCGTTCTCGTCGATGTTCAGCAAGCTCATGGCGTGGATCACATCCAGCCAGTTCTTGCCGGCTGCCGCGATGCCGATCTTGGCCCCGCGCTTGCCCCACATGCGTTTGTCCATCTTGTTGGCGTGGCTAAACGCCTCTGCGGCAAAGCGCTTATAGTCGATCATCCGCGCTTCTTGCAGATGCGGCGTGTCTTGCAGACGGATGTTCAGCCCACCGTCGGGCATATCGAACTGCGGGGTGACCAGCTTCATTCGGTTCGGGTCACCATTCACGACCGATGTCGCCTCTACGGTGTCTTTCATCGTCTTGAGCCCGACCCATAGCCCGCTGAAACGGCTTAGCGCCCAGCCGTAGATACCGTAATCAAGGATCTCCTGCACACCGGCGGGGCTGACGACGGGCATATAGGCATCCACCATCGCCCATTCGGACTGGTGCAACACGGTAGAGGATTCACCCGTGTGGTCATCCCCCATGGCCATCAGAACACCACCGTTCACGGACGAGCCCGCCATATTCGCGTGACGCATCACGTCACCAGAGCGGTCCACACCCGGGCCCTTGCCGTACCACAGGCCAAACACGCCGTCGTACTTCCCCTCACCGCGCAATTCTGCCTGCTGGCTGCCCCATAGGGCCGTAGCGGCAAGATCTTCGTTCAGGCCCGGTTCGAACACGACGTTATGCGCGGCCAGCGTCTTGGCGGCGCGGTCCATCTGAAGGTCAACGGCCCCTAGTGGCGATCCACGATATCCGGTCACGTATCCGGCGGTATTCAACCCTGCCGCCTTGTCCCGTGCCGCCTGCATCATCGTCAGGCGCACCAACGCCTGTGTACCGTTCAGCAACACGGGCGATTTCTCGAGGTCATACCGGTCAGTTAGTGAAATTTTTTGCGTACCCATAGCGCGTCCTCCCCTACGTGCAATCAATAGCTATGGCATCACACTAGGTCACAAAAGCTGACCTGTCTAGCGTTGTGTCTGCCCCTAGGTCATAAAGCGCCAAGGCGCGGGGCTTGATCTTTTGCACCTCCGCCCGATCTATCCGTGATAAGATAACCGCACATATACCGATGCGCCGCGTCGGAGGGTTGTTTTTAAACTGTAAAACGCGCAAAGATGACCGTTCTTGCGAACACTGCGCTCATTATAAAGGTAGTCCTCATGGATTGGGACAAGCTCAGAATATTTCACGCCGTGGCGGACGCGGGCAGCTTGACCCATGCGGGCGACAAGCTGAATTTGTCGCAATCTGCCGTCAGCCGCCAGATCCGCGGACTGGAAGAGCAGCTGAATACCAACCTGTTCCACCGCCACGCACGCGGCTTGATCCTGACCGAACAAGGCGAGCTGCTGTTCGACGCCACCGTCGCCATGTCCAAACGGCTTGATACCGCCGCTGCGCGCATCCGCGACAGCGAGGAAGAAGTCTTTGGCGAATTGCGTGTCACCACGACCACGGGCTTTGGCACCCTTTGGCTGGCCCCGCGTCTGCCGAAGCTCTACGAGAAATACCCCGACCTAAAGGTCGACCTGATGCTCGAAGAACGCGTCCTTGACCTGCCCATGCGCGAAGCCGATGTCGCCATCCGCATGAAAGAGCCGTCGCAAGCCGATCTGGTGCGCAAGAAACTGATGATGATCAAGATGTGCATGTACGCCTCGCCCGCCTATCTTGCGGCGAACGGCACGCCCCAGCGGCTTGAGGATATGTCGGACCACCGTCTGATCTGCCAGAACACCGACAGCAACCAGGTGCATGCGGGTCTGAACCTGATCCAGCAGCTTATGATGCATGACGTGCGGTCGATGCTGACGGTGAACAACTACTTTGGCGTATTGCAAGCGGTGATCAACAACCTCGGGATCGGCGTACTACCCGACTACCTCATCCAAGACTTCCCCGATCTGGTGCAAGTTCTGCCAGAGACCGAGTCGGCGGATGTGCCCGTATTCCTTGCCTACCCCGAAGAATTGCGCGCCTCCAAGCGGGTCGCGGCCTTTAAAGACTTCGTGCAGGACGAGATCATTACCCACCGCAAACTGCTGCGCGAGAAAGAGTCCCACTAGCTATGCGAAAACCGCATAACGGGCATGTCATAGATTAACGATTCCATCCTTGAGCCGTGCACGAACGCCACTTAATTGGGCGGTATGAAGACGGGCGGCTCCGCGCCGCTACTTCATACCTCCCTGTTGGACTCGGCCGAGCTTCGTGCTCGGCCTTTTTTTTGGCTATGGCCCTTCACGAGCCTTAGGTCTTTTCCCCGCGCTGCGCTTGATCTAAGAGGTGTGGCATATTGCTAGGGGAAAACGCGCACCATGACCGAACCAGCCATCACCCAAGACCTGATTTCCAGCCACGGCATCAATGCCGAAGAATATCAGCGCATTCTGGATATCATCGGGCGCGAACCCACCTTTACCGAACTGGGCATCTTTTCGGCCATGTGGAACGAACACTGTTCCTACAAGTCGTCAAAGAAATGGCTGCGTACCCTGCCGACCGAGGGCCCTCAGGTGATCTGCGGACCGGGCGAGAATGCGGGCATCGTTGATATCGGCGACGGCCAAGCGCTGGTCTTCAAGATGGAAAGCCACAACCACCCGTCCTACATCGAACCCTATCAGGGTGCGGCGACCGGCGTGGGCGGCATCCTGCGGGACGTCTTCACTATGGGCGCGCGTCCGATCGCGGCGATGAACTCTCTTAGCTTCGGGTCGCCCGACCACCGCAAGACACGCCAGCTGGTGCATGGCGTGGTCGCGGGCGTGGGCGGCTACGGTAACTGCTTTGGCGTGCCCACGGTGGGCGGCGAAGTGCGCTTTGACACCGCCTATGACGGCAACTGCCTTGTGAACGCCTTTGCCGCCGGTCTGGCCGACACCGACAAGATCTTCTATTCCGCCGCTTCCGGCGTCGGCATGCCAGTCGTTTACCTTGGCGCGAAAACCGGCCGCGACGGTGTGGGCGGTGCGACGATGGCATCGGCCGAGTTCGACGACACCATCGAAGATAAACGTCCCACCGTTCAGGTTGGCGACCCCTTCACCGAAAAACGCCTGATGGAAGCCACGCTCGAACTGATGGCGACCGGTGCCGTGATTTCGATCCAGGATATGGGCGCTGCGGGTCTGACCTGTTCGGCCGTGGAAATGGGCGACAAGGGCAACCTTGGTGTACGTCTGGACCTCGAAAAGGTCCCGACCCGCGAACACGCCATGACCGCCTACGAGATGATGCTGTCGGAATCCCAGGAACGGATGCTGATGGTCCTGCGCCCCGAACTCGAAGCCGAGGCGAAAGCCGTCTTCGACAAATGGGACCTCGATTTCGCCATCGTAGGCGAAACAATCGCCGAGGACCGCTTCCTGATCGTGCACAATGGCGAGGTCAAAGCCGACCTGCCGCTTAAAGCGCTCTCGGGCAACGCGCCCGAATACGACCGCCCCTATGTCGAGACACCCGCAGCCGAACCGCTGTCGGATGTCCCCGGCATCGACCCCATCGACGGGCTGAGCGCGCTGATCTCCAGCCCGAACTACGCGTCCAAAGCGTGGGTGTTTGAACAATACGACACAATGGTCATGGGCGACAGCGCCCGCACCCCCGGTCTGGGATCAGGCATCGTACGCGTACATGGCACCGACAAAGCGATCGCCTTTACCTCGGATGTGACGCCCCGCTACGTCAAGGCGAACCCTGTCGAAGGCGGCAAACAGGCCGTGGCCGAAGCCTACCGCAACCTCTGTGCCGTAGGGGCACTGCCGCTGGCGACCACGGACAACCTCAACTTCGGCAACCCCGAAAAGCCCGAGATCATGGGCCAGTTCGTTGGCGCGCTGAAAGGCATCGGCGAAGCGGTTGCCGCGTTGGACATGCCGATCGTATCGGGCAACGTGTCGCTGTATAACGAAACCGACGGCAAAGGCATTCTGCCCACCCCCACCATTGGCGCGGTCGGCCTGCTGAAGCACACGGACGAGATCATCGGCAAAGAGGTCCGCGAGGGCCATGTCGCTTTGGTTCTGGGGGCCACCGAAGGGCACATCGGACAATCCGCCCTGCTGCTTGAGGTGTTCAACCGCCGCGATGGCGACGCCCCCCATGTCGATCTGGCGCTGGAGAAGGCCCACGGTGAATTCATCCGCGCCAACCGCGCGTTGATCAAAGCCTGCACCGACCTGTCGGACGGCGGTCTGGCACTGGCAGCCTTTGAACTGGCGGACGAGGCCGGCGTCGGCGTGACCCTGGATTCTGCCGATACGCAGGTTCTGTTTGGCGAGGATCAAGCCCGCTATCTGATCGCCTGTAACTTCGATCAGGCCGAAGCCCTGATGATCGCCGCGCAAAACGCCGGCCTGCATCTGGAAAGCGTCGGCAAGTTCGGCGGGGATCAAGTGAACTTCGGCGGCGTCAAAGCGCCTTTGGCTGACCTGTCGGCGACCTATCGCGGGGCTTTTGCCGAAACCTTCGCCTAAGGGGTCGCCCCCATCATCTGCATCAATCGCGTTTTCTCGCCCCGGTCATCGGGGCGGGAGATCACCTCTGCCAGTTCTTGCAACGACGCAATCGAGTGACCGGCCCGAAAACTGTCGGTGAAGGGCAGCATCGCACGGATACCCGCCGCTTTGGGCGCGAACCCGTCCCACCGCAGCAGCGGATTTAGCCAGATCAGCCGACGTGCGGACAGATGCAACCGCTGCATCTGTCGCGCCAGATCATCGGGCGCATCGCGGTCCAGCCCATCAGTGATCAACAGCACAACCGCACCCTGCCCCATGACCCGCCGCGACCAATCGCGGTTGAACGCCTCAATACAGGCCCCGATACGCGTGCCGCCCTCCCAATCCTGCGCCTCTGCCCCCGCCGCCTTGAGCGCTGCATCCACGTCGCGTGTCGCCAGATGGCGGGTGATATTGGTCAGCCGCGTGCCAAAGGTAAACGCATGCACCTGCGCCCACCCCGCGCCCTTGGCATTGCTCACCGCGTGCAGGAAATGCAGCACCATGCGGGAATATTGGCTCATGGAACCGGAGATATCACAAAGCACCACCAGATTGGGATAGCGTGGGCGCGGGGTTTTCAGCACCAGCTTGTCCATCTCTCCGCCCCGGCGCAACGCGGCCCGCAGGCTGCGCCCCGCGTCGATCCGCCCCCTCGGCGACGTCATGGCACGGCGTGACGGTATGGGTTTGACCGGCAAGCGCAACCGCGCCAGCATCTTCTTGGCCTCCGCCACCTCCGCGAGGCTCATCAATTCGAAATCAAGACTGCGCAGCCGTTCTTGCGAGGACATGGTCAGGCTGGCATCGACCTCGATCTCTGTCTCGCCTTCGTCTTGCGGTTCTTCGCGGTCGCGTTCCGGCGCTTCGGCACCGTCCAGCAACGCCTCTGCCGCGCGTTTCTCGGCGGCTTGAGCGGGCCGGTCTTCCTGCACCCCACGGATCGCGGGCAGCATCGCGGCCATCATATGTTCCAGATACCGCGGGTCGCGCCAATAAAGCCGGAAGAGCTGCGCAAAGATGGTCCGGTGTTCAGGACGATTCACAAAGCAGGCGTGCAGCGTCCAGTAGAAATCGGTTTTGTCGGTGAACCCCGCCACCTCTACCGCGCGGATCGCGTCGATCACGCGGCCGGGACCAATGGGCAGGCCGGCGCGGCGCAGGGCACGGGCGAAATGGGTGATATTGCCGGCAAGTTTGGGGTTATCGGGCAGATCCAGGGGCAGATGTTCCATCAGCTCGGCCGCCGCCGGGGGCTGTCGGCCCCCGGACCCCCGAGGATATTAGACCATTTGGAAGCGGCAGTATCCGTCAAGGGGTCGCGTCCAGCGTGGCTTTGGCTTGATCGAGGATGCGTTTCGCCTCTGATCCTTGCAGTTTGGCGATATCATCCTGGTATTTCAGGATCGCCCCAAGCGTATCCGCAATGGTTTCGGGGCTGAGGTTGATCACATCCAGCGCCAGGAGACATTTTGCCCAATCAATGGTTTCGGCCACGCCGGGCTTCTTGAACAGGTCCTCGGTCCGAAGGTGCTGGACAAAGGCCACGACCTCGCGGCTGAGCGCGGCTGAGGCTTCGGGGGCGCGGGCGGCCAGAATCTCCATCTCGCGGGGGAAATCGGGATAATCGACCCAGTGATAAAGACAGCGGCGTTTGAGCGCGTCATGCACCTCGCGCGTGCGGTTCGAGGTCAGGATCACAATGGGGGGCTCAGGAGCCTTGATCGTGCCGAGTTCGGGGATCGTGACCTGAAAATCGCTGAGCGCCTCAAGCAGGAAGGCTTCGAACGGGGCGTCCGTGCGGTCAAGCTCGTCGATCAACAGGATGGGCGCACCGCGTCCGTCAGGGCGCATCGCTTCAAGCAAGGGGCGTTCGATCAGAAAGTCGTCGCTAAAGAGTTCTGTTGTGAGCTGCTGTCGCGAGCGATCGCCGGTGGCCTCAGCCGTGCGGATTGCCACCATCTGGGCAGGGAAGTTCCATTCGTAGACCGCCGTGGCGGCGTCCAGCCCTTCATAGCATTGCAACCGGATCAACTTGCGGTCCAAGGCCAGGGCCAATGCTTTGGCGATCTCTGTCTTGCCGACGCCTGCCTCTCCCTCGAGGAACAGCGGCCGGCCCAAGGTCAGGCTCAGGAACACCACCGTGGCCAAAGGCCGCCCGCAGACATATCCCTGCCCCGCAAGCAGCTCTTGCACGGCGTCGATCGAAGGGGGCAGTTGCATGGCATTCTCCGGTTGTGATTGGGACGAGTGGTGCATTCTGATCCCGCGCGGTCAAGGGGTCTGCACGGGGTTCAACAGACTCTATGCCTTGGAGCGACCACAGAATGTGCTATAAATGTGCTTCAAATCTCCGCATTTTCGCCTTAATGCGCCGATACCTCAGACCAAAAGCCAGGGGTTTCCTGTGCCCAGATACGATTGAGGAAGTTTACCATGATCGATACCGCCGTAACGCTCGACACGTCTTTTGAGGACTATTCCAAAAGCGAGTGGATGGATGCTGTGAAGCAGGTCGCGCAGAATGGCGGGTTCTATGAAGCGCTCGGGTCACGACACCACGCGATGTTTCTGGAAAAATCCTCTACCCTGCTGGTCAGCTTTGAAACCATCAACGGGATGCGCGCCTTGTCATCGATGGCGCATCCATTGGGCTGGGAAATGGTGCGCAGCGAAGGTTGGTCGCATCTTTGTCTGGCGTCTGAAGGGGACACATGGTTCCGGGACGCGCCCGTTTATGCGTTTTTCGACCGGCTGATCGACGATGGCTTTTTCGACGGCTTTGACCGCGTGGTCTTTTATGGCGCGGGTCCGGGCGGCTATGCGGCTGCGGCATTCTCTGTCGCGGCACCGGGCGCAATGGTCGTTGCCATCCAGCCGCAAGCGACGCTGGACCCCAGCGTGACCGAATGGGACGATCGCTTTGTCGAGATGCGGCGCACGGATTTCACCTCCCGGTTCGGATATGCCCCCGATATGCTGGA
>Ga0114910_1001071_pt1 | contig 13320 bp, 13 predicted proteins | sample MalvireepMed_908_FD_83500 | JGI IMG/M metagenome (GOLD analysis project Ga0114910, IMG submission 83500) | Marine viral communities from the Global Malaspina Expedition - Malaspina viral metaG DeepMed_908 | ecosystem: Environmental > Aquatic > Marine > Oceanic | place: Mediterranean Sea...
AACAGGATGCCTTTCGGGTTGAGTGCGGTGATTAGAAAGGAATCGCGGAAAATCGTAGATGTCTTCGCCGGCGCTTCCACCACTTCGGCGTCGCCAATCTCGGGCAGCATCGCCGGCGTGCGCCACATCTTGTAGCCGATCCAGACCAGATAGGCAGCGCCGACGAACTTCAGTACCTGAAACAGCGAGGCCGATGCCGCCAGCAAAGCGCCTGCACCGGCGATCGACAGCGATGTTGCCAGAAGATCGCCAAGACCAACGCCGATCACGCTCGCCAATGCTATCTTGCGCCCATGCGCCAGCGCCTGGGTGATCACCATGATGATAGTTGGTCCGGGAATGACCAGCAGAATGATGCTGGCCAGAACAAATGCGGCAAAATGTTCAATCGAGATCGGCATTTTCGGTATCCTCGGTCCTTTGCGTCCCGCCACAAAGCCGCAATGTCGCCTCCCGGTCAACACCCTGTCTGATCATGTCGCCGATGCACGCTTCGCTGGCTCCTGATCTGATCCTGCAGTCAGGCATCCTTCGAAACGGCAGGGATTGCAATTGTCACGCGGTGCCATTAATTAGGAAAATTCCTAATTAGGAAAAAACCGAATGAATGATGTCTACAAAGCTCTGAGCAACCCTGTCCGGCGGGAGATTCTTGCCTGCTTGCGTCATGGGCCGCTATCGGCAGGCGCGTTGGCTGACCGGTTCGATCTGGCCAGGCCGACACTGTCAGGACATTTTGCCGTCCTCAAGCAAGCCAACCTGATTGAGGCTGAACGGGACGGCACAAGCATTGTCTATCACCTGAAGCTTTCCGTGCTCGAAGAGGCGCTGAGCGGGGCGATGGATCTGTTCGGAATTGGCGCAAAGTCTGGGGAGACCAAAATTGAAACATCCAGCTGAAACCTCTGCCGTCGCCGGTACTCTGGCTGCAGGGCTGGCTTCCATTTTCGTGTCTGGCCGTATCGACCCTGCCGCGCGCATCGCCATGCATTGGAATATCCATGGCGAGCCCGATCGCTATGCAGGCAGGTTGGAAGCTCTGGGACTGCTCCCTGCGCTGATGTTGCTGCTCACCCTTGTGCTTCTGGCAATAAGTCGCAGCAGCATGGGACGCCGTACACGCCAGGAGAATCCCTCTGCCTGGCTGGCCGGATGGGCTGGCGGATTTGTGGTGCTGCTCTCCGCTCACCTTGTCATTTTGTGGAATGCCGTTTCCTTGCCGGATGATTCCGCCGGATTGTCACCGGTGCTGGCAGTGGTTTCACTGGTCACGATCTGGATAGGCAACGCGCTGCCCAAGACCAGGCCGAACCCGTTTGTCGGTATCCGGACGGCTTCGACGCTTGCAGACCGTGGTGCCTGGGGGACCTCCAACCGCTTCGCTGGCTGGTCATTCGTGCTGACCGGTCTGGCAACGCTTGGGCTGGTCGTCAGCGGTCAGCCCGCATTCGCCACCCAGGTGCTTGTCGCCGGGCTGCTGGTCAGTGCCTTTGTCTCAATCCTGATCGGCTGGCTTACTCGACCACGATGACATGCAGTGCCCGCGGGCCATGCGCGCCAAGCAGGATGGTCTGTTCGATGTCGCCCGAGCGCGATGGCCCGGTGATCAGGTTAAGCGCACGAGGCATTTCGCCTTTTCCCTGCTTTTCACGCACCATGGTCCAGACGCTTTCCATGTCGCCCCTGATGTCGGCGGCCTTGATGACGATGATGTGGTGCTCGGGCAGGAAATTGATGGTTGTCGGGTTGTCCTGACCCGACATCATCGCGACGGTTCCGGTTTCGGCAATGCCTCCGGTGGCGTGGCTGACACCGGCCAGATCGCCGCCATCCGATGGTCCATGGCGCACTTCCAGATTCTTTTCCGTCTCCCATCCGGCCTCCTGCAGCCGCTGGTCGGCGCCCATCCGGATCGCCGCCGGCAGATTGTGGGCTCTGAGATAGCCGGAAACTTCTCCAGCCACATCGGCATAGCCGCTGACCCGCGCCAGCGTTGCGCCGAATTTCTCGGCCATGGTGCAGAAAAGGTCGATTTGTTCTGCTTCCGGTAGTTGGGCTCTGCCCGGAATGATTCCCCTGGGCGCGGCTTGAAGCCGGTCCGTGACCGTTTTGCGCCGGTCGTCATTGGATGCCGGGCTTCCCATCGAAGCCCGGATCTTGCCCAGTACGCTGTCGCGAGCGCTCATTGTCCCGTCTCCTGCTTCAGCGCTTCGCGCTGCGCCCATGCCTGCTGAAATGTCCGGCCTTCCGGCGCCGGAAGGTCGCGGTAGCGTGTCCAGCCGCCAGCAAAGGGCAGCGAATGGAAACGCCGGGACGTGCCTCCAAACAGCGCCAGCAACGGCATCCCGAACGAGACGGCGAAACGGTACAGCCTTGGCCGTTTGGCAAAGAAGGCCCAGGCTTTCAGCCCATAGCGCGCCACAGCGGGCGTCAGATTGCGTTCGAATTCGCGCTCGCGCCAATGCCGCATCATTTTCGGCAAGGGTATCCGCATCGGGCACACAGCCTCGCAACGACCGCAGAAGGTCGAGGCATTTGGCAATTGTCCTGTCTCGTCGATGCCGTTGAGCGATGGCGTCAGCACTGCACCCATGGGGCCGGGATAGACCGAGCCGTAGGCATGGCCGCCGACGGCATGATAGACCGGACAATGATTCATGCAGGCGCCACAGCGGATGCAGCGCAACATGTCCTGGTATTCGGTGCCGAGCATGGCGGTGCGGCCATTGTCCAGCAGAACCACATGATATTCATCCGGTCCATCCGGATCTTCTTCACGCTTCGGCCCGGTGGAGAACGTCGTGTAGACGCTCATGTCCTGCCCGGTGGCCGAGCGCGCCAGCACCCTGAGGATCTGCGAGGTGTCTTCCAGGGTGGGTACGATCTTCTCGATCGAGGCAACGACCACATGCACCTTGCCGAGCGTCTGGGTCAGGTCGCCATTGCCTTCATTGGTAACGATCACCGAGGTTCCGGTCTCTGCGATCAGAAAGTTGGCGCCGGTGATCCCGACATCGGCCGCAAAATACCGCTGGCGCAGCACTTCGCGGGCTTCGCTAAGCAGCGACACCGGTTCGGAGAGATCGCGGTCCTTGTCCAGATGGGTGTGCACCCGGCGGAAGTCACCTTCAACCTGCTCCTTGTTCAGATGCACCGCCGGCGCAATGATATGGCTCGGGTGCTCGCCGCGCAGCTGGATGATGTATTCGCCCAGGTCGGTTTCCACCGGCTCAATCCCGTTGGCCTCGAGGTGATCGTTGAGCGCGATTTCCTCGGTGATCATCGACTTGCCCTTGGTCACCGTGCGGGCATTGGCCTTTTTGCAGATGTCGAGCACGATACGCCGCGCGTCTTCCGCGGTTTCCGCCCAGTGCACGATCCCGCCCGATGCCGTTACCTTGCGCTCGTATTCCTCGAGATACAGATCGAGATGTGCCAGTGTATGGTTCTTGATGTCGCGCGCATTGTCACGAAGCGCATCGAATTCGGGCAGGGCGTCGGCAGCCTTCTGGCGCTTGCCGATAAAGCCCTTCTCGACATTGCCGAGCGCCTTTTGCAACTGCGCGTCAATGAGCGCCTTTGAGGCATTGGCCTTGAATTTGTTGGCGGTGAGTTCCATCGGGTGTCTCCTGTTCCGCCTATTTGCCGGAGCCGGCGATCGGTGGCTGGCTGGTCATGCCCGCAAGCACTTCTGCGACATGGCGAACCTCGACATCCGATCCCTGGCGTTTGAGTTTTCCGGCCATGTTCATCAGGCAGCCGAGGTCCCCGGCCAGCAGCATGTCGGCACCTGAGGCATCGATATTGCCAACCTTTTTGGTGACGATGGCATTGGAAATATCGGAATATTTCACGCAGAATGTTCCACCGAAGCCGCAGCAGACATGCGAATCCGTCATTTCTTTGACTTCAAGGCCGCTGACATTGCCCAAAAGCTTGCGCGGTTGCTCGCTGATGTTGAGTTCCCGCAAGCCCGAACAGGAATCATGGTAGGTGATCTTGGCGTTGAGTTGCGCACCGGTGTCGCGCACCATCATCACATCGGTCAGAAACGAAATCAGCTCGTGGCATTTGCCGGAAAACGCCTTGGCGCGCTCTTCCCAGGCCGCATCGCCTTCGAACAGGCCCGGATAGTGTTTTTTCAGCATCGAGGCACAGGATCCCGAAGGCGCGACAATGAAGTCAAACTCCTCGAAGGCTTCAATCACCTGTTCGGCGATCTCCCGCGTATCGGCCCGGTCGCCGGTGTTGTAGGCGGGCTGGCCGCAACAGGTCTGTGCCACCGGCACATGCACCTCGCAACCGGCGTCCTGCAACAGCTTGACGCTGGCAAATCCGACTGATGGCCGGAACAGATCGACCAGGCAGGTCGCGAAAAGTCCGACACGTGGTTGCCTGGCAAGCTTCGGTTCACTCGACGTCACTCTGCCGCCTCCGTTTGTGTTTGATTGGATGTCTTGGTGTTGTCCGACAGGTCGGGTGCGCGCTGTTGCAGCCGCAGTTTTGAAACGCGCTCCCAGTCGCCCGACCGCTCTGCGTCGGTCATGGCTCTGGAAACAAAATCGATATGTGCCTGCGCCGCGCGCCGGGCCGCGTCCGGATTGGCAGCCATGACAGCATCGTAAATGGCAACATGTTGCGCCAGCAACTGATCGCGCGCGCCCGGCAAATTGTAGACCAGGGCGCGATTGTAAAATACGCCCTCGGCGAGCAGCCGGTAACAGGACCGCAGCGTGTGCAGCAGGATGATGTTGTGCGCGCACTCGCCGATGGCGTTGTGAAACTCGACATCGATTCCGGCTTCCTCCTCGAAGTCATCTTTCTGATGAGCTGCCTTCATCGAGGTGATGATCCGTGTCAGAAGCGCCCGGTCGGCCTCTGTGGCCCGCCGCGCTGCGAACTCGGCGGTGACGCCTTCGACTTCGCGCCGGTATTCAAGGTAATCCAGCGTCGCCTTCTGATGCCGTGCGATCAGCTCCATAACCGGCCGGGTGAACACCTGGCCGATCACATCGGCGACGAAGGTTCCCCCGCCGTGCTGTGTGTTGAGCAGGCCGCGGCCCTCCAGAACCTTGAGAGCCTCCCGCAGGATTGGGCGCGAAACGTCGAATTGCTTGGCCAGCTCGCGCTCGCCCGGAAGCCGGTCGCCAACGCGCAGGATGCCTTCGAGCACCAATACCTCGATCTGATGAACAACTTCATCAGCCGTCCGGCTATGCTCGATACGTGCAAAAATGTCCGTGGCCATTGCCGTTTCCCACTAAGTCCTCGGCAGGAGCGTATCAAGGGTCGGGAAAGGTGGTCAATATTTTTATCCACTTTGGATCAAGTTTCGTACTGGGGAGGCTTGTGGAATTGTAGAGGAGCGCACCTGTTGCACGCGCAATTTGGCGACTTGAAGCCGCGTCTGGCTGAATGTTGCGTGTAAATTGATCAGACTGAAAGGGCAGGTTCTGTACCCTTTCTGGATTGCTGGAGGCAAGCGTCTCAAGCGGAGACGGCTGCGTTACCGATTGCCATCCTCGGTGTCCCAGTAAGGTGCAGGGCCATAGAGCTCAGCCAGAAAGTCGATGAACAGGCGAACCTTGGCGGGCAGAAACCTTCGGCTCGCATAGATGGCGTGGATGGCCACATTTCGCGATCCTTCATACGCCGGAAGCACTTGAACCAGACGCCCATCGGAGAGCTCTGCGCCGATGTCCCACGTTGACCGCAAGGCAATCCCCATGCCGCCGATCACCGCCTCGCGCACCACTTCACTTGAGTTGGTTTGCAGTGGCCCGATCGGACGGTGGATCACCTCGCCTTGTGGGCCCTCGAGTTTCCAGGTGTCGTTGTTGTGAGGTGCCAGGCAGATATGTCCGTCAAGATCGGCGAGATTTTCCGGTGTTCCATGCCGCTTGATATAGTCCGGGGAAGCCACGAGAACCCGGCGAACCGGCGCAAGCTTTCGCGCAACGAGGCTGGAATCACTCAATTCTGCAATGCGAATCGCCAGGTCATAGCCGTCCCCGACGATATCGACGAATTCGTCCCGGAGCATCAGATTGACTCCCAGGTCCGGATTGGCTTGCATGAAGGTGTTGATGTGTGGCGCGATATGCATCCGCCCGAAGGAGGTGGGGGCAGAAACCTTCAATACTCCATGGGCCAGTGCCGAGCGCCGCGACACAAATGCTTCGGCCTCCTCAATGCCGGCGAGGATAGCCACCACGCGTTCATAAAAGCCCTGTCCCGCTTCGGTCAGCGATATCTGCCGGGTTGTGCGTTGCATCAGTCGGGTGCCAAGCCTGTCTTCAAGCCGCCGCAGCCGCTTCGACACCACGGCAGGGGACAAGCCAAGCTCGCGTCCGGCCGCCGACATCGAGCCGGCGGAAACCACGCGGGCGAAAATTTCAAGGTCTCCCAAATTGTTCATGCTGGGTGGTCGCTCCCTTCGAGGCCTGTCATTATGGTCATACGCGGATGGTGTGATTGTAGATCATTTACAGGAGATCCCAGCGTAAGGCAGAGCGCATTGAACTCAACATATGCCTGCCATGAAATCAGATCTGCATTGCCCGGAGCTGAATTAAGTGGTAAATAAAAAGTACCAGTTTCACGCAGCTGACTGTTTGAGGATAGGTGTGTGGAAGTTTCAGGGAGGAAGCCATGTCTGAATTGATTGCTTTTCGTGAGCCTGACCAAGCAGTCATTCAGCGCCGTCCTGCAATCATTGCCGACCTGGCGGGTTTGCTTCCCGAAAGCTCCCTGATCACCGAGGAGCGGGAACTGGTTCCGTTCGACACCGATGCCTTCGTCTCCTACAGGCGTATGCCTCTGGCTGTCGTTCTGCCTGAAACCACCGCTCAGGTCGCAGCCGTTCTCAAATACTGCAACGACAATGCCATTCCTGTCATTCCGCGCGGCGCTGGCACCTCGTTGTCGGGCGGCGCAATCCCGCAGGAAGATGCCGTCGTCATCGGCGTATCCAAAATGAACCGCATCCTCGAGGTCGATTTTCCCAACCGGGCAGCGGTCGTCCAGGCCGGTGTGACCAACATCTCGATCAGCGATGCTGTTGGTGCGGACGGCTTTTTCTATGCGCCAGACCCAAGCTCGCAGCTGGCCTGTACCATTGGCGGCAATATCGGCATGAATTCCGGCGGTGCCCACTGCCTCAAATATGGCGTAACCACCAACAATCTTATGGGCGTCAGAATGGTCATGTTCGACGGCTCCATCGTCGATATTGGTGGAAAGGCGCTTGATGCGGCGGGCTATGATCTGCTTGGCCTGATCTGCGGCTCCGAAGGCCAGTTGGGGATCGTCACCGAGGCAACAGTCAGGCTGCTGGCAAAACCGGAAGGAGCCCGTCCGGTGCTCTTCGGTTTCGAAAGCTCGGTCGCAGCAGGAGCTTGTGTCACCGATATCATCGGCTCGGGCATCATTCCTGTCGCCATCGAGTTCATGGACAAGCCGGCCATCGAAATCTGCGAGGCTTTCGCCCATGCCGGCTACCCGATGGATGTCGAGGCGCTTTTGATTGTCGAGGTCGAGGGATCTGACGCCGAGATGGATGCCATGCTTGAGCGCATCATCGAGATAGCCCGCAAGCACGGCGTCAAGACCATCAAGGAAAGCCAGTCTGCAACGGAAGCTGCCCTGATCTGGAAGGGCCGGAAGTCAGCCTTCGGCGCCACCGGGCGGATTGCGGATTATATCTGCATGGACGGAACCGTGCCGCTGGGCCAGCTCTCCCATGTTCTGGAGAAAACCAGCGAGATCATCGACCGCTACGGTTTGCGGGTCGCCAATGTGTTTCATGCCGGAGACGGCAACATGCATCCGCTCATTCTGTTTGACGCCAATGACCCCGAGGAAAGCCTGAAAGCCGAGATGGCCGGCAACGACATTCTCAAGCTATGCGTCGATGCCGGCGGCTGCCTGACCGGCGAGCATGGTGTCGGCATCGAAAAACGCGATCTGATGCGGCATCAATATTCCGATGCCGATCTGGCCCAGCAGATGCGGGTGCGTGCTGCCTTCGATCCGCAATGGATTCTCAATCCCTCCAAGGTGTTCCCGCTGGAAGGCCGAAACGGAAGCCAGCCCGGAAATCAGAGCGGTCTGGAAGCAGGAAAGACAGCAGCATGAGTGCGGTGGATATAAACTACCCCGAAACCGAAGCTGAAGTTGCGCGCCTCGTGAGCGAGGCAAAGGCTTCCAGCCGGCCGATCGAGGTGAGGGGAGGCGGCACCAAGCTCATTCTTGGACGGCCTTCGCAGTCTGCATCCGCGCTGTCGGTGGCGAAGCTTTCCGGCATCACCAATTACGACCCGTCGGAACTGGTGATGGCTGCGCGGGCAGGCACTCCGCTGGCTGAGATTGAGGCGGCTCTGGCCGCCAATAACCAGATGCTGACCTTCGAACCCATGGACCACCGGCCTCTTCTGGGGGCTGCCGGTGAGCCGACCATCGGCGGTGTGTTTGCCGCAAACGCCTCGGGCCCGCGGCGCATCTCAGCCGGTGCTGCGCGTGACAATTTGCTCGGCGTCCGCTTCGTCAACGGCTCCGGTGAAATTATCAAGAGCGGCGGCCGGGTAATGAAGAATGTCACCGGTCTCGATCTGGTCAAGCTAATGGCGGGGTCTTGGGGCACCCTCGGCGTCATGTGCGAGGTCACTTTCAAGGTGCTGCCACGGCCGGAAACGGCTGTGACCATTGTTGTCTCCGGGCTCAATGATGCCGAGGCCGCCGAAGCCATGGCGGCAGCGCTGGCCATGTCGGTGGAAGTGTCGGGAGCGGCGCATCTGCCCGAGAGCGTCATTCACAAATTTGCCGGTGGCAGTCTCAAGGGCGGCCCTGCCACTGTTTTGAGGCTCGAGGGCCTCAAGCCGTCCGTCGAGGTTCGAACCGAGCGTCTGGTCGCGGAGATGAGCCGCCGCGGCACCGTGTCGATTCTGGAGGGTCAGTCCTCAGCTGACCTCTGGCGTGATGTGCGCGATGTCGCACCCTTTGCAGATGGAACCATGAAACCCGTCTGGCGGGTGTCGGTGGCGCCTTCCGCCGGGCATCAGTTGGTTGCCGCCTTGCGGCTCAAGACCGGAGTCGATGCCTTCTATGACTGGCAAGGCGGCTTGGTGTGGCTCCGTATGGAAGCCGATCCGGAAGCTGATCTGGTGCGCCAATATATCAAGGCGGTTGGTGGCGGCCATGCAACGCTGGTTAGGGCCGATGCAGCAACGCGCGCATCCGTTCCGGTGTTCGAACCGCAACCAAAACCGCTGGAAGCCCTGGCGCGCCGCATCAAGGATCAGTTCGATCCGGCCGGAGTCCTCAACCCGGGACGCATGACGGCAGGAATGTGAACCTGTCGCAGACCGCTTTCACGACAAGGAGCAGGCAATGACTAATCCAGATCAAGCCCCTGAACCCCGCCAGACCGACCGCTGGCTCGAACCGGGCAAGACCAATCTGCAGGTGATCTATGTCTTGTATCTGGCGAGCTTCGTCATCGGGATCTCCGGCATTGTCGGTATCGTGCTGGCCCATCTCAATCGTGGCAAGTCGGAAGCCTGGCTCGAAAGCCACTATACCTGGGCGATCCGCACCTTCTGGCTCGGCCTGCTCGGCGCGTTGGTGAGCGGATTGTTGATGTTCGTCCTGATCGGCATGCTGCTGATGCCCCTTGTGGCTCTCTGGGTGATCATCCGCACCATCGTCGGATTGCAAAAACTCGGCCGCAACGAGCCCATCGCTGATCCGCAAAGCTGGTTGCTCTGAGAGCTGCCGGCTCGAGCCTCGCTTCCGGTGTGCCGGCGATCTATCCGGTTCACCACCTACCTGAGAATTCCAAGGACACCGCGACATGCAGACCAATTTCACCGCCGAGCAGCTTCAGGATCCCGGTGTCGCTGAATCCGAGAAGATTCTCAGGAAATGCGTGCATTGCGGCTTCTGCACTGCCACCTGCCCAACCTATGTCACGCTTGGCAATGAGCTCGACAGTCCTCGTGGCCGGATCTACCTGATCAAGGACATGCTCGAGAACAACCGCCCCGCCGATGAAAAGGTGGTGACCCATATCGACCGCTGCCTGTCGTGCCTGTCCTGCATGACCACATGCCCGTCCGGCGTCAATTACATGCATCTGGTCGATCATGCCCGCGCCCACATTGAAAAGACCTATAAGCGTCCGCTGATGAACCGTGTCACCCGCGGTCTGCTGGCAATGGTGCTGCCTTATCCGGAGCGCTTCCGCGCCTCGCTTTATGCCGCACGGCTCGGCCGGCCCTTCGCGCCGCTGTTTCGCGCCCTGCCGGGGCTGAAGCCGATGGCGGCCATGCTGGAGCTTGCGCCGGCTGCCGTGCCTGAGCCCTCGAAATTCGCCAGACCGGGCTCCCATCCCGGCACGGGTGAAAAGCGTGGCCGTGTTGCTATCCTGACCGGATGCGCCCAGCCGGTGCTCAAGCCCGGTATCAACGAGGCGACGATCCGGCTGTTGAACCGCATCGGCGTCGAGGTGGTGGTGCCTGAAGGCGAGGGCTGTTGTGGCGCGCTGGTCCATCACATGGGCCGCGAGCACGATGCGCTCGACGCCGCACGCAACAATATCGACGCCTGGACGCGGGCAATCGACAATGGCGGCCTTGATGCCATCATCATCACCGCCTCGGGCTGCGGCACGACCATCAAGGACTATGGTTACATGCTGCGCGAGGACCCGGTCTATGCGCAAAAAGCGGCGCGGGTTTCGGAACTGGCCAAGGACATCACCGAGTATCTGACAACCATCGACATGCCCGCACCGGTGAATGGCGCTGATCTGGTCGTGGCCTATCATTCGGCCTGTTCGATGCAGCATGGCCAGAAGATCACCACCCAGCCCAAAGCCTTGCTCAAGGCGGCTGGCTTCACCGTCAAGGATCCGCCCGAGGGCCATCTGTGCTGCGGTTCGGCCGGCACCTATAACATCATGCAGCCCGAGATCGCTCGCACACTGCGCGACCGCAAGGTCAAGAACATCGAGCGCACCAGGCCTGACCTGATCGCCACCGGCAATATCGGCTGCATGACCCAGATTGCCGGTGGCACCGATATTCCGATCATCCACACGGTGGAGCTGCTCGATTGGGTCTATGGCGGGGAAAAACCTGCGGGGCTTCCCGCAGCCAAAGCCGTGAAGCTTGAGGCGGCCGAGTAACGGCTGATCTGCCGGCAGCAAAAAGGCAGCGCCCGAAAACGCTGCCTTTTGATGGTCTCTCAGAATTCGGACAAATATGCCGCCGGCTCAGCCTCCGCCGAACAGCGTACCGAAGAAGTCCATGCCGCGATCGGTATAGAGCTTCTCCGCGCCCCTGCCGTTGGGGCCGATGACGATCACTTTCGAGCCGACCCCGGCGCGCTTGTAGAGGTGCTTGACGTCCTCGTTCATCATCCGGATGCATCCGGAGGACATGTTCAGACCGATTGTCCAGGGTTGATTGGTGCCATGAATGCGGAAGATGGTGTCGCGTCCGCCCTTGTAGAGATACATGGCCCGCGCACCGAGCGGGTTGTTGATCCCGCCTTTCACATAGGAAGGAATATTGCGGCCCTTTCTGCGTTCACGCGCGATCATGGTCGCGGGCGGGCGCCAGTCCGGCCATTCTGCCTTGCGGCCGATTTTCACGGTGCCCGACCAGCCGAACCCTTCACGTCCCACACCAACGCCATAGCGTGTGGCGCGGTCTTTTCCCTCGACATAATAGAGATACTTGCTGCTGGTATCGATGATGATGGTTCCGGGTTTCTCATCCGTGAGGAGCCGCACTTTCTTGCGCATGAATTCCGGTTTTGGTTTTTTCGATTGCGCAACCTGAACAACCGGCAATGCGGCTTCCGAAGCTGCCGGCGTCGCCGAACGCGGCATTGCGGATGCATCAGGCAAAGCTGGTGCGATCAGCAGTGCCAATGCGCCGGCCGCGATGACGGCCAATCGGTTTGAAATCTGTGGCAGTGTCATGGTGTCCCCTCGTTTTTAATTCGGCCCTTCGACGCAAAGGTACCATCGATTGCTCAGTGATCAACCTTTAGCAACGGATAAAATGAAGGCTGATCTTGCAGATATAGATCGCAGTTTTCCGGCGCAGCTATATGGTCAGCAACCAGAATGAATCAAATCAGGATCTTACGCTGTTGTGTAAGCATGTCTGCCCGGTGATGTGAAATTATGCGGACGAAAAACCCGGCGCAGGTGAACCACCCGGCCGGGTTTGCTATGCTTATCAATGATCAACCTTCAGTTACATCACAATGACCTTGGCGCCGACCTTTGCGCGTTCGTAAAGCTCTGTCACATCTTCGTTGCGCATCCGGATGCAACCTGACGAGACGGCCTTGCCGATGGTCCAGGGCTGATTGGTGCCGTGGATCCGGTACAGCGTCGAGCCCAGATAAAGCGCCCGCGCGCCCAGTGGATTTGCCGGGCCACCAGCCATGTGAACCGGCAGGATCCGGCCTTCCTTTTCGCGCACCCGCTTGATCATCTCGGCAGGCGGACGCCAGTCCGGCCATTCCGCCTTGCGGGAGATCTTCTCGGTCCCGCTCCAGGCATGGCCTTCCTTGCCCACACCGACGCCGTAACGCCTGGCCTGACCGTCGCCCATCACGTAATAAAGATACCGTTCGCTGGTATTGATGATGATCGTGCCTGGCGCCTGGTTGCCGCTGTACGAGACAGTCTGCGGCAGAAACCGCTGTTCGATCTGGTTTGTGGGTTTCGCTTTCACGCGCGGTGCGGCGAGTGAGACATTGGTCACCTGGCGTCGCTGGGTACGCAGCGTGCGTGGTTTTGCAGCGACCGGCCGCACGGCTCTCGGCTGGCTCCGGTACACAACACCGCCGCGGGGCGCGGCCTGGCCACTGAGCTGCAGCACCCAGGGGGCCGTAAGGTCAGGGCTCAACACAACGGGCGGACGTTGCCCGTACCGGTCACCGGCACTGGCCGGAGTGGAGATTGCGGCAAGGCTCATCGCCACGCCGGACATGAGAAGGAGAGCAAGTTGTTTCATCGGACGCACCAAATACCTTTCGTCTGAACACGACAGCCGGCCATCCTGCGAATTGCGCGGATGGATCTGTCTTCCGGGTTTCATGCTGCGGTACCGGTGGAATCAATTGGTGAATCCGCGTCCGTAAAAAGCCGGTTTTGCCGGAAACCTCTTCTTAGGGTTATCGCCGCCTTGCCAAACGCGGTGAACGACCGCTTAATTGCCTCCGATTCCCGATTAACCATGACGAAGAGCAGCACAATGGCGCATGAGAACGGCCTGATCACAGGTGAGGACGGTCGCACCC
>Ga0114910_1001075_pt1 | contig 13283 bp, 18 predicted proteins | sample MalvireepMed_908_FD_83500 | JGI IMG/M metagenome (GOLD analysis project Ga0114910, IMG submission 83500) | Marine viral communities from the Global Malaspina Expedition - Malaspina viral metaG DeepMed_908 | ecosystem: Environmental > Aquatic > Marine > Oceanic | place: Mediterranean Sea...
CCGGTGCCGATGGGGCGGGTGATCAGCCACGAGCTGGAAATCTATGGCAGCCACGGCATGCAGGCGCACCGCTATGGCGCGATGCTGGAGATGATTCTGGCGGGGCGGCTGAAGCCGGAGCTTCTGGTGGGGCGCAGGATCAGCTTGGAGCAATCGATCGAGGCGCTTGTCGGCATGGACCGGTTCGAGGGCGTCGGCGTGACGGTGGTCACCGAGTTCTGAGAGCGCGGCGGCGGGCCGGGCGTGACGGGGCATGGGAACGGGGCCCTGGGCGGATCTGGGGCGCGGGCCTGCGGACGGCCCGCACCGGTGTCAGCGTATCAGTGTCTCAACTCGTTTGGGGGTCAGCTGAGCAGCCAGCCGCCATCGACATCGACGGTGGTGCCGGTGACATAGTCATTGCCGATGACGAAGATCAGGGCCTGCGCCACCTCCCCGGCGGTGCCGGGGCGCGGGATCAGATTGTTGGCCGTCATCTTTTCATAGAGTGCGGCGCGCTCGGCGCCTTGCGCTGCGACCATCGGGGTGTCGATGGTGCCGGGCGAGACCACATTGATGCGGATGCGCGGCGCCAGTTCCACCGCAAGCGCCCGCACCATCGCCTCCACCGCGCCGCCGACCGATGACAGGGCGATCTGGCCGGGCTTGCACTTGCGCGCCGGGGCGCCCGAGACAAGGGTGATCGAGCCGCCGTCGGCAACATGCCTGGCGCCGTGGCGGACGACATTGGCATAGCCCCAGAGCTTGTCGAAGGAGGCCTTGAAGCCATCCATGTCCATGTCGAGAAACGGGCCGATGGCGCGGGTGCCGCCGGTGGCGGCGCTGACCAGAATGTCGAAGGGGGCGAGGCTTTCAAGCAGCGTCTCAAGGGCTGCGGCGTCGCGGACATCGCATTGCTTGGCGGCAACACCATCGGGCAGCAGCCCGGGCTTGGGCGGATTGCGGCCGATGACGGTGACCCTGGCGCCGGCTGCAGCCAGCTTTTGCGCGGTGGCCAGCCCGATGCCGGATGTGCCGCCAAAGACGACGGCCTTCTTGCCGGAGAGGTTCATGGGATATTTCCTTGTCTGTTACGGGTGAGATGCGGCTGATGCGCATCCGTCCGGGCAAGCATCCCGCATCCGCCGCCGCCGATCAAGGTGCAGGTGAAGCTGCTGGCGGGGATGCCGGCCCGGCTGATGGCCAGGCGGCCGGTCAGGCGGCTGCGACCTCGGCGTTGAGCTTGGCCAGGCCGGTCTTCAACGCTGCGATGCAGTTGGGGTCGAAGGCCACACCGGCATCGGCATCGAGGATGGCGAGCGCCCTGGAGATCGGCATGGCGGCGCGGTAGGGGCGGTCGGCCGACAGCGCGTCGAAGACATCGGCAACGGTGAGGATGCGCGCCTCGAGGCAGATCTCCTCGCCTTTCAGGCCATAGGGGTAGCCCTTGCCATCGAGCCGCTCGTGATGGGCGGCGGCGACCGGGGCGATGTCGTGGAAGGCATGGACCCGCAGCAGGATGGCCTCGCTCTCGGCCGGATGGCGCCGGATCGAAGTCCACTCCGCGTCGTCGGGCTTGCCGGGCTTGTCGAGCACCTGGTTGGAAACGCCGAGCTTGCCCAGATCGTGCAGCAGCGCGGCACGGCGGAGCCAGCGCCGGTGCGCCTGGTCCAGCCCCATCTCCTCGGCGATCATGTCGGTGTAGAGCGTGACGCGGTTGGAATGGTCGGCGGTGAAGGGGCTCTTGGCATCGACCACGTCGGAGAAGGCGGCGGCGATATCGTCGAGATAATCCTCGTCGACCGGCTCGGAGATGCGCGCCGGTTTCATGGCAAAGACGCGGGTCTCGATATCGGCGGATTTGAGCACGGTCCAAAATTCCGGGTCGGACTGGGCTTCAAGAAAGGCCTCGACGAGGGCGGGATCGAACCAGTCACCGGCCCGGGCGCGGGCCTCGCCGAGTGCAGCGGCGTCGCCGTTTTCGGTGTGGAAGATGTCGATCACCTGGGACAAAAGCGCAATGCCGGAGATCTGTGGAATGGCACCGGCCTTCAGCCCCTCGGGCTTGCCCGATCCGTCCCAGTGCTCGTCGAGCGAGAGGATGCCGTCCTGCACGCGTTTGGAAAAGCGCATGCGCGCGGCGATGTCGGCGCCACGGTGGCAGCGGGTCTCGATCAGGCTGCGCGAGATCTCGCCGCCGTTCTGCAGGATGTTGACGATGGCGCGGATGCGTTCGGAGAGGCCGGATTCGAGCCCGGTCTTGGCGAAGACGAAGCGCAGCGCCGAGGACAGGCTGCCGTCGATGGTCTTGAAGTCGCGCTTGAAGGAAATGTCGTCGGCGAGATAGAGCTCGCAGATGCGCGCCGCGTTGCTGGAGCAGCCGAGATCCTTGAGCAGCAGCGTGAAATAGAGATCCCTGAGCTCGTCATCGGACAGGCCGAGCGTCTCGCCGATGCGGGTGCCGATCCAGCAGCAGCGGATGCAATGGCCGGCGGGCTGGCCTTCGGTCAGATCCAGCGCGTAGCTCAGGGCGCCGAGCAGCTCGGCCAGCTTGAATGTCCGCGGCCGTATGGCTGCGGCCTGGGTCAGATACAGGCTGGTGCTCATGGGTACCTCCGGGTTGCGCGACAGTCCTAACAGCTGCGGCTTAAGAAGCCTTTACCGGCGATGGCAATTGTAGCGCGGTCAGCCGGCCCTTGCATTTCATATTTATTCGATATAACTAGTTTTATCGAATCATTGGAGTGTCAGCATGAACACGATCGAAGCGGCCCAGGGATTTTCAGCGATGGGCTCGGAATCGCGGCTCGAGGTGCTGCAGGCGCTGGTGCGGGCCGGCAATGCGGGACTGCGGGTCGGCGACATCCAGGAGCGCACCGGGATTGCCGCCTCGACCCTGGCCCATCATCTCAAATTCCTCAGCGCGGCCAACCTGATTGTTCAGCGCAAACAGGGACGGGTGATCATGAACACAGCGAATTTTGATTACCTGAACTCGCTGGCAGGTTTCATCCTCGAAAACTGCTGCACGGAAACGGAGCCCAGATCATGACCGACATCACGCAGACACACAAACCTATCGGGGCCGGCCTGCGCAGCTGGATCGCCTCGCCCTGGGCCGTCATCGTGCTGGCGCTGCTGGCGGTGGCGGTACTCGATCCGGGCCAGCTTGCCGCCGTTGCCAGCTTTGCAGCCAGGGCCTTTTTGAGCACCCTGCCCTATATCGCCTTCGCGGTGCTGCTGATTGCCGGGTTGAAGGCAGCCGGGGCGGAATCGGTCATCGCCGACGCCTTCAAGGGCCGCGAAACGCGGATGATCGTGATGGCGGCGCTGTTTGGCGGGTTGGCGCCTTTCTGCTCCTGCGAAGTGATCCCGTTCATTGCCGGGCTGCTGGCGCTGGGCGCACCGCTGCCGGCGGTGATGGCGTTCTGGCTGTCCTCGCCCCTAATCGATCCGCCGACCCTGCTGATCACCGCTGCCGCTCTTGGCTGGCCGTTTGCCATCGGCAAGGCGGTGATCGCGGTGGCGCTGGGGCTGTCGGGCGGCTTTGCCATCAAGGCAGCCATGGCAGCAGGCTGGTTTGCCGAGCCACTCAGGGCCGCCAAGCGGTCACGTTGCGGCTGCGGGCCGGATCCGTTTTCGGGCAAGCCGGTCTGGCGCTTCTGGGGCGACGAAACCCGGCGCGCCACCTTCGGCGCGGAACTGGCGAGCAACGGGATGTTTCTGATCAAGTGGCTGGCGCTGGCCTATGTGCTGGAGGCGCTGCTGGTCACCTATATTCCGGCCGAGATGATTGCCGGGCTGGTCGGCGGCGAAGGCGTGGTACCGATCGGCATTGCAGCCCTTGTCGGCATGCCTGCCTATCTCAATTCCTATGTAGCGCCACCTCTGCTGGCAGGACTGATGGAGCAAGGCATGAGCAATGGCGCTGCCATGTCGTTCATGATCGCCGGAGCGGTCAGTTCGGTGCCGGCAATGGCCGCGGTCTGGTCGCTGGTCCGCAAGCCGGTGTTCGCCGCCTATCTCGGGCTCGGGGTCTCAGGCGCCATCGTCTCGGGAATCCTGTTCCAGATGGTGACGTGAGGCCACACGACTGCGTCGGCCAGCGTTTGACAGCCTCTGGCTTGACGACACCTCTAGACGAGAGTATCCCGTTTTCAGGATTTTTTCCTGTTAACGGGATTCTCATATGCCGACACTCAATAGCAGGCTTGCCGAACGGCTGAAGCAGGTGCGCACGGAGCGGGGCTGGTCGCTGCAGGAACTGGCGGATGCCAGCGGCGTGAGCCGTTCGACGCTGTCGCGGGTGGAGAATGCCGAGGTGAGCCCGACAGCGGACACGCTGGGCAGCCTGTCGACCGCTTACCGGATGACGATCTCGCAATTGCTGGCGCCTATCGAAGCGCCCTTCGCGCCACGGGTCCCGGCGGCCGAACAAAGCGTCTGGCACGATACCCAGAACGGGTTTTCGCGCCGCGTCGTGTCTCCCCCCAGCGGCGGATTGTCGGCGGAGGTGGTGCAATGTGAGCTTGCCGCCTACCAGATGATTTCCTACGCGGCGCCTTCGGTGCCCGGACATGAACACCACCTGGTGATGCTGTCGGGGGCGCTGAGCGTGACCATTGGTGACGCGGAACACCGGCTGGAAGCCGGTGACTGCCTGCGTTACCAGCTGTTCGGCGCCTCAAAATTCCAGACCGGCGTCGATGCCGCATCCTATTTCATTGTTCTCGTGTGAGGTGGTCATGACAAAAATCAGCATTCACGCCCTGGCCGGCGAAGACCTCGACGCCGAGGCGCAGGTGCTTGGCCAGATCATGGCGCACACTGTCGAGGACGGCGCGGCGATCGGCTTCATGCAGCCCTTTGCGGCGGCCGACGGGGTAGCATTTTTTACCGGGCAGGTATTTCCCGAAGTGCGGGCGGGACGGCGGGTGTTGCTCGTTGCCAGACTGGATGGCGAAACCGTCGGGTCGGTGCAACTGATCATCGCGCTGCCGCCCAACCAGCCGCATCGCTGCGAGGTGGCGAAGATGATGGTCAGCCCAAGAGCGCGGCGCAGAGGCGTGGGCCGGGCATTGCTGCAGGCGCTCGACGTGCAAGCCCGGGCAGCAGGTAAGACGCTGGTGACGCTGGACACCAAGACCGGCGACAAGGCCGAGCCGCTTTACAAGGCAGAAGGCTTCAGAACCGCCGGCGTGATTCCGGGCTTTGCCCTGGATCCGGACGGCGGTGCACAGCACGCGACGACCTATATGTACAAGCTTCTGTAGGCTTGCCCGAGGCCTCGCCAAGCCGTGCAAGCGGGGCTGATCCCGACCCGGGGAGGCGGGTGGCGTTCGACTGAACCGGCGCCCTATCCCTGACGCTGCGATCTGATCTGAGGCACAGGGCCAATGCCGGACGTGGCCGTCGGGGCGCCTGGCCGAGCAACATCGTCGTCCTCGGGCCAAGGCTCGCGGTTGTCTTCGAGCAACTTGCGGATTGCGATCAGGTCCGGCAGCGCCTGCCCCATAATCTCGCGGTGCTCGTCATGCAGGAAATGCCGGAATGTGCGAACCGACGCGGCAATTGCCTCGGCGTGGAAAGCCCAGCCACTGACAGTCAGATAGACCAGCTTGGAACGGGCATCGATTGTGCATGGCAGGATCTCGACAAGACCCCGCTTTTCAAGCACCTTGAGCGAATGGCTCATGGTTGCCTTGGTGACCTGCATTGTCCTGGCAAGATGAAGCGGCGTCTTGCCTTCCTTTACCCGGGTCAGGTGCTCAATAATGGCGAAATGGGACGGATGCAGCCCTTCAGGCATGATCTTTCCCATCAAGGCGTTGCAAAGATGATTTATATTACTGATTTCTTTGAAGAATGAATAAACGCCGCCGGGCTTGATCTCCGGCTTTTTTGCAGTGGAATCTCTCATGACCCTACTTTCAGCCACCAAATTTGGCGATCCTATGATCCGTGTCAATTCCCCTGCGCCACAACCATATAGACCCTAACACATTCCGGTGCAAACCGTGAAAATGTTATCACCGCCTGCAATTTATTGGAGATCCCCGGAACCTGGCTGCACATTCCGCCAGGTTCCGAGGCTCAAAATTGCCTGAGCAGCAATGCCGGGTCAGCCGCGCTCAATGCGCCGGCTTGATGAAGGTCCCGTTCTGCAGTTCGGTCACCGCCTGGATCAGTTCGGCACGGTTGTTCATGACGATCGGGCCGTGCCAGGCAACGGGTTCCTTGATCGGCTTGCCCGATACCAGCAGAAAGCGGATGCCTTCATCGCCTGCCTGCACCGTGATCTCGTCGCCGGTGTCGAAGACCACCAGCGTGCGGTCGCCAGACATGTCGCGGATCTGGATTTCCTCACCCTCGACTTCCTTTTCGACCAGCACGCCAAACGGTTTGGAGGCGTCGCGGAAGCTTCCCGAACCGGCAAAGATATAGGCGAAAGCCGAGCGGTAGGCGTCAACCTTGAAGGTCTTCTTCTTGCCGGGCGGCACCGAGATGTCGACATAGGATGGCTCGGCGGCGATGCCGTCGACCGGACCGCGCTTGCCCCAGAACTCGCCGCAGATGATGCGTGCGGCGGTGCCGTCATCGTCGATCTCGACCGGGATATCTGCTGCCGTGACGTCCTGATAGCGCGGCGCGGTCATCTTCATCGAGGATGGCAGGTTGGCCCAGAGCTGGAAGCCGTGCATCTTGCCGGCAAAATCGCCCTTTGGCATTTCCTGGTGCATGATGCCGCTGCCGGCTGTCATCCATTGCACGTCACCCGCGCCCAGGGTTCCGGTGTTGCCGAGGCTGTCGCCATGTTCGACGGTACCGGCCAGCACATAGGTGATGGTCTCGATGCCGCGATGCGGATGCCAGGGAAAGCCCTTGATGTAATTCTCGGGCTGGGAGTTGCGGAAATCGTCAAACAGCAGGAACGGATCGGTCAGCGACGGATCGTCAAAACCGAAGGCGCGCTTGAGATGCACACCTGCGCCTTCGAGATGCGGCACGGCGGTGGACTGGTGACGGACTGGTCTGATGGACATGGCAGTCTCCTTGAAACCGGCCCCGGCAGAACGGGCGGGTCGTGTTGAACTTGCTCCATAGATAGCGGTTTGTGACGTTCACAATAAGGGGGGACGGCAGAACGCACTGTTCAATACAGGGAGACACCAGGCTTCTGCCGGACAAACGGAACCGGGATGCGGCCGCTTGCGTTGAACAGATATCAGCAGAAAGGAGATGCAGATGTCATTGAAAATCGATTCAAAACTGGAAACCGAGCTGACGCCGGAAGAGATTTCCGACCACGAGAGCCTGTCGAAGCAGGAAAAGCTAGACCGGATCAGCGAGATGAAGTTCGAACTGGAGCGCCAGACCGGGCGCGGCACCGCCGATCTCGATCAGGTGGAAGCACGGATGGCGTCGATCAACCGGGCGATGTCCCGCGTCAAGAACAGTTAAGGCGGTGCAGCCTCAGACCGTCGCGCTGTGTGACAGCCCGGAGAGCGGGATCGCCGTGGTCTCCTTGATCTCCTCCATGACGAAGGAGGCAGAGACGTCGGCGAGCTTCACCCTGGCGATCAGCCTTTGATAGAGCCGGTCATAGGCCTTCACATCGGAGACACGGGCGCGCAGCACATAGTCGAGATCGCCGGAGGTGCGGTAAACACCGACAATTTCCGGAAAGACCCCAACAGCCTCACGGAACTGTTTCAGCCAGTCCGCATCATGGCTGGCGGCGCGGACGAAAATGAACACCGACAGGCCGCATCCGGCGGCCTCCGCATCAAGGATCGCAACCCGGTCCTTGATCAGCCCGCGCTCCTCCATCAGCTTGACCCGGCGCCAGCAGGCATTGCGCGACAGGTTGACCCGCTCGGACAGCGCGTCGACCGACAGCGTGCCATCGCTCTGCAGCTGGCTCAATATTCGGATATCCATATCGTCAATCTGATGCATACCGGTATATATATCCCAATAATTCATCCAAACAAAGGACATTTGGGACACTTCACCCTGTTAATCGGGTTATCCTCCACACTCGAACCGCACAAAAGGGAACCCAGCCGATGTCCAACCAGATCGCCCGTCTGTTCACCGATCACCCGCACTCGGTCGACGAGAGCTATTTCGAGCATCTCAAGTTTGCCGGGAAATTCTCGGGCAAACTGTTTGCCGCCGGTTTCTGCGCTCTGTGCCATGCGATCCTGCCGTTTACCTTTGAGAAAACTGCAAGCCGTATGATCAACGAGCTGCATCACCGGATGCACAACCGGAGCAAATAGAACCGCATGTGCAGATGGGCCGCCTACCGAGGAACGCCGATCCCGCTGGAGCAGATTGTCTCCGCCCCCGGCCATTCGCTGATCGAGCAATCGCATCACGCCACCCAGGCCAAGACGGCGACCAATGGCGACGGCTTTGGTGTGGCCTGGTATGGCGAACATCCCGAACCGGGGCTTTACCGTGATGTGCTGCCGGCCTGGTCGGACTGCAATCTGAAATCGCTGGCGCGGCAGATCCGCTCGCCGCTGTTTCTGGCGCATGTGCGCGCCTCCACCGGTGGCGCCACCAGCCGCGACAATTGCCATCCCTTCGTCAACGGCAAATGGACATTCATGCACAATGGCCAGATCGCCGGTTTCGATGCGATCCGGCGGCGGATGGAGGCCGCGCTGTCGGACCGGCTCTACCGGGCCCGGCACGGCACCACCGATTCGGAATTGCTGTTCCTGCTGGCAATCGAATTCGGGCTCGAGACAGATCCGGCGGCGGCCTTCAGCGAAGCCATCCGGTTTGCGCTGGCGGAAGCGGCACGCGCCAATGTGCGCGAACTGGTGCGGTTTACCGCTGCCTTCTCCGACGGCGAGACTCTTTATGCGATCCGCTATGCCAATGATGAATACGCGCCAACGCTCTACTCGGCGCCGACCTGCGGCAACAAGGGGCATTGCCTGGTGTCCGAGCCGTTCAAGGATTCCGACACCAAGTGGCACGAAATCCCGGCGGGCAGTTTCGTAACGCTGACAGCGGGCGGGATCTCCTCGGCACGGTTTTCGCCAATGCAGGTGGATGTGGTCAAGGTTGCGGAAGTGGCCTGAGGGGCAAAGGCGGGCTGTAGAAATATCAGACGCCAAAATGACCGTTCCGATCCCATGCCGGGGCGCGGGCAATCTGCTAACCTGATCAAATGATGGCGGCCAATCAATACCGTTTTCGCAAGCTGACAATGGATGATCGCGATTTGCTCTTGGCATGGCAGTCGAAACAGCATGTCCGTGAATGGTGGGGCCCAGCTAAATCCTACACCGAAGCAGATTTGGCTGATCCTCGTGTCGCGCGCTGGATTGTTTCAATCGTCGATCACCCCTTCGCGTTCATGCAGGATTACACGGTGCATGGCTGGGAGGATCACCATTTTGCCGAACTTCCCAAAGGGTCGCGGGGAATTGATCAATACATCGGAGACCCGGAGATGATCGGCCTTGGGCATGGCCCGGGCTTTATCGGCGCAAGAATGCAGGCTCTTTTTGATGAGGGCGCCCCTGAGATCGCGACCGATCCTCACCCTGACAATAAGCGGGCGATTTCGGTCTACAAGAAGCTGGGCTTCGAACCGTTCGGGCCGACCCAAGAAACGCAGTGGGGCTTGATCCTGCCAATGCTGGCGAGGCGGCAAGCGGCAGGCAGCTGAATCCACCCCGCATTGCCGACACTGACAACTTCCGAATGACCGCTCCTCAGCTAACTCTTGCTCTGCGCAAGCTCGGCGATCCGCGCCGCCAGCCTGTCGGCAACCTCGTCCTTCGACAAGTCCGGCCAGTCCTCGACGCCGGTTTTTGAGACTATGCGGACGCGGTTGCGGTCGCCGCCCATGATGCCGGTGGCCGGCGAGACGTCGTTGGCGACGATGAAATCAGCGCCCTTGCGGGCCAATTTGGCCTGTGCGTTGGAAACAACGTCGGCGGTTTCGGCCGCGAAGCCGACCACGAGGCGGGGTCTTTTCTCGTGATGGCCGATGGTCTTGAGGATGTCAGGATTTTCCGCCAGTTGCAGCGGCGCGGGCCCCTCGCCTTCCTTTTTCTTGATCTTTTCGCCCGAGGCGCTGGCAACGCGCCAATCGGCAACGGCGGCGACGAAGACTGCGATGTCGGCGGGCAAGGCTGACGTCACCGCCTCAAGCATGTTGGCCGCACTTTCGACCCGGATGACATGCACGCCGGCGGGATCAGGAATGGTGACCGGACCGGAGACCAGGGTCACCTCGGCGCCGAGCCGGGCAAGAGCGCCAGCGATGGCATGGCCCTGCTTGCCGGACGAGCGGTTGGCGATGTAGCGCACCGGGTCGATCGGCTCGTGGGTCGGGCCGGAGGTGACGATGGCCGTCTTGCCGGCCAGCGGCTTGGGCGCGTCATCCAGCAAGGCCTCGATGGAGGCGACGATCTGCAAGGGCTCTGCCATGCGGCCCTCGCCGGCCTCGTTGGATTCGGCCATTTCGCCGGCCATCGGGCCGATGAACCGCACGCCGTCTTTCCGCAGCGTCTCGGCGTTGCGGCGGGTTGCGGTGTGCGCCCACATGGCCGGGTTCATCGCCGGCGCGATCAGCACCGGCTGGTTGGTGGCGAGCAGCACGGTGGAGGCGAGGTCATTGGCCATGCCATGGGCCATCCTGGCCATCAGATCAGCGGTGGCGGGCGCCACGCAGATCAGGTCGCAATCGCGCGCCAGGCGGATATGGCCGACATCCTGCTCATCCTCGCGGGAAAACAGATCGGTGTAGACGTGGTCGCTCGCGAGCGCGCCGACGGCCAGCGGGGTGATGAATTCCTGCGCGGCCCGGGTCATCAGCGGCCGGACCTCGGCGCCGCGCTCGCGTAAACGCCGGATCAGGTCGAGCGACTTGTAGGCTGCAATGCCGCCGGAGATGATCAGCAGGATGCGTTTGCCGGAAAGGGTCATGGTGCGGGATCCCAGGGGTTGATGAGAGTGACGCCGCAATCTGCGAAATCGCGGACATTGCGGGTGGCAACCGGCAGACCGCGCCTTAGCGCGATGGCGGCAATCTGGGCGTCGAGGATAGAAACGGGACGGCCTGCGGAACGGCGGGAGGAAAGCACTTCGGCATAAAAGGGAGCATCAGCACTTTCAAATGCCAGGATCCGCTCATTCTCATATGACTCAAGAAACTCCGTAATCATAGCACCAAGAACTTCGCTGCGGCGACCGGCCGGTAAAAACGCAACACCGGCGAGTAGTTCGGCTTTGACCACCGACGGGACGCACAGCAATTTCCGATCAAGGGTTGCGAACCATTTCATGACCATTTGATCAGGCCGCACCGATATTGCCTCAGAAATCACACTGGTATCGAGAATCATTCGTCTTCAAGCCACGGGAAGACGGTTCGCTCGCCAGCCATCTCAGTGCGCGGCGGGATCTCAAGATCAAAGGCGCCGTATTTCTTGCGCAAGGCCATCACTTGATCATAGAGAGTTTCGCCTTCTGGCTTAACGGAGGCCTTTTCGTCGTCTTCGTTCACGGATTTTCGCAACAGCACCCGCGCCTCTTCTTCCATGGACACGCCATGGCGCGCCGCGCGTTCGCGCAGGGCCTGCTTCACAGTGTCATCGAGATTGCGGATGGTGAGTGTCGCCATGATGAACCTCCCAGTCAGAGATCTTTCAGTGACTGCAATGTATGCATTGCAATCATTGCAGTCAAACTGGGGGTGTCGTTGCGATGACATAGAGACGGGATATGTAGCGCCCAATGACAAACTCAGCCCTGATGGTCATTGACCTGACAAATGATTTTCTCGCCGCGTGGGACAAGGACCGTTGTGCGCAGTTGATTACTGCGACCAATGATCTGGTCGAGCATTTTCGCGCAATTGGCCGCCCGGTGATCTGGGTCCGGCAGGAGTTCCGGGACGATCTGAACGATGCATTTCTGGAGATGCGGGACCGGACAGTGAAGCTGAATATCATCGGAACAGTGGGTGCGGAGCTGGATGGGCGTCTCGCGATCCGCGACGGCGACATCATGATCGTGAAGAAACGCTACAGCCCGTTTTTCGGCACCGATCTTGATGCGGTGCTGGCGCAAAAAGCTATCTGCTCACTGGTGATTGCCGGGATCAACACCCATGCCTGCGTCAGGATGGCGGCAATCGATGCCTATCAGCGTGACATGCGGGTGATCCTGGCGAGCGAGGCGATCGGGTCCTATGATGAAGAGCACGCCCGGATTTCACTGAGATATATGGACGGCAAGATCGCCCGGGTGATGGGCATTGAAGCAATCAGGGCGGATATCACCTGAGCTTTCAGGAATAGGTGGCGAACCCGGTCATCCGGGGGTGGCTTCCAGAGCCATGCCTGGCGCGGAGATCGGCGCTCGCAAACCTGCACGGGTGACTGTTCGCGCCGGAGGCGCTTCATTCCCGAAGGGAAACGACAACCCGGCACCGGGCCGGGTTGTCCAAGTCTCGTGTGGTCAGGCTGCCTTGAGGATCTCGACCATCTCGATGTCGAAAATCAGATCCTTGCCAGCCAGCGGATGGTTGGCGTCGACGGTGATTTCCTGTTCATCAACCGAGGTCACGATGAGGGCCACCTGTCCGCCCTGTGGCGTCTGGGCCTGCAACTGCATGCCTTCCTGCGGCTCCATCTCAGCCGGCAGGGCGCTGCGCGGAATGTTCTGGACCTTCGCCGGATCGTGGGGGCCGTAAGCCTCTTCGGCCGTAACGGTGACCGTCTGCTTGTCACCGACCTTCATGCCTTCGACTTCGCGGTCAAGACCGCTGATGATCTGGCCGGAACCGAGCTGAAACTCCAAAGGCTCGCGTCCCTCGGAACTGTCGAACCGGGTGCCGTCTGTCAGTGTGCCGGTGTAATTTATCCGCACGGTGTCGCCGGATTTGGCCTCGCTCATATATCTATCCAATGCTTGTGTTTTTCCCGGCGCGTCCGTGTGTCTACGGATCTGGTGCGCAATGCGCCGCCGGTTTCCTGCCCTGACGGCGCGTCTGCGGCCGTCGGCGAATGTTGGACCGGCGCTCAATGGCCGGTCCAGAGCCCCATTTTGCGGGAAACGGGCCCAAATTGCAAATCGGGTGACGTTTTGCGGAGCCACGCCCATTCCGGTGACGGGCAGCGGAAACCTTATCTGAGCCGCTTGGCGTGCGTTGCCTCGGTCTCATCGACCACCAGAAACCCGAGCAGTTCATAGAAGCTGCGCGAGGCGGGGGTGGCGCGGAGGCGGACGCGCGGGAACCAGATCGAGGCGCTGTCGAGCACCTGGGC
>Ga0114910_1001084_pt1 | contig 13256 bp, 10 predicted proteins | sample MalvireepMed_908_FD_83500 | JGI IMG/M metagenome (GOLD analysis project Ga0114910, IMG submission 83500) | Marine viral communities from the Global Malaspina Expedition - Malaspina viral metaG DeepMed_908 | ecosystem: Environmental > Aquatic > Marine > Oceanic | place: Mediterranean Sea...
CTCGTTGTGTGAGCGGTTTATAGGGGCCACCCTCCCAATGAGTCAACTCCCTTTTTTACAAAAATGTCATTTTCTTTGACCAAACAGGAAATATCCCGAAGGCGGCATTTCGAAAGCCCAGAAAACCGCCTTTTCGCGCAATTTCGGGTTCGGATTTTATTTCCAAAACAGACCACCCGCGAACCCGAATGATGGGCATCCCGCGGCTTTCGCACTGCTCAGCCCTTCAAATGCACATGGGAACACGCTGTTCTGGCGCCAAACGTCGTGAATCCGTCCGCCAACCAGCGTCCGGCAGCCGCTCTCATGATAGTTGCATATCCTGTCTGCCCGCCAGGTCAGGGCTCCAGGGAGTGCGGAGGCACCTTTACCGGTTCGGCCAGCCGAGAACCCGAATGGCGGCGTAGTCAATCCGGCCGAGCCGCGGAGCCGATTGAAAAGCTACATCCGCGATCTGGCACGGCATATATAAAAATATCTTTCATAAATGAATATCTCGATTTAGGCTTTCCAACGCACAAGGGAGAGATGGATGACTGATCCTATAGAGTTGAGAGGAATGACCTGGTCCGATCCGCGCGGATTTGATCCGGTCGTTGCAGCCGCCAAGGCCTTTGCGCTGACCCACCCGGGTGTCGCCATCACCTGGGACAAGCGGTCACTGCAGGGATTTGAGACGACACCGGTAGATGAACTGGCTGCAAATTATGATCTGATGGTGATCGATCATCCGCATGTCGGTTCGGTGGCTGATCAGGGATGCCTGCTGGCATTCGAGACCCACGCCAGCAATGATGCACTGGCGGAACTCGCCAACCAGTCTGTCGGCCGCAGCTTCCAGAGCTATTTCCTGCATGGCAAGCAATGGGCCTTGCCGATTGACGCCGCGACACAGGTTCAGGCTCACCGTGCCGACTTGTCGCCACGCGTCCGGAGCTGGGCTGACGTGGTCCGAAAGGCGGAGGACGGAAACGTGATCTGGCCTCTGCGATCGCCGCATGTGCTGATGAGTTTCTACACGCTGGCCGCAAATCTCGGCCGCCCTTGCGCCACAAGCCATGGCGATCTTATTGATGGCGAAACCGGACTGCAGGTCTTTGAACAGCTGCACGCGGTTTCGCGGCATATGGATGAGACCTTCTATACCATGGACCCGATCGCCGCTCTGGATGAGTTGTCCTGCTCCGACCGCTATCACATTGCGCCGCTGGTCTATCTCTATAAGGGCTATGCCAATGACGGCTACCGCGCCAACCGTATCAGCTTTACCGACATGCCGGTTCTGGGCCGCAACGGCCCATTGGGATCAGCCCTCGGAGGCACCGGAATCGCCATCTCGTCAAAGACCGCTCATCCCCAACTCTGCACCGAATTCGCCCTTTGGCTGGCCGGTGCAGAATGCCAGTCCGGACTCTATGTCGACGCCAACGGCCAGCCGGGCAATGCACTCGCCTGGAGCAATGCGGCAGTCAATGCATCCGTTCTGGATGCCTATTACAACACGCGCCTGACCCACGAGACTGCCTGGCTGCGGCCGCGACATGACGGTTATATGCAGTTTCAGGAAGAAGGCTCGGAGATCGTCGCCGATGCCTTGCGCGGACACATACAGCCAGAAACGGCAGTCGCCCGGCTCAACGAGCGGTTTCGCGCCAGCTTCTGAAGCACTGTGGCGAGAACCCGCATGCAACTGATCTGAACCGGCCGCAGCAGATCAATATGCGCCAGCTCAAAACGATTGGCTGCGGGTGACGTAATCCTCGAAGAAATCCGAGAACGTCTTCACCCGCAATGGCAGCTTCTCATAAGGCGGATAGTACAATGTCAGCCACAGGGGTGTTGGCTCCCAGTCGGGCAGGACCTGCTGCAGCCGCTGGCTGGACAGCGCCGGCTCCACAATAAACAGCGGCAGCAATGCCACGCCTTCGCCGTTTTCAGCCAGTCGCGCAATCAGGTCTCCATTGTTGCCGGCAAGCGCCTGCCCGGCCCGAACCTTGTGGGTCCGCCCGGCACAGGAAAGCTCCCAGGTTTCACTCACAGCCTCCTCATCATAGGCAAGGCAGGCGCGGGTGTGGAGATCTTCCGGCTTTGCAATGCTGCCGGAGGCCTCCAGGTAGCCAGGAGAAGCAACAAGCACCCGCCGCACCCGGCAGATCTTGCGCCAGATCGTCGATTTGTCCCTGGGCGCTTGCGATATCCGGATTGCCAGGTCGATATTGTCGGAAACGATATCGACAAACCGGTCGGTCAGGCTCAGCGAAAGGGTCGTGTCTGGATACTTGGCCCGAAACCCGGAGGCCACATCGGGCAGCACCTGCAGGCCCAGCGACATCGGCGCATTGATCCGCAGCAGGCCCGCCGCCTCGCCCTGCTGCTCGCGCACTTCTTCCCCGGCCTTCTCGAACTCTGCAAGCAAGGGCGCGACACGTGCCGCATAAATCGCACCAGCCGAGGTCAGCGAGACTTGCCGGGTGGTGCGCAGCAACAATTGCACGCCAAGCCGGTCCTCAAGCGCACCGACAGCGCGCGTGACCGATGGCGCTGTCATCGACAGCAGGCGTGCGGCTGCAACGAAACTGTGAAGTTCGGCGACCGCCAGAAAAGCCCTGATCTGAGAGAATTCATTCATCAGCAATTATTACGTTTTTCGCAATAATATTGTCAACATTATTGCCATTTAATTCACCCCTGGTCTGCGCCATCTTCCAGTCAAGACTGAAACACAGCCTCGCTATGGAAAGGACCAACCACATGATCACGCAAATCAAGGGCCTGCATCACGTCACCTCGATGGCCGCCCATGCACAGCAGAACAGCGATTTCTTCACCAAGAAGCTCGGCCTGCGGCGGGTCAAGAAAACCGTGAACTTCGATGCACCCGATGTCTATCATCTCTATTACGGCGACGAATTCGGCACACCCGGATCCGTCATGACCTACTTCCCCTTCCCCAACATCGCCAAGGGGCGTCAGGGTGCGGGTGAAGTCGGCGACACCTATTTCTCAGTTCCCAAAGGCACGCTCGATTTCTGGAAGAACCGGCTGGTGGCTCAAAACGTCAGCGGCCTGGCGGAAAGCGAGGTCTTTGGTGAAAAGCGGCTGCGCTTCGACGGCCCCGACCATGAAACCTTTTCGCTGATCGAAGTTGATGGCGACGGTCGCACCGGCTGGCAGCATGGCGACATCGTAGGCTCTGAAGCCATCCAGGGCTTTCGCGGCGCCAGCCTCAGGCTCAAGGACGCCGCCGCCACCGGCGAGTTGCTCCGCTTCATGGGCTACCAAAAGGTCGACAGCCAGGGCAACCACACCCGTTTCACGGTTCCCGGCGGCAATGGCGCCGATGTCATCGACATCGAGGCTGTGCCGGATGCCGGAGATGCCCGCCAGGGCGCTGGCTCGGTGCATCATATCGCCTTCGCGGTGGAAGACCGGGCAGCCCAGCTCGAGGTCCGCAAGGCGTTGATGGACACCGGTTATCAGGTGACGCCGGTGATCGACCGCGACTATTTCTGGGCCATCTATTTCCGCACCCCGGGTGGTGTATTGTTCGAAGTCGCCACCAATGAGCCCGGATTCGACCGCGACGAGGACATCGCCCATCTTGGTGAAAGCCTGAAGCTGCCGACCCGCTATGAACAGCATCGCGAGCAAATCACGCAGCTTCTTGAACCCATCACCGACTGACGCTTGAAGGCGGGAGTGCGCTCCCGCCGCCGGAGGCTACCATGACGCAATCCCACTATCATGCACTGACAAAAGCGCCTGCTGCCAATGCTCCATTGGTCTTCGCTTTCCATGGCACCGGAGGTGACGAACACCAGTTCCCGGAACTGGTGAGCCAGATCCTCCCCGACGCAGGACTCGTGTCGCCGCGCGGGGACGTTTCGGAGAATGGCGCGCTGCGCTTCTTCCGCCGCGCCGCCGAAGGCGTCTACGACATGGCCGACCTGGCCCGGCGGACCGAGAAAATGGCGGAGTTCATCGCCGCACACAAAGCGGCACATCCGGACAGTCCTGTCTATGCGCTGGGCTATTCGAATGGAGCCAACATTCTCGCGTCCGTTGCCTTCAAACAGGCTGAACTGTTCGACCGTATCGCCCTGCTCCACCCTCTGATCCCGTGGACTCCGGACGCAAACCCGGCACTTGCCGGCACCGGGGTATTGATCACTGCCGGGCGCCGCGATCCGATCTGTCCCTTTCCAATGACCGAGGGTCTCGCCAGCTATTTCAGTGAACAGGGAGCCAAGCTGCAGACCAGTTTCCATGACGGCGGTCACGAAATCCGCCAGCCGGAACTTACTGCACTTGAGGCATTTCTGGGCGCGCCGCGCTGACACCGATGATTCCGCCCCGGCAACGGATTGCGATCCGCCATCGCCACCTCGTTAGGCGTCTCCCCGCGCAGCGGGGTCAACATCTCCGCCCGGCAGCGATATTGACCCCGTGCTTGACAGCCCATAGGTCTGGGAAGGTAATCCCCGCATTACTCCATCGAGGCCTTGCACATGACCGATCTCACCCTGTTTGACCTGAGCGGGCGCACAGCGCTCATTACCGGATCGTCTCAGGGGATCGGCTTTGCGCTTGCCGCCGGCCTTGCCCGAGCCGGGGCAAACCTGGTGCTCAATGGCCGCGATGAGACCAGGCTTGCCGATGCGGCTGCCCGGCTGGCCGGTACCGGCGCCACAATCCATCAGCTTGTCTTTGACGTCACCGATCACGCAGCTGCCCGCGCCGCAGTGGATGGGTTCGAAGCATCGACAGGCCCTATAGATATCTGCGTCAACAATGCCGGCATGCAGCATCGCGGGCCACTTGAGGATTTTTCCGCCGATGCGTTCGAGCTGCTGCTGCGCACCAATATCAGCTCAGTGTTCAATGTCGGCCAGGCCGTTGCCCGCCACATGATAGACCGCAAGCGCGGCAAGATCATCAACATTGCCTCTGTGCAAACCGCCCTCGCCCGCCCCTCGATCGCGCCCTACACCGCCACCAAGGGCGCCGTGGGCAACTTGACCAAGGGCATGGCCACCGACTGGGCCAGACATGGCCTTCAGTGCAACGCCATCGCGCCGGGTTATTTCGACACACCGCTCAATGCCGCCCTGGTGGCTGATCCGGAGTTCAGCACCTGGCTCGAAAAACGCACGCCGGCCGGCCGCTGGGGCCAGGTCGATGAACTTATCGGCGCTTGCATCTTCCTGGCGTCGGACGCTTCTTCATTCGTCAACGGCCACACACTTTATGTCGATGGCGGCATAACCGCGTCGCTGTGACATGACGCGCTGCGCAATTGTCATGGGTGTTTCGGGTTGCGGCAAGACCAGCGTCGGTGAAGGCCTGTCGCGCAGCACCTCAATCCGCTTTGTTGACGGGGACGCCCTGCACCCGCAAGCCAATGTCGACAAGATGTCGGCGGGCAATCCGTTAACGGATCAGGACCGCTGGCCGTGGCTTGAAGCCATTGGCCGGGAATTCGCACAAAGCCCGGAGCCGCTGATCATTGGGTGCTCGGCACTCAAGCGCAGCTATCGCGACATGATCCGGCATCATGCCGGTGCAATGGTGACATTTATTCATCTCACCGGCACGCGGGAAATCATCAGCCAACGCATGCAGGCCCGCAAACACCATTTCATGCCGCCGGCATTGCTCGACAGCCAGTTTGCGGCACTGGAGCCACCTGCCCCCGACGAGGATTCGATCTCCATCGACATTGATCAGCCACTTGAAGCGATCATCGCACAGGCAGCGCAGCATCTGTCGCGATCTCAGTCATAAAGACACGACCCCAAACAGCAGCGAATCCGGCGGCGAGCTTCGCTCCGACTGAGCGCGTCCCGGGAACTCCGAAGCTGTTTTTTCTGACGTTATAACTTCTGCCTGCACCAAGCATTGCAGATCATGCTGATGGCCAGACTGCGGTTATGGCTGACAACTTCTCCCGGCCGGCCTGAACGTCCACCATCTGGTTGACGGCCTGCGCGGCGAAAACCGGCCCGACGCCAATCAGCACTGGCTCATTTGTACCCATCTCTGCCATTCCCGCGGCGAGGTCAGCAAGCACGCCTGACCATCGCGAAAACCCCTCGCGGGCAACCGATTTGCAGATGACGATGGGCGTTGCCGGGTTCATGCCGTTTGACTGCAGCTTCACTGCAATTTGCGCGGCAGTTCGACCGCCCATATAGAAAATGGTGGTGGTTTTCGCATCCGCAATTCCGGACCAGTCCAGGTCGGAGGGCAAGGAGCCGTCGCGGCTGTGACCTGTGACAAAGCGGACAGATTGCGCATGATCGCGATGTGTCAGCGAGATCCCCAGCTGTGACGCCATCGCCAGCGCAGAAGTAATGCCGGGGACCACAGAGACGGCGATTCCGTGGTTCTCGAGCATGGTGATTTCCTCGCCGGCGCGTCCGAAAATCATCGGGTCTCCGCCTTTCAGGCGAACCACATGCTTGCCCGCCCTGGCCAGCGCGATCATTGTTGCGTTGATATCATCCTGCTTGCAGCTCTCGCGGCCGCCGCGTTTGCCAACCAGCATGCGCTTGGCTTCACGGCGGGCCAGTTCCAGCACGTCGCCTGACACAAGGTCATCGAACAGAATGACATCGGCGGCCTGCAGCGCACGAACAGCTTTCAAGGTCAGCAGTTCGGCATCACCCGGGCCGGCGCCGACCAGCGTCACCCTGCCCTGTCCCCGCGATCCCCCTGCCCGGATCTCATTTGTCTGGCGCAGCAAGTCCTCAACCGTATCCTGCTGCGGTTCCGCGCCAAATGCCCGGTCAACAAAGGATTCCCAGAAAGCTCTTCGCTGCGCGCCCGGCAGCAAACACTCATTGACAGCGTTGCGGATGGTCTGCGCCAGTTGCGCCCAGCCAGCGAGCGCGGGGGGAATCAGTGTCTCTATCCGGCGTCTGATCGCCTGTCCGAGAATCGGAGCCGCACCGTCGGTCGAGATGGAGATGACGGCAGGCGACCGGTTGACGATCGAGCCGAACTGGAACTCGCACCAGTCGGGCTTGTCGATCACGTTGACCGCAACACCTGCGGCACGGGCGGTACAATAGAATGCCTCCGCCTCACCATCGGTTTCCGCGTCGCAGATTGCGATCTGCATGGTTGCAAAGCAATCCGCCGACCACGGCCTGCGGTGCCAGATGTAGGAGCCGGAAACCGCGGGTGTAGCAATCAGCTCTGCAAACACCGGGTCAAGCTTTTCCGCATAGATATGGACCTCAGCGCCAGCCGCGGCCAGCAGTTCGGCTTTCCAGGCGGCTGCTTCTGAGCCGCCGGCAATCAGCACCTTTTTTCCGTGAAGCTTGTAGAACACCGGCAATGTGGCCAGCGGCGCCATCCGCTCCTGACGCGATTGCCCGCGGCGGCTTCTATTCGGCTGCAATGATGTGATGGTCATCGAGTATCACCTTGATTTCCGCTTTGCAGGAGCCGCAATTGGTGCCGGCGCTGGTGGCCCGTGCGACCGCGTCAACACTGCCGCAACCGCCGCTTATCGCGCCGATGATGTCATTCACCCCGACATTCATGCAGGCGCAGACGATGGCGCCCTTGTCCGGCATGTCATTGGCCGGGCGGCCGGCGATAATCCGCCAGCGCGATGATAAATTTGCGTAATCCTGCTCGAGCTGATCAGCAGCCCAGCTGCGCGAAACCGTGACCGGTTTACGTGAAATAAAAACCGCACCTATCAGAGAGGTGCCGTCGAACGCGGCGTATCGGACCAGCCCGCTTTTGGGGTCGGCAAACGACAACAACGGAGTGCCTTGATCAATGCCCAACACCGCACAGACAAGCCGCTGACGGTCCTCATCATCTTCCGCCAGCGCGAACTCCGCACGCCAGCCGCCGACGCTGCGGGCAAGCGCCCAATAGGCCGCGGTCTCAAGGACTGGTTTGTTGCGGCTGACCACAAAGCCGTAATGAGACGCTTCAAATCTCGCCAGACTGGCGGCAGTGCTTTTCAGGGCGGGCTGGCCGGATACCGGATCGACAACTGGCGCCACAAGGCGATCCACCCGCGCACCCGATGCCCATTGATCTGTCCAGTGCATCGGCACGAAGATGTGACCGCGCTGCTGGCGGTCGGTGATCAGCGCCCGCACCACGATCTCGCCCTGCCCGCTCCCGACCCGAACCAGATCAGCCTCGCCAATGCCAAGAGCCTTGGCGTCGCCTGGATGAATCTCTGCGAAGGGTTCGGCAATATGCGCAGACAGACGTGCACTTTTGGCTGTCCGTGTCATGGTGTGCCAGTGATCCCGAATGCGGCCGGTGTTCAGTGTGAACCTGTGGTGAGCGGTTGCCGCCAACGGACCGGGGGGCGCCACCGCGACAAACCGGGCCAAGCGGTCCGGCGTAAAAAACCCGCCATTGGCAAAGAAGCGCTTGTCAGCCGGGATCGAGAGATCCGGCAACGGCCTTGGCCATTGGAACGGGCCGAGGTCATCATAGGCGGCATCATCAATATCGGCGATCGAACCGATATCGAGATCGCGCGTACTTTCGTTCTCGAACGCGGTTTGCGCCGCATATTCCCGCATGATTGACGCGGCATTGGGAAAATCGAAGGCATCCGCATAGCCCATGCGTTTGCCGATCTCGGCCATCTGCCACCAATCGGCCTTTGCTTCGCCGGGGGCGGTCAAGAACGCCCGCTGGCGCGAGATCCGGCGTTCGGAATTGGTTACGGTGCCGTCTTTCTCGCCCCATCCCAGCGACGGCAGTTTCACATGCGCATGCCGGATGGTGTCGGTTTCGGCCATGATGTCGGACACCACGACGAAGGGACAAGCTTCAAGCGCCGCTTCGACTGCACCCGCGTCCGGCATGGAGTCCACTGGATTTGTGGCCATGATCCAGAGCGCCTTGATCCTGCCGTCAGCGACCGCCTGAAAAAGATCAACCGCCTTGAGCCCGGCCTTGTCGGCAATCACCGGCGAGTCCCAGAAGCGCTGCACCCGGTCGCGATGCTCGGCGTTCTCGAGTTCCATGTGGGCAGCCAGCATATTTGCGAGACCGCCGACCTCGCGGCCTCCCATGGCATTGGGCTGACCGGTCACCGAGAATGGACCCATACCGGGCTTGCCGATGCGCCCTGTCGCCAGATGACAATTGATGATGGCGTTGACCTTGTCGGTGCCGGTCCGCGATTGATTGACGCCCTGGCTGTAAACCGTGACCACTTTTTCCGATCCGGCCCAGAGCGCATAGAACTGTTGGAGCTGCGTGGCGTCCAGCCCGGTCTTGGCCGCCAGACCGGCCAGGTTCTGAGAACGGGCAATCTTTAGAGCCTGATCGAACCCGCTGGTATGTGTTTTGACATAGGCCTCATTGACATGACCGTTGTCAGCGAGATGCGCCAGCAGGCCGAGAAACAGGCTGACATCGCCATCGGGCGCAATGGCCAGATGCAGGTCGGCAAGGTCGGCGGTCATGGTCCGGCGCGGATCGATCAGCACCACCTTCATTTCGGGCCGCGCAGCTTTTGCAGCCGCGATACGCTGATAAAGCACCGGGTGACACCAGGCCAGGTTCGACCCGGTCAACACCACCAGATCGGCCAGTTCCAGATCTTCGTAGGTCCCCGGCACCGTATCGCTGCCAAAGGCGCGGCGATGACCGGCGACCGAGGACGCCATGCACAGCCGTGAATTGGTGTCGATATTGGCCGAGCCGATGAAACCTTTCATCAGCTTGTTGGCCACATAGTAGTCCTCAGTCAGGATCTGGCCCGAGACATAGAACGCCACACTGTCGGGTCCGTGCTCAGCGATTGCTTGCGAAAACCGCGACGCCACAAGATCGAGCGCCTCGTCCCAGGATGCGCGCCTGCCGCCAATGTCCGGAAACAGCAGACGCCCATCGAGATCGACGGTTTCGCCCAGCGCCGAGCCCTTGGAGCACAACCGTCCGAGGTTTGCGGGGTGGTCCGGGTCGCCCTTGATCGTCACGGCGCCATCCTCCTCAATGGCAGCCAGGACTCCGCAGCCCACCCCGCAATAGGGACAAGTCGTCTTGACCGCGCATGCCGGGCCGGCGGTCATTTCGCGTGACCAAGGCCGAGAATGATCTCGTCGCCATCCAGCCTGACCGGGATCGACAGCGTCTGCCCCTCATCAGCACCTAGCGCTGCGCCCGTCTCAAGGCTGATGACCCAATTGTGCAGCGGGCAGGTGACGCAGCCGTCATGCACGATGCCCTGGCTCAACGGGCCGTTCTTGTGCGGGCACTTGTCCTCCAGCGCGAACACCCGGTCGTCGGCGGTGCGGAAGATGGCGATGCTCATCTCACCATTCTTCACACAACGTGCACCGCGCCGCGGGATGTCGCTGAGTGTACCGACCCGAACCCATGACTGTGTCATCGCGTTCATTCCGCTGCCTCCAGGCTCAGTGTCGCCATCGGGTTGAACTCATGCTTGTCCTTGCCCGAAACCCGTTCCGACCAAGGATCGACCTGGGCGAATTTCTGGCTGAAGACGAAGCGGTCGTAATAGCCCTTGCGCTTCTCCGGCTGCTGCATGATCTGGTCGCGTATTTCATCGAGACCGATGCGCTTGGCCCATTTGTAGATGCGTTCGAGATAGCGCCCCTGCTCCCGGTACATTTGCGCCAGCGCCACAACATGTTCCATGACCTCGTCCTCGGTTTTCACATGCCCGAGAATTTCCGTGCCCTTGATGTCGAGACCGGCGGCGCCGGCAAAATGGATCTCGTATCCGCTGTCGACACAGATGACGCCGATGTCCTTGCAGGTGGCTTCGGCGCAGTTGCGCGGGCAGCCGGAGACTGCCAGCTTCAGTTTCGCCGGAGTCCAGGAGCCCCACATGAATTTCTCCAGCTTGATGCCGAGGCCGGTGGAATCCTGCGTGCCGAAACGGCACCAGTCACTGCCGACGCAGGTTTTGACCGTTCTAAGCCCCTTGGCATAGGCCTGGCCGGAGACAAACCCGGCCTTGCCGAGATCCGCCCAGACAGCCGGCAGGTCTTCCTTCTTGATGCCCAGCATGTCGATGCGCTGGCCGCCGGTGCATTTGACCGCCGGAATGTTGAATTTGTCGACCACATCGGCGATCGCGCGCAGTTCGGTCGATGACGTCATGCCGCCCCACATCCGCGGCACCACTGAATAGGTGCCATCCTTCTGGATATTGGCGTGGACACGCTCGTTGATGAAACGCGACTGGTAGTCATCGGCATATTCGTCCGGCCAGTCGCAGACCAGATAATAATTCAGCGCCGGCCGGCATTTGGCGCAGCCGCAGGAGGTCTTCCATTCCAGTTCCTGCATCACTGCCGGAATGGTCTTCAGTTCCTTGGCCTTGATCAGGCGGCGCACATCGTCATGGCCCAGACCCGTGCAGCCGCACATCGGCGTCACCGCGGCAGGATTGTAAGCATCGCCCAAGGTCAGGGCGAGCAATTGCTCGACCAGGCCGGTGCATGTCCCGCAAGACGCCGACGCCTTGGTGTGGGCCCGCACCTCATCAAGCCCGCTCAGGCCTTTCGACGTGATCGCTCCGGTGATTTTTCCTTTGCAAACGCCGTTGCAGCCGCAGATTTCCGCATCATCTGGCAAGGCTGCAACGGCTGCCATAGGGTCCATGGGGGCCCCTCCCTGATAGGCCTGGCCGAAAATGAGGGACTCGCGCATCTCCGAAATATCTGTCTGCTTCTTCAGATGATCGAAGAACCAGGCACCATCGGCGGTCTCGCCGTAGAGCACCACACCGAGGATCCTGTTATCCTTGAGCACCAGCCGTTTGTAGACACCCGCTGCAGCATCGCGCAGCACGATTTCCTCACGGTCCTCGGCCTCTGTAAAGTCCCCGACCGAATAAAGATTGATGCCGGTGACCTTGAGTTTGGTGGCTGTCGAGGTTTCCACAAAGCGTTTGTCTGAACCGCCACAGAGATGAGAGGCCGCAACCTCTGCCATCTGGTAGAGCGGCGCCACCAGCCCGTAGACATTGCCGTTGACCTCGACACATTCTCCGACAGAATAGATATCCGGATCGCTGGTCTGCATGTGATCGGACACAACGATGCCGCGATTGACCGAAAGCCCGGCGTCTTTTGCCAGCGCAGCACTTGGCCGGATACCGACCGCCATGACCACCAGCGTTGCCGGGATGATCGTGCCATCCTCAAGCTCGATGCCTTCGACCCGGGATTCGCCCAGAATCTGCTTGGTGCTGGCCTTGGTGATGACCTTGATGCCGCGCCTCTGAAGTTCCTGCTCCAGCAGATAACCGGCGGCGGGATCGAGCTGCCGCTCCATCAAGGACGGCATCAGGTGGATGACGGTCACATCCATGCCGCGCTCCTTGAGGCCCGCCGCGGCTTCAAGACCGAGCAAGCCGCCACCGATAACCACCGCCTTGCCGCGGGACTGGGCCGCCAGAAGCATCGCGTCAACATCGTCAAGATCACGATAGGTCAGCACGCCGGGCAGCTTGTGGCCCGGAACCGGGATGATGAACGGTGCCGAACCGGTGGCGATCACCAGCTTGTCATAAGCGGCAACCTCGCCATGCTCGGACCTGACTGTTTTCGCCTTGCGGTCGATCTCGACCACCTTGTGGCCTTTGTAGAGCATGACGCCATGCTCGATATACCAGCCATCGCCGTGAATGATGATGTCCTCGAAGCTTTTCTCGCCCGACAGCACCGGTGACAGCATGATTCGGTCGTAATTGACCCTTGGCTCGGCGTTGAAGATGGTCACGTCGAAGGCGTCGGGTGCATTCTCGAACAGATGCTCGAGCATCCGTCCCGGCGCCATGCCATTGCCGATTACGACAAGCTTTTGTTTCTCAGTCATGAGCTTACTCCGCTGCAGTCAGACTGGAGTTCACGCCCTTTTGGCGGGCAACCCGTTCTGACCGTTTTTGAGAAATGGATTTCAGCTGTGCCTCGGACGGATTGGCCCCGCCCTCATAGGCTTCGAGGAACTCAAGCAGTTCTTCGCGGTAGGCGTAATAATCCGGGTGATTGAGCAGCGCCTTGCGTGAGCGCGGACGTTGCAGATCGACCTCCATGACATTGCCGATCCGGGCATTGGGCCCGTTCGACATCATCACCACCCGGTCAGCCAAAAGGATTGCCTCATCGACATCATGGGTGACGCAGATGGCAGTGACCTGGGTGCGCTTCCAGACATCCATCAAGACATCCTGCAGCTCCCACCGGGTCAGGCTGTCGAGCATGCCGAAGGGCTCATCGAGCAGCAGC
>Ga0114910_1001086_pt1 | contig 13245 bp, 19 predicted proteins | sample MalvireepMed_908_FD_83500 | JGI IMG/M metagenome (GOLD analysis project Ga0114910, IMG submission 83500) | Marine viral communities from the Global Malaspina Expedition - Malaspina viral metaG DeepMed_908 | ecosystem: Environmental > Aquatic > Marine > Oceanic | place: Mediterranean Sea...
GCCTTGGCCAGGGCACGCGGCGCGGCAAGGATGCCGCCCCGCGCCTCTCCCGCAATGGCGAGCCGGTGCAGCAACTGCTCAACCTGTCGGCCTTTGCCGAACAGATGCTGATCCACGAGCACGCCTGCGTCGCGATCGACAAGGATATGCCGTTCGATCGGGCCGCCGTGCTCGGCTGCGCGGTGACGACCGGTGCAGGCACGATCTTTAACGCGATCAAGCTGACGCCGGGCGAAAGCGTGGCCGTGATCGGCTGCGGCGGCGTGGGCCTCGCGGCGATCAACGCGGCCAAGATCGCGGGCGCGGGGATGATCATCGCCGCCGATCCGCTGCCCGAAAAGCGCGCGCTCGCCGAAACGCTCGGCGCGCCGCACACGGTCGACGCGCTGGCGGAGGACGCCGCGACGCAGATCGTCAAGCTCAGCGGCGGGGGCGTGCATTACGGCATCGAAGCCGTCGGCCGTCAGGCGAGTGCGGACCTCGCGGTCGCAACGCTGCGGCGCGGCGGCACTGCCGTGGTCCTCGGCATGATGCCGCTGGACTGCAAGGTGGGCCTCGGCGCGATGGACCTGCTCGGCGGCAAGAAGCTGATGGGCGCGATCATGGGGATGAACCACTTCCCGGTCGATCTGCCCCGGCTGGTCGATTTCTACCTGCGCGGGTTGCTCGACCTCGACACGATCATTGCCGAGCGGATCGGGCTGGAGGATATCAACGCCGGGTTCGACAAGCTTCGCGAAGGGCATAGCGCGCGCAGCATCGTGATGTTCGACTGACGACATGCCCTTTGAAACCGGAACAAGCCGTCACCCTGAACTTGTTTCAGGGTCCAGAGACGATCCGGGATCGGTCGATTGAAGGGTGCGGAGGTCTGGATGCTGAAACGAGTTCAGCATGACGAATGCAGGTAGGAGAGGAAGTTCGTGGCAGGCATCGATTACGAAAAGGAAATGGTCGGCACGGTCGACGTGCCCGAGGCCGACAAGCTGGACGAGGCGGCGCTGATCGCCTGGTTCGACGCGAACGTAGAGGATTTCGAAGGGCCGCTCGCCCTTTCGAAATTCAAGGGCGGCCAGTCCAACCCGACCTACAAGGTCGAAAGCGGCAACCGCAATTACGTGCTGCGCCGCCAGCCCTTCGGCAAGCTGCTGCCCTCCGCCCACGCGGTCGACCGCGAATATACCGTCATGAGCGCGCTCGGCCCCACCGGCTTCCCGGTGCCGCGCACCTATGGCCTGTGCGAAGACACCGATGTGATCGGCTCCAAGTTCTTCGTCATGGAACTGATCGAGGGGCGCAATCTGTGGAACGGCTCACTGCCCGATTCCACGCCCGGCGAGCGGCGGGAGATCTATCACGCGATGATCGACACGCTGGCCGATCTGCACACCACCGATCCGCAGGCAATCGGCCTTGGTGACTATGGCAAGCCGCAGGATTACTGCGCGCGCCAGATCGCGCGCTGGACCAAGCAGTACAAGCTCTCCGAAACCGAAGAGATTCCGGAAATGGAAGCGCTGATCGCGTGGCTGCCCGATACGGTGCCCGATCAGCACGCGAGCGGCATCGTCCACGGCGACTACCGGCTCGACAACATGATCTTCCAGCCGGAAGCGAACAGCGTCGGCGCCGTGCTCGATTGGGAGCTGTCGACGCTGGGCGATCCGATCGCGGACTTCAGCTATTTCGTGCTCAACTGGCACAATCCGGCGGACGGGCGCGCGGGGCTCGGCGGGCTCGATCTGGAAGAGCTGGGCATCCCCAGCGCCGAGGGAGCGACGCACCGCTATGTCGAGCGGACGGGCTATCCGGTGCCCGACATGGATTGGTACTTCGCGTTCAACCTGTTCAAGTTCGCCGGCATCATCCAGGGCATCAAGAAGCGCGTGATCGACGGCACCGCCTCGTCCGCCCATGCCAAGCGGATGAGCGAGCGGGTGCGCCCGCTGGTGCAGTCCGCCTACGGCTTCGCGCAGCGCGCCGGGATGGACTGAGCGCACCCGCTTCACAATGCGGGCCGGCGCGGCTAGCAGTCGCGGGACAGGCCGTGTGCGGCGCAGGGAGGTTTCGATAGATGAGTGACGACCACCAGCAGGTGATCGAACAGGCGTGGGACAATCGCGAAGAGCTCGACACGGGCGACGGCGATCTGCGCGAGGCGGTCGACGCCGCGATCCAGGCCCTCGACAATGGCGAAGCGCGGGTCGCGCAGCCCGACGGGAATGGCGGGTGGACCGTCAATCAGTGGCTCAAGAAGGCGGTGCTGCTGTCGTTCCGCCTGAGCGACAACCGGGTGATGGACGGCGCGATCGGTTCGCCCGCCTTCGACAAGGTGCCCAGCAAGTTCGCGGGCTGGGGCGAGGAACGCTTCCGCGAGGCGGGCTTCCGGGTCGTGCCCGGCGCGATCGCGCGGCGCGGCAGCTTCATCGGCAAGAACTGCGTGCTGATGCCCAGCTTCACCAATATCGGTGCCTATGTGGGTGAGAACACGATGCTCGACACCTGGGCCAGCGTGGGCAGCTGCGCACAGGTCGGCGCGAATTGCCATATCTCCGCGGGGACGGGGATCGGCGGCGTGCTCGAACCGCTGCAGGCCAACCCCACGATCATCGGCGACAACTGCTTCATCGGCGCGCGTTCGGAGATCGTCGAAGGCGTGATCGTGGGCGAAGGCAGCGTGATCGCGATGGGCGTGTTCATCACCCAGTCGACCAAGATCGTGGTGCGCGAGACGGGCGAGGTCCTGCACGGGCATATACCGCCTTATTCGGTAGTTGTGCCCGGCACGCTTCCGGCGGAGAATGGCGGTCCGTCGCTCGCCTGTGCGGTGATCGTCAAGACGGTCGATGCGCGCACGCGCGAAAAGACGGGTATCAACGAGCTGCTGCGCGATTAGCCGCGAAGCTGCGGAACTGGGCGGCTAACGGGCCGTTGAGACTATTCGGCGGACGGGAAAGGAAAATATGATGGCACATGATCAAGACGAGAAAATCCACATCGACGAGGAAGACGTCAGCGGCGGCAGCAAGGAAGGCGTGGTGCGCTGGATCCTCGGCATCGGCCTGCTGCTCGCGATCGTTGCACTGTCGGTCATCTGGATCGTCCCCGCGCTGATGCAGGGCGACGCCGAGGAAGAGGCGACCGTCTCGGGCACGATGGAAGCCACGTCCAGCGAAGACGGTATGGGCACCGATGGCGTCATCACCGAACAGGATCTGGGCGACAACGGTTTCAGCGAGGAACCTGCTGCCGACGCGCAAGTTGGAACGACCGACAACTGAGTTTTCGCAGGAGCCCCGATTTCATGAGCAATGCCAACAGCTTCCAGAGCGATCAGTATGTGCAGTGGGATTGGGGCAACGGCACCGCGAAGGGTCAGATCAAGGAACGGTTCGAACGCGAGGTGACCCGCACCCTGCAAGGGAGCGAGATCACCCGCAACGGCACCGAGGACGATCCCGCCTACCTCATCAAGCAGGATGACGGCGACGAGGTCCTGAAGCTCGGTTCGGAAATAGAGGCGCAGTCCTGATGCCCAAGGCGAAGTCCAAGAAGCAGCAGCAGGCGGCCGGCGCCGCGCTTTCCGCCAAGCGGGGCGAGACCAACAAGTCCGACCTGCAGGGCGCGTCGGTGGGCATGTACGAAAGCATGACCGAGGACGAGCTGGAGGAAATGGCCTCCACCGACCGCGAAGACCTGCCCAAAGAGGCGGACGACGACTGACCCGTCGCCGTCGATGCGCGCTCAGCGCTCCTCGTTGGTCGAATATTCGTATGGCGGCACATCGGCCATCGCGGCCTTGGTCGCCTCCACTTCGCGCATGACCCGCATCATGTTGCGCGAACTGATCTTCTCCAGATCGTCCTGCGAATAGCCGCGCCGCGCAAGCTCGGTGAACAGCGCGGGATAGGTCGAGACATCCTCCAGCCCTTCGGGTGCGAAAGGAATGCCGTCGTAGTCCCCTCCGATGCCGATCGCATCGATGCCCGCGATGTTGCGCACATGGTCGATGTGATCGGCCATGTCGCCGATATCGGCGGGGGGATAGGGGTTCGCATCGTCCCACGCGGCCATTCCTGCCGCCACCGCCTCGGGCTGCCCCTGCCACAGCGCTTCCAGCCGGGCTTGCTCCGCATCGCGATTGGCGTTCCAGACCCGCGCCTCCTCGCTCAGGAAGCCGGGCACCGCGGTGACCATGATGATCCCCCGGTTCTCCACCAGCCGCCGCAGCACGGCATCGGGCACGTTGCGCGCATGGCCGTTGATCGCCCGCGCCGAGGAGTGGCTGAAAATGACCGGCGCACGCGCCACGTCGAGCGCGTCGTTCATCGTCGCTTCGGACACGTGGCTGAGATCGACCACCATGCCGATCCGGTTCATCTCGCGGATCAGGTCCTTGCCGAAATCGGTCAGCCCGCCATGCGCAGGCGCATCGGTGGCGCTGTCGGCCCACGGCGTGTTCCGGCCGTGGGTCAGCGTCATGTAGCGCGCGCCCAGATCGTACATCTGGCGCAGCACGGCGAGGCTCGATCCGATCGAGTGGCCGCCCTCCATCCCCAGCAGCCCGGCGATCCTGCCCTCGGCCATCGCAGCCTCGACATCGTCCGCGCTCAGCGCGAGCGTCATCTCGTCGGGATAGCGGGCGATCAGGCGCTTGGTAACGTCGATCTGCTCGATCGTCATCTGCACCGCTTCGGGCTCGTCGAGCGAGGCCGAGACGTAGACGGACCACCACTGCGCGCCCACCTTGCCCGCCTTCAGCCGGGCGAGATCGGTGTGCATCGCGTTGCGCGTGTCGGTCTGCGTGTGATCGGTATGCTCGAAATCGAAATCGCCGATCTCGTTGCCGACACGGCTGCGCAGCTGGATCGGCACGTCGTTATGCCCGTCCCACACCGGCGCCGCGTCCAGCGCGGCCTCGGCGACCTCTTCGGGCGACTGCGCGGCCAGCGGTGTGGCGAGCGCAAAAGCGAGCGTGGTGGCGACGGTGATGGCGGTATGGCGAAGCATGGGGTGCCCCCTTCGATTGTCGAGCGTTCGGGGCAGGCATACCGCCCCGGCGCGAAAAGGAAAGGATCGCCAACCAATGGATGAAGCACGCGCGGCAGTGCTCGAACTGGTCGCGCGCCGCGGCCCGGACAAGACCGTCTGCCCGAGCGAGGTGGCCAAGGCGCTCACGGGGCCGGATGGAGACTGGCGTGAGCAGATGGCATCGGTGCATCGCGCGGTGGACGCGCTGGTCGAAGAAGGCCGCGTCGAGCTGAGTTGGAAGCGCGCGCGACTGCCACGGCGCAGCGGCCCCTATCGCATCGCAGTGCCCTCGCGTAACGTGTCGGAATGAGCGACGCGCGCACCCTGATCGAAGCCCACGGCCTGCAACCCCATCCCGAAGGCGGCTGGTATCGCGAGACGTTCCGCGCGCCCGAAAAGGACGGCCGCGCCACCGCGACGATGATCCATTTCCTGCTCGAGGCGGGCCAGGCCTCGCACTGGCACCGGGTCGATGCCGACGAATTGTGGCTGTGGCACGCAGGCGATCCGCTGGCACTGCGCGTGGCGGAAGACGAGCACGCTACGGTCGAAACGCTGGTGCTGGGCGATCCGGGCGAGGCGGTGACCCGATGGCAGGGCGTCGTCCCGCAGGGCCACTGGCAGGCGACAATGCCGCTGCCCGGCTCGCATGGCTACGCTTTCGTATCCTGCGTCGTCGCCCCCGGTTTCGAATTCGACGGCTTCGAGCTCGCCCCGCCGGGCTGGGCCCCGCGGCGCGCGTAGCTGTGGCGCGCAGCGCAACCCGCTGGTTCCTGGTGCTGGTCTATTTCGCGGCCGGCGTGCTGCACATCGCCGTGCCCGGGCCGTTCCTCGGCATCATGCCGCCGCAGGTGCCGTTCCCCACGACGGTGGTCTTCCTCACCGGCGTCGCCGAAATCCTCGGTGCGATCGGCCTGGCGCAAGGCTTCTCCCCGCAACTCCGACGCGCGGCGGGGATCGGCCTTGCGCTCTATGCCCTGTGCGTTTGGCCGGCGAACATCCAGCACATGATCGACGATCTGAGCAGCGGCGAAGGCCTCGGCCTTGCCTACCACGCGCCGCGCATGGCCGCGCAGCCGATCATCATCTGGGCCGCCTTGTGGGCCGGCCGCGTGATCGACTGGCCCTTCGGCAAACGCGGTTAGCCGAGGCTCGGCTCTAGGCCTCGTCGCCCTCTTCCAGATCGGCGAAGTCCTCTTCTTCCGATCCGCTGTAGGTCGCGCTCAACACGGCGGCGGCGATCACGTGGCCTTCCATCGCGGCGAACAGCTCCGCCTTGCCTGCGCCGGGCATCAGCGCGATCGGCAGGTCGAGCGCGAAGAGCTGGAACACGAAGCTGTGCGGTTCCCCCGCGGGGTCGACCTTGGGCAGCAGCCAGTCCGAATTGCCCTGGTCGTTCTTGCCCGTGCGCGGCGGGACCTCGCCTTCCAGCAGCTTGCCGTGCTGCGGGGTCAGGCCCCAGACCAGCCAGTGGCAGGTCGCGTCCTCGACGCTCGCATCCTCGACCACCAGGACCATCTCCTCCGCTCCCTTGGGCGGCGCGGTCCATTCCATCGGCGGGGCGACCGCGTCTTCCTCGTCGGCGGTGAAGCAGGGGTCCAGCTCCTCGCCATGCCCGAAGGCGGGGCTGGAGAGCGCGAAGCCTCCGCGGTCGATGACCTCGCGGTTGGCAAAGCGGGCGATCGCCAGCTGCGAATTGGCAGGGCAGGATGCGGGCAGAACGGCGGACAGCCAGTCGGTCATGATGGGGCGAATCTCCTTAAGTCGAGCCATTGCTAGGCGTTTGTGCGCAGCGATGTAAGGGCCGGACGGCGACTTGTGCCATCTGCCCAACGGCCCGGCGCGGCGGCGGGCGCAATATTAGGCGTGGACTCTTGGTATCGTCCGATAATAGGTTCGCTCTCAAAGACTTGAAGAGGATCCTCCGAATTATGTCCGTCGCCCGCGCTTCGCTTTCGCTGCTCCTCGCCACTGCCCTGGTCGCCTGCGGGAGCGATAGCGGCACGCCAGCCATCGGCGGAGGAGGCGGAGGCACGTCGGCACCCGCGCAATGTTCGCTCGCCGACCGCAAAGCGTGGGTGCTCGACCAATTGCAGGAATTCTACCTCTTTCCCGGCCTGCTCGATACCAGCGTCGATCCGGCAGGTTTCACGACCGTGCAGGGTTATATCGACGCGCTCGTGGCCCCTGCCCGCGCGCAGGGGCGTGACCGGTTCTTCACCTACATCACCTCGATCGAGGAAGAGGAAGAGCTGATCAATTCCGGCTCCTCGGCCGGCTTTGGTATCCGGCTCGGCTACGACACGACCAATGGTCGCGTATTCGTGCTGGAAGCTTTCGAAAACGGGCCAGCGTTCTCGCAGGGCTTCGACCGCGGCACTGAAATCCTGTCGGTCGACGGGGTCGATACCGCCACCCTTCTCGCCAACGGCGGGCCTGCGAATTTCAGCAATGCTCTGGGGTCGAGCGATCCGGGCGTCAATCGCACCTTCACCATCCGCCAGCCGAGCGGCGCGCAAAGCACGGTCAGCGTCACCAAGACCGAGTACCGGCTCGATCCGATCTCCGATCGGTACGGTGCGCAGGTGATCGACAATAACGGGACCCCGGTTGGCTATATAAACCTGCGCACCTTCATCGTGCAGGACGCCGCCCCCCAGTTGCGCACGGCCGTGAACAGCTTCCGCCAGCAAGGCGTGACCGAGGTCATCCTGGACTTCCGCTATAATGGCGGCGGGCTGGTATCGGTGGCGGAGGTGCTGGGCGACCTGCTGGGTCAGGACAAGATCGGGCAGGTGTATAGCCGTACCGTCTTCCGCGACTCGCTCGACAGCAATAACTCCACCCGTCTGTTCCAGCGCCAGACCGAAGGGATCGCCGCGACCAAGATCGCGCTGATCGGCACTGGGTCCACCGCCTCGGCCAGCGAGCTCGTCGGCAATGCCTTCATCCCCTATCTGGGCAACGACACCGCGCTGGTCGGCAGCAACACCTTCGGCAAGCCGGTCGGCCAGATCGCCCGCGACCGGGAGGTTTGCGACGACCGCCTGCGCGTGGTCGCCTTCCGCTCGGTCAATGCCGCAGGCGGGGGCGACTATTACAACGGGCTGGCAGGCGTATATCCGCAAACCTGCGCGGCGGCGGACGACTTCCTCGATCCGCTTGGCTCGCCGAGCGAGCAATCGACCGCAACGGCGTTGGCCTTCCTGCGGGGCGCATCCTGCAACCCGATCAGCGCCAAGCCCGGCAACGCGAAGCAGCAGGCACCGCGTTTCGAGACCCTCGACGCCACGACGCCGACTGCCGCCCAGTATCGGATTCCGGGACTGTTCTAGAGATTGGAGACCACCCGCACCCTGGCGGGATAGGTTAGTGCTTCGTGGCAGGTTCCGAGGCGAGCGACAGCGCGGTCTCTACCACCCGCTTCGAGCATGCAGGCTTGGCGATCAGCTGCGCGTTGAGCGCCGCGAGCGTGCCTTCCTGTCGGTTGAGATCGCCCGAATGGAGAAGGTAGGGAATCGAGCGCCGTTCCAGCTCGCGGGCGACCGGCATGCAGGTCTCGCCATCGCGCAGAGTCACGTCGAGCACCGCGCAGGTGAGCCCGGCCTGCGCTTCTATATGGGCCATCGCCTCGCGGACGTTGGTCGCGGTGAGCGGTTGGCATTCCTGGTCTTCCGCAGCGAATTCCAGATCCATCAGGATCAGCGGTTCGTCGTCCAGCAACAGAATGTGGCAGCCCTTACTCACCTTCGATCCCCTTCGATCGGCACGGTCAGGACTGCGTGCAGCCCTTCCGGCTTCCAGTTTCTGTCGATCGTGCCGCGTGCCGCGGCGACCATCCGGTCCATAATCGTACTGCCCGTCCCCATCTGCTCGGGCGGACCATCGACGCGCGGTCCGCCGGTCTCGATCCAGGTCAGCACGACATCGCCGCCCTGGCGCTGCCAGTCGAGGCTGACCTGCCCGTCGGCCCCTTCGGACCATGCCCCGAAGCGGGTGGCATTGGCCGCCAGCTCGTGCAGCACAAGCCCGATGAGCGACATGGCCGAAAACGGCACTTGCGCACCATTGCCCAGGAACTTGAGCTTTTCGTCCATCGTGTAAGGCTCGAGGATGGCCTTCACCGCCGGCCCCAGGTCGATCACGCCGACCGAAGCCTCGTCCAGCGTCGTCTCGTAAGCGCGGCCCAGCGCATGGATGCGGCTGTTGATCTCCGCCGCTTCGGCTTCGACCCCGCGCACCCGGCCCATGACGTTCACGATCCCCGAGATGACGGAGAACATGTTCTTCATGCGGTGGGACAATTCGCGCGCCATCTCGCGTGCGTGCCGCTCTTCGGCGCGTGCCGCGCGGACATCGGACACGTCCCACTGGCTGCCGAAGAAATAGAGCAGCTTGCCCTTGGCATCATAGATCGGGCCGAGGTGCAGCGCGTTCCAGAACGGCGTGCCGTCCTTGCGGTAGTTGAGCAGTTCGACCACCACGACGTCTTCGTTCTCGATCGCCTCGCGCACCTTGGCAACCGACTTGCGGTCGGTCTTGGGGCCTTGCAGAAAACGGCAGTTGCGGCCGAGGATATCTTCTTCTTCGTATCCGGTCAGCCGCCGGAATGCGCGGTTGGCGAAGACGATCGGCATGTCGGGCTGGGTCGGATCGCTCAGGCAGACCGCCATGCGGGTCTGGGCCATGGCCTGTTCGAACAGCACGCCCGATGTGTCGGAGAAGCGATCCTCCTGCCCCACATCCTTCATGTCGTACCGCGGGCGCGCCTGCGGATCATTCAAGGAAGCCTGGCTGTGCCCGTCCGGTTTATCGGCCATAAGATCAATCGAGAGTTGAGATCAACATTTTGCGATGAACGGCCATCGGCCCCGCTCGTTCCGGCGTAAAAACCGCTTGGTCGAAATTTATTCTGCGATACAGCTTTCTAGCCGGGGCGCGAGAGTGATAATGTGCCCCGATGGCACAGCGTACCTATACCACCTTCGCGCAGTTCTGGCCGTTCTACCTGCGCGAGCATAGCCGCCCGGCGACGCGCAACCTGCACTATGTGGGCACTGCGCTGGTCATCGCCCTCGCCATCGCGGCGGTGGCAACCGGAAATTGGTGGCTGCTGGTCGCCCTGCCGCTGGCGGGCTATTTCTTCGCCTGGATCGCGCATTTCCGCGTGGAGCGCAATCGACCCGCGACCTTCACCTATCCACTATGGAGCCTCGCTGCGGATTTCCGCATGTTCTTCCTGTGGATCACCGGGCGGCTCGGCCCCGAGCTCGAACGTGCCGGAGTAACCGGGCCCCACAGCTAGGGCGCTTCGGGCCCTGTGAAAGAGGTTGCCTCGGTCCATGCGCAGCCGCGCCGGGTCTCCTCACCGATCCGCAGAGTGGCCGTGAACGGGTAGCTGCGATCGCTCATCCCGTCGGAGCATTCGCCATCGGTCACCATCAGGTCGAACGGCGCGCCGTCCAGCGTGCCCGAGTAGCCGAGGCCGCCCTGCCCAGTGAAGCGTTTCACCTCGATGGAGCGGCCGTCGATGGTCTCGGGCGTGGTGTAGGTCAGCTGCGAGCCGGTGACCGACCCGCCCCAGAAAGGCTCGGTGCCCGTAAACTGGACGGTTTCATCCTCGCCGATCGCGGTGAAGCCATCGGGCGAGGTGCCCGGCGCGCCGACGGTATTTTCGGTCTGGCATCCCGCCAGCAGCAGCGAGGCTGAAAGGAGCGGGGTCGCGATCGAGAGCAGGCGCATGCGTTTCTCCGGCAGGCTGGGAATCTTGGAGGTCATCGGTCTCTATCGCGACACGCACCGGCGGGGAAGGCCGCACCGGCAAGAGCACCCTCGGGGAACATCCCGCCTGCATCCTGTGTTGGTTGGGAAATGGAATAGGCCAAGGAGTTCAGTGCCATGCGCGTTCTGCCTTATTGTGCAGGTGCAGCTGTGATCGTCGCGACCGGAGGGGCCGTCGCCGGAGCGGCGATCGACACCACGCCGCGCCAGATCCACCAGACCCCCGTCACCCCCGATCGTGGTGCCATCGCCTTCGAGGACGACCGGCCCGCTGGCGCGGTCACCCCCAACCACCATCCGCTGACGACCGAAGGCCGCACCATCGAGGTTGCCGAGCTGCGCGAACGCGGGCTCTACAGCCAGGAACGCTACGCCAACAGCTATTATGCCCGGCAGGACGTCGGCGATCCCTTCGATTTCGGCGATGCCGCCGAGGAGCAGCGCCGGTGGGAAGCCGAACAGCGCCTCGCGACGACGCAGCGTCAGCGCACCATCGGGGAGCAGCGCGTTACGGCCCGCCGACCGCTCGACCTTCAACGGCCCGCAAAGGTTGCCGAGGCGGAAATATCTTTTGTCTCGCGCCCTGTGGTGCAGGACACCAGCCGGATGGAACGCTGAGCCTGCTTCGCGGCTCCCGCAGCATAATCGTCCAGTCGCACAAAAAAGGGCTCCCGACCGGGAGCCCTTTTCGTAGGTATGTGGGCGAATGCCTTATTCGGGCATCAGCACCGTATCGATCACGTGGATCACGCCGTTCGACGCCATCACGTCGGTGGCGGTCACGGTTGCGGTGTTGCCCGCTGCATCGCGCAGGACGACATTGTCGCCATCCATCATCGCGGTCAGTTCGGCGCCGTTGACGGTCGTCAGCGTGTAGCCTTCGTCACCCGCATCGGCGATCGCCTGGGTCAGCGTGGCGGCATCGGTGGTGCCTTCGATCACGTGATAGGTGAGGATGTTGGTGAGGTCTTCCTTGCCGGCTTCGCTCATCAGTTCGTCGCGCGTGGCCTGCGGCACCTTTTCGAAGGCGGCGTTGGTCGGCGCGAAGACGGTGTAATCGCCGCTCGACAGCGTTTCGGCGAGGTCGGCGGAGGTCACGGCTTCGACGAGGGTCGAGAAGTCCGGGTTGCCCTGCGCCACTTCGACGATGGTGCCGGTGGCCGTATCGTCAACCGCCATCTGGTCGGCGGTCATTTCGTCGGCCGCTGCGGTATCTTCGGTCGTATCGGCGTCGGCACAGGCTGCGAGCGAGAGCGCGGCAGCCGAGGCGAGCATGATGCTGAACTTTTTCATGGTTCGGGTATCCTTGGAAGGTTGCTGTGGGGGAAGTGCTTCATTGCGGAGCGCGAGTTTGCCGCGCCCTTCACTCCCACCAATGGTTGGGGCGAAAGCACGTTCCGATTTTGGCAGGAATAGGGCACGCCCCGGACCAAAGCAGGTAGTCGTACGGGAAACTGCGCCGCAAGGTCAGTCCGCGGCATTTTCACGCGGAGCCCGCGCGCATCTTTCCCAACAGATGTGGACCGCTTGGACCACTCCCCTGGGGCAAAAACATGCCGTCCCCGCCGGCGCCTCACGATGGCGCTGCGGGCACGCGGAGTCAGCTTGAAGAGCGGCTTGGCCATCCGCCCTTTAAGCCATCATTTTGCAGCAGTAGGAAAGCCCGTTCAGGCGGTCGCGGCACTCGCCGGGACGGCGGCGGTATCATCCGCGGTATCGTTTGCCGCAGCTTCCGCTTCGCTCGCCTTGTCGCGCACAAGCTTGGCGCGTTCTTCGGCCACGCCGCGCGCATGTTCGGCAAGCCCGCGCCAGGTCTTCGCCGCGCGCAGCTCACGCTCGCGCACCCTGTCCAGCGTGGCGGCATCGGCGGCGGCGGTGGCCTCGTCCGCGCGTGCGCAGTAGAATTCGTAGCTCTGGGCCATGGGTCTGCTCCGGGTTGGCGATGGGGGAGTGGGGACAAGAAAAAGGGCGCCGCCTCCACATGGAAAGCGGCGCCCCCGAAAATCGCCTAGTCGGCGGAGGAAAGGTTGATCGCGCTTTCCTTGCCGTTGCGGCCCTGTTCGACTTCGTAGTTGAGCCGCTGGTCCTTATCGAGGCTCTGCATGCCTGCCGCCTGCACGGCGGTGATGTGGACGAAGCTGTCGTTCGAGCCATCGTCGGGCTGGATGAAGCCATAGCCCTTGTCGGCGTTGAAGAATTTTACGGTGCCAGTCTTGGCCATGAGTGTTCCTTTCGAGAACGTTCGTGTGCCCACGCGGCAGAGTGCCTCGTGGGTCGTGCGTCAAATCGTCCGATGAAAGGAAAACGTCGTCTGGTTAACGCCGGGGCCGGGTTGGAGCTGGTGGCTCTAATGGCAAGCGGCGAGTCAAATTTCGAAGTCCGTCGCAAATTTCGACGTCAGCGAGGGTCCTCTAGCACGGGGCTGCCGGATTA
>Ga0114910_1001087_pt1 | contig 13243 bp, 16 predicted proteins | sample MalvireepMed_908_FD_83500 | JGI IMG/M metagenome (GOLD analysis project Ga0114910, IMG submission 83500) | Marine viral communities from the Global Malaspina Expedition - Malaspina viral metaG DeepMed_908 | ecosystem: Environmental > Aquatic > Marine > Oceanic | place: Mediterranean Sea...
CGATCGACGAGAAGACGGCGGGCCTGCACAATTCGGACCTCGTGATCCTCGCCGGGCGTCCGGGCATGGGCAAGACCTCGCTGGCGACCAACATCGCGTTCAACACGGCCTACGAATATCTGAAGCAGCAGCGCGACGGCGGGCCCGATTCGGGCGGCGCGCCGGTCGCGTTCTTCAGCCTCGAAATGAGCGCGGATCAGCTCGCCACGCGTATCCTGGCCGAACAGGCGGAGATCAGTTCGGAAAAGCTGCGTTCGGGCGACATCGGGCGCGAGGAATTCAACCGCCTTTCGGAGGCGAGCCAGCGGCTTGCCGACCTGCAGCTGTTTATCGACGATACGCCCGCGCTGACCATCGATGCGCTGCGGATGCGCGCGCGGCGGCTGAAGCGGAAGAACAAGATCGGCCTCGTCGTGGTCGACTACCTGCAGCTATTGCAGGGCTCGGGCCGGGCCAACGACAACCGCGTGAACGAAATTTCGGAAATCAGCCGCGGGCTCAAGACCATGGCCAAGGAGCTGGAGCTGCCGGTGATCGCGCTGTCGCAGCTCAGCCGTGCGGTCGAACAGCGCGAGGACAAGAAGCCGCAGCTCGCCGACCTGCGCGAATCGGGCTCGATCGAACAGGACGCCGATATGGTGTGGTTCATCTATCGCGCCGAATATTACCACAAGGCGCAGATGCCCAACGTGCCCGACGGCTCCGAATCGCCCGACGATGCGCAGAAGTATCAGGACTGGATGGAAGAGCACCAGCGGCTGGTGAACAAGGCGCTGCTGATCGTCGCCAAGCAGCGCCACGGCTCCACCGGCAACGTGCCGCTGATCTTCCAGAGCGAATATACCAAGTTCAGCTCGCCCTCCTATCGCGACTATTCGGATTTCGGCGAGGAATAGGCGCGCAACCCCCGGCTGGCCGGATTTGCGTTGAAAATCGCCGCGCGCGTCGCTATGTCGCGCGTTCGATCCCGAAATGACCGTTTGTATGGAGTGCCCCGGATATGGCGCGCGTTACCGTTGAAGATTGCGTCGACAAGGTTCCCAACCGCTTCGACCTCGTCCTGCTGGCTGCCGAGCGTGCGCGCGAAATCTCGGGCGGAGCGGAAATCACGCTCGACCGGGACCGTGACAAAAACCCGGTCGTCGCGCTGCGCGAAATCGCCGAGCAGACCGTGAAGCCCAAGGACCTGCAGGAAAGCATGGTCACCAACCTGCAGAAGATCCTGCCGGACGACGACGACGAGATCGATGAAGTCGGCTCGCTCAGCCAGTCGGCCGAGGCGCTGCGGGTGACCGCCGCGACCCCGACCCGCTCGACCTCGGTAGGCGGCGACTACGAGGGCTGATCGCCACGCGATCTTTCATGCGAATGCGGGGCGGACCTCATCTGAGGTGCCGCCCCGTTTCCGTTTCGGGCCTTATGGTTCAAAAAATCGGCGCATTTCCGCGCCGTCTTGTTGTAAATGTAACTAAAGTGTCACAATAAAGAACGCTTAATCACACAGCAGGAGAATAGCGAGAATGGCGGTCGTTGCGATCTACAGCGTCAAGGGCGGCGTGGGCAAAACCACGTTCGCAGCCAACCTTGCGTGGTGCGCGGCGACCCAGTCGAGCCGCCGCACGCTGTTGTGGGATCTGGATGCGGCAGGTGGCGCGGGTTTCCTGCTGGGCGTCGACCCCAAGAAGAAAAAGCGCGCGACCAGCGTGATCGCCAAGGAAGTCGACCCGGCCAAGCTGATCAAGCAGACCGACTATCCCCGGCTCGACCTGCTGCCCGCCGATGAATCGATCCGCGCGCTCGACGTGCAGCTTGCCGAGATCGGCAAGAAGAACCGCATCGCCAAGCTGACCGCCGACCTGATGAAGGATTACGACCGGCTGATCCTCGACTGTCCGCCGGTCCTCAACGAGCTTTCCAGCCAGATCGTGCGCGCTGCGGACCTGATTATCGTGCCCATTCCGCCCTCCCCCCTGTCGGCCCGCGCGCTGGACACGGTGCGCGAGGAAGTGAGCGCGGAGGGCAAAAAGGCTCCGCCGATCATGCCGGTCTTCTCGATGGTCGATCGCCGCCGCACGCTCCACCGCGATGCGGTGGCGCAGGCGAAGGACTGGCCGGTCATCCCGGCCGCGAGCGCGGTGGAACAATGCGCGACGCACCTCGCCCCCGTCGGTGCCTTCGCCCCGCGCAGCGCCGCAGCGCGTGCGTTCAAGAAGCTGTGGACCGACGTGGAGCGGCAACTGGCGAAGGGTTAGGCCGGGCTACGCCTCGGCAACGCCCCGGCCGGTCTTGTTCTGCAATTCGTCGATCCTGACCGAGGCATCGGCCTTGGTCAGTTCCGGATCGTAAGCCTCGGGCATGCCCGCCTCTTCGGCCAGCGTCTTGAGGTAGCTCGCTTGCGCCCCGGTCATCGCTTCGTCGCCGGTGGTCCAGTTCTCGGGCGCCTTTTCGGCATTCGAAGCCGGGTCGGCCTTGGGTTGTTCGCCGATCTTGTCCATGTGCAGTCTCCTTTCCCGATCAACGGGTTATGTTCGCCATTCGTTCCCACACGCTCTCGCCTGTTTCGCCGGGGCTGTCTCTGGCCATCGCGCGCGGGCGCGCTATGACGGCTGGCGATGCCCGAGCCCGTAACACCTGCCCGCGCCAGCGATCCCGCACCGCCCCGCCTGCTCGGCGAGCCGCTGCTGCGCGCGCTCGCGATCTTCGTCGCGGGGATGGCGCTGCTGCTTGCGATCGACCTCGCCGGCGAGCCGACGGGCGCGATCGGGCACGACCGCGCGGTGGAGCGCGCGCTGTCCGCCAGCAATAGCGCGCTGGCCGATATCATCGGGCCGGTGCCGCCGGTCGGCGAGGAACCCGACGCGGCGGAGCGTCGCGAGCGTGCGCAGTCGACCGCATTCTTCCTCGAACAGGCGAACCTTGCATGGCGTCGCGGCGATAGCGCGACAGCGCAGGATGTCGCGGCGGAGGTCGGCGCGGCCGCCGTTCTCGCGATCCTCGGCAAATTGTGGATGCTCGGCTGGCTGCTACTGCCGCTGGGCGCGCTTGCCGCGCGGCTCGCCTGTCCTCGGACCGAGGGGCGCGATGCGCACTGGGCGCTGGCCTTCGCCGCTCGCAGCCTCGGCGGGTCGGGCGGGCTGATCGCCCTCGCGCTGACGGTCTATGCCCTCGGCGCGCCCGCGCCCTATGTCCTCGCTCCGCTGGTAAGCGCCACCGTCGCGCTCAACGCATGGCTGCTGAGCGAACATGCCAAGCTCGACCGGGCGGTCACGCTGCTGCGGCTGGGCCCGTTGCTCGTCATCGTCGCGGCGCTGCTGGTGCTCGCGCGCGAGGTGCTGGTGCGCCTGATGATCCTCGCCTGAGGAGTCCGCCGGCGATCGGTATAGCGTTGGCGATAGCCCGGTCGTCCCGATCCCGAGCGCAGTTTGCGCCGCTGCCGGTCCGTTCGCCCTGTCGCTTAATCCGTCCCGTCGAGCTCGCCGTCGTTTTCGGGGGCTTTCTCGCGCTTTTCGGCCACTTCGTCGCGCAGGTCGGCGGCGCCTTCGCTGACCTTGTCGGCGGCGACGATGGTCGCCTCTTCCAGCTTCTCGCCCACGACTTCGGCGTTGGCGGCGGTGTCTTCCGCAGCGCCTTCGGCGAACGCCTTGCCGTCTTCCTGCGTCTGTTCGGAACAGGCGGCGAGACCCAGCGAAGTTGCGGCGAATGCAGCGAGAATGGCGGTATTGCGACGTTTCATGGCAGGTACTCCCTCGTGTAGGCAGATCTTGTTAACCATCGGGCGCGGGCTGCGGTTCCCCCCGCGAAAAACCGGCGCGCCTGCTTTTACGCCGCTGCACCAGCACGGGTAGCGTTTTTTCATCAGCTCCGCGAAGGCCGGTATAGCGGCATGCGCCGTCGGGAAATGATGGCCTATAAAACAACGCCCTCCCGATGAAGGATCGGAAGGGCGTTATGTCTGCCTTGCTGGACCTTGATGCGTTACGCGCCCTGCGGGCTTGCGCCGCCTTCACCGAAACGCTTGCCCGCCTTGGGCACGGCCGATCCGCTGATCGCGCGCGGCTTCAACGGGCCCTTGGGCTCGTCGGGCCGGTCGAGCTTACCGTCCTTCAAGAGCTGGTCGATCTCGGTGCCGGTCAGCGTCTCGTATTCGAGCAGCGCCTGGGCGAGCAGATGGAGCTTGTCCTCCTGATCGGTCAGCACGTCGGTCGCGCGCTTCAGGCCGGCTTCGACCAGCGACTTGATCTCCGCATCGATCAACTTGTTCGTTTCCGAACCGCCCATCGTGCGCTGGGTCTGGCCCATGCCGAGATAGCCTTCCTGGCTCGACTCGTACTGCAGCGGGCCGAGCTTTTCGGACATGCCCCACTTGGTGACCATGTTGCGCGCCAGATCGGTGGCGTACTGGATGTCGCCGCTCGCGCCGGAGGATACCTTGTCGTGCCCGAAGATGATCTCCTCTGCCACGCGGCCACCCATCGCCACCGCGAGGTTCGCGTGCATCTTGTCGCGATGGTACGAGTAATTGTCCCGCTCCGGCAGGCGCATCACCATGCCCAGCGCGCGGCCGCGCGGGATGATCGTCGCCTTGTGGATGGGATCGGACGCCGGCTCGTTCAGCGAGACGAGCGCGTGGCCCGCCTCGTGATAGGCGGTCATCTTCTTCTCGTCGTCGGTCATGACCATGGAGCGGCGTTCCGCCCCCATCATCACCTTGTCCTTCGCATCCTCGAATTCCTGCATCGCGACGAGGCGCTTGTTGCGTCGCGCCGCGAGCAGCGCCGCCTCGTTGACGAGGTTGGCGAGGTCCGCGCCGGAGAAGCCCGGCGTGCCGCGCGCAATCGTGCGCGGGTTCACGTCGGGTGCCAGCGGCACCTTCTTCATGTGCACGTCGAGGATCTTCTCGCGCCCTTCGATGTCGGGCACGGGCACCACCACCTGACGGTCGAAGCGGCCCGGGCGCAGCAGCGCGGGGTCGAGTACATCGGGGCGGTTGGTCGCCGCGATGATGATGATGCCTTCGTTGGCTTCGAAGCCGTCCATCTCGACCAGCAGCTGGTTCAGCGTCTGCTCGCGCTCGTCGTTCGAATTGCCGAGGCCATGGCCACGGCTGCGGCCCACCGCATCGATTTCGTCGATGAAGAGGATGCACGGCGCATTCTTCTTCGCCTGTTCGAACATGTCGCGCACACGAGATGCACCGACACCGACGAACATCTCGACGAAGTCGGAGCCCGAGATGGTGAAGAACGGCACGCCCGCCTCACCCGCGATGGCGCGCGCCAGCAGCGTCTTACCCGTACCGGGCGAGCCGACCAGCAGCGCGCCCTTGGGGATCGTGCCGCCCAGCTTGGAGAAACGCTGCGGGTCTTTCAGAAATTCGACGATTTCCTCCAGCTCCTCGCGCGCTTCGTCGATCCCGGCGACATCGTTGAAGGTCACCCGGCCCTGCTTTTCGGTCAGCATCTTGGCCTTGGACTTGCCAAAGCCCATCGCACCGCCCGCGCCGCCATTCTTCTGCACCTGGCGCAGCGCAAAGAACGCGATGCCCAGGATCAGCAGGAAGGGCAGCGACTGGATCAGGATCACCCACAGGATATTCATCTGCTCAGTCGGGGTGCCCGAATAGGTCACGCCATTATCTTCGAGCAGCTTGGTCAGGCTGGTATCGTTGCGGACCGGCACCGTGGTGAAGGTCTCGCCATTGGTGAGCTTGCCGACGATGCGATCGTCGGCGATCTGCACCTCCTCGACCGTGCCCGTGGCCACCCGCTCGCGGAAGTCGGAATAGCTGATCTGCGTGCCCGCGCTGTCGCTGGCCCCGCCGAACATCGACACTGCCAGAAGCAGGGCGAGGAAGATCCCGCCCCAGATCATCAGGCTGCGAATCCAGGGGTTGGGGCCGCCCCCACCATTGCCGGATCCCGAGCCGTTCGGGCCCTGCCCGCCGGGCGTGTTGTTCTCACTCATGCTAGATACGAGTCCTTTCCCTCACGAATGTAAGCGCGAGGGGATGAATGACAAGTTGTCACGCGACCGATCTCTTCGCGGTGCCGCCCATGCGGCGGCGGCGCAGCGCTTCAGAAGCTGAAGGCGCGGCGCGCGAAGGCCTCGTCGGTGCCCGTGCCTGCGCGGCGGACAGGCGCCACTTCGCCGCCCGTGTCGCGCTGGCGCGCAGCGCTCGCCTCGTGGATCGGGACGACGCGGGCGCCGGTTTCGCGCGGGGGCTGCTGGCGGGGCTCTTCGCCGGTTGCCGCCTCGGGCCGGGGCAGCGCGCGCGGGCCGCCGCCGGGAGGGCCCGCGAGACCCATCTGGGCGAGCTTCGCTTCGAGCGCGCCGTGCAGCTGCTCGAACCCCTGCGAGGCGGGCGACCAGTTGGCGAAGGCGGCGATCGGCTCGCGCCGCACCGCGACCTGCTCGACATGGGAGCTTGCCGGGATCACCGGCCAGTTGGCGGCCGCATTCTCGCGCACCCAGCGGTGCAGCTTGCGCCGCGCGTCGTACATCGAAAGCACCGGCAGCACCGGCGGATGGCCGGGGCGCTTGGCCAGTTCCTGGCGGATGAAGCCGGAAGCGCGCGCGGCCAGCGGCGATGCGGGCAGCGGGACCACAATCAGGTCGGCGGCTTCCATGATCTGCTCGCTCACCTCGTTGATCATCGGCGGGCAGTCGAGCACGATGCGCGGATAGTCGCCCTTCATGAAGCTGAGCATCTGCGCCAGCCGCTTCTTCGCACCGATCCGGGCGAGCTGCACCGGCAGATCGCGCAGCGACTGGTCCGCCCCGATCAGCGACAGGCCATCGTATTTCGTGGGTTCGATCAGGTCGCGCGGAGCCTTGGCATGGTGGAAGGCGGACATGGCGCGCTGCACCTTGCGCTCTTCGTGGCCCAGCAGGAAACCCGCGCCGCCCTGCGGATCGAGATCGAACAGCAGCGTCTCGTGCCCGCCCCGCTGCGAGAAACGCCACGCCAGATCGACCGCCATGGTCGTTTTCCCGACCCCACCCTTCATGCTGTAGACGGCGATGACGGCCATGTGACGTGCGCTCCTTCGATTGCGACTCGGTGTCGAGCGTTAACTGAACAAAGTTATCGTCCCACTACAATCGCGCCATGCGGCGGAACCCGGTGTGGGACACGCCTAGCGAGACAGGTTAACGCGCAATCACGATCGCCATCACATGCTGCGCGCGATCACCATCTTCATGATCTCGTTCGAACCGCCGTAGATGCGGCTGATGCGGCTGTCGCGGAACATGCGCGCGATCGGGTAATCGTTGATGTAGCCCGAACCGCCATGCAGCTGCAGGCACTTGTCGACCACTTCGCCCTGCAGCTCAGTCACCCAGTATTTCGCCATGCATGCGGTCGGCACGTCCAGCTTGCCTTCCAGATGCTTGGCAACGCAATCATTGACGAAGATCTTGGCCGCTGTGCCGCGCGCCTTCAGGTCGGCCAGCGTGAACTGCGTGTTCTGGAAATCCCAGATCGTCTTGCCGAAAGCCTTGCGCTCTTTCGTGAAGGCGATCGTTTCCTCCAGCGCACGCTCGATCGTGGTCATCGCACCCATCGCGATAATCAGGCGTTCCTGCGGCAGCTCGCCCATCAGCTGGTAGAAGCCCTTGCCTTCCTCCCCGCCGAGCACGTTTTCAGCCGGAACGAACACATCGTCGAAGAACAATTCGCTGGTGTCCTGCGCATCGAGCCCGATCTTGTCGAGCTTCTTGCCCCGCTGGAACCCTTCGGCGCCCTCGGTCTCCAGCAGCATCAGGGAGATGCCTTTCGCGCGCTCGTTCGGATCGGTCTTGGCGACGACGATGATGAAATCGGCGGTCTGGCCGTTGGAGATATAGGTCTTGGCGCCGTTGATCTTGTAGCCGTTGCCGTCCTTCAGCGCGGTCGTGGTGATGCTCTGCAGGTCGCTGCCGACGCCCGGCTCGGTCATCGCGATCGCGCTGACCAGTTCGCCGCTGACCAGTTTGGGCAGGTATTTCTTCTTCTGCTCCTCGGTCCCGTGGCGCACGAGGTAGGGCAGGATGATGGTGTTGTGCAGGCTGGCGGCGAAGCCTTCGACGCCGTGTTCGCCCTGCTTGTCGATCACCACCATCTCGTGCCGGAAATCGCCGCCATGGCCGCCATATTCCTCGGGCACCGACGCGCCGAGCAGGCCCGCCGCCCCCGCCTCGTTCCAGAACTCGCGCTCCACCTGCCCGTCCTCGCGCCACTTGAGGACGCGCTTTTCGGGCGCATGCTTCTCGTAGAACTTGCCGACCGCATCGGCGAAGATCGAGATTTCCTCGTCGTCCATGAAGGCGGGCTGGGGCACATCGATTGCTGGCATGGGAATATCCTCTCGCTTATGCTTTTGCGGGCGAGCCTACCAAATCGGTTGCGAACTGCAATTGGTTCTGAAGCCTAGGAAACGGTTCCGGAATTTCGCAGAGCCGCAATCTCGTCCGCCCCGATCCCCAACCCGTGCAGGATCGCATCCGTATCGTCGCCCGGCATCGGGGCAGCCTCGGGCGTGGCCGTGGCCGTGGCCGAATAGCGTGGTGCGGGCGCGGGCTGGACGCTGTCCGCCACCTCGACGAAGGTCCCTCGCGCGACGTTGTGCGGATGCGCGCGCGCCTCGCTCATGGTGAGAACGGGGGCGTAGCAGGCGTCGCTATGCTCCATCAGCGCGTCCCACTCGTCGCGGGTCTTAGTCTTGAAGATCGCGGCGAGCTTTTCCTTCAGCACAGGCCACTGCGCGGGGTTCATCTGCGCATCGAAGTCCGGGTCTTCGGCGATGCCCAGCTTCGCGCGCAGCTCTGCGTAGAACTGCGGCTCGATGCTGCCGATGCTGACGAATTTGCCATCGGCGGTTTCATACGTGTCGTAGAAATGCGCGCCGGTATCGAGCAGGTTGACCCCCGCCTCCTCGCGCCACATGCCCTGGTTGGCGAAGCCGTGGACCATGCCCATCAGCGCCGCCGTGCCGTCGGTCATCGCGGCGTCGATCACCTGGCCCTCCCCTCCGCGCGCAACGTTGAGCAAGGCCGCAACCATCCCGAAGGCGAGCATCATGCCGCCCCCGCCGAAATCGCCGACCATGTTGATCGGGGGCGTGGGCTTCTCGCCCGCCCGCCCGAAATGCGCGAGCGCGCCGGCGAGTGCGATGTAGTTGATGTCGTGCCCCGCATGAGGCGCGTAGGGGCCGGTCTGCCCCCACCCGGTCATCCGCCCGTAGACCAGCCTGGGATTGTCGGCGAGCAGCACGTCCGGCCCCAGCCCCAGCCGCTCCATCACGCCGGGTCGGAACCCCTCGATCAGGCCGTCGGCGGAGGCGCAAAGCTTGCGGGCGAGCGCGATCCCTTCCTCGCTCTTGAGGTTCAGCGCGATCGACCTGCGCCCGCGGGCCAGCACGTCCTTGGTCGGATCGGGCTGGACGCCGCCGCGCGCACCGGCGCGGTCGATGCGGATCACCTCCGCGCCGTGGTCGCTCAGCATCATGCCGCAGAAGGGCCCGGGGCCGATCCCGGCGAATTCGACGATGCGCAGGCCCGCGAGGGGCCCCGCGCCCGCCATTACTTGCCCTTCCAGTTCGGCGCGCGCTTTTCGGCAAAGGCGGCCGCGCCTTCGCGCGCATCCTCGCTCGCGAAGACCAGCGGGGTCAGCTTGGCCTGCTCGTCCCACCGGGACTCGAGGCTCCAGCCGCGCGATTCCTCGACGATCTGCTTCGAGATGCGCACCGCCAGCGGGCCGTTGGCGCAGATCGCCTGCGCCAGCTCCATCGCGCCATCCATGGCCGAACCGTCGGTGACGCGGTTGACGAGGCCCAGCTCGTAGGCGCGGCCCGCCTCGATGAATTCGCCGGTCAGCGCCAATTCCATCGCGACCTTGTGCGGGATCTGGTCGGGCAGCTTCATCAGCCCGCCCGCCGCCGCGGCGAGCCCGCGCTTGACCTCGGGAATGCCGAACTTCGCGCCCGCATTGGCGACCACGAGATCGCAGGAGATCATCAGCTCGAGCCCCCCGGCGAGCGCATAACCCTCGACCGCCGCGATGATCGGCTTGGCCGGGCTCTGCTGCGTCAGACCGCCGAAGCCGCGCCCTTCGACGAAGGGCGTCTCACCGCGCAGGAAGCCCTTGAGGTCCATGCCCGAACAGAAGGTGCCGCCCGCCCCGGTCAGGATCGCGACCCGCAGATCGTCCTCGGCATCGAGCCGGTCGAGCGCTGCCGCGATACCTTCCGCCGCCGCCTTGTTCATCGCGTTCTTGGCATCGGGCCGGTTGATCGTGATGACCAGCACGCTGCCCTGATCGGTGGCTTTCACTTGCGTCAGCACATCGTCGCTCATGTCTCTCTCCCTTACGTGGCTGTTTGCAACCTGTGCTGGAGAAGCGCGCGGGGCGGGTCAAGCCGGGATGCGCGGGGGTCTGGTCAGCAAGGGGGAACGGCGGGCGCAGGGAACCGTTGCGTGAGTGTCGTTCCACGAATGCGGAGGGGCTATCCTTGAAAGGATATCGTCCCAATGCCCGAGACCAAGCCCGTAGTCCTCGTCGTCGAGGACGAGATCCTGATCCGTATGGATGTCGTCGAGCAGCTGGGGGCTAAGGGCTATATCCTGATCGAGGCGTGCAATGCTCGCGAAGCGCTCGACGCGATCGGGGCGGCGGAGCGGGTCGATCTTCTGTTCACCGATGTCGACATGCCGGGCGATCTCGACGGGATCATGCTCGCCCGCGAAGTCGCACGGTCGTGGCCGAAGATCTGCATCATCGTAACGTCGGGCAAGAGCCCCATCGCAGCCGAACGATTGCCGCCGCACTGCCGGTTCTATGCCAAGCCTTACGAGACCGACGCGATCCACGCCGCGATGCGCGAAATGCTCAGCCTCGGCCGCTAGGCCGCGATCGAGCTTCGCGGCAACATGATCGTCGCCACCAGCCCTTCGTCCTGCCAGTCGTAGTCCATCGTCGCGCCCAGCTGGCGGATCGTCGAAGCGACCAGCCGCGTGCCGAAGCTCTGCGTCTCGGGCTGGACCGCCGCCGGGCCGCCGCGTTCGGTCCATTCGATCTTGAGCCCGTCGGGCCGCGTGTCCCAGCAGATCGCGACCTTGCCGTCCGAATCCTTGAGCCCACCATACTTGGTCGCATTGGTGGCCAGTTCGTGGAACACCATGGCAAGGCCGGAAAGCGACTGCGCGTCGACCGTCTGATCGCCGCCCGACAGGCTGATGCGGTCTTCCGCGTCGCCATAGCCCAGCGGTCCCAGGATCGTTGCGAGCAGGGTGCGCAGCGAGGTCATCTCGTCGCTGCGCTGGTCGGCATTGTGGACGATGATGAGATCCTGCGCCGAAGCGATCGCGCGCAGCTTGCCGTTGACCTTGTCGGCCAGGTCGCGCGCGCTGATCGCAGCGGGCACGTTCAGGTTGATGAGGCTCTGGGCGAGCGCGAAGGCGTTCTTCACGCGATGCTGAAGCTCTTCGAGGACGAGCGCCTTGGCCTCCTCCGCCCGGGTGCGCATCTGTTCGAGCCGCATGCGTTCGACCGCGATAGACGTGGTCAGCGCGATCGCTTCGATGATGGCGCGGTCGAAGTCGGAGGGTTCGCGCGGTTCGCGGTAGTAATTGGCAAAGGTGCCCAGCACGCTCCCGTCGCCGGCCTTGATCGGCACCGACCAGCATGAGGCAAGCCCGTGCGAGAGCGCCAGATCGCGAAAGTCCGCCCACAGCGGATCGGTCGCAATATCGGAGACGAACACCGCCTGCCCGCTCGCCGCGGCAGTGCCGCACGAGCCTTCGCCCTCGCCGATCTCCATACCCTGTATGGCGAGATTATAGGCATCGGGCAGGCTCGGCGCGCCGCCCAGCTGCAGATGCTCGCCATCTTCGGACAATAGCAGGATCGAGGCGAGCATCCCGTCCCCGGTCTGCTCTTCGGCAAGCCGAACGATGTCGGAGAGGATGGCATCGCGATCCCCGCCAAGCGCGACGCGCCCGAGGATCTGCTGCTGGCGACGCCAGATTTCCCCGAACGCCTCGTCGATCGACGGAGCTGCCGGGGGGGTCGGACCATTTTGCTGTACGCCAGGCGACACGGTGGCCCTCCCTCGAAATTACGGGGAGGACCGTAACAATCTCACGAACTTTGACAAGAAAGCAAAACGTTAGGTCGCGGCCTCGATTGGCATAATCGTGAGGGGCGCGGAATATTGCGGGTTGGAAGAGGCGCCGGGTTCTTTTTCCAGCAGCACTTTTTCGCGCTGTCGCTCGATTTTCCGCGTCCGCGCGGCGAGCGCCCGCCACGTCTTTTCGGAACGCAGCGCCCGCTGTTTCACATTGTCTAGCACGGCGTCCTGCGCCTCGCTGGCAGCTTCGTTCGCACGCGCGATGAGAAAATCGTAGCTCTGGAACATGGCAGGCCCTTCTCTGGAGGAACGCTCGGCGGAGCTACCAGGCCTGCCCGCAAAGGCTGGCCCGATGCTCCGTCGAACAACGTCAGACGGGCAGGATCGCCCGGTCTTCGCTCGCCGCCGCGTTGGCGCAGTGCGTGATGCTCCACGCGCAGGCGGCTGCGGCGCCGAGGCGATGCTGGAAGGTGCCGATGCGCGAAGCAATGGTCGAAGCTTTCGCAAGCTTCGCGCTTCGTTCGTCGTCGTTAGCGGCCTGGTCGACCGCCATGAGCGCATGCTGGTGCGCGGCATATTCCCGGTTCAAGTCCATTTCGGTACTCCTGAATGGCGGGAATGCTGCTGCACGGCCGCGGATGGAAGGTGTCTTCAGTCGACCATCCGTTCGACAAGCCGTCGCAGCTCGTGGGTTGGAAGTTCGGCGGCAACCGGGCTCTTGCCCGTGATCGCCTGTGCATGGATCGCGCCGTAGCGCAGCGAGAGTCGGGGGCGCGAAGTTTCGCGCAAAGTGGTAGTCTTCATGTCTGGTAGTTTCCGGCAGGTCGTTCCCGCCGCCTTCTTGAAAGTCTCAGCGCCTGTTGCCGCGAGAGCGCGCACCGGCGGGCCCTTGCCCGGGTGTGCGTTCGCGAAAGACGATCCGGCCTTTGCTCAGATCGTAAGGCGTCATTTCGACGTGTACGCGGTCTCCAACGACCGAACGGATGCGATAGCGACGCATTTTCCCTGCCGTGTAGCAGATGATGCGATGCTCATTGTCGAGGGTGACGCCGAAGCGTCCATCGGGCAGGATCTCGTCGATCGCGCCTTCCATCGTAATGAGCTCTTCCTTCGCCAATCAATCATCCTTGCGTACG
>Ga0114910_1001094_pt1 | contig 13196 bp, 19 predicted proteins | sample MalvireepMed_908_FD_83500 | JGI IMG/M metagenome (GOLD analysis project Ga0114910, IMG submission 83500) | Marine viral communities from the Global Malaspina Expedition - Malaspina viral metaG DeepMed_908 | ecosystem: Environmental > Aquatic > Marine > Oceanic | place: Mediterranean Sea...
ATATATTGGTCCTTCATGCGTTTTTAAAATCTTTTTCATTGATTCTGTTTGTCCACCAGCGTCTTCACTGTCAAAAAAACGACTCGCTGGGTCTAACATAAAGATTCTGTCGTGAAATATGACGTCTGCTACGGCATTAATTGCCCAGACTTCGTCAAAATGTACTCCGTGTGATTTAGCAAGATTGTAGTCAAACCAACTACGTCCCATACCTACGATGGCTACAGTCTTGCCTTCAAGTTTCTTGATAGGCTTCATACTTTCTCCTTTTTAACTTACATTAGAGCGAAGTGAGTCGTAACGATATTCATCGCGTCTTCCTCTAGCTTCTGCTCTATTTTTTAATCTAGCAATTTCTTGTTGGAATCTATTTTCGTAAGTTGTCAGTAGATCTGGTTCACCCTTCATAAAAGTATAGCCCTCGACTAACGAGCCATAAAGCAAAGCGTCTCTGGCATTAACGGAAAGCCAGGTACCCCCTGTATTAGAAACCAAACTTGTTGGTCTATATAAATAATGCAATTCTACAGAGTAGTTTGCATCTGGTAATGGCGCGACGGTGATAGTTGTTCCAGAACTTCCAGAAGTGCTGTATTCCTTATCAAAGTCAGCGTAGTATTTAGGCAGCCCTCTCAGGCTGGTATCAGTTATATCAGGAGTGTACTCCTGCATAAAACTGGGGTGTTTCTTCTCTAGAAAATGATAATCACTAGAACTATCAATAACTGCCAACGAAAAACTCAGAATAAAATCTGTAGGACAAGTCAAGAAACGGTTGCCCGTTGTCAAACTACCTGTCACATTTTTCCTAAAGAAATCTTCTTGTACTAAATTAAATATACGATCTTCGGCATTTTTAACAAAATCTGGAATAGTATTGTTAAAAGTAGTCTCGTTATAATCGAGATAGTTTTGAATCAAAGTATATAATTCAGTATAAGTCATGTTGTGATTGTAACTGTTCCTACACTTCCTGTCATTTTAGGAGTAGTAAAATTAGAACCTAATATTGAAGGATTCATAGACAAAGAATTTATACTGGTAGCAGTAAAATTATTAGCATCTGATATGACTACGAAGCCTTCACCAACTTCTTTATCGTTATTAGGTCTTGGTTTATAAAGAGCTTCTGGATCAGTAACGACTGGTCTAGGGTCAATCTGCGGAGATTTTGGCTCAAAACACTCAGGACATGTTTTTAAATTATTCCATTCTTCCTTGAGTTCATGCAATTTATACTCAAATCCACACCTATCGCAAAGTGCGCGAGCAAATTTACCAGCAGCGTAAGCCACTAATAACTACTCCTCATAGATGGCTTGATGCGAAATGATGCTCTATCTTCGTCTTGGTCAGCTGCACGTCTAAATTCTTCTTCATAAGCAGCTTTTAGCATTTGCATACGATCAGGCGCTCTTTTTATTGATATGTAATAAGCCAAACCAGCTGCAAAACAAGGATAAAATCTAAAAGGCATGTCCATAGTATTAATAGCAGTATCGGCATCATCCATACGAACTATTTTGTTGAAAAGTAAGACATCTGTAGAATTTTCAGGACATGGCCATATTTTTATTACAGGTGTAGTTAATTTGTCAAAAAAGAATTGAGAAGGTCTGCTTTTAGTGTCTTTTGTAGGTATGTTTAAATATTCGGAACGACCAATTCTACTCATACTTATATCAGTAATTTCATTATTAATGGTTCTGCGTAAAGACATATCAAGTATGTCTATTACATTTGCATTAAGAGAATAACTTGCAGTACCCTCTGTCAAAGCCTGAGTGGTTTGTTCAATTGTCCATTGATTTAAACCTCTGTTAGCCCATTCAGCTAACATAAGGTTTATAGATCTTTTTGCTGTTTTAAGATCGTATCCTGTTCTTAGTTCAATACCACAACGCTCAAAAGCTTCTTCAACAAACTCGGTTACGTTAGGTTCAAAATCTGTACTGCCTGAAAGTGCCATTAGTCGTCCTCTGCATATAGATTATCAAAAATTCTGTTTACATCCAACGTATAGTCTAAATCAGACTTTGAATAATGTATATGTGCAGATGGTTTAAAATCAGGTGCGCCCGATCCAGTTTCAAACCAAGCGGGATGAGTGACCCTGACGCGATTGTTTGGCAACGCTACTATATTGCCTGTCCATTCTCCTGCATCCAATAACTCTAAAACGTGACTTTGTTTATGTTGGGCAGGATCATCTGCTATTTCATTTTCAGCATAATCCACAGTAAACATATATTTAGCTGGATAAAAATTACCATCTATTTTTGCCATCCAAGGACAAGGTGTAGCTCTATCTATAACGTAAACTGCATGGTGGTGTGAGGAACAATCCCAAGGTTGAGCATCGTGAACTGCCATAGGCTCTGGCCATTCTTCAAAAGGGGTATCTCCAACAAGAGCTGTTATTGGCATCCTAGCCCACATAGCGCCCCCATGTACTGTATCTTCTTCTTCTCCTTCAGCTTCTATGCCTGTGAATATAACTTGAAAACTTAAACAACGACACGGCATAGTCGTAACAGCAACAACCATAGCGTGTAGAAACTCGCCATGATATTTTTCGTGATTATGTGTGTATTCTCTTCTAACCCAGCATTTGAAATGTGGGATATTGCTTTGTAAGTAAGCCACTACTTACTTTTATTAACTTTTCCGCCTTTCTTATAGCCTTTAGATTTCATCACCTTGCCACCCATTTTATATCCTTTGGATTTCATAGCTCCGCCCTTTTTCATCCCCTTGGACTTCATAGGACCGCCTTTTTTCATTCCTTTAGATTTTACAGCACCGCCAGCTGCGTACCCTTTTGTTCTTTTAAACATAGTAAACCTCTATTTTTTAGTAGTTTTCTTTTTGACAGGCGCTTTCTTTTTAGCAGGCGCCTTTTTCTTTGGCATGTTCAAATAAATCCTGGTTTCCTCTACAGGCTCATCAGGTCTTACTTTAGCATTTTGTCTAGCCTTCATCTTGGCTTCCATTTTTTTATCTGCTGTTGATTTTTTTGTTGCCATAATTTTTCTCTAACTTATAGTCGTTACTTTACGACGATTATTCATAACTTTACCACACCCTTTTGCTACGAATCCACCGTTTTTCTTTTTCACACGATTTTGTTGAGACATGGATTTTTCAATAGCCATACCTCTTTTTCTTTCGTACGAAGATATATTTCCATCTTTATTAAGATCAGCTTTTGATTTGTTTTTGAGCATTTCTCCTCCTCTATTTACAGAAACTCTTGCTGCTTTAGTATTGGCAACTACTGTTTTACCTTTAGCGCCAGCTGTTTTTTTCTTACGTGCTGTTTTAGCTCTTTCACTTTTTGATAAACTTTGTGCTTTTGCTTTAGGCAAACATCTATCTGGATTCTTTTTATTTTTACTGGTTCCGCAAGGTCCTTTGATAGAACCATCAGATCCAATCCTAACCCAGTTTTGTTCGCGCCATTGCTTTAATTGACCCATTATCTTAACCTATTTGGCATTACTCTGCCTTGTCCTCTAATGTTAAATACCAATCCCCCTTCTGCCTTTTTAACTCTTTTCTTTTTCTTAGAGCCTTTTGCATAGTTTGGATCTTTACAGTATTTAGATGCGGCCATATTTGCATAAGCTGAAGGATACGTATCAAATGTACGTTTTGCCCAAGCCTTACCAGATGGACATATTTTGCCGCCGCTTTTAGCTTTTGCCATTTAACATCTCCATTGTCTTCTTGACCAATAATTAGCTTTAGTTCTATCGTCCCCTAAATTCTTACTACGAGCGCAGTAAGCTTTTCTTTTTTTAGGATTACTAGGATGCGCGCCTAATTTTGGATCGCCAAAAGTTACACGTTTAACTTTTCCAGAAGCAGGTACTCTAACAAAAACTTCTCTAGTTTTCTTACCGAACCCAGGAGAACCCTTTGAGATTCTCCTTGGTTTGTTCAGAGTTACTGTTTTGCCTCTGTATTCAGCCATTTTTTAGGCGTGGAAAGCAGTAAGATTAGTAAAAGTGCTTTTCGTGTATTGAACATATATACCGCTATCAAACAATAAACCATTGTCGGGTACAGTAATATCTCTAGTTACAGTAGCGCCTGAGACACTACCTAGTTTGAACACGCTGGTTCCAATTGGGGAAGTTGTTAAAAAATCTAAAGTTCCACCTGTAGCAGAACATACCATATTGATACCTTGCAACCTACTCCTGCCTGCAAAGACAACGTCAGCAGCAGAATTATTAATTCCCGCTGAAACATTACCTGCTGGGTTTCCAACTGCTGTAATACTAGCAATTGTTTTGAAGTATTTAGTTCCAGTAGCAGTACCAGCATTTGCACCTGTTATTGATTCTGTTTGAGAATCACCATTAACATCAGTACCAACTACGGTGAACGACTTACTAGAATCATTGCCAGCAGATAGAATAGTGACTATTCTTCCTGAATTAAAGGTACAAGAACCACCAGAGGCTAAAGCACCACCTATAACAAGTGCTGCATTATTGCCTACTGCTGCTGCTACTGATATTCCATCAGCATCTAAAGCCTGAGTGTCTGCGGTAATAAATACCGCAGTTACATCAGAGCCAGTCATACGACCTGCCATAATTTACTCCTATCTTTCGACTGATGCTACTACGTAGTCAATAGTCATAGTTTTTGCCGCTGCTTCACCATTTTGTATACCAAATGAAACTGTTAATTCTTCATCAGTTACTAGATTGGTATTAGCTACAGCTACAGGTTCAGCATTGTTTATTGAGTAGTATACTTTTGAAGTATCAGGATCAATAAACCAAGTAGCTACAATAAACGTATCGTCAGCGATTGTTGCTACATCTGATGTAGTAGTTGCAGAATTATCTTTTTCAACTAAAAAATCAAGACCTGTACCGCCGTCTGCTTTAAGGAAGAAAACACCATCAGTTGTATCAAGAGGTGTGGTATCTGTAATACCAAGACCCATTACAAAGTCAGATTGTGTAGCGTCGCTTACTTTGAATCTAGCAGAAAAGTATGCTCTTTTGCTTGTGCTTAATTTGAACCCTTCACCTTTTAATTGTAAAAAGTCTAAATCATTATCACCAGCAGCGTTTGTGAGCAATAAAGCTCCACCAGCTGACGAAGTCACAGCTTCAGTAGCACTACCTGTACCAGCTTCAGTTGTAGTTATAGTCCAATCACCAGAGTTATAAGTGAAAAAATCATTTTGGTACATGTAGTACGTTTGATCTGATGGATATGGAACGAACATAGGTTGGTCTTTCTTATGCTTGGAAGCAACAGTATTACCCGCCCATAGTATTAAGTTTTGGAAATGTGGATTAGCCATTATGAACTCCTTATATTTGTATTAATGGAAACTGCATGCAGCCCTCATTAAGCTAATTAAACACTTTTCTATCATATATTCATTTTTTTAAGAAATAAAGTAAAAAAAAGGGATGCCGAAGCATCCCCTTTCCTAGTAGTCGGGTGACGGTGACTACTATTTGCCGTTAAGCTCCTTGAGAACCATATACAGCCCTAAAGTTAGAGTATCCAAATGAATACCTTTCTCTAGCTTTGTATCTCATGTTTCCAGTATCAAAGTCGCCTTCTAGTGCAGTTGAAAGAGGTGATCTTTCAAAATGCTTAAATCCATCAGGACAATCAGTTTTGATGAAGAAAGCGTCTGTATCAGTTAAGTAGTGATTCACTACATAACCATCAGGCAACATTCCTGTGTTTCTGATTGCATTGATGTCATTGTCAGAAGTACCAACTCTCCCTGGAGAACTGAGTAGTCTGTCAGCTACGAATTGAAGTTGAGGTGGAACAATTAGTTTCATTCCTCTCAAAGCAATAGTTAAGCCTCTGTCATCAGTAAATGTTGATATGTTTATCAAAGCATCTTCTAATGAAGTCTCATTAAGGTCAGCCATAGTTGTAGCTCTATTCGCAAGAGTACCACCACCACTTAGAGGGTGGTTAGTTGCGATAAGAGTTACGCCATCGCCTCCTGATGTATCGAACGCATTGTTCAGTACAGCAGCAGCCTTAATTTGCTTAGTATTAGCCATCGATCTCGCTAACGCCTTAGTGTATCTAGCACCAAGCCTGTCATAGAGATTATCCTCAACAGCTTCTTCTGTTAATGCAAAAGCCAAAGCAACTGTTTCGTGTGTGTAACGTGAAGTGTAGCCTTCAGAAGCGTTATCAAATCTAACGCCTGTTCCTTCAGCTTTTACTTCAGCATTACCGAAACCTGAAATCAGAACTTCTTCTTCAAACGCTCTGTCAGAAGATTCAGTTTCAAAAATTTCAGCATGTTCAGCCTCATACCTGGAGTATTCCAACCCAAAAAGGGCGTTCAATCCAGGCTCTAGTTCCTTCGCTAATTGCGCTCTATTAATTGCCATTATTAAACTCCCGTTACTGTGGTATAGAAATGCTCATTAATATATACGATTGCATTTACGTTTGCAGATCCAGTAGTGCTATTAGATGGATCAGTAGAGAATCCTACGATTCTGAACTGAGCAGTAGTAGCCGCTGTGGTAGAAGAAATTTCTGCCGCAGACATACCAGTTTTTGTAGACCCAGCAGTGTAAGCCAACTCTACGTTGTTACCTACAGCTGTCTGAGCTAAAGATCCTGTGCATTGCACTTCGAAAAGTGTGTCAGGATCATCCTCAACAAATGCAACGATATCCGATGAAGTTGTAGCTGTTGGATAGTAAGAAGAGAATTTTACGTCTCCATTGCTATCTGTATATTTACAACCTCTGAATATCCCCAATAAAGTTGTTGCTGCACCAGCTACTAAAATAGTACCAGTGTTCAACATCTTAACTGGGTCGCCCGAAAAGATATTTCCAGTTGCGCCAGAAGCAATTTCATATTCAGTAACGCCGCCATTAGCTACGCTACCGCCTTTTTTGCCTACTGAACGAAACCCGAAAGGTGCATCTTTATTTGCCATAATAAGTTTTCCTTATTCAGTTAGTTATTTTATTACAGTGATAATCACTCACGATTACCACCACCAAAAGTTACGCTTGTTTTTCTCTCTGGTCGTAAGATCGGAGAGCTTGGATCAGATTCCTTCATTAAATCATGGTCAACTGCATCTTGTTGCAATTGGGCGCGTTCTGAAAAGTAGGCGTTTCTTTCATTTCGCGTTTCAGTAGGAATCTTGGCCAAAAGCAAACCACCCACAGAAACTACTCCTGAGTGCTTTCCATCGTCAAGCGTAGGAATTTCAAATCCATCTAACTCCTCTGCTCTGACAAGGTCGAAACCTTCTCTAAGCCTAGCAGTTATATTTTTCTTATCTTCCTGTCCAACGATTTCAGCTCTTATCCACCTGTATTCGTATCCTTCAGGTGCATCAGGTGTTTCCAACATTGATGGACGACGCCAAGGTTTGCGAGCAGTATCTTTCGCTCGAGTTTCAGCAGAACGTGATGTTCTGTTTTCAGCAGATGCTTTAGCATCAATTGATTCGTTTTGTTCTTTTTCGTTTGTCATTTGTCTACCTTCTTACATGTTTAGCATATTCTTGTAACGGTACATTCAAACGACGTGCCATTTCGACTTCGGCTTTTGTCAGCCTCACTTGTCGTTTGCGTCCAGAGCTTTCGCTTCTACCTGCGGGTGCTACAGTTTGCTGTATTTTACCTTTAGGTTCTGCTTCTTCTCCACCACTAAACTTATGTGGAAATTCAGCTCTTATACGTTTATCAATCTCAGTATAGTATGTTGGGTCATTTGTATCAAACCCTTCCTCTTCTACCAATCTTCTGTGTATATTGAAAGCCACTAAAGTCATGGCCTCATCTTCACCAAACCATTCATTTTGACCAGCCCAATCTTCTGCGGCTGGATCTGGTTGTGGGGTTTGTTGAGGTTGCTGTAGTCCTTGTGGTAAAGGCGTTTGCTGATACTCAGTTGTTGGTTCGATAGACAATCTACCATTAGCTATTTTACTTTCTTCAACAGTTATCTTGTCGAGAATGTCTTGAGCTTTGGTAACTTTATCCCAATCTTGATCCTGATAAGCAGATTTTAAAACCGCGTTAGCTTGCGCTCTTTGGGCTTTTAATCTGTTTTCAGCTTCAGATTGGTAATTTTCAGCGTATTGAGACGTATTTTGCTTCAGGACCTGATTCTCTGCCTGTAGGTTTTTTGCGTACTCGTATGCTGATTGAGCTGCGCGTTCTTGTTCGCGCATTTTTTTAGTTAAGGTTTTAATTCTTTTCTGAACATTTTTAGAATAATCTTCTAGCTCGTCTTGTTCCTGATCAACCTTTGTCTCCTCAACAGAGACATCTTCGATAGGAGCTTCTAGCTGTTCAGATTCAGAATCTTGCTCAACTTCATCTAGTTCTACGACTTCGGTAGGCTCTTGTTCTTCCTCAGTCTGTATCGCTTCATTTTCTTGCATGATTTCCTCTCATGTTTAGACACTAACGATATCGTCAGGGTCTTCTATTGTTGCAATGACTTCGTCATCGTTAATGATACGGCACTCTGCATCGTCGCCAAGCTTAAACCTAGCTCCTGCATATCTACCAATTAATACCCATTCTTTTTCTTGGCACCAAGGGGTATCGCCAAATTTATTCTGATCGGCATAACAAAGAGGACCCATCTTTACTACGTAGGCCACCACAGTAGCTAGTGATTCTCTTTCGACGGTTTCCTTCGCTAGAACAATACCACCTTTCGTTACTGCTTTACCTTTATAGGGTAATATCAGTAATCTCCAACCTGTCGGTTGAGGCATACGTTCTAAGTAGGATTTATCTAATAGACTTGGATCTAACACACGGTCATCTGATTTGACGTATGCTTGTTCTAATTCTGATTTGTCTTCTTCGGGCTGTTGCTTTTCAGCTTCAACCTCTCTTGCGATATGATCAGGTACCAGTACCTCTTTCATCGTTTTCTATACTCCTTTCTAGCAACGCTTTAATTTCTTGCTCTACGTCTTCGATAGCGTTGTGACGACCACGTAGATAATTGTATTCTTGGAAGTCTTTGGCTCCGTTCAAAATTAAATCTTCTAAAGCGTCTTTCTTTTCTTTAAGAAGCTTTTGGAGATGTTCTATAAGCCAAACAATATCCACTAATAAATTCCAGAAAATTTACCACCAAATTCAGCAGCACCCATACCTCTTGCCTTGCCTTTACCCATACCTGGTTTTGGTGTGGTGCTGGCATCAAAAGACTTTGCTTTTTTAGTTTGCAAAGTACCTTTGTTGGAATAAGACTGTTTGCCGTCTAAAACTTTAGGTGTTTTCTGTTCGTTTACTTTTGTAACTTTTATCATATTTATAGTTGTTTTAATCCAAGATCAATTAATTTTAGTTCCTTTTGTTGGTCAAGTCTATCCCTCGTCGTATCGTCCTTCATTTCTGCGATATCACGTTGGGCATCTATACGTTCGCGATCTATCTGATCTTGACGCATTTGATCCATTGCACGTTGTTCTTCTTTTTGAGCGAATTGTTGTTGTTCTTGGTTAAGCTGCTGACCTTTCAAAGCTAGTTCTTGCTTTCTGATGGTTACTAAAGGATCTTCTTCTTGAGGTGTACCAATCTGTTGCGAGAACTGTATAACCAACTCTGACATGATTGGCGCACTAAACTGAGCCAGTATACCTTGAGCTTGCGCTTGCATTTGTTGCGCTTCAACAGGTGACGCTTGCTGCGCTTGTTGTTGCAACTGTTGGAACTGTTGCATAGCGTCAGGTGGCATTTGTTGTTGCGCGATTATGTCTGCCTTCATCTGCAAGTGTTGCATACAATGTGAAATGATATTGGCTTGTACCTGCGCGTTTGTTTGAACAGGTTGAAGACTTAATAAGCTTACGTGTGCTGCAATATGTGCATCGTGGTTTTGTTCTGGAAACGCTTGCGCTGTACCACCCATCATCAAGGCACTATTTTCCATACCCGCCTCCATTGGTGGAGGTTGTGACGGAGGCGGTGGAAGAAGCAGTTGGTCGATGTTGTCTACTCCCAATGAAGCGTACATTCTTTTGTAAGCCTCGTAGACTCCACCTGGCCCGTGTATTTGAGGATTAGATTGAACCAACTGCATCATTTCTTGGGCCATAACTATACGTTGACTGGTAGAAAAGATGTCTGGGTTGCTAACAGGATAAATGTCGATGCGCCCGTCAAAATCACTTTGTTTAACCTCATTCATACCACCAGACACTAAATAGGGATAAGTCGGTGGTAAGCTTTGAGCAAAGATATCTGATAACAACCCAAATTCTTTTTTCTGCGCGTTATGCAAACGCTTATGTATTGCACTCAATACTTTGGTTGATTTTTCCATCAACGCTAAAGTAGTGCCTACTGGTGCCTGTGAATTGCCTTGACCTACAGCTATTTCTGCAATAGAAGCAAATCGTTGTCCTGATTGAACCAATAATCCTAATAACGATAACAAGGTGCCGCTAGGTTCTTTGAACGGTAATGGTTGTATTGCATCACGTAAAGAGCCTGCTGGTGCATCTACGTCTCTAAACTCGCCAGGTTGTATCGGCTCGTCTTCGTTACGTATACGGATGCCTCGAGTCTTGAAACCAGCAGGCAAGTTGGAAAGCGTACCAGCATCTATCAATTGTCTTAGTATAGATGTGGAAGCTTTAGACAACCCACCAATCATGTGAGTCAGTCCGAAACCGTAGAAACCTAGACCTGGTAAGAATTTGAAATGAACAAAATATTCAATCTTGTTCTTCATTGGATCATCAGCGTTGAAGTTTCTTCTAATAGATAAAATGTTTTCAGTCGTAGAATCTATAGTAACGATGTAAGGAAGTTTAACGCCAGTCTCTTCACCGCTTTCATCTACATCCTCAAACCCTTCTAGGTCTAAGTTACAATGAACCTCATAAAGAACGCATACTTCGTCGCTTTCTCCACCAGGCTCTATACCCTCTAATTTCTCTTTCTCCGTATCCAAAGAGGAATAATTGTTTGGCTCCTCACCAGGCTCCAAATCTGTTCTTTTATAAAAACCAATAGCTTGTAGCTTTCTAACGTCGTTTTCAGGCATCTTGATCAGATGCGTAATACGAGGGCAAGATTCTAAATCAGTCGTATAGTAAGGTACGATTAAATCTTCGGGTGCTATAAATTTAGATACAGGTCTTTGTAGGTTTTCGTCGTAGTAAACTTTTTTAAACGCAGATCCAGCCAACGGCAAATAGAACAACATTTGGTCTAAATCTTCATCGTACTCTTCCATCACATGTACGATTTGGTAATTCATAAACTCGCGCACACGTTGCGCTTGTTCTTCTATCGTAGAGTCATACGCACCTACGACTTGAGTTTTAACTGGTCCACCTGCGGGTAATAATTCTTTGTAAGCCTGCGCTTGGAATTGAGTTACGGCTTCTCCCAATAACGGGTGAATTACGCCGCTTGCTCCTTCAAATGGTTCTGATCGGGTTTCATCAAAACGCATACCAAGGTATTTCAAACCGTCGGTATAAGTTTTTTCCCAATCTTCTCTACTGGAGCGATCTGATTCTATACTGCCTACTAAATCTATATAGATTCTACCGAGTTCGCTATCAGACAATACATCGGCTAAGTTTTCACCAAACTCAGATGTCATAACCATTTCGGGTGCGGGTCCGAGTAAAGCGGAACCGTCTTCTTGTATCTCTACGTCAGCTTCTTGTAGACCTTCTAATACTTCAATAATATCTTCTTCTAAACCATCGCCAGATTGCGTGGTCGTCATATCCATTTCTTCAGGCATCTGATTTGCTGGATCGGGTGTTAGTCTCTCTATAGCCATTAATAATAAATCCTCTGTCTTACTCCCATATCATCGTCATCGTAGTCAGTAGCCAAATTCAAAAAGCCACCTTCTCTGAATCGCATGATTGCTTGCGTCATAGTATCACATAGGTCATCGTTTTTGCCAAAAGGAAATGAAGCGCACTCTTCAATCATCTCTTCAGCAAACATACGCTTGGGTGCGTATACCATACCCGCTTCGAATACTGGAGCGACTGAGTGCATACGAGTGGTCTTATCATGGCCTCTAGTTGGCGAGTAATTGACTACGGGTATGCCCATACGTCTTAGCTCCTGAGTTAAAGGTGTACCTGAAGCTTTGGCTTCAATCAACACCATATCCGTCTCCCAGTAGTTGTACTCGCGCATGGCTATCTCTTTGAGTTCGGGAAAGTCCCAACGACCTTTTTGACAATCCAAAAGAATAATAGAATCGGGTGAATCGTCTGTCGGTCTAAATACACCCCACGTAGATATAGCAGAGTAGTCAGCTGATTCTTTTCTTGAAAAAGCGGTATCGTAACTTTGCATAATATATTGCACGTTAGGTAAGCTGTCGTTTTCCCAAGGCTGCCACCACTCACGCTTGATAATCGAACCCTCTTCCGCTGTCGGGTTTTGCATCCACTGAGCGTTCCATTTCATACCAGGCAGAGATGCCTTCACTTTCAATAATTCGTCTTCAGGCCAGAACTCAGGCCAGAGTGGTTTATCGGTTTCAGGAAATATGGCTGGAAACTCTATCACTTCCCATTGATCGGCAAGCGGTTCCTTTTGCGCCTCCAATAACTTAGCGGTCAAATCAATCGCACTCCAACGAGTCATTACAATAACAATAGATCCGTTTGGTTGTAGACGCTGTCTAGGACCAGAGGTATACCATTCATACGCTGACTCTAGAGCAGACGGGCTAAGTGCGTCTTGCTCAGAATGTGGATCGTCAATAATCAATAAATCCGCACCACGTCCCGTTACCGCTCCACCTACACCCGCAGCGAAATACTCGCCACCTTTATTGGTTTCCCAACGTCCCGCAGATTTGTTGTCGGATTGCAGTTTGACTTCAGGAAATATTTTTTTGTAATCGTCTTGATCCATCAAGTTACGCACTTTACGACCAAATCGTACGGCTAGTTCCCCCGTATGCGTTGTCTGCATAATTTTCATCTTGGGTTGGAGTCCCATAATATAAGACGGAAAGAAAGTGGATGCGAACTCAGACTTAGTATGTCTGGGTGGCATATTGACAATCAAACGTCGGCACTTGCCTTCGGCAACTTCTTGGAGCTTTTCAGCGAATATTTTATGGTGGCGCCCGCAGATAAACTCGGGCCAGATATGTTCTACATAATTAATAAAACTACTTTGACACTCGTCTTGTAG
>Ga0114910_1001096_pt1 | contig 13184 bp, 10 predicted proteins | sample MalvireepMed_908_FD_83500 | JGI IMG/M metagenome (GOLD analysis project Ga0114910, IMG submission 83500) | Marine viral communities from the Global Malaspina Expedition - Malaspina viral metaG DeepMed_908 | ecosystem: Environmental > Aquatic > Marine > Oceanic | place: Mediterranean Sea...
GATCCACTCCGCCACATCGAGCGCGACGCGGTTGGCCGCATCGTTCAGCGCGTTGCCGACCGGGCTCGCTTCGGCAGGAACGCCGGGAATGCTGGCGGTGAAGCGGCGCGTTTCCAGCCGTCCGCCGCTCTCGCGGATCGCGTCGTAGGTCACGACGACCGAACCGCTCTGCGCGTCGTAGCCGAAATCGCGCAAAGTGCCGCGCAGCATCGCATCGGTCCCGCTGCGGCTCTCCACATCGTCGAGCACCAGGCGTCCGGTCCGCTCGCGGATCGTGGTGACCAGCAGGTTCTGGAACAGCTTGGCAGGCCGATCGACCCACACCGCGTCCTGCAGATAGGCGATGGTCGACGCGTCGACCTGCACCGGCACGCGCGTGACGGCGAGGCTGCCGGGCACTTCGGGCCGCATCACGGTGAGCACGCTGGACGCCTCGCCGGACGGGCCAGTGCCGGTCTGGATAGCCGCCTCGGGCGTCAGCGTCAGCAGCGAGGGCGGCGGGTCTTCGCCGAAGCTGATGCATCCGCTCAGCAGGCACGCGGCAGCACCGATCATCGGCAGGCGGAGGGTCTTCAGACGCAGAAGGGACATCGCTCTCAGTCCTCGGGTTCGTAATCGGGCAGCTTGGGCGAGGACAGCAGGTCGGTCGCGCCCTTGTCTTCCAGCCGTTCGGTCAGGCTGCGCAGCGACCGGCTGGTCGCCTGCAGATCCTCGAGCGTGGCATTGGCGGTCGGCAAGGTCCGCTCGTTGAGCGTGCGCACGGCCGGCTGCGCCTGCTCTAGCGTTTCGTTCAGCGTTTCGGCGGTCTCGTTCGCCTTGCCCAGCGTCTTGCGCAGTTCGTCGGCGATCGATTCACCCTCGCGATTGATGAGGTCGTTGGTCGACTCGGTCGTCCTCTCGAACGCGTCGAGCGCTTCGCTCGCCTCGCGCAGCGTGATCTGCAACTCGGCCAGCGCACCCTGCAATTGCGGCGATGCATTCGCAACCTCGGCGGAAATCCGGTTGGTATTGCGCAGCAGCCCGGCCATCTGCTCCTGATTCTCGTCGGACAGGAGCATGGTCAGCCGCTCGGTCAGCGTGGCCAGCCGTTCGAGCAGCAGCGGCGCATTGGCGAGGATTTCGCCGAACCCGCCCGCCTTGGGCGGGATCACCGGCACGCCTTCGGGGCACGCGGTGGTTTCGCAGTCGATCGGCGGGCGGCCCTTGCGCGCGCCGTCCAGCAGGATCGTGGAGACCCCGGTGAACGAGCTTTGCACCGTGGCCGTGGTGCCGACCAGCACCGGCACATCTTCCTTCACGGCGACGCGCACGCGCACGAAGCCGGGGTCTTTCTCCCACAGAGAAATCTCGCGCACCTGGCCCACCGGGACCCCGGCGAAGGAGACCTGGCTGCCGTCGGCCAACCCGGCAACCGACTGCTTGAAGAAGATGTCGTATTCCTTGCGGTCGCTCTCGCCCAGGCGGGCCATCCACACGATCGCGAGCGCCAGGGCGATGAGGATGGCGAGGGTTACGGCCCCCACCCAGACATGATTGGCCCTGGTTTCCATAGTGTGTCGCCTATGCCTTGTCTTCGCTGGACTTGTCCAACGCTTTGACCGCTTCCGCCGCGATGGGCTTGTCCATGTGCTGGCGCAATTCGTCGAGCGCCTGCGCGGTCAGCGCGGCGCGCCCGCGCGGACCGTTGAAATATTCCTGGATCCACGGATGGTCGAGCTTCATGAGGTTGGGCACCGTATCGACCGCGATCACCTTGTTGTCGGCCAGCACCGCCACCCGGTCGCAAATCTCGTGCAGCGTATCGAGGTCGTGGGTGATGAGGAACACGGTGAGGCCAAGCGTCTGCTTCAGCCCCTTGGTCAGCTGGTCGAAGGCCGATGCGCCGATCGGGTCGAGCCCCGCGGTCGGCTCGTCGAGGAACAGCAGTTCGGGATCGAGCGCGAGCGCACGGGCGAGCCCGGCGCGCTTTTTCATGCCGCCCGAAAGCTCTGACGGGTACTTGATGACCGCCTCTTCGGGCAGGCCCGACATGACCACCTTGTAACGCGCGATGGAGCGCGTGATTTCGGGATCGAGATCGGGATAGAACTGCTTGATCGGCACTTCCACGTTCTCGCCCACCGTCAGGGTGGAAAACAGCGCGCCGCCTTGGAACAGCACGCCCCAGCGGTTGCGCACGCCCAGCGCCTCGTCCGGCTCGGCATCGGTCATCGACTGGCCGAACACCTCGATATCGCCGGCATTGGGCTGCTGCAGCCCGATGATCGAGCGCATCAGGACCGATTTGCCGGTGCCCGACCCGCCGACCACGCCCAGGATCTCGCCCCGCTTCACATCGAGGTCGAGATTGTCGTGGATGGTCTGTTCGCCGAACCGGTTGACGAGGCCGCGCACCCGCACGGGATATTCGCCCCGGAACCGCTCGTGCCGTTCGGGCTTCGGATCGCCGAAGATCTCGTCGACGAGGGTGTTCATGCCCAGCCCACCTCGGTGAAGAACACCGCGAAGAAGGCATCGAGGACGATCACGGTGAAGATCGCCTGCACCACCGCCTTGGTGGTGCGCTGGCCGACTTCTTCCGAATTGCCGTGCACCTGCATGCCCTGATAGCAGCCGGCGATCGCGATGATCAGGCCGAACATCGGTGCCTTGATCAGGCTGACCCATACGTCGTGCGTCGGCACGACCTCCTGGATGCGCATCAGGAAGGTCCAGAACGGGATGCCCAGCATCACGTCGGAAATCACCGCCCCGCCGATGATCGCCATGACCGAGGCGTAGAAGCCCAGCAGCACCATCATGAACACGCAGGCGAGGATGCGCGGGATCACCAGCACCTCGACCGGGGAAATGCCGATGGTGCGCATCGCGTCGATCTCTTCGGTCAGCTTCATCGTGCCGATCTGCGCGGCAAAGGCACTGCCCGAGCGGCCCGCGACCATGATCGCGGTCATCAGCACGCCCAGTTCGCGCAGGGTGATTCGCCCGACGAGATTGACGGTGAGTCCCTCGGCCCCGAAATATTGCAGCTGGGTCGCGCCCTGCTGCGCGATCACGATACCGATCAGGAAACTCATCAGGCCGATGATCGGCAGCGCGTTGACCCCGACCGATTCGAACTGGTGGACCAGCGCGCGATAGCGGAACCGGCGCGGATGGCGAATCACCGAGCCGAACCCGATCAGCACCTGGCCCAGGAAGCCGATGATGTTGGTGGCGCCGCGCCCGGCATCGAACACCTTTTCGCCCATCGCCTCGGGCACACGTTCGAGGGCGGATGAGCGCGGGGCAGACACCGGCGATTCGTCGCTATTCTCGCCGACCGCCTTGATGAGCCGCTCCGCCCGCTCGCTCTCATTGACGATTTCCGCGGAATTCTCGCGCGCCAGCTTGCAGGCGAACCATGCGCCGACGGTGTCGATCTCGGTCACGTCGGCAAGGTCGATGGTCTCGATCTGCAGATCGCGCTTGCGCAGATCGCTTTCGATGCTGCCGATGGTCGACAGGATATACGGGCCCGAGAGCCTGAGGACGCCACGCCCCTCGCCGTCCTGTTCCAGCGTATGCTGCGCCTCTGTCGCCATCGCGTGCCGCTATGCGGGCAAAGTGCCGCAAGCTCAAGCACTCTGGTGACAAGCGTTGCGGGTGATGCTTATGGGTCCGCGTATGACGCAAGAACTTTCGACCACGTTCGAACCCGCCGAAATCGAAGCGCGCTGGTATGCGCATTGGGAAGAGAACGGCCGCTTCCGGCCCGAACGGCCCGATGCCGAACCCTTCACCATCGTCAATCCGCCGCCCAACGTCACCGGCAGCCTGCATATCGGCCACGCGCTGGACAACACTTTGCAGGACATCGTCGTGCGGTACGAACGGCTGCGCGGCAAGGATGCGCTGTGGGTGGTCGGCATGGACCATGCGGGCATCGCGACGCAGATGGTGGTCGAGCGCCAGCTCGAGGCGAAACAGGACAAGCGCACCAACTACTCGCGCGAGCAGTTCGTTCAGAAGGTGTGGGAGTGGAAGGCGGAGAGCGGCGGTGCGATCACCGGCCAGCTGCGTCGCCTGGGCTGTTCGATGGACTGGTCGCGCGAGCAGTTCACGATGGACGAGCATTTCAGCAAGGCCGTCACCAAGACCTTCGTCGACCTGTATAACGAAGGGCTGATCTACCGCGACAAGCGGCTGGTGAACTGGGACCCCAAGCTGAAGACCGCGATTTCCGATCTGGAGGTCGAGCAGCAGACGATCCCCGGCAGCTTCTGGCACTTCAAGTACCCGCTCGCCGATGGCGTGACGCTGGATAGCGGGCAGGACTTTATCGAGGTCGCCACCACGCGCCCCGAAACGATGCTCGCCGACATGGCCGTGGCGGTTCACCCGAGCGACGAGCGTTACGCAAGCGTCGTCGGCAAGCACGTGATCCTGCCGATCACCGGCCGCCGCATCCCCATCGTGGCGGACGAGCATGCCGATCCCGAACTGGGCAGCGGCGCGGTGAAGATCACGCCGGGGCACGACTTCAACGACTTCGAAGTCGGCAAGCGCGCAGGCTTCGCGCCTGCCGAGATGCTCAACATGCTCGATGGCGATGCGAACGTGTGCCAGACCGCCGACGGCCTGGTGCCGGAAGAATTCATCGGCCTCCACCGCTTCCGCCGCGACGAGCTGAACGGCGCGCGCGAAGCCGTGGTGGCGCGGATGAAGGAGCTGGGTCTCCTCATCCCGCACATCGCCAAGACGAAGAAGGGCGAAGAGGTAGAGCACGACGCCGAACCCCGCCAGATCGCGACGCCCTTTGGCGACCGCGGCGGCGTGGTGATCGAGCCGTGGCTGACCGACCAGTGGTATGTCGACGCCGAGAAACTCGCGGTAAAGCCGATCGAAGCGGTCCGTTCGGGCGAGGTCGAGATCGTGCCCAAGACGTGGGAGAAGACCTTCTTCAACTGGATGGAGAACATCCAACCGTGGTGCGTCAGCCGCCAATTGTGGTGGGGCCACCGGATTCCCGCGTGGTACGGGCCGGAAGGCCGCGTGATCGTGGCCGAGAATGCCGAGGCCGCACAAAGCCTCGCCGGGCCGGGCGTCACGCTGGTGCAGGACGACGACGTCCTCGACACGTGGTTCTCCAGCGCCCTGTGGCCCTTCGCCACGCTGGGATGGCCCGAAACCGAAGGAGCCACTACTAAGTCCGCTCATGCTGAGCCTGTCGAAGCATCGTCCTTCACTTCGGACGCAGCGCTGGAAGAAAAGGACGGCCCTTCGACAAGCTCAGGGCGAGCGGTTTCGCTTTATGAAAAGCACTACCCGAACAACCTGCTCATCAGCGGCTTCGACATCCTGTTCTTCTGGGATGCGCGGATGCTGATGTCGGGCTATTTCAACACCGGGCAGGCCCCTTGGCCGCGTCTTTATCTGCATGGGCTGGTGCGCGCACCGGACGGGCAGAAGATGTCCAAGACCAAAGGCAATGTTGTCGATCCGCTCGAACTGATCGACAAGTACGGCGCCGATGCGCTGCGCTTCTTCATGGCGGCGATGGAAAGCCAGGGCCGCGACATCAAGATGGATGACAAGCGGATCGAGGGTTACCGCAACTTCGCCACCAAGCTGTGGAACGCGGTGCGGTTCTGCCAGACCAACGGCATCGGCGCATCGCAATCCGTCGCCGCGCCCAAGGCCACGCTGGCGGTCAATTCATGGATCATCGGCGAGGTGATCGAGACCAAGGCCGCGCTGGAAAAGGCGGTGGCCGAACTGCGCTTCGATGCTGCTGCAAACACGATCTACCACTTCGTGTGGGATCGCTTCTGCGACTGGTATCTGGAACTGATCAAGCCGGTCTTCGCTAAGGACGGCGCGGATGCGGACAGCCCGCCCGCGCAGGAAACCCGCGCCGTCGCAGGCTGGGCGATCGACCAGATCCTGGTCATGCTGCACCCCTTCATGCCCTTCGTCACCGAAGAACTGTGGCACGCGCAAGCGAAGTATCAGGGGGGCGAGCGGCCTTACGACCTGATCCTTGCCCAGTGGCCCGATCCGCAGGCGGACGTCGATGCAAGCGCGGTCGCCGCGATCGACTGGGTGATCGCACTCACCACCGCGACCCGCGCGGCGAAGAACGAGCTGGGCATTGCGCCCGGCGCCAAGCTGGAAGCGTGGCTGCCCGCCCCCTCCCCGCTCGCCACCAGCGTCGTCGAGCGCAGCGCGGCCGCAATCGAACGCCTCGCCCGCCTCACCCCGCTCCATCTGGGCGAGGAAGCCCCAGCCGGGCCCGCGATGCAGATCGCGGCGGGCGAGGATGCGTTCATCGTCCCGCTGGAAGGCATCGTCGATGTCGAGGCCGAGAAGGCGCGCCTGACAAAGGCGATGGAAGCCAGCCAGAAGGAGTTCGGATCGCTCGACAAGCGGCTTTCCAACCCCTCCTTCGTCGAAAAGGCCAAGCCCGAAGCGGTCGAGAAGGCCAAGGCCGACGCGGCGTTCCATGCGAGCGAGATCGACCGGTTGCGCCACGCGCTGGCAAGGCTGGGGTAGCGTGCGTGGCGCCTGAGCGGCCCGCCACCTACCAAAGCCGTGCCGGCGATCCTACTTGCGCGCGATGACACCATGGATCCTCCTCGGCATCGCGCTGCTCGTGGCCGCGTTCCTGCTGTATCGCCAGTTCGCCAAACGGCGCAGGCGCAAGGCGCTGCTGGCGTCGTCTCTCACGCCGCAGCAGCGCGCGGTGGTGGAAAAGCTGGTGCCGCTGGTGCGGCGCTTGCCGCCATCGGTGCGCGCCGCGCTGGAAGGGAAGATGAACCTCTTCCTCGATCAGATCACCTTCCGGGGCCAGAACGGCGTGGAGGTCACCGAGGAGATGCGGCTCTCCATCGCCGCGCAGGCTTGCCTGCTGATCGTCAACAGCCCGGTCTGGTACGATACGCTCAGGAACGTGCTGCTCTACCCGTCGGCCTTCCTGACCAATCGCGATACGCACGGCGACGGCGTGGTCTACGAAAACCAGCACGCGACGCTGGGCGAAAGCTGGGCGCGCGGGCCCGTCATCCTGTCATGGGACCATGCATTGCAGGGCGGTCTGGATGCCGAGGATGGGCACAATGTCGTGATCCACGAATTCGCGCACCAGCTCGATGGCCTCTCGGGCCAGACCAATGGCATCCCGCGCTTACGCAAGGGGCAGGCCTATGCGGGCTGGGAACGGGCAATGCTCGATGCCTATCAGGATCAGGTGCAGCGGGTCCAAAACGGGGAGCCCACGCTGATCGATCCCTATGGGGCCAGCAACCATCAGGAGTTCTTCGCCGAGGCGATCGTCACCTTCTTCGAGCGGCCTCGCGAGCTGCGCGAGCAGGTGCCAGCGCTCTACAGCCAGTTGGCGACGCTGCTGGCGCTCGACCCTGCCGGATGGGACTGACGGTGAGTCCAAGTATATTCATTCGGACGACGCGGCTCGACGCGGCCGGGATGATGCGATGAGCCTGATCGGGTTCGTGATCGACAGGCTTTTCCCGCCTCCGCCGACCGCGTTCGAGCATCCCGAGATCGGTCTGCTGAAGCAGGACCCGCTCCGGCCCGATTGCTATGCAGGCGCAGCGCGGTGGGATGGCCAGCGGGATGGACAGCCGATTACCCTGATCCTGCACGGCGACCGGCCAACCAGGGGCGGGCTGAAGAGCGCCGCACAATATTTTCTCGCGATGCGGGCGAATGCAGCGCAGGTCCGCGATGCCGCCGCCCGATGCGCAGCCGAGCAAATGTACGCGAAGTGGCGCGACGATCATTTCGCCAACGACAAGCCGCGCGACCAGTGGGCAGCCGATCTCGTCATCGAACGCATCTGGATCGACCCGCTCGGCCATGTCGGGATCGATTTCCGCTTCGACGAACCCTTCCGGGGCCATCACCTGACCGTTTCGGGCGTCGCGCCGAATCGGTTTCGATTTGCCAACCTGTCGGTCTGATCGGCCCTTGTTTCCTACCTGCCCGATTTCTGGCAAGGCACACTGCATGACCTGCACCCTCCACCACCCTGCTCGCGCCATCGAAGGCGGGATGGGAGCACCCCGTTTTTTTGCCCCTGGACTGCGGTCCAGGCGGTCCACATCTGTTGGATTGCGATGAACCTTGTCCTCGCCACCGACGATTCCGGCGGGCCCGAAATCTTCGCTTCGGTGCAGGGCGAAGGGCCCTCCGCCGGCGAGCCGACCGCTTTCGTGCGCCTGTCGCGCTGCAACCTCGCCTGTGTCTGGTGCGACACCGCCTATACGTGGCATTTCACTGGCGACGAGCGCCCGCACCGATCGGGCGAAACCTTCGATCGCAAGGCCAATCAGGTAACGCTGGAGGTGGCGGACGTGGCCGCACGGATCGAGGCGCTGGGTCAGCGGCGGCTCGTGGTCACCGGGGGGGAGCCGATGTTGCAGGCCGCCGCGCTCGCCGAATTGCTCGCCGCCCTGCCCGACGTGACGGTGGAGATCGAGACCAACGGCACCGCCTTCCCGCCGCCCAAGCTCGACGTGTGGGTCGACCAGTTCAATATCAGCCCCAAGCTGGCGCATTCGGGCAATGCCCGCGATCTGGCGATCGTGCCCGGCGTGCTGCGCCGCTATGCGAGCGACGCGCGCGCCTTCTTCAAGTTCGTCGTCGCCGAGCCTGCCGATGTGGAGGAAGTCCGCGAGATCGTGCGGGCCAACGCCCTGCCGCGCGGCCGGGTGTTCCTGATGGCCGAGGGAACCGACGGCGCGACCTTGCGCGAACGGCAGGAATGGCTGGTGCCCCTATGCCTCGACTACGGCTTTCGCCTGTCCGACCGGCTGCATATTCACCTGTTCGGAGATACGCGGGGGACGTGATTTGAGAGTGCAGACCTCCCGGTCCGCAAATGCGAACCTCCAGAATCAGGCGTGGCTGCGCCAGCGTTGCACGATCCGCTCCAGCGCCTCTTCCTCGCCGCCGGTTTCGCGCCATAGCTTGCTGAAGCTCGGGTCTTCGGAGGCGGGGCGCTTGGTTTCTTCCAGCGTGTCGAAGGTCACCCGCATGGGCACCGCCGTCCCCTCGCCGCAGATGATGCATTCGCGGTTGCGCAGCGCGGCGATCGAATCGAGGAAGCCGCGCGCGCCTTCAGGCATGGCCGCCTTGACGAAGGACTGGTCGCGCTCGTTGTTGAGCCGCATCGAGATGATCGTGCCGCATTGCGAGAGCACGCCCTCGGCAAGGTCGGACGGGCGCTGCGTCACCAGCCCCAGCGCGACGCCGTATTTGCGCCCCTCCTTGGCGATGCGGCTGAGCACCTTGCCGACCGAGGAACTGTCGAAGTTCTTCTCGTTCGGTACGTATCGGTGCGCTTCCTCGCACACCAGCAGGATCGGGCGGGTCCGCTCCTCGCGCGCCCAGGTGGCGTAATCGAAGACGAGGCGGCTGAGCACCGCGACCACGGTGGAGGTAATGTCGGACGGCACGCCCGACACGTCGATGATGGAAATCGGCTTGTCGTCGGTCGGCAGGCGCAGGATGCGGGCGAGGAATTCCGACATCGTATCGCCGACCAGCATGCCGGAGAACATGAACTGGTAACGCGGATCGGACTTCAGCTCGTCCAGCTTGGTCTTGATCCGCATGTAGGGCGCGATGCCGGTCGCCTTGTCGATGTCGCCCATGTCCTTGTTGAGCGCGGCCGACAGGTCCGACAGCAGATAGGGCACGGGCGAATCGACGGTGACCTTGCCGATACTCTCGGCCAGGCGGTTCTTGCTGCGCGCGACGAGCAGGCACTTGGCCAGGATGTCCGCATCGGTCTGCCGGTTGCTGCCCTGGCTGGTCAGCAGGATTTCGCAGTGCTCCTCGAAATTCATCAGCCAGTAGGGCATCTGCAGGTTGCCGACGTCGAGGATCGCGCCGTTGGTCTTGAACGCACTGGCATATTCGCCGTGCGGGTCGATCATGATGACATGGCCCTGCGGCGCCGCCTCGCAGATGCGGTGGAGCATCAGCGCGGTGGTGGTCGACTTGCCCGTCCCGGTCGAGCCGAGCAGCGCGAAGTGCTTGCCCAGCAGCGAATCGATATAGAGCCCGGCGCGGATGTCGCGCGTGGGAAAGACGGTGCCGACTTCGATGAAGACGCGCCCGTCGCCCGCGAAGACATGGCGCAGATCGTTGGTGCTGGCGGCATAGACCATGCCGCCCGGCACCGGATAGCGTGTGACGCCGCGGCGAAAGCCCCGGATGCGGCCGGTCAGCTTTTCCTCCGCGCCCTCGCCCAGGAAGTCGATCTCGGCGACGATGCCGCCGGTGCCCCTGCGGTCGCGCTTCTGGTTGCGGACGCTGGCGAGCAGCCAGTTGTCGCCCGCGCGAATCTTGACCTGGCTGCCGACCTGCCCGGCGAGCGCGATCGCCGGATCGTCGTCGTCGGTACACTCGTTCAGCCGTGCGGGGTCGAGCGCGATGGTCGCGCCCGCACCTTCCACGTCGAGCACGACGCCGATCGGCTGGTCCATCAGGCTTGCGCGCCGCAGTTCGGCGACCTCGTCAACGACCATCGGATCGCTCGCAGCCTGCCGGAAATCGTGACCACCAGTGTCGGTCATGCGCAACCCCTCGTCGCTTCAGCGGTTCCCGTTCTTCCCGGAGCCGGACGAAGACTTAGGGCGAGACGGTTAAAATGGGGTCAATCGGGGTTTGAAGGCCTGCGCGCCCGGGACGACTCAGGAACGGTTGAAGACGCGTCCGGCCAGCCATCCCATCAGGAGAGAGAGGAAGATCGCGACCAGTCCGTAGAGCAGCGGCTGACGGTTCGCGAAGAGTTCCACGAACCGTTCGAACCCGACCTTGCGAACCGCGACTTCGGCTACGGCGGATGCGACCACGCGGCCATCGCGCAAGGCGAAGGTCTCCGCCGTATAGGCACCCGTCTGCACGTTGGAAGGCAGGCCGATGCGCGCCTGGTACAGCACGCCTTCGCGCACCGTCACCCCGTCTTCGATCGTGCGGTAAAGGCCCTGCCGCTCGCGCAGGTCGACGAGGCCGGCCCGCATCCTCGCCTGTTCTTCGAGGTCGATCGATCCCGAGGGGCTGAGCTGGATGAACTTGGTCCCGAATTCGAAGATCGCCGCGGTGCGATCATCCACGATCTGCGCGATCGGGCGGCTGGATGCGACCGCGAAATAGGACGGGGCGGACCGGAAGGCCGTGCTCTCCGTGTTCATCCAGATTCCACCGATCTGGCGTTTCTCGCGCAGCTGGATGGGCTGGGCCGGCCCCTTGAGAACGACGATGATGTCGAACGCCTCTTCGCCGCCGCGCTCGTCCGGGTCTATCACGGCGCCGAACAGCAGCAGCTCGGTGCCGGTAAAGCCCTGGCGGACCTGCACTTCCTTCTGCGAGACTTCGGGCACCAGCACCGGATCGCGCGCCCCGGCGCTCTGCGCAGGCAGCGCGATCAGGCACGCCAGCGCCAGAGCGATGCGGCGCAGCGCGATCACAGGTTGACCACCGAGTATACTTCGTCCGGCTGGATGCTCAGGCCGAACAGCATCCGCAGCGCGACCAGCAGCACGATCGTCGCCAGCGCGAGCCGCAGCCAGTCGGGCTTCAGCTTCGATGCGATCCGCGTACCGAATTGCGCGCCGAGCACCGATCCGACCAGCAGCAGCGCCGCCAGCACCAGGTCCACCGCCTTGGTCGTCAGCGCGTGAGTCATGGTGGTCGCCATGGTGACGAACAGGATGTTGAACAGCGACGTGCCGACCACGACCTTGCCGCTCATCCCGAGGATGTAGAGCATGGCGGGCACCAGCATGAAACCGCCGCCAACGCCCATCAGCATGGTCAGGATGCCGACGCCGGTGCCCAGGATCAGTGGTGCCAGCGGCGAGATGTACAGGCCCGAGGCATAGAAACGCCAGCGATAGGGAAGCGACGCGACGAGCGGGTGATGGCGGCGCTTGGCCGCGCGCTGCTGGCTCTTCGACTGACGGATGTCGAGCGCGGCCAGCGCCTCCTTCAGCATCAGCGCCCCGATCGAGCCAAGCATGAAGACGTAGAGGATGTTGATGACGACATCGATCTGGCCGATCGACTGGAAGAAACTGAACAGGCCTGCGCCGATCAGCGCGCCGACGATCCCGCCGACCACCAGCACGCCGCCCATGCGGTAATCGACCCCGCCGCGCCGGTTATGCGCGAGAACGCCCGATACGCTGGCGCCGGTCACCTGCGTCGCCGCAGACGCGGCGGCGACCGTGGGCGGGATTCCGTAGAAGATCAGCAACGGCGTCGTCAGGAAACCGCCCCCCACTCCGAACAGGCCCGACAGGATACCCGTCAGCGCGCCGAGAGCGACGATGACCAGTCCGTTGACCGAGAGGTTCGCGATGGGGAGATAGACGTCCATGACCGGCCGATGCCGTATGCGTTTTCGCGCAAGTTATAAAGCGCGCATCGGGCGTAATCTGCAACCTTAGAACGATGCCGAAAGCGTCAGCGCAGGCCCGTCGCCCGGGCTGGCATCGCCTGCGACCCGAAACCGGTAGTCGAGCGAGGCGCGCAGGTTCGCCCTGCCGTTCGAGAGGACGATGCTGGCGGTAGGGCCTGCATCGAGGCGGGAGGCATCGCGCTGCGCCCCGCCCCACACTCCGCCGCCCAGCGCGACGGACGCCTTGCCGCTGCGCAGCACGGGCGCATCCAGCGTCGCCTTGCCGTCGACGAATCCGGTCCCGAAATCGCCGCCGACATAGCCTGCCTGAAGATAGCCATCGGCTTCGAGCGTTCCTGCGACCCGTTGCCGGGGGAGGCCGGTGACGACGAAGGCCGCGGGGCGCACCTGAGTGCGATCGCCGGGCACGCCGGGGCGATCGGTCAGCCGCAGCTCGCCGTGGACCTGCAAGGGGAAGCTGCGCGCCAGGCTGACGCTTGCACCGGTCGCCACCTCGCTTTCCCCATCGCGCACCAGCGCCTTGCTCGCGCGGACATAGACCGCAGGCTCCAGCGCGCTTCCCGGAGAGAGCGAATAGCGCACGACCGCGCCGATCTGATCCGCTGCGTAGCTCGCAGGCGCGGCGCTGGCGAGGCGTCGGGGCTGTGCTCCGTCGCGCAGCAGCAGCCATGCGTCGCCCGACCAGCGCTCCGGACGCGGCGCGCAGCAGCGCACCGGGGCGCGGGCAGCGGGGCTTGCCATGGGCGCGGGGGAC
>Ga0114910_1001102_pt1 | contig 13147 bp, 10 predicted proteins | sample MalvireepMed_908_FD_83500 | JGI IMG/M metagenome (GOLD analysis project Ga0114910, IMG submission 83500) | Marine viral communities from the Global Malaspina Expedition - Malaspina viral metaG DeepMed_908 | ecosystem: Environmental > Aquatic > Marine > Oceanic | place: Mediterranean Sea...
GCCGAACCGGAGCATCTGGCCTATCTCAAGCAGACTGCCGACAGCCTGTTTGGCGATGACTACATGTTCTCGGTTCTGGCCGCCGGACGTCAGCAGATGGCAATGGCCAAAATCGGCGCAACGATGGGAGGGCATGTGCGGGTGGGGCTGGAAGACAATCTCTATATCGCGCGCGGGCAATTGGCCAAATCCAATGCCGAACAGGTGGAGATGGTGCGCGATATCGTCGAATCCGTCGGTCGTAGCGTGGCGACGCCTGATGAAACGCGGGCGATGCTGGGCTTGAAGGGCAAAGACAATGTGGGATTTTGATCGTGGATGAGATCTGCATCAGGCAGGCGGTGCCTGACGACGCGGCTGCGCTGAACAGGGCGTTGGGCCAGCTGTCGGCCGATATGGGAGATGCGCATGCGGCCAGTGATGCTGATATCGCAAGGTTTTGTTTCGGGCCGTCGCCGGTTTTCCACGCGCTTCTGGCAGAAACCGCAGATGGCAGCATTGTCGGTGTGGCGGCCTTTTCGCCTTTCTTCTCCACGGTGTACGGAGCCGTCGGGATTTATGTCTCGGACCTCTGGGTGTCTGAGCAGGTCCGCGGCCGAAAGCTCGGGCACCGAATCCTCGCAGCGGTGCGGGCATTTGGACTGGATGCCTGGGAGGCCCGTTTCATCCGTCTGAATGTCTATCACGACAATCCGAAGGCCCTGGCCTTTTATCAGCGTGTCGGTTTCGAGCCAACGACCGATACCCAATACATGACGCTGGCGGGCACGGCATATGACGCCCTGGGGGAAAAACCATGAAGGCCATTTTTGACGAGCGCCAATGGGCGCATGATCCCAAACACTTCATGGCGAATGGCCGGCTCTCCGCCAATCCCGAGCAACCGCAGCGGATCGAGGAACTCAGCCGCGGTGCCCGGGCTGCGGGCTGTGATTTCATCATGCCGTCCGATCATGGCATGGGGCCGATTGCGGAGATCCACTCGCCGGAATACCTGACTTTCCTCGAAACGATTCACGCCCGCTGGATCAGGACCGAGGGGGCTTCCGACGAAGTCATCCCCAATATTCATCCGGATCGACGGACTGTCAGCTATCCAAAGTCAGCGACCGGGCAGTCCGGTTTCCACCAGGCTGATACATCGTGTCCGATTGCTGCGGGCACCTGGCAATCAGCTTACTGGTCGGCGCAGTCGGCGCTCAGTGCTGTGGATACGGTTCTTGGCGGCGAGCCTGCAGCTTACGCATTGTGCCGTCCGCCCGGGCACCATGCATTCGGTGATCTGGCCGGCGGGTTCTGTTTTCTCAACAATTCCGCGATTGCTGCACAGGCATTGCTGCGCGCCGGACGCCGTCCGGCGATCCTCGATGTCGACGTGCATCACGGCAATGGCACGCAAGGCATCTTCTATCATCGTCGCGATGTGCTGACCGTTTCCATCCATGCCGATCCGGCGCGGTTCTACCCGTTCTTCTGGGGCCACGCGGCAGAGCGCGGCGAGGGTGAGGGCATGGGCTACAACCTCAATCTGCCGCTGCCGCGCGGTACCGGCGATGCGGATTATATGGCGGCGCTGGAGATCGCTCTCAAGCGGGTGCGGTCCTTTGGCGCTGATGCGATTGTGGTGGCCATGGGGCTGGATGCGCACGAGAATGATCCGTTCCATGGATTCAAGGTGACAACGCCGGGATTCGGCCAGATCGCATCGGCGATTGCGGGACTGGATCTTCCCGCCATCATCGTGCAGGAAGGCGGTTATCTGTCGTCCGATCTGGGCGACAACCTGACAAGCTTTCTCAACGGATATCAGGCGGGATGAGCACAAACACAGACGTATTGGTGATTGGCGGCGGGATTGCCGGGATCAGCGCAGCTGCTCGGCTAGCGCCGGACGCCAGGGTTACCGTGCTCGAGGCCGAGCCGATGATAGGGCATCATTCCTCGGGGCGTTCTGCGGCGATTTTCATCCGCAATTACGGCAATGCCACGTTGCGGGCCTTGAATGCTGCATCGGCGCCGTTCCTGGCGCATCCGGACGGTGTCTCCGAAACCAGCCTGCTGTCGCCGCGTGGCGAATTGCTGCTGGCAACGGATGAGGATCTCGCAAAGTTTGATGCCTATCTTGATGGCAGCGACGGGCTGGAGCGGTTGTCGGCGCAGCAGGCGCTTGAGCTGGTTCCGATCCTGCGGGAAGATGCCATCGCCGCCGCTGCGATTGAATGGGACGCGCAGGATATTGATGTCGACCGCATGCTGCAGGGATTTGCCCGCAAGTTGCGGAGCCTCGGCGGCAGCATCGTCACAGGTGCTCCGGTGCAGTCGATTGCGCGCCACGATGGTGTCTGGACTGTCATGACACCCGCGGGGGAGTTCACGGCACCGCTTCTGATCAACGCGGCCGGCGGCTGGGCCGACACTGTGGCGCAGATGGCCGGTGTCCGTACTTCGGGTCTGGCGCCCCTGCGCCGGTCGGCAGTGCTGATTCCCGCGCCCGAGGGTCATGACATCAATCGGTGGCCATTGTTCGCCAATGCCGGGGATCAATGGTACGCCAAACCGGAAGCCGGCAAGCTGATGATCTCGCCGGCAGATGAAGATCCGGTTGAAGCTCACGACGTGTGGGCCGACGACATGGTGATTGCCGAGGGGCTTCATAGGTATGAGCAAGCCGTGACCACTCCAGTCACACGGGTGGAGCATTCCTGGGCGGGCATGCGCACCTTTGCGCCGGACCGGACGCCGGTCGTCGGCTTCGCGCCGGACGCCGATGGCTTCTTCTGGCTTGCAGGGCAGGGTGGCTATGGCATGCAGACGGCCCCGGCCTTGTCGCAACTGGCTGCAGATTTGTGCCTGGGGCGGCTATCGCCATTGGCCCCGGCCGTAATAGAAGCGCTTAGCCCCGGACGGGCGGCACTGAATTTTCAACAGGGATAAAACACATGAGTGACATCAAACGCATCGAAACCGGCCCGCGCATGAGCCAGGCTGTGGTCTATGGCGGCGTCGTCTATCTGGCTGGTCAGGTTGGCACTGCCGGCGCCAGCATCACTGAGCAGACGCAGGTTATTCTTGCAAATGTCGATCGTCTGCTGGCTGAAGTTGGCTCGGACAAGACAAAGATCCTGCAGACCACCATCTGGCTGTCTTCAATGGACGATTTCGCCGAGATGAACGCAGTCTGGGACGCCTGGGTGCCGCAGGGCCATACGCCCGCACGCGCCGCCGGTGAATCCAAACTGGCGACACCGGATTACAACGTCGAAATACTCTGCATCGCAGCGGTTTGAGGCCAAGGACGAATCTTCTGCGCCAGATGCCCCTGGCGTTTGATGTCCCAGGACCAGCAGGCTGAGATCTGACGACAATGCCGCGCATCAACACGATGCGCGGCGTTTGCCGATGTAAATTACGGAGAATTTCGGGGAAAGGCTCGCGGCTGCAACCGGTTCTGTGCCATGGTTTGCGTCTTCCCATGAAAGTGATTCCATGCCGCCATCCGAAAGCCGTGCCGAACCTGTGTTTGCCAGCAATGCAACGAACGATCCGCTTGCCATCCTGAATCGGGTCTATGGCTATCCTGCCTTTCGCGGACGGCAGGCCGAGGTGGTCAACCAGGTTGTTTCGGGCGGTGATGCGGTGGTGCTGTTTCCCACCGGAGCCGGCAAGTCGCTGTGCTTCCAGATTCCTGCGCTGTGCAGGGACGGGGTCGGCATTGTTGTTTCGCCGCTGATCGCGCTGATGCGCGACCAGGTGGAAGCCCTCAAGCAGTTGGGTGTCCGCGCTGCGGCCCTGAATTCGTCGCTGACGCGTGAAGAGTTCATGGATGTGCGCAATGCGATTAGCCGCGGCGAGCTTGATCTTTTGTATGTGACGCCGGAACGGATCGTCACGCCCGGTTTCAAGGACATGATCGGCAATGCCAAAATTGCATTGTTTGCGATCGACGAGGCCCATTGCGTTTCGCAATGGGGGCATGACTTCCGGCCGGAATATCGCGAGCTTGGTCATCTCGCCGAATACTATCCCGGCGTGCCGCGGATGGCGCTTACTGCGACGGCTGATCCACATACAAGAGAAGACATCATCGACAAGCTGGCGCTGCGCTCGGGCGAGGTGTTCACCACGTCGTTCGACCGTCCGAACATTGCCTACGAGATCGTCGAGCGGGATCAAGCGCGCCAGCAGCTGTTGCGTTTTCTGTCCCGCCACACGGGATCGAGCGGCATTGTCTATTGCCTCTCCCGCGCCAAGGTTGAGGACACGGCGGAATGGCTCAACAAACAGGGTATCCGGGCGAGGGCCTACCATGCCGGCATGGCGCGCGAGGTTCGTGACGCCAATCAGGATGCGTTCCTCAAGGAAGAGGGGCTGTGCCTTGTTGCCACGGTTGCCTTCGGCATGGGCATCGACAAGCCGAATGTCCGCTATGTCGCGCATCTGGATCTGCCAGGTTCGGTCGAGGCCTATTACCAGGAGACCGGCCGTGCTGGCCGTGACGGCCTGCCATCCGATGTCTGGATGGCCTACGGCATGGCTGATGTGATCCAGCGTGGCCGGATGATCGATGGCGGCGGGTCCGGTGACGATATCAAGCGGGTGGAGCGGGCCAAGCTCAATGCGCTGCTGGCCATCTGCGAAACACCGGGCTGCCGGCGGCAGGCGATTCTTGCCCATTTCGGCGAGGCGCATCCAGGCAATTGCGGCAATTGCGACACGTGTCAGAAGCCGGTTGAAACATGGGACGGAACGGAGGCGGCGATCAAGGCATTGGCCGCCGTGTACCGGACCGGCGAACGCTTTGGCACCGGTCATCTGATCGATGTGCTGACAGGCAACGAGAACGACAAGACCAAGCGTTTTGGGCATGTCGACATGCCTGTCTTCGGAGCAGGCAGCGACATCTCCGCCAAGACCTGGCAATCGGTCTACCGGCAGTTGCTGGCCAGCGGACTGGTGAGTGTCGATCACGAAGCCTATGGGGCTCTGAAGCTAGAGTCCGAGGCGCGTGCGGTGTTCAAACGCGAGCGTGAAGTCCGGTTTCGCAAGGACCGCCCGACCAAGGGCAAGGCGGACAGACGCCAGTCAACGGGGTCGATGAACGCCAAGTCGGCACTCGAAGAAGCAGATGTCGAACTGTTCGAAGCGCTTCGCGCCGCCCGCATGGCAATCGCCAAGGAGCTGGGAGTGCCGCCTTATGTGGTGTTCCCCGATACAACGCTGGTGGCATTCGCAACCAACCGCCCGGCCGATCATGAAGCGCTGTTGGGCATATCCGGCGTCGGTCAGTCAAAGCTTGAACGCTATGGAGACAAATTTCTCGAAGTCATCGTGGCGCATCAGAAATAGGCAGCGATGCCAGGTGAGGCTCGCGTTATCGCGTTTTGATAGCCGCGGTTGCCTGTCGGACGACTTCGGATATCTGGGTCAGCTGCTTGGCCAGTGGACTCGTCTTGCGCCATATCATTCCAATGGTGCGCGATGGCTGCGGGCTCTTGAAATGCGCGATCGAAACCGGGGCGGAACGGGTTTCGACCGAGATGGCCATTTCCGGAATCAGAGTCACACCCAATCCAGCGCCGACCATCTGTACCAGAGTGGCCAGCGAACTTGCATCCAGCATCTCGCGCGGCCGGCTCGATTGTATGTTGCAAAAGGACAAGGCCTGATCGCGAAAGCAGTGGCCTTCCTCGAGCAGGAGCAGCTTCATCTCGCGCAGATCCTCGTGACCTGGCACCGGCTTGTCTTCGTCTCCAACCGGGCGCACCAAAACGAATTTTTCTTCAAACAATGCAACCTCGGTCAATGACGGTTCGGAAACCGGGAGCGCGACAACCGCCGCGTCGAGAAGCCCGTCAGCAAGTTCGCGGACCAGAATGGGTGTCAGAGACTCTCTGATCTGGATTTCGATGTTGCTGTTGGAAGCCGTTAGGTTGGTGATGATATCCGGCAGCAGATAAGGCGCGATAGTCGGGATCACGCCAATTCGCAGACGTCCGACCAGATGATCGCGGGAGGCGCGTGCCAGCTCGCCCAGCTCATCAACGGAGCGCAGGATGCCGCGCACCCGGACGGCAAATTCCTCTCCGAAATTCGTCAGCCGAACCTGGCGGGGGCCGCGCTCGAACAGTTCGGTTCCGAGGGCTTCCTCCAGTTCCTTGATCTGGACAGACAGTGCCGGCTGGGAGATTGCGCAGGCCTGCGCCGCACGACCGAAGTGGCCATGCAATGCCAGAGCCTCGAAGTAGCGCAGCTGTTTGAGTGTCAGATTTCTCATAATTTCAAATTATCAGAGTGATCAATAAAAACAACTTAAACCAATGACTCGTTTGCTATATGTCATTGTGGGAAAGCAGGAAGGTTTTAATATACTAGACCATGGGCTTCAGTTGTCCCGGTGGCTCAAGGCCTCTCTATGAGCGATTTTGCCGGCTGGGCAGCAGATGGAGCAGAACTTGTGGGAGGCTAGGTCCACCACGAGATTCACAGAATTTCATCGAAGATGAAACCAATCAACGCAGGCAGGATCGGAGAAAACAATGAACGTCTTAGACAAAGTGAGCAAATGCCCCGTCATGCATGGTGGCAATACTTTTACGGGTAGCAGTGTCATGAGCTGGTGGCCGAAATCGCTCAATCTGGAAATTCTCCACCAGCATGACACCAAGACCAATCCTCTCGGCAAGGACTTCGACTATCGTGATGAGCTGAAGAAGCTCGATATCGAGGCCCTGAAGAAAGACATGCATGCGCTCCTGACCGACAGCCAGGACTGGTGGCCGGCGGACTATGGTCACTATGGCGGCCTGATGATCCGCCTGGCCTGGCATTCAGCCGGCTCCTACCGACTGGCCGATGGCCGTGGTGGCGGCGGCGGCGGCAACATACGCTTCGCGCCCCTGAACTCCTGGCCGGATAACGGCAACCTCGACAAGGCGCGCCGCCTGCTGTGGCCGCTCAAGAAGAAGTACGGCAATGCCGTCTCGTGGGCCGACCTGATCCTCCTAGCCGGCACCATCGCCTATGAGAATATGGGCCTGAAGACCTTCGGCTTCGGTTTCGGCCGCAATGACATCTGGCACCCGGAAACCGACACCTACTGGGGTGCCGAAAAGGAATGGCTGGCTCCGTCCGACAACCGCTACGAGGATGTCGGCAAGCCGGACACGATGGAAAATCCGCTTGCTGCCGTGCAGATGGGCCTCATCTACGTCAACCCGGAAGGCGTCAACGGCCAGCCCGATCCGCTGAAGACTGCTGCGCAGGTGCGTGAGACCTTCGCCCGCATGGCGATGGATGATGAGGAAACCGCGGCGCTGACCGCCGGTGGCCATACCGTCGGCAAAACCCACGGCAACGGTGACGCAGGCGCGCTGGGCGTGGAGCCCGAGGCCGCTGACGTCGAGAACATGGGCTTCGGCTGGATCAACCCGAATCTCGGTGGCAAGGCATCCAACGCGATTACCTCTGGCATCGAGGGTGCATGGACCACCAATCCGACCGTGTTCGACATGGGCTATTTCGAACTCCTGTTCGGCTACGAGTGGGAACTCGCCAAGAGCCCGGCTGGCGCCAACCAGTGGCAGCCCATCGGCATCAAGGAAGAGCACATGCCGGTGGATGCGACCGATCCGTCGATCCGCCGCATGCCGATCATGACCGATGCTGACATGGCCATGAAGATGGACCCGATTTACAACGCTATCTGCCAGAAGTTCATGGCCGATCCGGACTACTTCAGGGACGCCTTCGCACGCGCCTGGTTCAAGCTCACCCACCGCGATATGGGCCCGAAGGTTCGTTACGTCGGCCCGGACGTTCCAAGTGAAGAGCTGATCTGGATGGATCCGGTTCCTGCTGGCCCGAACAACTATGATGTCGGCGCCATCAAGTCGAAGATTGCGGCGTCCGGCCTGAGCGTTGCCGAGTTGGTTTCGACCGCCTGGGACAGCGCCCGCACCTATCGCGGTTCTGACATGCGCGGCGGCGCCAATGGCGCGCGTATCCGCCTGGCGCCACAAAAGGACTGGGAAGGCAATGAGCCGTCCCGTCTGGGTAAGGTCCTCGGTGTCCTGGAGCCGATCGCGGCCGAGTATGGCGCCAGTGTCGCCGACGTGATCGTGCTGGCCGGCAATGTCGGTGTCGAGCAGGCCGCCAAGGCCGCCGGCTACGATATCGCGGTGCCGTTTGCGCCCGGCCGTGGCGATGCGACCGACGAGATGACTGATGCGGCGTCCTTCGACGTGCTCGAACCGCTCGCTGATGGCTATCGCAACTGGCTCAAGAAGGACTATGTCGTCAGCTCCGAAGAGCTCATGCTCGACCGCACGCAGCTGATGGGGCTGACTGCGCCGGAAATGACGGTTCTGGTCGGCGGCATGCGCGTGCTTGGCGCTAATTTCGCCGGTACCAAGCATGGCGTCTTCACCGACCGTGAAGGCGCGCTGACCACAGACTTCTTCGTGAACCTGACCGACATGGGCAACACCTGGAATCCTGTTGACGGCGGCGTCTATGAAATCCGCGACCGCAAGACAGGTTCGGTCAAGTGGACAGCGACGCGTGTTGACCTCGTGTTCGGCTCGAATTCGATCCTGCGCGCCTACTCCGAGGTTTACGCCCAGGACGAGTCTAACGGGAAGTTCGTCAACGATTTCGTTGCTGCCTGGGTCAAGGTGATGAACGCGGACCGTTTCGACCTCGCCGCCTGATCGCATTATGACATTGTTCGGGCGCGGATGGGTTTTCCGTCCGCGCCCGAATTGCATTGCTTCAGGAGACTGTTTGGCCGGCTCTGTCCGGCTATATTTCGGCGCGGTCGGCCGCGACTGCCTCGTGCAATTTCCGCAGCAAATCCGGATTGGCTGACTGGACCCGGCTCCAGTTCGGAATGAATGGTGTTTCCATCGGGTTTTCGAGAAAGATCTGGCCGGCGGTGACAATATTGGCCGCAAACAGTTCGACGGCTTCTTCTTCCTGGTGCCGGTCGGTGTGCAGCCCGTTCATTATTGCATCGTTGTGGTACATCTCGATCAGGTCAAGGGCTGTCCGGTAGTAGGTCGCCTTGATGGTCCGGAAGGTTTCGTTGGTGAAGATCACGCCGTCGGTGGCGAGCTTGCGGAACAGGGCCTTGGAGATGTCGACCGACATGCGCGACAGGCCTTGCGTGGCATCTGCCTTGGACAGGTCCTGGTGCTTGTGGTCGTAGGCATCGGAAATATCGACCTGGCATACCGAGCGATGCGACAGGTTGCGCCAGACTTCCGAAAGGACGCCGATTTCGAGTCCCCAGTCGGAGGGAATGCGCATGTCGGGCAGCATGCTCACCCGCATGGCGAATTCGCCGGCCAGCGGATAGCGGAAGCCCTTGAGGTACTCGATGTAATCGAGATGGCCGAAGACCTTTTGGATTGACAACAACAGCGGCGAGACGAGCAGCCGCGAAACACGGCCATTGAGCTTGCCGTCGGCAATCCTCGGATAATAGCCCTTGCAGAACTGGTAGGGGAAGGCGGGATTGGTAACCGGGTAGACCAGACGGGCCAGCATCTCACGCGAATAGGTGGTGATGTCGCAATCATGCAGCGCCACGACATCGGAATTCTGGGATGCCAGGGCGTAGCCGATGCAATACCAGACATTGCGGCCCTTGCCTGGTTCCTTTGGCGCAAGACCCGCTTCCTGCAACTGATTGTCGATCGCCTTCAGCCGTGGCCCGTCGTTCCAGAGGATGTCGTGCTTCTGCGGCAAGCGGGAGAAATAGTCCCTGGCAAAACGGTATTGTTCCCCGGTCGCCTGATCGAGGCCGATGATGATGTGGTTGATGTAGGTTGCACCACTCAACTCATCGAGAATGTGCGACAGTGCATCGCGGCCAAGCTCGGAAAACAACGACGGCAGGATCAGGGTTATCTTGCGGTTGGCCGAGAATTGCCGCAGCTGGCCTTCCATCATTTCCAACGGCATTCGGGTCAGATTGTGGAGAGTTGCGACGCTGCCATTCTGGTGAAAATCGGCCATTTGAAATCCTATTTCTTCGCTGCTGTCTCAAGCAGTGACATGATGACTTCATTCCATCCCGCAGGACCGGCGGATGCCGCCCTGATGATGCGTCCGGAAGCTTCCCCGTCAAGTCGAGGCAGTTCCTGATGCGCCGGATTGGGGATGATGACTCCGAGATCAGCCTGCTCGATCATTGCCACATCATTCTGCGCATCTCCCAGGGCCACGACAAAGGCAGGTTTTCCGGCTTTGCTGTGACGTTTGACGATTTCCATCATACGCTGCGCCTTGTTGCCGCCAAATGACACGGTGAGAAACCGCCCGCCTTGCTGCACCGTGAGGCCTGCAGCTTGAGCGGCGGCTACGAACTCATCCCGGCCCTGCTCGCTGCCCTGCCAAAGGCCGGGTTCGGAGAAGCGGCGAATCTTGGCGTTTGCCGCATCCGCAAGTGGCAGGCCGGTGCGGGCGGAAACTTCTTCGGTGCTCCAATCGGCAAATCCCCGGTAATGCTGGCGCAGTGGTTCGGGGATCTGGTTCAGCGCCTGAAGAAGTTGTTGATAGGTGTCTTCGGACTGGTTGCCATGATCACGCGGTTCGAGAATGCCCGAGCCGTTCTCGACGATTGCCTCGCAGTGAGAAAAACCCAGCTGGTCGCGCAAGGGGTTAATCTCTGCCGCGGTTTTGCTCGAGGCCAGGATCAAAGGAACGCCCAGCTCGCGCAATCGTCCGAGTGCGGGTTCTGCCGCGTTATGGGTGTAGGTTTCGTGGTCGAGAAGCGTGCCATCAAGGTCGGTGAAGACGACCATGTTGCGGGCGAGGGGTGTATTCACGAAGCCATCATTGAGTTGGTAATCCAGCGGCACTGGTAGGGCGAAAACTCAATCTCGCCGGCGGTTCCGCTGATTCCCTCTCCTGATATCAGGTCGCTCCAGCTCGCGCCGCCGATCAGGTTGAGCGACATTATCGGGATCGAGACAGTCTGGTTCGTCAGATTGTGGATGGCAAAGATGCTTTGCGAACGGTCGAGACTCTGCCGCCAGAAGCCGAAAAACTGTTCACCAAGCTGCAGCGTGAATTGTGTCGCATTGGGATGAAACGCTGCCTGTTTCGATCTGGTTTTCAGTGTTTGCGTCAATGCGGTGAAGACCCGTGCATGTGTGCTGGCGGGATCATCGAGCTGTTCCAGCAAATCCGGATAATGCCAGCGGTGCCGGTTGATTGCCCGGTTGTGTCCGGTTTTTTCAACGCCCTCATGATCATTGCCGGTGGCCAGCAGTGAATGGATGTAGAAACCGGGAATGCCTTCCAGCCCCATGGCAATGATCTGGCTGCACAGGAAGCGTTCGATGTTCCACTCGTCAACGCCGTCGATGGTGCCCTTCAGGGCATCGATGAGTGCGATGTTGATCTCGTAGGGCCGGGTGCCGCCATCGGGCATCTTGCGCATCGAGAGCAGGCCGCCGAACTGCTGCACCGTGTCGATCACCCGTGCGATGTCGTCTTCGCTCAGCAGGCCCTCGGCCGGCCGCATGCCGATGCCGTCATGTGAGGCCGTGAAATTGAAATAGGCGCATCCAAGCTGCGCCGGCGGCATCGACATCTGCCAGGTGTTGAGATGTTTCGAGGTGCCGTGCAACAGTGCATGAAGCAGCAAGGGCGGCAGCGAGAAATTGTAGACCATGTGCGCTTCATTGCGATTGCCGAAATAGCTCAGGTTCTCGGCGTTGGGCACGTTGGTCTCTGTGAGCAGCACCAGCGGCTCACGGGTGTAATCGGCAAGCAGCCGGATCAGCCGGACAATCTCGTGGGTCTGGCGCAAATGAATTGAAGGTGAGCCCACTTCCTTCCAGAGAAAGGCAATCGCATCGAGGCGCAGGGTCTGGACGCCTTTGGAGATGTGGAACCGGAGAATGCGGAGGAATTCGAACAGCACATCCGGGTTGGAGAAGTCAAAATCGACCTGGTCATGGCTGAAGGTGCACCAGACGTGCCGCGCTCCGTTCGCGGTCTCCACCGGTCTGAGCAAAGCATGGGCGCGGGGGCGGACCACCATGGACAGATCGTCGTCAGGAGACGCCTCGAAGAAGAACTTGTCGTAAGGTTCGTGTCCGAGAAGATATTCATTGAAGAAGGTGCTCTGGCTTGAGCAGTGATTGATCACAAGATCCGACATCAGCCGGAAATCGCCGGCGATGCGCCCGATATCTTCCCAGGCGCCCAGTCCGCTGTCGACTGCGTAATAGTCGGTTATGGCGAAGCCATCGTCCGAGGTGTAGGGGAAATAGGGCAAGATGTGCACACCGGTGGCGGTGTCTTTCAACCGGGTGTGGAGAAAGTCGAACAACAGATCCAGCGGCTTGTGTTCGCCGTTTACGAAGGTGTTGCCGTAGGTGATGATGTAGCTGTCTTGTTCGTTCCACAGCGTGTTGGCAGGTACCCGCCCGCGCCGCTTCGGCTGCTCGTCATTTGGCCAGAACGCAGCGATGGTCTGCTCAAGCAATGCCGATTGGTCGGCGTCCGGGTAGATCGATCGCAGCAGCATCCGCAATCCGTCGCGCAATCTTTTCGGGATCGGTTTGGGGAGGGGTGCCAGCCTTTCCGGCGCGTCTGCATAAAAAACTTCCATGTCCAATTTTTATGCACATTTTGATTTTCTGGCAAGGCGAATTGAGCTGATTTCCGGTCCCGGCGCTCCAGCCTGTGTCAGCAGTAGCTCTCGACACCGATTGACTGCTCGGTCGAATAGCGGTTTCCGCTGGCGAAACCGGGTGGCAGAATTTGCTCGATTTCTGCGAGTTGGGATGGGTCGAGTTTGAGGTCGACACCGCGCGCGCACTCTTCCAGATGAGCAGCCGAGCGGGTTCCCGGGATCGGGATCACATGCTCGCCGCGAGTGAGCAGCCAGGCGATTGCCAGAGCAACCGGTGTGGTGCCGATATCGCGGGCGTAGTCCTTGAACGGTGCCACTGCATTGATGTTGCGGGTGAGGTTGGGTTCGAGGAAGCGCGGATTCGCGGTGCGAAAATCTCCCTTTTCGAAATTCGCACGGTCGGGTGCCTGAGCGCCGAATATGCCGCGGCCAAGCGGGCAGAAGGCGACGAAAGCGACGCCGAGTTCACCGCAGGCCTGCACCATTCCGAGATCAGGC
>Ga0114910_1001103_pt1 | contig 13144 bp, 10 predicted proteins | sample MalvireepMed_908_FD_83500 | JGI IMG/M metagenome (GOLD analysis project Ga0114910, IMG submission 83500) | Marine viral communities from the Global Malaspina Expedition - Malaspina viral metaG DeepMed_908 | ecosystem: Environmental > Aquatic > Marine > Oceanic | place: Mediterranean Sea...
AGCCGGAGGCCCTGTTCGAGGCCTGAGGGAAAAATGTCGAAGATCGATCCGCGCACCGCGAATTCGCCTGCGTCGATCACGGTGTCCGTGCGGTTGTAGCCCTGCTTTTGCAGCAGCCGCGTCAGGCTTTCGTGCCCGATCTGCACGCCCGGCTTCAGCTCGCGCACCGCCTCGCGGATGCGGAACGGGGTGAGCATGCGCTGGAGCACCGCGTTGGCGGTGGTCACCAGCAGTTGCGGCGTGCCCTTCTCGCTCTGCAACCGGTGCAGGGCGGAGAGGCGCTGGGTGCTGATCGACAGGGCGGGGCTGGCGCGGTCGTAGGGCAGGCAATCCCATGCGGGCAGCTCGATCACGCTCAGCTCGGGCGCGAAATAGCGGGCGGCATCGGCAATCCCGCGCATCGCGCTGTCTTCGGGCGCGATGAACACCGCGCGCCGTTTCGCGGCCCGCGCAATGTCCGCCATCACCAGCGGCTGCGCGCCGCGCGCGAGGTTGGCGAAGGTCAGCGGCTGCTTGGCGGACAGGATGCGGGAAAGGTCGGGCATTATGGCTTAATAGATCCGTGCTGTGCGTGTTCCGCGCAAACGAAATAGCCCCCTCCTCTTCGCAAGGAGGGGGTTTTGGGGTGGTGAAGGGGCGTTAGCGCGGTGCGATGCCAGGCACCACCCCGTTGCAACCCCGCTCGCGGCCCCTCCTCGCGAAGAGGAGGGGAGAGATGGTCAGCGCGGAATCTCTACGTAATCGAGCTTCTGCATAATCTCGATCCGCTGACCCTGCATCTCGTCAGGGATCGGCTGCGTCTTGAGCGCCCAGGCCATGATATCGACGTCGTCGTAATCGAGCAGCCGTTCGAACCAGACGAGGTCTTCCTCGGCCCACTCGCCGTGATAGCGGTCGAAATAGCCGCCGATCATGTAATCGGCCTCGCGCGTGCCGCGATGCCAGGCGCGGAACTTGGCGCGGGCGAGGCGGGCTTCGAATGTGGGTTCGGACATGGGGTGGGAGGTAGGCTTCCCGCTACGATTTCTCAACTCGTCATTGCGAGGAACGGCGAAGCCGTGACGCGGCAATCCAGGGCATTTTCGCAAGACGCTCTGGATTGCTTCGCCCCGTCCTGCGGACGCGTCTCGCAATGACGAACTCTATTTGTCATAGCGCTCACATGCGGCCCGAAACCCTGAACCCCCTGTTTGCCGAGGTCGATACCCTCGACGGTGTCGGCCCCAAGCTGCGCAAGCCGCTGGAGAAGCTGCGCTGCACGCGGGTGCGCGATCTCGCCTATCACTGGCCCGACCGCTTCGTCAGCCGCCGCCCGGTCGCCAATCTCGACGAAGCGGGCGAGGGGGAGCAGATCATCGTCGCGCTGACGGTGACCGAACATCGCGCCAGCGCCTCGCGCCGTGCGCCCTACCGCGTGCTGGCGAGCGACGAGGCGGGCAATGTGCTGGCGCTGACCTTTTTCGGGCGCGCCAGCTATACCGCCAAGAAACAGCTGCCCGTGGGCGAGAAGCGCCGCGTGGCGGGCAAGCTGGAACGGTATGGCGACATGCTCCAGATGGTGCACCCGGACCATGTGCTGAAGATGGACGACGCCGGCCTCGGCCAGATGCGCGAGCCGGTTTACAGTCTTGCCGAAGGGCTCACGCAGCCGCGCATGGCCAGCCTCGCGGCGCAGGCGCTCGAAAAGCTGCCCGCGCTGCCCGAATGGATCGAGCCGGGCATGCTCGCGCAGCAGAAATGGCCCGAATGGCGCGATGCGCTGCGCAGCGTGCATGCGCGTGACGACGAGGCGGCGAAGGATCGGCTCGCCTATGACGAACTGCTCGCCAACGCGCTCGCCCTGCAACTGGTGAAGGCCGACAATCGCCGGAAACGCGGCCGCGCGCTGGCGGGCGACGGGCACTTGCGCGATAAATTGCAGCTACCGTTCCCGCTGACGGGCGCGCAGGAACGCTCGATCCGCGAGATCGAGGGCGATCTTGCGCAGGACGCACCGATGCTGCGGCTGCTGCAAGGCGATGTCGGCGCGGGCAAGACGGTCGTCGCGCTGCACGCGATGCTGGTCGCGGTGGAGGCGGGCGCGCAGGCCGCGCTGCTCGCCCCGACGGAAATCCTCGCCCGCCAGCATTTCGAGACCTTGCGAGAGATGGCGCGGCCCACCGGGGTCGAGGTTGCGCTGCTGACGGGGCGCGACAAGGGCCGAGCGCGCGAGAGTATCCTGATGGGGCTGTTGGATGGCAGCATCCAGATCGTCGTCGGCACCCACGCGATCTTCCAGGAGGCGGTGCAGTATCGCGATCTCGGGCTGGTCGTGGTGGACGAACAGCATCGCTTCGGCGTCTCGCAGCGGCTCCAGATGGCGGGCAAGGGCAAGCGCCCGCCGCACACGCTTTCGATGACCGCCACCCCGATCCCGCGCACGCTGACGCTGGCCAATTACGGCGAGATGGAGGTCAGCCGCCTCGACGAACTGCCCCCCGGCAGGCAGGCGATCGACACGCGCGTCGTCGGCATGGATCGCCTGCCCGAAGTGGTCGAGGCGGTGGGGCGGCACCTCGCGAGCGGCCAGCAGGCTTACTGGGTCTGCCCGATGGTCCGCGACGAGGACGGCATGGAAAAGGCTGCGGCGGAGCAGCGCTATGCATCGCTCAAGGCGCGGTTCGACGATGACGTGGTGCTGGTCCACGGACAGCTCGACCCGGAGGTCAAGGACGCGGCGATGGCGCGCTTTGCGAGCGGGCAGGCGAAGCTGCTGGTCGCGACCACCGTGATCGAGGTTGGCGTCGATGTACCCGCGTCGACCCTGATCGTGATCGAACAGGCCGAGCAATTCGGCCTCGCCCAGCTCCACCAGCTGCGCGGGCGCGTGGGACGGGGGAGCGAGAAATCGGTCTGCCTGCTGCTGAGGGGCAACCAGCTGTCCGAAACCGGCCAGCGCCGCCTCGCCCTGATGCGCGAGACGCAGGACGGGTTCCGGATCGCGGAGGAAGATCTGGAGCTGCGCGGCGGGGGCGAGCTGCTCGGCACGCGGCAATCGGGCGACACGCCCTTCCGCATCGCCACGCTGGAGCAGATGCAGCGCCTGATGGACCCGGCAAGCGCCGACGCGAAGCTGCTGATGGACCGCGATGCCGGGCTGGAAGGCGAGCGGGGCGAGGCCGCGCGCATCCTGCTCTACCTGCACGAACGCGACATGGGCGTGCGCACGCTGCGGGGTGGGTAGCCTGCATTTCGTCATTGCGAGGAGCGAAGCGACGAAGCAATCCAGGGCCTCGGCGCTCTTCGCACTGGTTTGCTTCGCTACGCTCGCAATGACGAGGCCATAATTGAAGCGCGCTACCCGCCCAGCCGCTCCACCAGCGCCCTGGCCGCCGCGTCGACATCCTCCCACGTTGCCTCGAACTGCTCTTCGCCATCGTGGTATGGATCGGCGATCGCCGAGCCTTCGCGCCCCGGCACGAGGTCCATCAGCAGCGAGACATGCGCACGCGATCCCGCAGGCCGCAGCGCCTCGATATTGGCCAGGTTCTGGTGATCCATCGCGAAGATATGCGTGAAGCGGTCGAAATCCTCGACCGCCAGCTGACGCCCGGAATAACCGCTGATGTCGATCCCGTGCTTCGCCGCTTCCTCGACACTGCGCGGATCGGGCGGGCTGCCCACGTGGTAATCCGCCGTGCCCGCACTGTCGGCCTCGGCATCGATTCCGGCCTTTTCGGCGGCATCGCGAAACGCGGCCTCGGCCAGTGGAGAGCGACAGATATTGCCGAGGCAGACGAACAGGACGGCGGGCTTTTCCATGCCAACGGACCTACTGGACGCATGCCGATGCGCGCAATAGGCAGTGCCGCAGACAAGGGGACACTCACCATGAAGCACCTGCTCGCCGCCACGGCCCTCGCATTCACCATCGCCAGCCCGCTGACCGCCGGGCCTGTCGAGGATTACACCCAGCTGCGCGAGGATATCTGGCAAGAAATGCTGGACGATAACCCCACGCTCGCCACATCGGTGGGCGACCGGCGCGGCGATGGCCAGCTGGGCGACATGAGCATGGTGGCCTATGATCGCAACGTCGCCGAAGATCGCGCCTTCCTCGCCCGGCTGGGCGCCATCGACGAAAGCGCGCTGCCCGAAGATCTGCGGGTGGACTACGCGATCCTCAAATCCTCGCTGGAGGATGGCATCGAAGGCGCGCAGTTCGATCACACCCGCTACGTGCTGTTCACCAATCGCGGCGGCTGGTTCAGCTGGATCGCCTCGCTCCCCTATAGCTCGCCGTTCTTCACCAAGGCCGATTACGAAAGCTATGTCGGGCGGCTGGAAGCTTTTGGCGCGCAGAACGCCGCCGGGATCGCCCGCAGCCGCGAGGCGGTGGCGCGCGGGCTGACGCAGGCCTGCGGGCCGATGGCAGGGGTGGAGGACCAGATCACCGGCCAGATGGCGGAAACGCCCGAAGAGTCGGGCTTCTGGCGGCCCTTCCAGCAGCGCCCCACGACCATTTCGGAAAGCGACTGGGCGGCGCTCCAGGCGCGCGCCCGCGCCGCGCTGACCGATGTGGTCTTTCCCGCCTACAAAGATTTCCTGGCCTTTTATACCGAGGAATATGCGCCCGCATGCCGCACCGGCCTGCCCGGCATTTCGGAAACGCCCGATGGAGAGGATTACTACGCCCACCGCGTGCGCAGCTTCACCACGACCGACATTACCCCGGACGAGGTCCACCAGCTGGGCCTGTCCGAAGTCGCGCGCATCCGCGCCGAGATGGAGGATGTCGCAGCAGAGGCGGGCTTCGACAGCCGCGAAGCCTTCATCGAACATCTGCGGACCGATCCGCAATATTACATGACCGATGAAAACGAATACCTGCGCTACGCCGCCGCGCTGGCGAAGGAGATCGACGGCTGGATGCCCAAGCTGTTCGGCACCCTGCCGCGCCAGCCCTATACCGTTCTGCCGATCCCCGCGGCGCAGGCGCCGGGCAACACGACGGCATATTACGAACCCGGATCGCTCCAGACCGGGCAGGCGGGCATCTACCGCGTCAACCTGACCGAGCTGGACCAGCGGCCCTTGTGGGAACTGCCCGCGCTCGGCGTGCACGAGGCGGTGCCTGGCCACCACCTCCAGATCGCGCTGCAACAGGAGCTGGACCTGCACTCGCTGCGCCGCAACGGCACCTTCTTCACCGCCTTCGTGGAAGGGTGGGGCCTTTATTCCGAACGGCTCGGGATCGAGATGGGGCTGTACGATACGCCAGCCAAGCAGATGGGGCGGCTGAGCTACGAGATGTGGCGCGCGGCAAGGCTGGTGGTCGATACCGGCCTGCACTCGAAGGGCTGGACCAAGCAACAGGCGGTCGATTTCATGACCGATAACACCGCACTCTCGGCGGCGAATATCGACGCCGAGGTCAACCGCTACATCACCTGGCCCGGCCAGGCGCTGGCCTACAAGGTGGGCGAACTGAAGATCCGCGAACTGCGCACCCGCGCCGAGGAAGCGCTGGGCGACCGGTTCGACCTGCGCGCGTTCCACGATGCGGTGCTGGAAAACGGCGCGGTGCCGCTGGATGTGCTGGAAGCGCAAATCGACCGCTGGATCGCAGCGCAGGAGCGGAGTTAGGCCTCCACAGACCGCTCATCCTGAGCCTGTCGAAGGATCGTCCTTTCACGATCCGGCGGTGCGGAAAGAAGGACCGCCGTTGGCGCTTCGCGCCCTCTTCGAGTCCGACAAGCTCAGGGCGAGCGGGTTTAATTAAGTCGCGGTATTCACCGTCCGCTCCAGCACATCGCGCACGATCGCATGGATGTTCACCACCGCCCCGATGCGCGCGCCGAGCAGCGCGGTGCCGCTGACCTTGCGCTGGACGAACAGCGTTTCGGCGGGCGGGATGTGCCAGATCGATTTGTCCTGCGCGATGGCCATGCCTTCGTCGCGCAAGACGGGCACGAAGGCGCGGTCGCCGAAATCGAACGGCGCGTCCTTGGCCATTTCGCCGAGGATGATCGCGATCATCCGGTCGATCGCATCTCCGTGCTTCTCCAGCACCGCAGGCGACATGAACTCGGCGTCGATCGCGGCCTGCCGTACCCCGGCATGGTCCCGGTCCAGCCCGGCCTTGAGCAGGGTGCGATAGGATTGCCGAACGTCGGGATCGACCTCGCGCGCCGCCCCGAAATCGAGCAGCACGATCTTCCGGTCCGCCTCGCGGTAGCGATAGTTCGCAAAATTGGGGTCGGTCTGCATCAGGCCCCATTCGAACAGCTCGCGCGCGACCAGCTCGATCACCTCGGCGAAAACGCTGTCGCGCACCTCCTGCGGCTGGTCGGCCAGCTGTTCGACCGGGCGACCTTCCTCGTAACTCATCGCCAGAATGCGGTCGCGGGTCTGCTCTTCGTCGAGCGTCGGGACCACGAACGCCTCGTGCCCGGCCAACAACTCGCCATAGCGCTGCATCATGCGGCCTTCGCGGCGGTAGTCGGCCTCTTCGTGCAGCTGCTCCTTGGCAGCGACGAGCAAGGGCGCGATGTCGAGTTCCTTGGGCAGCAGGCCGGTAATGCGCAGCAGGGTCGCGACATTGTCGACATCGGAATCGATGCTCTGCTTGACGCCCGGATACTGCACCTTGATCGCCAGCATCCGCCCGTCGCGGGTCAGCGCGCGGTGGACCTGGCCGATGCTGGCGGCGGCGATCGGGCGCGGTTCGAACCGGCGGAACTGCTTGCGCCAGTCGGTTCCCCATTCCTCGGCCAGCACCTTGTCGAGCTGGCGCGGGGGCATGAAGTCCGCATTGTCGCGCAATTTGGCGAGGATCTGCGACAGCTCCGGCGGCAGGGCATCGCCTGCATCCATCGAGAGCATCTGCCCCATCTTCATCGCCGCCCCGCGCAGGTGCAACAGGCGTTCGGTCAGGCGGCCGATATTGCCGGGCGTGAGGACGAGGTCGTTCATCCGCACCTGCTCGCCCGAGGCGACGCGGCGCGCGCCTTCGGCCAGCATCCCTCCGGCAACGCCGCCGGCAAGACGCCCGAAGCCGCTCAACCTTCCGATCCGGGAAGAAGGGACCGCGCGATGCCGCCCCTTCTCGTCCTCCTCCCGCGCCATGGCCTTAGGCGTAGTTCACGTAGAGCGAATAGATCAGGCCGGGGATGTAGAAGATCAGCGTCAGGATCAGGCTGATCAGGAATTGCGAGCCGAGCCCGTGCTTGAGCGCGACGCCCAGCGGCGGAAGCAGGATCGTGGCGATGAGGATGATGATAGGCATTGGAATAATTCTCCTTTGCCTCTCCAACCGCGCGCCGCCCGCGCTGTTCCGTCCAATCGAACCGGGGGGCGGCAGACTTTTGGAGGTATCAGGTCTCTACCTGCTCCAGCCCGACGACGATGATCGTTCGCCCGCCGCCGAATTCCTCGCGCACCACGATCAGGCCCTGACGCTCCATATGTTCGAGCAGGCGGCGGATGCGGCTGGGCGAGGATGTGCCGTAAACACGCGCGAGTTCGTCCTCGTCGGGCGCTTCGTCGCCCCGCGCGGCGGAAACCGCAAGCGCGAGATAGGGTGCGAGGACGTCTTCGGGCACGGCTTGCGCCAGTTCTTCGATCGCGTCGCGCCGCGCAGTCGGCAATTCGTGCAGGCCCGCGCTCGCAAAGGCGAACAGGCGGCGGAATTCCAGCATGTCGACATGCGCGCTGGGCACGCGCTCCTGCCGGCAACGGGTCGCGAAATTGCGGAACAGCGCGGTGGAGGACTGGAAGGTCGCGCCTTCTTCCGCCGCCAGTTCGGCGATGATCCGCTCCACGGCATCTTCGCCGCCCTGCGCCTGGCTGCCACCGTCCTCGCGCACGGTCTCTTCCGCGGGCGCTGCCTCGCTGCCTGCCACTGGCCCGGCCTGCGCGGCGGCGCGCTCGGTAATCGCCTGCTCCAGATCGGGCGCGGGCCTGGGGGGAGGGGGCGGGCGCACGGGCGCGGCGACTTCCTCCGCCAGTTCGGAATGGAGCAGCGCCTCCAATTCCTCGCCCTTGGCTTGCGGCAGCGGCATCAGGCCTTCGGAGGCATTCTTCCCCCCGGTCTGCACCTCGCCGATATGCACCGCGACGGGGCGACGGCTGATCGCGGGGCCCAGGCCGAGGAAATGCCCGCGCTGCAGATCGCGGATCCGCTCCGCCTGCCTGCGGTCCATCCCCAGCAGATCGGCGGCGCGCTGCATATCGATGTCGAGGAAGGTGCGCCCCATCAGGAAGTTCGACGCTTCGGCCGCGACGTTCTTGGCCAGCTTGGCGAGCCGCTGCGTCGCCACGATCCCCGCGAGCCCGCGCTTGCGCCCGCGGCACATCAGGTTGGTCATCGCGGACAGGGTCATCCGCCGCGTGTCTTCGGACAATTCGCCCGCAGCGGCAGGGGCGAACATCTGCGCTTCGTCGACCACCACCAGCGCGGGATACCAGTGCTCGCGCGGGGCATCGAACAGCGCGGAGAGGAACAGCGCGGCGCAGCGGATCTGCTGTTCCACCTCCAGCTCGTCCAATGCCAGCACGACCGAGACGCGATGCTGGCGCACGCGCCCGGCCAGCGCCTCGATCTCGCGCACCGAATGGGCGGCACCATCGATCACGATATGGTCGAAGGCATCGGCGAGGCTGGTGAAATCCCCCTCCGGGTCGATCACCACCTGCTGGACGAGCCCGGCGGTCTGTTCGAGCAGCCGGCGCAGCAGGTGCGACTTGCCCGAACCGGAGTTGCCCTGGACGAGCAGCCGGGTCGCGAGCAGTTCCTCGACATCGACGCAAATGCCTTGCCCGGCCGAATCCGTGCCAATCTCGATCTGCGCTGTCATATTGCTCACGAATAAGTGACCGCTGCCAAGCCGCAAAGGCGTGTCGGGGAGTTATCCCTTCCTTGCGTGGCTAGGGGGCGTGGCTTGTGGGCGTCGCTTGGGGCAGGGCAGCGCCCGCCGTCGGTCCGATGATGCAGGACCGAGCTATCGCAAACGACGAAAATTGGTCGGGGAGAGAGGATTCGAACCTCCGGCCCCTGCCTCCCGAAGACAGTGCTCTACCAGGCTGAGCTACTCCCCGACCGTGTCGGCCCCGAAGGCGGCGAATGCCACCTGCGGGTCGAGGCAAGGCGCGCCCTATAGGAACGTGTGCCGGGGGTGGCAAGCGTGCATTTGCCCGCTAGAGCATTCGCCCATGAACGATCCCCATTTCGAACGGCAATATCTCGACCTCATGGCGCGCATCTGGCGCGACGGCGACGAGCGTGTGGATCGCACGGGCGTGGGCACGCGCGCCGTTTTCGGAGCGCAGCTGCGCGTCGACCTCGCCGAAAACCGCGTGCCGCTGCTGACCACCAAGCGCGTCTACTGGAAAACCGCCGCGCGCGAGATGCTGTGGTTCCTGACCGGCGAGACGAACATCCGCCCGCTGGTGCTGCAGGGGGTGAAGATCTGGAACGAGTGGCCGCACGCGCGCTATGTCGAGGAAACGGGCGACGCCCTGCCGCTCGACGATTTCGTGCAGCGGATCGCGGATGACGCGGAATTCGCGGCGCGCTGGGGCGATCTTGGCCCGGTCTATGGCAAGCAGTGGGTCGACTGGCCGACCTATCGCTATCGCCCCGACGGGCTCTACGAGAAAGGCGAGGGGATCAACCAGGTCGCGCAGGTGATCGAGAGCCTGCGCACCAATCCCGGCAGCCGCCGCCATATCATCGAAGGATGGAACGTCGCCGAGCTGGGCCGGATGGCGCTGCCGCCGTGCCACAAGACCTACCAGTTCCATGTCGGCGCGAATGGCACGCAGCTCAACTGCCTGCTCTACCAGCGCAGCTGCGACGTGGCGCTGGGGCTGCCGTTCAACCTGTTCGGCGCGGCGCTGCTGACCCGCATGATCGCGCAGCAGACCGACCTCGAGCCGGGCGAGCTGGTGTGGATGGGCGGCGATACGCACCTGTATCTCAACCACGAAGCCCTCGTCACGCAGCAGCTCGATCGGGAACCGCGCGGGCGCCCGACGCTTGAGATCACAAGGCGTCCGGCGAGCATTTTCGATTATGCGATCGAGGATTTCGTGGTGAAGGATTACGACCCGCATCCGCCCATCAAGGCGCCGGTCGCGGTGTGACGGGTGCGATGGGACAGGGCAGGCTCGGGCTCGCCGCGCTTGACCACCAGGAGCTTGCGCAATATCCGGTCGCGTAAGTGAAAGAATGCGTCTCGACCTAAGAGGCGCCGGGAGAGATGACGCATGGCCAAAGGGCCCCAGCGAACAGACGCGCGAGCCGAGAGCCGCGAGAACAAGCCGCAGCTAGCCCTGCATGTGCCCGAGCCCAATTACCGCCCCGGTGCGGATGAGGTGGATTTCTCGGCGATCGAGATCCCCGAGGCGGGCGCTCAGGCCCGGCCCGACGAAGCCTGCGACCCGACCGAAACGCACGCCCTGTGCACCGATCTGATCCGCGTGCTGGGCGACGACAACAAGGCGCACGGGCCGTGGGACCCGAAGCTTGACCCCGAAACCCTGCGCGAAATGCTGCACCACTTCTCGCTCGTGCGCGCGTTCGATGAACGCATGTTCCGCGGGCAGCGGCAGGGCAAGACCAGCTTTTACATGAAGTGCACGGGCGAGGAGGCGACCAGCATCTCCACCTCGATGGCATTGCAGGGCGACGACATGGTCTTCCCCAGCTATCGCCAGCAGGGCGTGCTGATCGCGCGCGGCTATCCGCTGATCGAGATGATCAACCAGATCTATTCGAACAGCGGCGACAAGCTGAAGGGCCGCCAGCTGCCGATCATGTATTCGAGCCGGGAGCACAGCTTCTTCAGCATCTCCGGCAACCTCGCCACGCAGACCCCGCAGGCGGTCGGCTGGGCAATGGCGAGCGCGATCAAGAACGACAGCCGGATCGCCGCAACCTGGGTGGGCGAGGGCAGCACGGCGGAGGGCGACTTCCACGCCGCATGTACCTTTGCGAGCGTCTACAACGCGCCCGTCATCCTCAACGTCATCAACAACCAGTGGGCGATCAGCAGCTTCTCCGGCTTCGCGGGCAGCGAGCGGGCGACCTTCGCCAGCCGCGCGATCGGCTACGGCCTCGCCGGGCTCAGGGTCGACGGCAACGATCCGCTCGCCTGCTATGCCGCCGAACAATGGGCGGCGAATCGCGCGCGGACCAATTCCGGCCCGACGCTGATCGAATTCTTCACCTACCGCGCCGAAGGGCACTCTACCTCGGACGATCCCTCCGGCTATCGCAGCGCGCAGGAGCGTGAGGCCTGGCCGCTGGGCGATCCCGTGGTGCGCCTGAAGAACCACCTGATCGAACTGGGCGAATGGGACGAGGATCGGCAGGCCGAGATGGACTTGAAGGCCGCCGAGAAGGTGAAGGCCGATACCAAGGAAGCCGAGAAGAACGGCATCTTGGGCCATGGCATGCACCAGCCCTTCCACACCATGTTCGAAGACGTGTTCGAGGAAGAGCCCTGGCATCTCAGCGAACAGAACGCCCAGTCGCAGGCCGAACGCGACAAGAAATATCCGGACGGGGTGCCGCACTGATGAGCGAGACAGCAACCAAGAGCGCGGACAAGCCCAGGCAGGGCCGCGACGCGACCGGCGATGACCGCCGCCTCAACATGATCGAGGCGATCAACGACGCGCTCCATGTCGTTATGGAGGAAGACGACAACGTCGTCGTCTTCGGCGAGGATGTGGGCTATTTCGGCGGGGTCTTCCGTTGCACCGCCGGTCTGCAGGAGAAATTCGGCAAGACGCGGGCGTTCGATACGCCGATCTCCGAATGCGGGATCGTCGCCGCCGCGATCGGGATGGGCGCCTATGGCCTGCGCCCGGTGCCCGAAATCCAGTTCGCCGACTATATCTATCCCGGTTACGACCAGATCATCAGCGAGGCGGCGCGGCTGCGCTATCGCAGCGCGGGCGAATTCGCTGCGCCGATCACCATCCGGTCGCCTTTCGGCGGGGGGATCTTCGGCGGGCAGACCCATAGCCAGAGCCCCGAATCGCTGTTCACCCATGCCTCGGGCATCAAGACGGTCATTCCCGCGACGCCCTACGACGCAAAGGGCCTGCTGATCGCCGCGATCGAGGACAATGATCCGGTCATCTTCTTCGAGCCCAAGCGGATCTACAATGGCCCGTTCGACGGGTTCTTCGACCGTCCGGTGCAGAACTGGAAGTCGCACCCCGACAGCGTCGTGCCCGAAGGCTATTACAATATCCCGCTGGGCAAGGCGCGGCTGGTGACCGAGGGCGAACAGCTGACCGTGCTGACCTACGGCACCATGGTCCACGTGGCGAAGGCGGTGCTGGAGGAGAAGGGCATCGAAGCCGACATCCTCGACCTGCGCACGCTCGTCCCGCTCGACATAGAGGCTGTGGAAAAGTCTGTGCAAAAGACGGGGAGATGCATGATCGTCCACGAGGCGACCCGCACCTCCGGCTTCGGTGCGGAGCTTTCCGCGCTGGTGCAGGAACGCTGCTTCTACCACCTCGAAGCCCCGATCGAGCGGGTCACGGGCTTCGACACGCCCTATCCCCACAGCCTCGAATGGGCCTATTTCCCCGGCCCGGTGCGCATCGGCGCGGCCCTCGACAAGCTGTTGGCCGAATGAGTCACATGTTGTCTTCGTCATGGCGAGCCGCAGGCGAAGCAATCTATCTTCTGCCGCTGCGTGCGGGCGATCCGTCCGAAGATGGATTGCCGCGTCGTCTCCGGCTCCTCGCAATGACGCGTAATTGAGGTAATTCCTATGGCGAAATTCACCTTCAACCTGCCCGATATCGGCGAAGGCATCGCCGAGGCCGAAATCGTGGCCTGGCACGTAAGTGTCGGCGACACGGTCGAAGAAGACGGCCCGCTGGCCGACATGATGACCGACAAGGCGACCGTCGAAATGGAAAGCCCGGTCGCGGGCAAGGTGATCGAGGTCGCGGGCGAAGTCGGCGATACGATCTCGATCGGAGCGATGCTGGTCACGATCGAGGTCGAGGGCGAGATTCCGGACGAAGTGCTCGAAGAGAACGAGGCTCCGGCGGAGCCGCAGGCGAAGCAATCTATCTTCTGCCGCTGCGTGCGGGCGATCCGTCCGAAGATGGATTGCCGCGTCGTCTCCGGCTC
>Ga0114910_1001109_pt1 | contig 13068 bp, 15 predicted proteins | sample MalvireepMed_908_FD_83500 | JGI IMG/M metagenome (GOLD analysis project Ga0114910, IMG submission 83500) | Marine viral communities from the Global Malaspina Expedition - Malaspina viral metaG DeepMed_908 | ecosystem: Environmental > Aquatic > Marine > Oceanic | place: Mediterranean Sea...
CAGCTTCTCGGTGAGCGTGGTCTTGCCCGCGTCGGGGTGCGAAATGATCGCGAAGGTACGGCGTTCGGAGGTCACAATCTGCCAATCATTCGAAGAAACACAAAAGTCCGCTCGCCCTGAGCCTGTCGAAGGGCCGTCCTTCTTTCGAAACGCATCGCTAGAAGAAAGGGCGATGCTTCGACAAGCTCAGCATGAGCGGGAAGAGGGCGCGCTAGGAGTCCCGCGCCACGCGGAAGCCGGCGAAGTCCTGCGTCACCGGCATGATCTCCAGCCGGTTGATGTTGAGGTGCGGGGGCAGTTCGGCGACCCAGCGAATCGCCTCGGCAATATCCTCGCCCGTCATCGGGTGCGCGCCCGAATAGAACTCGTCGGACTTGTCCTGGCTGCCGGTGCGCACGGTGGTGAATTCGGTCTCGGCCATGCCCGGCTCGATGCTGGTCACGCGCACGCCGGTGCCGTGCAGGTCCGCCCTTAGTGCGAGGGTGAAGTGGTTCACGAAGGCCTTGGACCCGGCATAGACATTGCCGCCCGGATAGACGTAGCTGCCCGCGACCGAGCCGATATTGATCATCGCGCCCTTGCGCTCGATCAGGCCGGGCAGCATCTTGCGGGTCAGTTCGACCAGCGCGGTGACATTGGTGTCGATCATCACCTGCCAGTCCGCCAGATCGGCGCTCTGCGCGGGGTTGAGGCCCTTGGCGAGGCCGGCATTGTTGACCAGCAGGTCGATCCCGCGCCAATCCTCGGGCAGGCCGTCGATCGCGGCTTCGCGCGCGGCGGCATCGCGCACGTCGAAGGCAAGGCCGAGGAAGCGATCCGCGCCCAGCTCTTCGCCCAGCTTGTCGAGCCGCTCCTGCCGCCGCCCGGTGCCGATCACCCGCCAGCTATTGGCGGCGAGCAGGCGCGCGGTGGCCTCTCCGATACCCGAGGTCGCTCCGGTAATCAGGGCTGTTTTCATGCTCTCAACTCCGCACCCAGCTTGGCCGCCGCCTTCACGACCGCGTCCGAAACCGCCTTCAGCTCTTCGTCGGTGAAGCTCTTCTCGCCCGGCTGGAGCGTGACTTCGAGCGCGAGCGAGGTCTTGCCCTCGGGCACGCCCTGCCCGTCGAACCGGTCGAAAATGCGTGCATCGACAATGGTCTGCTTGTCCGCCCCGCGCACCGCCTTGACCAGATCGCCAGCGGGCAGCGCGCTATCGACCAGGAAGGCGAAGTCGCGCGTGACCGGCTGAAGCGCAGGCGGGCTGTAGGGCGAGCGGGCGAATTCGGCGTTCTTCCTGGGCGGAATCGCGTCGAGGAAAATCTCTGCCGCAACCACCGGCCCATCGATATCGAAGGCCTTGAGCGTCGCCGGATGCAGCGCGCCGAAGCGGGCGAGCACCTTCTTGGGGCCGAGCCGCAGCGTGGCCGACTGGCCGGGATGGAACTGCGGGCCAGCTTCCCCCATCACCATCAGGTTATCGACCGGCGCACCGGCGGCTTCGAGCAATGCGAGCGCCTCTGCCTTGGCATCATAGGCATTGAAGCCCTGCGCCTTGCCATGCTGCCAGCCGCGCGGCGTTTTCTCGCCCGCAAGCACTACGCCCAGCGTCTCACGCTCATCGCTATGGCCGTTTGCCCCACGGAAATAGCGCCGCCCGATCTCGAACAGCCGCGCACCCGCCGCACCACGATCCGCAGCGCGTTTGGCTGCGGTGAGCAGTCCGGGAAGGAGCGAGGGGCGCATGGCCTTCAGGTCTTCGCTGATCGGGTTGTCGAGCACCCATAGCTGCGCCCCATCGGCGAAATGCTCCGCCTCGGGCACGGGCAGGAAGGACCAGGTAACGGCCTCGTGCAGCCCGCGTGCGGCAGCGGCGCGGCGCAGCTTGCGATCGCGCTTCTGCGCAGGCGTGGCGGTGGGCCTGGCGACACCCGGCGCGCGGGTCAGCGGCACGCTGGCGACCTTGTCCAAGCCTTCGATCCGCACGACTTCCTCGACCAGATCGGCCGGGCCTTCGATATCGTGGCGGCGCGGCGGGCAGGTGACGGTCCAGTCGTCGGCCACGGTGAAGTCGAGCGCGGTCAGGATCGCGCGCTGGCGGTCCTCCGCCACCTCGACCCCGCCCAGCTTCGCGGTCATCGCCGGGTCGAATTTTACCACCTTGCCCTCGACCGGCGGTTCGCCTGCACGCACGACCTCGCTCGGCGTCCCGCCGCAGGTCTTGAGCACCAGATCGGTCAGGATCGCGAGCCCGTCGTCGAGAAATTCGGGGTCCACCCCTCGCTCGAACCGGCTGCGCGCATCGGTCGCGATGCCCAGCTTGCGGCCCGTCACACCGATCTGCGCCGGGTCGAAATAGGCGATTTCGAGCAGCACGTCGGTGGTGTCGGCCTGGGCAGAGGAATGCTCGCCGCCCATGATCCCACCGATGTCGTGTACGCCGGTATCATCGGCGATCACGGTCATGGTCGAATCGAGCGTGTAGCTCTTCTCGTTCAGCGCCTCGATCTGCTCGCCATCCTGCGCGCGGCGCGCGACGACCGGGCCGGAGAGCTTGGCAAGGTCATAGACATGCGCGGGCCGCCCGAAGGCGAGCATCAGGTAGTTGGTGCAATCGACCAGCGCGCTGATAGGCCGCTGGCCCGCCGCCTTGAGCCGCCGCTGCATCCAGTCGGGGCTCGCACCGTTCTTCACGCCGCGAATCACGCGGCCATAGAAGGCGGGGCACCCATCGGCATCGTCGGTGCGGATTTCGACCGGGCATGCGCCCTCGCCAGCGATCGGCGAGACTTCGATCGGCTTGAACGTTCCGAGGCCCGCTGCGGCGAGATCGCGCGCGATGCCCATCACGCCCATGCAATCGGGCCGGTTGGGGGTGATCGCCACGTCGATGATCGGCGAGGCGGCGTGATATTCGGCGAAATCGGCGCCGGTCGGCGCATCGGCGGGCAGCTCGATAATCCCGTCGTGCTCCTCGCCCAGCTCCAGCTCGCGCACCGAACACATCATGCCGTTCGATTCGACACCGCGGATCTTGGACTTGCGCAGCTCCATACCGTTCGCGGGCACGACCGCACCGGCCAGGCCGAGCACGCCCTTCATCCCGGCGCGCGCATTGGGCGCCCCGCACACGACCTGCAACGGCTCACCCTCACCCGTGGAGACGGAGAGCACCTGCAACTTGTCCGCATCGGGATGCGGGCCTGCGGTGAGCACTTCGGCAACCTTGAACCCGGCGAGCTTTTCGGCCGGATCCTCGATCCCTTCGACCTCGTGGCCGATCGCGTTGAGCATGTCCGCGATTTCCTGCACCGAGGCATCGGTTTCGAGGAAATACTTCAGCCATTCGACGGAGAACTTCATGCGCGTGCTCCTACTCCGCCCGAAAGCGTCGGTTGGTCGAAGGGCGAGAAGCCGTAATGCGACAGCCACCGGCCATCGCCATCGAAGAAGGCGCGCAAGTCGTTCATTCCGTATTTGAGCATGGCAAGGCGATCGATCCCGAGGCCGAAGGCAAAGCCCTGCCACTGATCGGGATCATATCCGGCGTGTTCGAGGACGCGGCGATTGACCATCCCGCTGCCGCCCAGCTCCATCCAGTCGTGCCCTTCGGCATCGCCGTGGCCACCGACAACGCGCCTACCTCCATTGGGACCGCCTTCATTGGAATAGCCGACGTCGAACTCCACCGAAGGTTCGGTGAAGGGGAAGTAGGACGGGCGCAGGCGCAGGACGATATCGTCACGCTCGAACAGCGCCTTGAAGAAGGTTTCCAGCGTCCACTTGAGATGGCCGAGATGAATGTCGCGGTCGATCGCGAGCCCTTCCACCTGATGGAACATCGGCGTGTGGGTCGCATCGCTGTCGCTGCGATAGACGCGGCCCGGCGCGATGATCCGCACCGGCTCGCCGCCATTGGCGGACAGACCCTTCATGGTGCGAATCTGCACCGGCGAGGTGTGCGTGCGCAGCAACATGCGGTGATCATCCGCATCGCGATCGGGGAAATAGAATGTGTCCATTTCCGCGCGCGCGGGGTGCGTTTCCGCCATGTTGAGCGCGCTGAAATTGTGCCACTCATCCTCGATCTCAGGCCCGGTCGCGACAGCGAAGCCCAGATCGGCGAAGATTTCCGCGATCTCGTCCATCACCTGGCTGACCGGGTGGACCGATCCTTGCGGCGCTTGCGGCGCGGGCAGCGTCAGGTCGAGAACTTCGGTCGCCAGCTTCGCTTCGAGCGCGGCAGCCTCCAGCACGGCCTTGCGATCATCGATCGCCTCGGCAACGCGGGCACGCATCCCTTGCAGGCGCGGCCCTTCGGTCTGGCGTTCTTCGGGGCTCATCTTGCCCAGCGTCTTCATCAGCGCATTGAGCCAGCCCTGCTTGCCCAGCGCCTCCACCCGGATCGCCTCGACCGTGTCGAGATCGTCGGCGGCATGCAGCCGTTCGAGGGTCTCGGTGACTTGTGCTTCGTGTTCGGTGCTATCTGCCATTGTCGTCATTCCTGCGTAGGCAGGAACCCATCTCCATCATCAGTCGTCATTCCTGCGCAGGCAGGAACCCATTTCCACCGGTCGCACCTTGCGCGACGGGATCGGCGGCAACATCGTGAAGCCCAGATCGACCGCCAGATCGCGCCAGTCGGCATTTTGTTCGCGAATGAGGTTGATCTTCCATTCGCGCTTCCACTTCTTGATCCTCTTTTCGCGCAGGATGGCCGCTTCCATTGTGGCATGCTGCTCGAACCAGACGAGGCGTTTCACGCCGTAGTCTTTCGTGAACCCTTCAATCAACCCGTCGCGGTGTTCGCCGATGCGTTTGATGAGGTCCGACGTGACGCCGAGATAGAGCGTGCCGTTGCGGCGTGAGGCGAGAAGGTAGACGGTCGGTTGGAAATTGCGTTGCATATACTCCCCCCGGCGCTGGATCCCTGCTTTCGCAGGGATGACGAGGGGAGAAAAGAAAAAGGGCGCCGAAGCAATGCCTGGCGCCCTTGTTTCTTCAAGCAGATTGGCTGCGCTTACGCCGGAAGCGCGTCCTTCGCCTGCTTGATGATCGCCTTGAAAGCCGCTTCCTCGTTCATGGCGAGGTCGGCCATCACCTTGCGGTCGAGTTCGATGCCGGCCAGCTTGGTGCCGTGCATGAACTGCGAATAGGTCAGGCCTTCCTGACGGACCGCCGCGTTGATGCGCTGGATCCACAGGGCGCGGAAGTTGCGCTTCTTAACCTTGCGGTCGCGATAGGCGTACTGGCCGGCCTTTTCGACCGCCTGACGCGCGACGCGGATGGTGTTCTTGCGACGGCCGCGATAGCCCTTCGCCTGGTCTAGGAGCCGCTTGTGCTTCTGGCGCGTGGTAACGCCGCGTTTGATGCGAGGCATGAATTATATCCTTTTGAAAGTCGTGGGACGCGAGGGCAGCTGCCCTCAAGCGATCACTTCAGCCCGTAGGGGGCCCACTTCTTGATGTGGTCGACATCCTGCTTGGCAAGCAGGTCGGTGCCACGATGCTGGCGGATATACTTCGCATTATGGCTGATCAGGCGGTGGCGTTTGCCGACGGCACCATGCTTGACCTTGCCGGTCGCGGTGAACTTGAAGCGCTTCTTCACACCGCTCTTGGTCTTAAGCTTGGGCATTTTCATCTCCTTTACAGAGACACGTCCGAACCAGCCCTGGCAGCCCTTACGGCCAGGCCGGTGGTGAAATACGTGTCGGTGAAGCGCGCGATCTAGCGATTTTATGCACAAAGGCAAGTGTTTTGGCAGGCCACCGCTTCAAGACCTGCACTGCCTCGCTTTACCCCATAGCCGAAACGGGCCAAAGTCCCTGACCATGACACGGCTGCGCATTACGGGCGGATTATTGATTGCCTTGGCAGCGACCGCCTGTGAACCCGGAGCGGCGCAAGACACAGCCGCTCGGTACGACATCCCGTCGGAGAACCTGCTAACAAGCACGTTTGCTGGCGAATACGTCAGCTTCGTCTACGGCGACGCCGTGGCCTCGGACGACAACCAGATCGGTCTGGTGTTCGAAGGGAAAGAGGTTGCCGCTGCGATACCCGGATTCAAAGCGAGAGCCCAAGGCTACATCGGCCTCGTAGACGCACGTCCCAGCGCCGTGGTTGAGACCGTTACCGCGACGTCGAACTTCGATGAGATGCTCGTCGCAAATGTCGAACGTGCGCAGACGACCGATCCTCTCGTCCGCTACAAGGAGACCGATCTTTTCTGGAATCCGAAGAGCGTCGGCATGTTCGATCTCACCGACCAGAACGGCGGTTGGCACCGTGAAGATATGCTTCCTCCCGGGTGCCGGATTGCGGAGACGCAATTCGGGGGTGAATATCACAGTTGTCTGTTCCGACTACAGCGGGACGGCTTCGAATACTCCTTCCATCTTAACGGCGAGAATGTGGCGTTCGCAGATGCGTATGCCGATTTCGTCCGCGCGAAGCTGGATAGCTGGAAGATCGATTAGGGTTCGGGCGTTTCCGGTCTCAGAAATGCGCGAGATAGCCGCCGTCGACCGCCAGCACCTGCCCGGTGATGTAGCTTGCATCGGGCGAGGCGAGGAAGGCGACCGCGCCTGCGATCTCTTCCGGCTGGCCCCAGCGGCCCAGCGATGTGCGGCGTTCGAGGTGCTCGGCGATCGTTTCGTCGGCGACCATGTCCGCATTGGTCTCGGTCGCGAAGTATCCCGGGGCGACCGCGTTGACCGTGATGCCGTGGGGGCCAAGCTCCGCTGCGAGGGCGCGGGTCAGCGCGTCGAGGCCGCCCTTGCTGGCAGTATAGGCCACATCGCCGCGCGCGATCTGGCCCGCGATCGAGCTGACGTTGACGATTCGCCCCCAGCCTTTCGCGATCATGCCCGGGGCCACGCGGCGCGCCAGGTCGAAGGGCGCGGTCAGATTGGTTTCGAGCATTGCGGAGAAGGCCTCGCGCGGCAGGTCTGCCAGCGGGCGACGGTCGCGCATGCCCGCGTTGTTGACCAGAATGTCGATCCCGCCCGCCTGCGCCAGCGCGGCCTCGCATGCCGCCGGATCGTCCAGGTCGAAGACCAGCGGCTCGGTGCCCCCGCCGACCGCGTGCAGTGCGGCCTCGTCGCGTCCGGCCACCAGCACGCGCGCGCCATTCTGCGCCAGCCGCAACGCAATCGCCTTGCCGAGCCCGCGCGCCGCGCCTGTTACCAGCACATTGCGGCCCGCAAGCCCGTTCAATCCGGTCATCTAAACTCCACTCTGCAAATCTCAGTCGGTGGCCGGCATGGCGGACATACCGCACAGATTGTCCAGGCCCCCTTTGATCGCAGCCCGGACCACCAGGTAGGCCACGAAAGCCGACCAGTTGAACGCCGCGACCAGCGCTTTGGCCACGTGATCGAGGACCTCGCCGATCCCGCCGTTGCGGGTCAATTCGTCATAGGCACCGCATACGATAGTGCGCGCTGTATTCCATAGGGTGGCGAACAGCGCCTTGCCGGAGGCGACCAGCTCGTTCCAGCCGAGCCCCGCTGCCTGAACCTGACCCTGCAGTTCGGCGCGCGTCAGGAAGCCCTTGTTCGTCTGCGACGAAGCACCCAGTGCAGCCATCGTACCGGAATCGTTGAGAGCAAGGTTGGCGAAAATCTCTTGCTCGTCAAGCTTCAATAAAGTCGACCGCTCGGCCTGTGCAATAATCATGATCTAATCCACTCCCCGTTATTTAGATCACTCTTCATAGATCATCTTTCGCGTCATGCCACCATCCACGTTGATCGCCTGGCCGGTCACGAAGCCTGCGCCGATCAACCAGTGCACCGTGTCGGCGATATCCGCCGGGCGACCGACGCGGCCCGCCGGGTGCTGCGCCTTGTCTTTCTCGCGGTGCTCGACCTTTTCGCGGGTGGCTTCCTTCTGCCAGTTGCGCGTCTCGATCCAGCCGGGGCGGATCGCGTTGACGCGGATATCGGGGCCGAGCGAGACGGCCATCGCATGGGTCAGCGCGTCGAGCCCGCCCTTGGCCGCAGCATAGCCGAAGCAGTCGGGCTCGCTCATCACCGCGCGGGTGGACGAGATGTTGACGATCGACGCACCCTCGGCGCGCCGCAGGAAGGGCAGCATCGCGCGGCTGCACAGGAAGGCTGCGGTCAGGCTGGCATCGACCCAGCTCTGGAAATCGGCCAGCGACAGGTCTTCGAGCGGTCCTGCATAGGGGTTCGCGATCCCCGCATTGTTGACGAGGCAAGCGAGCGGTGCGCCGTCGAGCCATTCGGAAACACGATCCGCGGTGTCGATCACATCCGCCTCGCGCCCCGCATCGCCCGCGATCAGCAACAGCTCGCCGTCGAGCCCTTCGCGAAGTTCGGCGAGCGCGTCGTCGTCGGGGTCGATCCCCGCGACCCGCCAGCCGAGCTGTGTGTAGAAAACGGCGAGAGCGCGGCCGATGCCATTGCCGATGCCGGTGATGAAGATGCTGTTTTTGCTCATGACCTGCCAACGCAGCGAGTGCGTGCATGTGCCCGGTCCCTTGCCTTCGTGCGGCACGGGGTTAGAAAACCGAGAGATGACAGAACCCGAAAGCGCCGAGGATCCCGCGCCGAAATACCCCTGGGCGGGGTCGGGGCGGCGATGGGCGAGCGCGCTGCTGGTGGCGCTCGCATACGGGCTGGCGTGCTATTTGCTGGTCGATCTCGTGCGGCCCGCCAGCGGTTACTTCTATGTCAGCTTCGCGATCCTCCAGCCGGCGGTGCTGTGCGCGTTCGTCGCCTTCGTCGGCGATCCGAAGTTTCGCCGCAAACGGCGTTACTACGAGTTGGTGCCCTTCTTCCTCCTGCTTGGCATGATAGCGATCTCGCTCACAGTGCTGCGCGAAGGGATCGTGTGCGTCATCATGCTCGCCCCGATCTGGTACGTAAGCGGCCTGACCGGCACGATCCTACTGGAGTGGCTGCGAAAGCGCGCCGGCGATGGCGGTGGCCACCCCCGCGTGTACGCGCCCGGTATCCTCGCACTGCCTCTCGTGATCTTCCCGATTGAGGCCATCCTGCCCGTTCCCCAAGCGCATCAGCGGGTCGAGCGCAGCGTGATAATCGATGCGCCGGCAGAGGCGATCTGGCCGCTGATGCAGGGTATGCGCGACATCCAGCCGGATGAAGGCAAGACCAATTTCTCGCAGGACATCGCCGGTCTGCCCCGCCCGCTCGAGGCGCGCCTCGAAGGACGGGGCGTGGGCGCGCGGCGCGAGGGGTACTGGGAAAACGGCGTACATTTCGCCGAAGTGGTCGACCGGTGGTCACCGGGCCGCGAAATCGGCTGGACCTTCGATTTCTCCGACAGCGGCGGGTGGGAGTTCACCGATGTGCACCTGCACCCGGCGAGCGACCACATGCAGATCCTGCGCGGCGGGTACCGTCTCGACCCGCTGGCGGACGGTCGCCAGCGGCTGACGCTGCATACCGACTATGTCGCGCGCACGCATCTCAACGCCTATGCCATGCTGTGGGGAGAGCTGTTTCTCGGCGACATCTCGGCCAATCTGCTGACCACGATCAAGGACCGTGCCGAGGGGCGCTAGGCTTCAGGAACCGCGCCCGCCAATTGGCGCGCGCCCCGTATCGCGCAGCCACGCGCCAAAATCGCCGTCCGGGATCGGCTCGGCATCGCCGGGCAGATCGCGCAGGTAGCAATAGGCGTAGGCGGTGGTGGCCGAGCCATCGGGCAGGCTCACCGCAAGCTCGCGCCGGGCATATTCGTCGCCGGGCTGGCCGCGCGCATCCTCGAAATCGTCCATCGCGGGCCAGTCGACCCCGCTGGCATCGTGGAGCATGCCGTGAACCTCTCCCGCCTCGCCCGGCAGCAGGATCGGATACCACCCGCCATCACCCCCGCGCAGACCGTAGAGAGTGCCGCGCACGCTCGCTCGCCTGCCTTCGTCGAGCGGCGCGATCAGCTCCGCCGCACGGCCCTTCGCCAGTTCGCGGTTGAGGACGCCATACGCGAAGAGCCGCATCAGTGATCCTCGTGCGAATGCCCCGCGAGAGCCTCCAGCACATCCTCCAGCCGCGCCGGATCGCCCAGCGCCAGCACGGTGCCATCGCTATTCGCGTCGAGCGGGTTGCCCTGCCAGTCGCTCATCGTGCCGCCCGCGCCTTCGACCACGGGGACCAGCGCGGCATAGTCGTGCAGCTTCATCCCCGATTCGCACACGATGTCGAGATGTCCGCTCGCCAGCAGGCCGTAGTTGTAGCAGTCCCCGCCATAGACGATCATGCCCTGCCGCTTGTTACCGCCCACCGCATGGGCGAGCCGCATGTAGGAATCCGCCCCGTCGGCATCGAAGTAATGCGGGCTACTGGTCGCCAGAATCGCCGCGTCGAGCGATTTGCAGGTACGCGTGCGGACTTCCTTGCCGTTGAACGTGGTCGGCGCGCCGATCCGCCCGACCCAGCGTTCGCCCGTGATCGGCTGGTCGATCAGGCCGAGCACGGGCCAGCCGTCGTGCATCAGCGCGATAAGCGTGCCGAAGATCGGCCGCCCGGCGATGAAGCTGATCGTCCCGTCGATCGGGTCGAGCACCCACTTGCGGCCCGAGCGGCCCTCGTGCTCGGGATATTCCTCCCCGATGACGCCGTCCTGCGGATATTCCTCCAGCAGGATCACCCGCATCGCGTCTTCCGCATCGCGGTCGGCGACGGTGACGGGCGAGGCATCGCCCTTGAACTCCGCCGAAACGCTGCGGAAATGCGGGCGAATCGCCTCACGCGCAATATCCGCCAGCCGGTGCGCGACCGCGAGTTCGTCGTCGAGCTTCATAGCGGCGAGCCGGCGCGCATCAGTCGAACAGGCTCGAGACCGAGCTTTCGTCCGCGATCCGGCGCACCGCTTCGCCGATCAGCGGGGCGATGGTGAGATAGCGGATGCGCTTGGCGTCCTTGGCCGCTTCGGCGGAGGGGATCGTGTCGGTCACCACCAGCTCGGTCAGCCGCGATCCGTCGACCCGCGCCACCGCGCCACCCGACAGCACGCCGTGGGTGATGTAGGCCGCCACCGATTCGGCCCCCTGTTCGAGCAGCGCATCGGCGGCGTTGCACAGCGTACCGCCCGAATCGACGATATCGTCGATCAGCACGCAGTGGCGGCCCTTCACTTGGCCGATAATGTTCATCACTTCCGATTCGCCCGGCCGGTCGCGCCGCTTGTCGACGATGGCGAGCGGCGCATTGTCGAGCCGCTTGGCCAGTGCACGCGCGCGCACCACGCCGCCCACGTCGGGGCTGACCACCATCAGATCCTTGTCGCCGTAGCGCGCCTGGATATCCGCCGCCATCACGGGCGCGGCGAAGAGGTTATCGGTCGGGATGTCGAAGAAACCCTGGATCTGGCCCGCATGCAGGTCCACCGCCAGCACGCGATCCGCGCCCGCCTGCGTAATCAAGTTGGCGACCAGCTTGGCGCTGATCGGCGTGCGCGGGCCGGGTTTGCGATCCTGCCGGGCATAGCCGAAATAGGGCACCACGGCGGTAATCCGCCGCGCCGACGCGCGCTTCAGCGCATCGATGCAGATCAGCAGCTCCATCAGGTTGTCGTTGGCAGGCGCGCTGGTCGACTGGAGCACGAACAGGTCTTCGCCGCGCACATTCTCGTGAATCTCGACGAAGATCTCCTCGTCCGCAAAGCGCCGCACGCTGGCGTCGGTCAACGGGATTTCGAGATACGCCGCAATCGCGCGCGCGAGGGGCAGGTTCGAATTGCCGGCCATCAGTTTCATGGGGCGAGCGGTCCTTTGACGAAGAGAGGGGTCCCCGCTGCGGCTAACCTCCGCGTCACACGAATGCAATCTGTGCTTCGCGTCCCGGCCCCGCCTCCCCCCACATAAACGCTTTCCTACCGGGTGCGGTTCGTGGCCTAAGCTGGGCGATGGGCAAGCCCGCACCCTATAAGGCACGCCGCCGCCCCGGCTGGTTCCGCCCCGTGCCCCTGCGCGCGCGACGCGACGGATGGAGCAAGGCCCGCCAGTGCGCCTTCCTCGCCCAGCTTTACCTCACCGGATCGGCCGCCGCCGCCGCGCGCAGCGTCGGGATGAGCCGGGCGAGCGCCTATCGCCTGCGCGCGCGGGCCGGGGCCGAGTCCTTCGCGGCGGCGTGGGACCGGGTGCTGACCCCGCCCGGGGCGGGACGCTGCAGCAATGCGCGCGAGGATTTTCGAAAGGTGACAGATGCGGCGCTGCTGGCGCGGGTGGAAACGCCGCTGGTCCAGCCAGTCCTCTATCGCGGAAGGCTGGTCGGAATTCGGAAAAAGCCCGATGTTTCCGCGCTTCTGCGGCTGTCCCGGCGGACCGGTTCGGCGGCGCGGGCCCACCTGCCCGCTGGCTCGGGTGAGGGCAGAGCAATTTATCCATCCGCCCCCGATAGGGGTGCCACGACATCGCGCCCCTCTCCGGTCTGCGAAGCCAAATGGGGAGGGGAACCGCAACGCCGCAAGCGTGGGGGTGGCGGGACGCCTGGACAATTACCCCTCCGTCAGCCGCCTGGCGGCGACTGCCACCTCCCCATTTGCGGCTTCGCCGAAAAAGGGGAGGATCAGGGCGTACTGAGCGCGAGCGTTCGAGGTGCGAAGGCCGTCGCGCGGGAGGAAGGACCAGCGTCTCTCCGCAGCCTATCGCGCGCGGTGCTCGCTCTTGATCCAGCGCGAGTCCCTGTCCGGCGTGCGAAGTCCGTCGCGCGGAAGGAGAGACCAGCGTCTCTCCGCAGCCTATCGTGCGCGGTGCTCGCTCTTGATCCAGCGCGAGTCCCTGTCGGGCGTGCGAAGTCCGTCGCGCGGGAGGAAGGACCAGCGTTCCTCAGCAGCCTATCGCGCGCGGTGCTCGCTCTTGATCCAGCGCACGGTGCCGCTGGAGCTGCGCATGACCACGCTTTCGGTCGTCATGCGGCCGCCGGGCAGGCGCTTCACGCCTTCGAGCAGCGAGCCCGAGGTGACGCCGGTGGCAGCGAAGATGCAGTCGCCCTTGGCGAGGTCTTCCAGCTTGTAGATCCGGTCGAGGTCTTCGATGCCCCACTTGGCGGCGCGGGCACGCTCGTCCTCGTTGCGGAAGACGAGGCGGCCGTTGAAC
>Ga0114910_1001110_pt1 | contig 13062 bp, 14 predicted proteins | sample MalvireepMed_908_FD_83500 | JGI IMG/M metagenome (GOLD analysis project Ga0114910, IMG submission 83500) | Marine viral communities from the Global Malaspina Expedition - Malaspina viral metaG DeepMed_908 | ecosystem: Environmental > Aquatic > Marine > Oceanic | place: Mediterranean Sea...
GCTGAAACCGGCGCCGATCTGCATCTTGTCATTACCGAGCTCGGCGAACAGATCCGCCTGCACCGGCAGCATCATCATGCCGGCTTTCAAAGCGTTGAATTGTCTGCTCAGCGGGCGCCTGCCTCACCTGAACAGGCGCAACCGTCGCAACGGAGGCTCTCCCGATGAGCTTGATTGAGCAACAGACAGCAGCAAACCGCTTCCGCCCATTCACACGTAAGGATAGTCGACATGTCGTCTGACGGTACATCACCGAAGGTTCTGAAGCTGCCGGAGGTTCTCGACCTCAACGCAGCCAGCCGCCTGCATGAACAAGTACTCGCCCACAAGGGTGAGGACATTGATATCGACGCATCTGACGTGAGCCGTGTTGGCGCTCAATGCGTTCAGGTGCTGCTGGCCGCCGCCAAGAGCTGGCGGGCCGAAGAGCAGAATTTCAAGGTCACTCCAGCATCCGAAGTCTTCGTCAAGACTCTGCAATTGTTGGGAATTTCGGATGAAGCTCTGCTTCCAAAGGAGATACTGAAATGAAGAAGAAAGTTCTCACCGTCGACGACTCACGGACGATCCGTAACATGCTGCTGGTCACTCTCAACAACGCCGGCTTTGAAACAGTGCAAGCCGAAGACGGTATTGAAGGCCTGGAAGTGCTCGAGGAGTCCAATCCGGATGTCATCGTTACCGACATCAATATGCCGCGGCTTGACGGTTTCGGCTTCATCGAGGGCGTAAGGCAGAACGACCGCTTCCGCGCCATACCGATCCTGGTTCTGACGACTGAAAGTGACGCGGAGAAAAAGAACCGCGCCCGTGAAGCCGGTGCAACGGGTTGGATTGTCAAACCATTTGACCCATCCAAACTGATCGCAGCCATTGAGCGTGTAACCGCCTGACAGGATTCTTCCTATGGATATGAATGAAATCAAGGAGATCTTTTTCCAGGAGTGCGAGGAACAACTCGCAGAACTGGAATCCGGTCTACTCCGACTCAACGATGGCGATACCGATCCGGAAACGGTGAATGCGGTTTTCCGTGCCGTTCACTCTATCAAGGGTGGCGCCGGAGCCTTCGGGCTCGATGATCTCGTCTCCTTTGCACATGTGTTCGAGACAACACTTGATTGCGTTCGATCCAACAAACTGGAAGCGTCGCAAGACCTGCTTAAGGTGATGCTCAGGTCGGCTGATGTTCTCGCTGACCTCACCGCAGCGTCCCGGGATGGCGGCACTGTCGAAGCTTCGCGGACCTCGGGCCTTGTGGCTGAACTTGAAGCCTATGCCAAAGGCCAGCCACTGCCGAGTGCTGCTGCTACCGCTCCGGCTGCAGCAGCCCCGGCTCCTGCGCAACCTGAAGCGCCAGCGGTTGAAGCGCCGGCGGCAACTGACGACAGCGGCTTTCAGCCCGTTCCCTTCAGCTTCGATGCTGATGACGAATTGGCCATCAGCGCAACCTCGGTTTTCACGGTTCGCTTCAAACCCCGTTCCGACCTCTATGCCAAGGGCAACGAGTCGGTGCTTCTGCTGCGCGAACTCGCCAAGGTTGGCGATCTCCAGGTACGCTGTGAAACAGACGATCTTCCTTTGCTGGACCAGCTGGATCCGGAAGGTTCCTATTTCTCATGGCTGATCCGGGTGGAAACCGAAAGCGATGAAGAAGCGATCCGGCAGGTCTTCGAATTTGTCGAGTGGGATTCCACCATTGAAATCACCGCCGGCGCCGACGACGAAGCCTTCTCTGCCCCAAGTGCTTCGGGTGAAGAGCAGCCCATGGCGGCGATCCCGTTCGACCTTTCCTTGCTTGAAGATGAGCCGCTCGTCCCTGCTGAGACTGCAGCACCTGAGGCCCCGGCCGCTGCCGTTGATGAGCCGGCGCTGGCCCCTGCGAGCATGCCGCTCGCAGCCAAGGCCATTGCAGCCGAAGCCGAGAAAAAGGAAGCTGCGACACCTGCCGTTCCTGCTGCACCGCAGACAATCCGCGTTGATCTTGACCGTGTTGACCGTCTGATCAACCTGGTCGGCGAGTTGGTTATCAATCAGGCCATGCTGGCGCAAAGCGTGGTTGAAAATGAAAGCGGTGGTTCGTCCGCCGTCAATCTGGGCCTTGAGGAACTTCAGCAACTGACCCGGGAAATCCAGGACAGCGTGATGGCCATCCGCGCCCAGCCGGTCAAGCCGGTGTTCCAGCGCATGGGCCGTATCGTTCGCGAAATTGCCGATATGACCGGCAAGAGCGTCAAACTGGTGACCGAAGGCGAAAACACCGAGGTCGACAAGACGGTGATCGACAAGATTGCCGAACCTTTGACCCACATGATCCGCAATGCCGTTGATCACGGCTTGGAAAGGCCTGAAAAACGGACCGAGCTCGGCAAGAACCCCGAAGGTGTGCTGAAACTGAGCGCGAAGCACCGCTCCGGGCGTATCGTCATCGAGATCGCCGACGATGGCGCCGGTATCAACCGCGAGCGTGTCAAGTCCAAGGCGATCGAGAACGGCCTGATTGCTCCGGATGCGAACCTGAGCGACGAGGATATCGACAACCTGATCTTCCATCCCGGTTTCTCCACCGCGGACAAGATTTCGGACATCTCCGGACGTGGCGTCGGCATGGATGTGGTCAAGCGCTCGATCCAGGCACTGGGAGGTCGGATCTCGATCACCTCGAAACCTGGCAAGGGCTCTGTCTTTACCATGAGCTTGCCGCTGACGCTGGCCGTGCTCGACGGAATGGTGGTCACGGTGGCAAACCAGACCCTGGTGGTCCCGCTTACCGCAATCGTCGAAACCTTGCAGCCCGAGAAGAACGACATCCATTCGTTCGGCCCAAGCCAGCGGCTTATTGCAATCCGCGATACCTTCTGTCCGCTGGTCGATGTTGGAAACATCCTCAACTTCCGGGCCGATCTTGCCAATCCGGTCGACGGTGTGGCGCTGCTGGTGGAATCCGAGGGTGGCGGTCAGCGCGCACTCATGGTCGATGCCATCCAGGGTCAGCGACAGGTTGTCATCAAGAGCCTCGAGGCAAACTACACCAATGTTCCCGGGATCGCTGCGGCGACAATTCTGGGCGACGGACGAGTGGCTCTCATTCTTGATGTGGACGCTGTTGTTACCGCTTCTCGCGGTCAGCCGCTCAGCCCCGACATGATGCTCGCGGCAACCGGCTAGGGAGAGGATAGAACATGCGGATTTCAGGAAATGACATGCTTGAGTTGATTGCTTTCACACTTGGCGATCAGGAGTTCTGTATCGAAGTCATGTCTGTGCGTGAAATCCGCAGTTGGACTCCTGCAACCATATTGCCGCACTCGCCGGGGCATGTCCGCGGCGTCATCAACCTTCGCGGTGTGGTGTTGCCTGTGATGGACCTCGCTGAGAGATTGGGTTTGGCGCCTGCCGAACCTTCCGATGCATCCGTCATCATAGTCACCCAGATTGGCAATCAGATTATTGGTCTGCTTGTCGATCTGGTCTCCGATATTTTCACTGTTTCAGCGGAAGATGTGCATGCGGCGCCGGATGTCAGCAAGACGATGGACCGCGACCAGATTCGCGGAATGATCCCGATGGATGAACGCATGATCTGTTTTCTGCAACTCGATGCCCTTTTTGGCAAAATAGAAAGTGAAGCCGCATGAGCGCCGCTGCTATACTCCAATCAGGTCGCCCTGATGATTGTCTCGTAAAGGGAGAGTATCCGCTCACACGCAAGGACCTCTCGGAGATCGCCGCAATGATCTATTCCGATGCAGGCATCGCGCTAAACGAGACAAAAGCGTCTCTGGTCTATTCGCGGCTGTCCAAGCGGTTGCGCCAGATCGGGCTGAACAGCTTCAGGGATTATTGCGCCCTGGTCAGTTCAACCGCCGGTGCGGATGAACGTCGCGAGATGCTCAGCTTCCTGACAACAAACTTCACGCGGTTCTTCCGCGAGAACCATCATTTCGAGCACCTCCGCAATGAAGTCCTGCCGGGTCTTCTTGCCCGGGCCAATGCTGGCGGTCGTGTTCGCATATGGTCTTCTGCTTGTTCCGATGGCCAGGAGCCCTATTCGATCGCGCTGACGGTGCTCTCGATGGCGCCGAACGTGGCGAACCTGGACTTCAAGATCCTGGCCACCGATATCGATCCGAAGATTATCGCTCAGGCAAAGGCTGGCGTCTATGATGCCCAGTCCATCGAAACCGTCGATGCCGGAATGCGCAGCAAGTGGTTTTCGCAGACTCCGGATAAACGCTGGAAGGTCAGCGACCAGGTTAAGCAGCTGGTAACTTTCAAAGAACTCAACTTGATGGCTCAATGGCCTTTCCGGGGGCAGTTCGACGTAATTTTCTGCCGCAACGTCGTGATTTATTTCGATGAACCGACCCAGGCCAAGATCTGGGTTCGCTATGCCGATCTTCTGCCGGTTGGCGGGCATCTGTACATAGGACACTCGGAACGTTTGTCGGGTGAAGGCAAGGATCGCTTTGACAACACTGCCATCACCACCTACCGCCACAAGGGGAGGGTCTGACAGTCATGGCAGCGCCAGCACGTGTTCTAATTGTCGATGACTCCCCAACAATGCGGGGCCTGATCCGTGCTGTGTTGCGGTCTGATCCGGACATCGAGGTTGTTGGCGAAGCCGCCGATGCCATGGAGGCCCGGACCGCCATCAAGCAGCTCAACCCCGATGTCGTTACGCTCGACGTCGAGATGCCCAATATGAATGGCATCGAGTTTCTTGAAAAGATCATGAAGCTTCGGCCGATGCCGGTCATCATGGTGTCAACACTGACCCAGCGAGGCGCAGAGGCGACACTGGCTGCACTTGAAATTGGTGCATTTGATTGTATTGGAAAGCCTTTGCCGGGCGATCCGAGGCCCTTTGCGGAACTCAATGAAACCGTAAAGGCGGCCGCGCGCTCGCAACGCCATCTGCCGGATCTGGCACCTGCCGCCCAATCTGCTGTGGCCGCCGCCGCCTATGCCGCTCCCAGCGACTATCAGCCGGCGCGCAAGATCATCGCACTCGGAGCTTCCACCGGCGGCGTAGAGGCATTGATTGCGGTTTTGACCAAATTTCCGGCCAATTGTCCGCCGACAGTCATCACCCAGCACATGCCGGCAACCTTTACCAAGAGCTTTGCCGAACGCCTTAACAGGCTGTGTGCGCCTCAGGTGAAGGAAGCGGAAGATGGCGACAGGCTGGAGATTGGCCGCATCTATCTTGCTCCGGGTGGTGATCGTCACATGGAGATCTCCAATGCGACAGCGCCCCGCTGCATGCTGATTGACGGCGCTCCCGTCAACGGGCACCGGCCATCCGTGGATGTCATGTTCCGTTCGGTTGCAAAATTAGCAGGCCGTAAAGCTGTCGGAGTTATACTGACTGGCATGGGCCGTGATGGCGCGGCGGGATTGCTTGAGATGAAAAAGGCAGGCGCCACCACGATCGGCCAAAATGAAAAATCCTGTGTGGTTTATGGCATGCCGCGCGTCGCACACGAAATCGGTGCGGTAGATCACCAGTTTCCACTCGGTCAGATTGGGGAAGAAATCCTCAAATCAACAACAACAACCTCTCGCAAAGATAGGGTCGCATGATGTCCATTGCACAGAAAATCAAGGTTCTCATCGTTGATGATCAGGTGACCAGCCGGCTCTTGCTGGGTGATGCTCTTCAGCAGCTCGGCTTCACACAGATCACTGTGGCCGGCGATGGCGAGCAAGGCGCCAAGATCATGGCGCAGCAACCACACCACCTGGTTATTTCGGACTTCAATATGCCGAAAATGGATGGCTTGGGCTTTCTCCAGGCGGTCCGCTCCAACCCGGCAACCAAGAAAGCGGCATTTATCATGCTGACGGCCCAGGGTGACCGAGCGCTGGTTCAGAAGGCTGCTGCACTCGGTGCAAACAATGTTCTGGCCAAGCCTTTCACCATTGAAAAAATGAAGGCCGCGATCGAAGCAGTGTTTGGATCCCTGAAATGACGGAAGATGCGCAATTTCGCAGGATTCACGTAATCCAGGGCGAGTACAAGGTTTCAGATGATCCCGAAGTGGTGCTGTCCACCATCCTCGGTTCATGTGTGGCTGCGTGCATGCGCGATCCGGTTGCGGGTGTCGGCGGAATGAACCATTTCCTGTTGCCGGGCTCGGCCAACGGATCTGGTGGCGAAGCAACCCGCTACGGCGTCCACTTGATGGAATTGCTCATCAACGGGTTGCTCAAGAAGGGTGCGCGGCGCGAGCGGCTGGAAGCCAAGATTATCGGCGGAGCCAAGACAATCGCAGGCTTCTCCAATGTTGGTGAGAAGAACGCGGAATTCGCCCAGCAATTTCTCAGCGATGAAGGCATTCGCGTGATCGGATCGAACACCGGTGGAGATGTCGGGCGGAAGCTCGAATATTTCCCGGTCAGTGGCCGCGCCCGGCAATATCCTCTTACCGGGACAGAAATGCAGAAAACCGTGGCACTTGAAACCGCGCCACCGAAAATTATTGCACCCAAGCCGGCGGATACGTCGATCGAGTTTTTCTAAGGAGTTCCGCCATCATGACGCAATTGCCTTTCGACCATGGCGGCGACACCAACGAGCCGTTGCGTGAAGTCTTGGCCCGGATCAGTTCGGAGCTTGTGGATGTCGCGCAGTTGATCGAGCGGCTCGAGCCACTCCTGTCCAACGACCGGTCCACGGAGTTTCTGGCATCTCCGGACCACATGCGTGTCATGCAAGGTATTGATCTTGCGGTTCAGAAGACCCACGGACTCGCAGATTTCGTCGCTGGAATCGGCGAGCACCTGGAACCTGAGCATCTGATTGACATTACAACAGCGCTCAACTTGATCACTCTGGAGGACATGAAGCGGCGTCTTATGGCCTCCATTCATGAAATGCCGTCCGCCGATCTCTATCAAAAGGCATCAGGAGACCTCGACTTCTTCTAGGCAACCGGGCTCTCCGGTCACAGACCATCTTCGCGCAAGTTTCGCCGTCTAGGGTGCACATACCGGTCAATGTGGCCGGCATCTTTTATTGAGCGCGGATACAGAATGAGTCTGTTGAACCAGCTGTCACAAATCACCAAGAATCTGGCCGGACTCGGTCAGACGAAATTGTTGGCTCTTGTCGGGGTCGGCGCCCTGTCGATTCTCTTGATTATCGGCTCCGCCATCTTCCTGAACAAACCGACACGCGAGACCCTCTATATTGGTCTCTCCGGTGATGACATAAACCAGATCAGCTTGGTTCTGGCCGAAGCTAATATCGATTTCGCGACCGGTGCGGATGGATCGTCCGTAACTGTGCCTGCCGGCATGACCAGCCGTGCCAGGGCGCTGCTCGCCGAACGTGGATTGCCGTCTTCAAACAGCGCCGGCTACGAGTTGTTCGACAATGTCGGCTCGCTCGGCCTGACCAGCTTCATGCAGGAAGTTACCCGGGTTCGCGCACTCGAGGGCGAAATCGCCCGCACAATTCAGTCAATCAACGGCATTTCTGCTGCCCGGGTTCACATCGTTATGCCCGATCGCGGCAATTTCAGGCGTGGGGACCAGAAACCGTCGGCATCCGTCATGGTCCGCGGCGGCAGCCTGGCAAATCGCGCAGCTGATTCCATCAGGCATCTGGTCGCCTCTTCGGTGCCAGGTTTGACCGTTGATGAAGTTACCGTGCTGGACGCGACAGGTAAACTGCTCGCTGCCGGAGACGACTTCTCCAATTCCAACCTCAACCGGTCCCTGTCGATTGTGCAAATGGTTCAGACCGAGGTTGAAACCAATATTGAGAAAGCGCTGTCACCGTTTCTCGGAATTGAGAACTTCCGGGCCAGCGTCAACGCCAAGGTCAACACCGACAGCCAGCAGATCCAGGAAACCGTTTACGATCCGGAATCCCGCGTCGAGCGCTCGATCCGGGTAACACGCGAAAACCAGACTTCCAGCGAATCGACCGCCGGCACTCCGGCAACTGTCGAACAGAACATTCCGGACCAGGGACCTGACGCAAATGGTGCTGCCGGACCCAAGTCCAGCGAGCTGGCCGAGCGCAAGGAAGAGCAAACCAACTTCGAGATCAATTCGAAAACGGTGTCGACCGTACGCAACAGCTACAATGTCGAAGGACTGTCGATTGCCGTTGTGGTCAATAAGGCCCGCATTGACGCCATGCTTGGCGGCGAACCTACACCGGAAGCGACGGCAGCCTATCTCGCGGAACTCGAGCAGGTTGTTGCCTCTGCCTCAGGCATTGACGCAGAACGCGGTGACCGGGCAACCGTCACCGTCATGGAGTTCCTGGCCAGCGAGATCCTCACGGCTGATGCCGCTCAGCCAAGCTTCATGGATACGCTGAAAACCCAGCTCGGCACGATCATCAATGCCTTGGCCTTTATCACGGTCGCGGTCCTCCTGATCATGTTCGGCTTCCGTCCTCTGATGCGCGGCTCGGTTGGCGCTGCCGGGCAGGATGAACTCGGGCTCGACGATGAGCTTGAATTGCCGGACTTCTCACCTGCTGCCATGGGTGGCGGGAATTCGATGGCAATGGAAGGCTTCGGTGCTGACTTCGGATTTGGCGAGGAAAGCGAAACCGACCTGGATATCGAGGATTCCGGTTCGTTCAACCGCCGGGTCAAGGAAGGTCCGGAACGCCGTCTCGCACGGATGGTCGAGATCAACGAAGAGCGGGCCGCCAAAATCCTCAGAAGCTGGGCTTCGAACGAAGCGGCCTGATCAGCAACTGTTACCCCTGGGTTTCCCGGACCTGGTGCCGCTTGAGACAGTGCCTGCGGAAAGCGTTCTGCAGCGTTCCGGCCACCGCATCGTCAGGGCCCGGCCACCTATCTCAACAGCGCAGTAGGTCCAGTGGAAGTGAAATAGGTTTCGCAATTTTTATTTGCGTCTCCATGCGTTGATGACATCCCGATCCCCATATCCAGAAACAGCAACCGTGTCCGGATGCTGTCGGCCTTGAGCCATATCCCGCCGCTGCAGGCATTTGTGCCGGCGATCGCGGGGCTGAATCCCTGTTCTCACAGATTAAACGGCCTGGATCGTTTAAAGCTCGTGCAAATGTCCAAAATTCGCGTAAACTGACCCTGATAACCGCCAGCTTGTCCAGTCCTAGATATGGTCATGTTTTCTCGGGGTGAACTTTGGCAGACTGGCATTCCGGGGAGGTGATTCGTTGCATCTCGTTGCGCCGGGGCAAGAGGTGGCAGTTTGGTCCCGCGGGTGGGGCGATCGGTATCGTGCAGTATAAGGTACCGGCATCCCCAGGGCATGGTGTGGTTTGTATGTGCGCTGTAAGGTGTGTGCACAAGACGAGGTGAGGGGGTGTGATGAACGTGCGTGGTTCGTTTCTCCATGATTTGGAAGCCCAGCGGACGTGTGGGCATCTGACCGGTGGAATGGATCTGATTTGCGCCTTCGCAGGTGCGCGGTCTTACCTTCTTGCACGAACAGATTTGTATTCTGACCGTAATCACGATTTCATCGTAACCTCGAACTGGCCTTTCAATCTGGTGCGCAAATTTGGGGCGTCACTGGTTGATAGCGAGGCTCGGACCAGTGAGGTCCGGCGTTGCCTTCAGGCGTTCGAGCCGACCTTTCAGGATATCGATGCATCCGAAGATCTTTTCAGCGACTACGCGCCAAGGATGTGTCTGATTCCTTTCAATGCCGGCCAGGCCCGCATGCTGTTGGGGCTTCTCTTCGAAAAGGATGTCTCTCTTTCCCATGACCGTTTGCGTGATGTTGCCCTGGCAACGGCCTACTACATGTCGCATTACCCCGAGATTGTCTCCAACAACAACACGCTATCGGATCTGACCGTCCGCGAGGTGGAGTGCCTGTCTTGGATTGGCGAGGGCAAGACCAGCGACGAGATTGCCCTGATTATTGGCATATCCCGAAACACCGTGAACAACTACATCACCAGTATTATGAACAAGACTGGCGCGAAAACACGCTCCGAAGCAGTTGCATTTGCCGTGCGCCAACGCATAATATGACCAAAGGAAGCACTTTGACGGATTTCGGAGCACCTCAAGACACCCAGAATACCCAGGAGCGGGCACCTGAGCGTTTGAATGGTGATGCAATCGGCCATGCCGCGTCGACGGCTGATCTCTTTCCCAAAATGGTCAATATGCAACGACTGTGCGGCAGCACGGACTTCGCTCTGCTGTCGATCCAGGCTCATACTCTGCTCAAGCCGGGCCAGCTCGAATGCGCGATGCAGAGCTCGGGTTCTCAGGCGCTGGTCAGCAAGTTTCTGCTGGATAATTCTGAATTCCTGCTCAAACACATCTATTCATCGCCTTGCCCGATTGTTTTTAACCCCAAGGACGCGAAAGCATTCGACACGTCGCCGGCCGTTGTCGCTCACACGGGGCCCGATGATGCGACCCATTTGGCCTTCCCTGTGCAGTTGGGGACGATGGGGAATGGTTTTGTGTTGTTTTTCAATGCCGGTGCTGTGCTGAACAATGATCTCCTGATCGATCTGCACCGGAAATCTCTTGCCGTGATGCGCGAAAAGCTGCGGCTGGCATTCGGCATCTCGGCCGGTTCGGAAAATCTCAACGATCGCGAAATTGAATGCCTTCAGCTTGTCGGCAACGGCATGAAGAGTGAGGCAATCGGCGAGCAGCTCAACCTGTCGGTCCACACCGTTAATGCCTATCTCGGTTCAGCCACCACCAAACTGAACGCGGTCAATCGCATTCAGGCGATCGCCAAGGCAATTCGCCTCGGAATCATCGCGTAAAGCACGGTGTCTCTGCCGTGCTTGCTGCGGCGGATCGCTCAATTGTCTCTTGGAAAGCCAACTTAACCTGTTTCGAAGCGGCGATAATCCCGCCAGGCCAGGGATAGACCTTTACTTCCGGTTCATGCGGCAGGCGGAGTAATGTGGACCGCAGGCACAAACGGGCGAAACGCTGCGGCACGCAGACTTTCCGCCAGAACCAGCGTGTCGTCTTCCGGATTTTCCAGTGGCTCGTCAAAACTGATGTGGTTGATTTCGATTCCGCCGCAGTCCTGTTCCAGCACCAGGCGTGCATAGATTGTCACCTTTTTGGGGCGGATCTCGAGGTCCAGAACCACGCGCGGCTGCCCGCCCCAGTCCAGATAGTAATCGCCACCAATGCCAAGCTTGACGGTTCCGGGCAGAAAATACATCTCGGCTGCCGAAGCCACGAGGTCGGCCAGATCACCGTGCCGCTCAAAGCGCAGCATTGCGATCAGGTCAGCCACGTCAATCAGCCGCAATTCGCTCGCTACTGTGCAAATAGCATCCGCGATGATCTTTTCCTGCTCGGCGGAAAATGGATTCTGCTTCATGATCGCACGTCCGGAGTTCTGGAATTCGGTTTGGTTGAATAAATGCGGTGCACCAACTCAGCGACTGCCTTGTAGAATACTGGCGGAATGAAGTTATCCACTGAGACTTGCGCAAAAATGGAGCGGGCCAAAGGAGGGTCTTCGAAAACAGGAATTCCGTTCGCTTCTGCGACTTCACGAATCTTCAGCGCGATCAGATCCTGCCCCTTTGCAATGACAATCGGCGCTCCGCCTTCCTCGCGGACATAGCGCAAGGCGACGGCGAAGTGGGTCGGGTTGGCGATCACCAAGGTGGCGCGCGGCACTTCGGAAATCATCCGGCGGCGGGCACGATCGCGGGCAAGCGACCGCTGACGGGCCTTGACGATCGGATCGCCGTCGGACTGTTTCAGCTCGTCCTTGATGTCCTGCTTGCTCATTTTCAGATCTTGATGCCAGCTGTAGCGGGTCCACAGCAGATCGATCACAGCCAGCGTTGCCGTGCAGATCAGCACGACAACAACGACTTTTCCGGCCATCCGTGCCATGTCGGGCGCAACCAGCGTCGGGTCCATGAACATGAAGTCCAGCGAACGGAAATACTCCGTCTGCATGACAACGGCCACAATTGTGGAAACGGCTACGATCTTGAAAATGTTCTTGCCGAATTCAACAAAGCCCTTGGCGCCGTATATTCGGCCGAAGCCCTTGCTGATCGAGATGCGTTCCAGTTTGGGTTGGATCCGGTCGAGCACCGGGCTTGGCATGTTCTGAAGAACCGAAGCGGATATCCCGAACCCCATCAACAGGGCGAAGGCCGGCAGAAGGATGCCGCTGGACTCCCAGAACAACAGCTGGAACAAGGCGACCGCATCGCCGCCATTGTTAAGCCGCCAGCCATCCGATTGTTCAAACAGGTCCCGCAATGTTTCCGTAAACCGGCCCGCACTGTTGGGTAGAAAGAAGACCAGAAAGACCAGCATTCCAAGCGTCGAGGCAAAAATCGGGACCTCCCGGCTGAAGGGCACATTGCCCTTGTCCACCGCGTCTCGGATTTTTTTCTCTGTTGGTTCTTCTGTTTTGCTGTCTTTGTCTTCGCCTTCAGCCATATCAGCTCAGGCTCAAGCCGCTGCAGCTTCGTCGGCTGCGTCTTCACGCAGCGTCAGCTGGTCAAGCCCGGCCAGTCTGATGGCCTCCTGGGCGATGCTGCGTCGGGCGACAGCGATTTCACGTGTGCTGACACCGGCAGTCCCTGCGGACAGGTCCGATTCGATCATGCGGCGCTGACGTGCGCCAATGGCTGAGAGCACTGACTCCGTCAGGTTCGGTTCCGCGCCGCGAAGCGCGGTCGTGATGATATCACCGGAAATGTCGTTGAAGAGCGTGACGCGGCTACGCTGCGGCATCAGCAGGATGTCATCAAACAGGAAGATCCGCGGACGAACCTTTTCGACGGCAGATTTCGAAACCGTTTCCAGGGCGCCGAGCAGTGATTCCACGTCCGGCTTTGACAGCTCGTTCATGATCTCGGCAACCTTGACCGAACCCGTGCTGGCCTTTTCCTCTTCGATGGCGGTCACCAGATCCCGGACCCGGGCCTCGATGATTTCCGCTGCCCGCGGATTGACGTTTTTGAGATCGACGGCGCGTCTGACGATATCGACCCGAGCCTTCTCGGGAAGTTTCATGAGCGTACGGCCGGCAAATGCGGTCGGCAGCATCGAGACAATATAGGCGGCTGTCTGCGGA
>Ga0114910_1001111_pt1 | contig 13060 bp, 9 predicted proteins | sample MalvireepMed_908_FD_83500 | JGI IMG/M metagenome (GOLD analysis project Ga0114910, IMG submission 83500) | Marine viral communities from the Global Malaspina Expedition - Malaspina viral metaG DeepMed_908 | ecosystem: Environmental > Aquatic > Marine > Oceanic | place: Mediterranean Sea...
CAGACAGATGGGTTGAAACGTAATCAAGCCGCATCGTGTCGCTGACCGCACCGTTTTCCACGTCCGTGTTGTCGGCCGCACCGTTCTCGGTGATATAGAAATCCGGCAGCGTGTAGCGGCCATAAAGATCCTTGACCACATGCGAGAGCCCTTCAGGCTCGATTTCCCAGCCGATATCGGTCTTCTCCGGCTTGACTGCCGGCGCATTGGCGACATGCGGGAACGGCGATGACACATCATCACATACCCGCACCGGCGTATAATAATTCAGCCCCCAGAAATCCAGCGGCTGATGGATCGTTTCGACATCGCCTTGCTTGATGCGGCTGGCCAGATCCGGACATCCCTCGAGTACGGAGTGCGGATAGGCGCCGGCGAATATCGGGCCGAAGAACACGCCATTGTGGAAATCATTTGCGCGCTCAGCCGCTTTCCGGTCGGCATTGCTTTCACTGCCGGCCATCACGCTCATGGCATTGAGAACGATGCCGACAGGGATATCCGCCCGTTCAGCCCGGATCGCCTGAACGCCGAGACCATGCGCAAGATTGGTGACGTGAAGCACCGCCATTGCCGCCTCCATCGACCGCTCGCCGGGCGCATGCACACCCATGAGATGCCCCAGATAGACCGAGCACCAAGGCTCATTGAAGGTAACGATGGTGTCGAGGCGATCGCCGAGCCGCTTCGCCGCAATACCCGCATAATTGGCGAAGGCCTCTGCCGTATCGCGGTCTGTCCACCCGCCGCGCCCCATCAGTGCCAATGGCAGATCCCAATGATAAAGCGTGGCAAAAGCCTTGATGCCGCGCTCTATCAGACCGTCGAGCAGGCGGTCATAGAAATCAAATCCTTTTTCATTGACCGAGCCTGTCCCGTCAGGCAGAAGCCGCGGCCAGGCGATCGAAAACCGGTAAGCTTCCGCACCGAGCTCAGCCATCAGGTCAAGATCCGCTTCAAGCCGGTTGTAATGATCACAGGCAATGTCACCGGTGTCCCCGCCCTTGACCCGTCCGGGCATATGCGAAAACGCATCCCAGATTGACGGTTTGCGGCCATCCGCCTGCGCAGCGCCCTCGATTTGGTAGGAAGCCGTCGCCACACCAAAGAGAAAATCATCGGGAAAGCGGCGAGCCAGCTTTTGCGGCGAACTGTCGGAGGTCATCTCGATTCCGTCTGGTTGGAGCAGAGCGTCCAATTGGTCAAACGACGCTCTGGCGATGGTGGCTGTTTTTAGTTTGTGGAAAGCCGCTCGATGAACGCCTTGATGATTTCGCTCAGTTCGATGGGCTTCTCGATGCACGGCAGATGCGCAGCACCCGGAATTTCCTGATACATCGCGCCGGGGATCAGCCGCGTCAGTTCACCCACCAGTGCGGGAGGCGTCGATCCATCGTCAGTTCCGACCACACAGATGGCGGGTACCACCAGCTCTGAACTGGACTGGGTGAAATCACTGTCGCGGATCGCAGCGCACGTTCCCACATATCCTTTCACCGGAGTCCGCTCCAGCATCATCCGGTAACCGGTAAACTCGGCATTGTCTGCGCTGCGATACTCCTTGGTGAACCAGCGCTCCAGAATGGCGTCGGAGAGCCCCGCGATCCCAAGTTCGGTGATTGCAGAAATGCGGGCATCCCACATCTCTCGCGTGCCGATCTTGTGGCCGGTGTCGCACAGGATCAGCGCCCGCACCAGATCAGGCCGCTTCGCTGCCAGTCCCTGTGCGATCATCCCGCCGACCGACAACCCGCAGACAATGGCGTTCTTGGCTTCAAAGTGCTCGATCAGGGCAATCAGATCATCAATATGATCATCCATTGTGATCTCGCCGTCACCGGCTTCCGACAGGCCATGGCCGCGCTTGTCATAGGCGATGATGCTGTACTCACCCACCATCCGCACGATCACATCCCGCCAGATGCGGTAATCGGTCCCCAGCGAATTGGCGAAAACGATCGTCGGCTTGTCAGGGGCTGCACCGATCACCTGATGATGAATGACGACACCGTTCAGGCGGGCAAATTGCATGGCGAGGCTTCCTTCCAGGATGGTCTTGCAGATTGGAAGCCTGATTTACGCGACAGAGCGCCGCCACGCAAACAAACACTGTTCAAAAAGAACGGCGGCTCACCGCAATGAACCGCCGTCCTTATCAATCACCTGTTGTCAGGTATCGGTCACACATACCGGTTGACGACATTCTCCAGATATTCCTGCCTGCCGGATTTCGGCTGAGGATTGATGTCGGCCTTACGGACCCATTCCTCGATTTCCGCCAGCGAGAAGCCGCCATCAAGCATCTTCCTGGCTTCCGGAACCGACCATCCCTTGTAGCGATCCTCGACGAAATCTGTCAGCACGCCGTCCTCGACCATCCTGGCTGCCGACTTAAGCGCCCGTGCGCAGGTGTCCATGCCGCCAATATGGGCATAGAGAAGATCTTCCGCATCGAGCGACTGACGGCGCAGCTTGGCATCGAAATTGGTGCCGCCGTTCTTGAACCCGCCGCCCTTCAGAATCGCATAATAGGCCAATGCCATTTCCGGCACATTGTTGGGGAACTGGTCGGTATCCCAGCCTGACTGGTAATCGTTGCGGTTCATGTCGATGGAGCCGAAAATGCCCAGCGCCTGAGCAAGTTCGATCTCGTGCTCGAAGGAATGGCCGGCAAGGATCGCATGGCCCTGTTCGATATTGACCTTGACCTCATTTTCCAGCCCGTGCCGCTTCAGGAACCCGTAGACCGTCGCCACATCGTAGTCATACTGATGCTTGGTCGGTTCCTGCGGCTTGGGCTCGATCAGGATCGTACCGTTGAAACCGATCTTGTGCTTGTACTCGACCACCAGATTGAGGAAGCGGCCAAGCTGCGCATCTTCGCGCTTCAGGTCGGTGTTGAGCAGCGTCTCGTAGCCTTCGCGCCCGCCCCACAGCACGTAATTGTCGCCGCCGAGCTTATGCGTGGCGTCCATGCAGGTCTTTACGGTCGCCGCGGAAAAGGCAAACACGTCCGGGTCGGGATTGGTCGCCGCCCCCGACATGAACCGCCGGTTGGAGAACAGATTGGCTGTGCCCCAAAGCAGCTTCACGCCGGTGGCTTCCTGCTTGCCGGCAAAATAGTCGACGATTTCTTCGAGATTCCTCGTGTTTTCGGCGAAGTTGGAGCCTTCAGGGCGCACGTCTGCATCATGGAAGCAGTAGAATGGCGCGCCCAGAGCGGAGAACATTTCGAAGGCCACGTCGGCCTTCAGCTTTGCCCGCTCCATTGAATCCTGCGGGTACCACGGCCGCTCGAAGGTCTGGCCGCCAAACGGATCGCCGCCCTCCCAGGCAAATGAATGCCAGTGGGCAACGGCAAAACGCAAATGGTCTTCCATGCGCTTGCCGCCGATGACTTCGTCGGCATTGTAGTGGCGGAAGGCCATCGGATTGCTGCTGTCCGGGCCTTCATATTTGATCTTGGTGACGTCTCCGAAAAATCCAGTACTCATGACATGGCTCCTTTGATTGCAGGATAGAGGGCACGATAGGTCTGGTATGCTTCGTCAAAAGCAGCAGTCAGATCGCGATTTGGTTGAATGGTTTTTTCTGTGGCCGGTGCCGTGCAGATCGCAAACGGATCGGCATTTTCCGCAGCAATCAGGCCCAGCCGGGCGGCACCGAAGGCTGCGCCAAAATCGCCCCCCTCGGGAATATCGACCGGCAGGTTCAGTATGGTGGCAAGCGCTTGCAGCCAGTAGTCGGACTTGGATCCGCCGCCGATGGCCGTGACCCGCGACAACGATGTTCCCGCCTGTGCCAGAGCCGCCAGGCTGTCACGGAAGGCAAAACTAACGCCTTCCACCACCGCGCGGGTCAAATGGGCGCGGCCGGATTCATGGCCGAGGCCGGCAAAACAGCCGCGAATGGCGGCGTCATTGTGGGGTGTGCGTTCGCCCGAGAGATAGGGAAGGAACACCTCCGAACCCGGTGCGACCAATGTATCGCCCAATTCCGCGGTCAGCGCGGCCGGATCAGTCGAGGTGATACCGGAGAGCCAGTTGAGCGAATCCGTTGCCGACAGGATCACGCCCATCTGGTGCCAGGTGCCGGGAAGCGCATGGCAAAACGCATGTACTGCACTGTCGGGATTGGGCAAATAACGGTTGTTTGCAGCAAACAACACACCGGATGTACCCAGCGACGCAAAGGCGTGGCCGTCACCGACGGTCCCCATTCCGCAAGCCGACGCAGCATTGTCACCCGCACCGCCGGCAATCGGAATCCCTGCAGGCAAGCCCAGTTCCGATGCAACATCAGGCCGCAACGCGCCGGCACGCTCGGTGCCTTCAACCAGCGCAGGCATCTGGCCGCGATCGAGACCGGTGGCCGAGAGCAGACCATCGTCCCAGGCGCGCTTGCCGACATCGAGCCAGGATGTTCCGGCGGAATCCGACATCTCCGAGATCGCTTCCCCGGTCAGCCAGAGCCGCAGATAATCCTTGGGCAGCAGCACCTTGGCCACCCGCGCGAAGGCTTCCGGTTCGTTGGCAGCCATCCAATTCAGCTTCGGCGCGGTGAAGCCCGGAAACACGATGTTGCCGGTCAGGCGCCGGAATTGCGGATCGGCATCTAGCTCTGCCGCCTCTTTGTAACTGCGCGTATCGTTCCACAGGATACAGGGGCGGATAACCTTGCCATCCGCATCGATGGTGGTTGCACCATGCATATGGCCGGAAAGTCCGATGCCACGTACCTTTGCCAGTTGCGATGCATGGGTCTTGCCAAGTTCGGCCAGCGCCGCCCGCGTTGCCGTGATCCAGCTGTCGGGATCTTGTTCCGACCACCCGGCATGCGGTCGTTGCACGGTGAGCGGGGCGCTGGCGGAGCCCAGAATTCGCTGCGTATCGTCAATCAGCAGCGCCTTCAGCGACGACGTTCCGAGATCAAGTCCAAGATACATGGCGGCAGATCCTTTCAAAAAACAGGCAAATGCGTTGACGACAATCGCTCACGGCAAATTGTCCTTGAGGAAAATATCTATGCGGATCCGCTCCTGCGCGCCGATCGGCATCAACCCGTCAGACCGCGCTTTGAGCACTCTGATCGCACTGCGTACTTCATGTCCGCAGTCCTGATTGATCACCGCATCGAACAGACCCTCCGCGAGGCCCTTGCGCGATGTCTCGGTAATTTCATGAACCACGGTCGCCCGATTTCGGCGGGCGCCGGGCTGCAAGGCTTCAAGCAGTCCGCGATTGCCCGCGCCAAGATTGTAGATCGCGACGATTTCCGGATCCGCGTCAAGCGCGTCACCAACCACCTGGCAGACCCTGTCCGCCTCATCACTGGTTTCGACCGGCCCGGCGATTTCAAGATCCGGAAATTCGGAGTTCAGAACCGCCGCGAAGCCTGACGCCCGGTCCATGTGATCAGAGAGCGCCATCGAGCCTGCCACGACCAACACCTTGCCACTGCGTCCGGAACAAAACCGCCCGATCAGGCCCGCGGCCGTGCGCCCTGCAGCCAGATTGTCGATTCCGCAATAATGCACCCGCCGCGACCCGGGCAGATCTGACACCAGCGCAACGACATGAATTCCCTTTTCGGTCAGGCGGTCGACAGCGGCTGACACATCGGCAGTATCGGTGGCAACCAGCGCAACACCGGTGACCTCTGCGGGATCGATTGCATCGAGAATACGCACGATTGCAGCAGCATCGAAAGGTGGCACCGTTTCGAGCTGGATTGACGTGCGCTCGACCGATGAACGCTGCATTGCCGAACGGATCTCCGCTTCGAGACCGCGCATAAAGCTGTTGGGGCCTTCGGGAATGATAAACACCAGCGGATAGATGCGCTTCTTGGCAAGATTGGCAGCCTGCACATCACGCACATAACCAAGCCGCTGCACGGCAGCCTCGACCTTGTCGACGGTCTTCTGCCGCACACCCGATCGAGCGTTGAGTACCCGGTCCACAGTCGCAAGACTGACCCCGGCTTCTGCCGCAATGTCATGCACGGTCGGTCGCATTTTCTCCTCCTGCGGGCCTTCTAGAGCAATTTTTGAGGTACGTAAATCAGAAATTCTGCGAAACCGTTCACCGCTGCCATTCGCACCAATTCTCCCGCGACGAACCAGCCGGCAGCCCTTATACTTGACGCAACCGGCACAATATGGCCTAAGGCAGCGCCTGCCGGTCTCCGCCGCGCCTTGCCTGGCTGCAGCGAAACCGGACAGCGATCGCAGCCGGCAAAAGCCGCCAAGCGCACCAATTAACCGGACCTGAAAGCGGGCGAACACAAAATGGCCAACACTGCAACGCGGGTGCGCATCGCACCGTCTCCGACTGGCGAACCGCATGTCGGAACCGCCTACATCGCGCTGTTCAACTACCTGTTTGCGAAAAAACACGGTGGCGAGTTCATCCTGCGCATCGAGGACACCGACGCCGCCCGGTCCACACCGGAATTTGAACAGAAGGTTCTCGACGCTCTGAAATGGTGCGGCCTGTCCTGGTCCGAAGGCCCCGACATCGGCGGACCCTACGGCCCCTACCGGCAGTCCGAACGCAAGGACCTCTATCTTCCCTATGTCGAGAAGATCGTCGAAAACGGCCACGGTTTCCGCTGTTTCTGCACACCCGAGCGGCTTGGCGAAATGCGGGCCGCCCAGCGCGCTGCCGGCAAACCGCCAAAATATGACGGCCATTGCCTCAACCTCACGGCTGAGGAAGTTAACTCCCGCATGGCGGCAGGCGAACCATCCGTCGTCCGGATGAAAATCCCGGCCGAAGGCGCCTGCAAATTTGTCGACGGCGTCTATGGCGAGGTCGAGATCCCCTGGGAAGCGGTCGACATGCAGGTGCTGCTCAAGGCCGACGGCATGCCAACCTATCACATGGCCAATGTGGTCGACGATCATCTGATGAAGATCACCCACGTGGCGCGCGGTGAAGAATGGCTGTCCTCGGTCCCAAAGCACATTCTGATCTATCAGTATCTGGGTCTCGAGCCGCCGGTGTTCATGCATCTGTCGCTGATGCGCAATGCTGACAAGTCAAAGCTGTCAAAGCGCAAGAACCCGACCTCAATTTCCTATTATGGCGCGCTCGGCTTCCTGCCTGAGGCGCTGATGAACTTCCTCGGCCTGTTCTTCATTCAGATCTCCGAGGGAGAGGAATTGCAGACCATGGATCAGCTGGTTGCCAATTTCGACCCGGAAAACCTGAACAAGGCCGGAGCGATTTTCGACCTCCAGAAACTCGACTGGCTCAATGGCCGGTGGTTGCGCGAAAACATCTCCGAGACGGAGTTCGTGTCCCGCGTCCTGGCCTGGGCCCAGGAAAATGGTCGCTTTGGCGAAGGTATGAAACTGGCGCAGTCGCGTATCACCAAGCTGTCCGACCTTCCGGATCTGACCGGCTTCCTGCTGAAGGGCGATCTGGGACTGACTGCAGCAGACTTCTCCAATATCAAGAAAGTCTCGCTGGAAGACGTCCTCCAGATCCTCCAGACCGTTCAGCCGGACCTCGAAACCATCTTTGAGTGGAACGCTGAAAGCATCGAAGCCGAACTTCGGGCCATTTCCGAGCGCAGCGAGATCAAATTGCGAAATCTGCTGGCACCGCTTTTCATTGCGGTCTCCGGTTCTTCGCGGTCCCTGCCGCTGTTTGATTCCATGTCCATTCTCGGTCGTTCCGTCGTGCGCCAGCGCCTCAAGCAGGCGGAACTCGCAGTCAAGGCCGGCGTCGAAGCAGCCAAAGCAAACAACGGGTAAGACAATGACCGACACAACAACTCAGCCCGGCCTTTCATCCGACGTCACCGAAGTGCGCGCCCAAAAACTTGCCAAGCTGCGTGAGACCGTTGCCGAGGTCTATCCGGCGCATTTCCACCGCACGATGACCAATGAAGAACTTGCGGAAAAATACGCCGATATCGAGCCGGACACATTGACCGGCGATATCATCACCGTCGCCGGACGGGTGTACTCATCGCGCAATTCTGGCATGTTCATGGACATCCACGATGCCTCCGGCAAGGTTCAGATCTTCAGCCACAAGGACACCACGCCGCAGGAAGCCCGGGATCTCCTGCCGCTGATTGATCTGGGCGACATCATCGGCGTCACCGGCGAAGTGCGCCGCACCAAGCGCGGCGAGCTCACCGTCAACGCCCAAGAAATCACCATGCTGACCAAATCGCTGCTGCCGATGCCGGAAAAATGGCACGGGCTGTCGGACATCGAACTGCGCTACCGCAAGCGCCACCTCGACATCCTCACCAACGAGGATTCAAAGCTCCGCTTTCAGCAGCGCTCGAAGATCGTTTCCGGAATCCGCCGCTTCATGGAAGATGAGGGATTCATGGAAATCGAAACCCCGATGCTGCATTCGGTCTATGGGGGGGCAACGGCCGAGCCGTTCAAGACCCACCACAACACCCTCAAGCTCGACATGTATCTGCGCATTGCGCCGGAGCTGTTTCTCAAGCGGGCACTGGTTTCCGGACTGACCGACAAGGTTTTCGAGGTCAACCGCAACTTCCGCAACGAAGGTGTGTCCACAAGGCACAACCCCGAGTTCACCATGCTCGAATGCTATTGGGCCTATGCCGACTACGAGGACATCATGGGCCTGGTCGAACGCTTGTTCGAAAGGCTGGCAACGGCAATCCACGGCAGCACCGAGATCGCCTATGGCGACAAGGAACTTTCCTTCAAGGGGCCGTTCAAACGGATTGCCATGCCCGATGCGGTCAAGGATGCGACAGGCATCGACTTCCGCGCCATCGACAACGATGAGGAAGCCCGCGCTGCCGCCAAGGCTGCCGGGTTTGAAATCGAGAATGACTGGACCTGGGGCGAATGCCTGGCCTTCATCTTCGAGGAAAAGGTCGAATCCACATTGATCCAGCCGTCGCATGTGACGCATTTCCCGAAGGACATTTCACCTTTCGCCAAGGAAATCCCCGGCGAACCGCGTCTGGTCGAGCGCTTCGAGACCTATTGCAACGCCTGGGAACTGGGCAATGCGTTTTCCGAGCTCAACGACCCGGAAGAACAGCGCAAGCGCATGGTCGAGCAGCTGGAACAGGCCCACGCCCGCGGCGAGATGGAAAAGCAGCTTGATGACGAGTTTCTCGACGCCATCGACCAGGGCATGCCGCCTGCCGGCGGCCTGGGCATCGGTGTCGACCGGCTGATCATGCTGCTGACCAATGCGCCGTCAATCCGCGATGTGATCCTGTTCCCGGCGCGAAAGAGCCGCAGCGAATAGCACAAGAGTGCTCAGGCGGGATCAGTGGCCAGCCGGTTTTGCCGGCTCGTCATGCCCGCCTGCCGCAACTGTCTGGGCTTCTTCATCGACCAGATCGCCATCGCAGCCGGCAATCAACTCGATTTCGTGAACCAGGGATTCAATGTCACTCTGCGGCATGTCGATACGTTCGCCGAAATAGTAGCCGGTGCTGGTCGGAACGGTGTTGACGTAACGCACCTGCCAGGGCTGCGACACCGCAAGTGTCCTCGTCGGATTCGGGGCGTAGGCAATTTCAGCACCGATCGCAGTACCGCGAAGCCCGGCCCGCGTCATCGGACCGCGATTGTCGGCCACCTGAACGATGGTCAGATCGGAATGCAGCGTATCGGAAAGGTGGCGGGCAAGCCGAAGGCCTGTCTTGACCCGCTCCCTCGGTTCACGATCGTCGCCGGAGATCACCGCAATCAGACGTTTTTCTTTGCCGCGCCTGAACTCGGATTGATAAACCGTCTTGCAATGGCCACCGGTTTCTTCCTTGTAGCCCGGCATGATCGTCGCCGGTGCAAAAACCAGTGCGGCAGTTCCCGAGGCCCCGAGAACGAACAGGAAAGCCCCGGATAGCAATGCAAGCTTCCGGGACATCCGGAAAACCTGGGACAATTTACGCTTGGCTTCGGCCATTACTGGAGACCCTTTTACGCAGAACAACTCCACGCAGCATAGGCCAACGCACTTACGTAAGTATTAACCCTGTTCCTTAAGACATGACCCGGTTTGCGTCAGTGTTGCTCAGGCACTGTAAAGCGACGGTCGATACTCGCCTCCCTGCCCGGGATCTCAAGCCGCATCGGCGAAGGTTCGCGCCGCGCAATGACCTTGCCCCTTGCCATCACCAGCAGCCGGGTCGCCCGCAAGCGGATGGCTTCGATCGGGTTGCCGGCGTCAAGCACGACGAGATCGGCACGTTTACCCACCTCAAGGCCATAGTCTTCAAGCCCCATGATTGCAGCACTCTGAGTGGTCACCATCTCGTAGCAGCGCCGCATGTCATCCGGGCTTGTCATCTGCGCCACATGCAGCCCCATGAAGGCAACATCGAGCATGTCTGCAGTCCCGAGCGAATACCAGGGATCGAGCACACAGTCCTGACCGAAACCGACGCGGATGCCGTGTTTGAGCATTTCAGGAACCCGTGTCATGCCGCGCCGTTTTGGATAGGTGTCGTGCCGGCCCTGCAGCGTGATATTGATCAGCGGATTGGGGATCGCCGCCACTTCCGCTTCGGCAATCAGCGGCAGCAGTTTGGAGACATAATAATTGTCCATCGAATGCATCGAGGTCAGATGCGACCCCGCCACCCGCCCCTGAAGCCCGAGCCGCTGGGTCTCGTAAGCCAGTTGCTCGATATGGCGCGACAGCGGATCATCTGTCTCGTCACAATGCATGTCGACCATCAGGCCCCGCTCGGAGGCGATCTCGCAAAGCTCGGTGACCGAAGCACGGCCATCTGCCATGGTCCGCTCGAAATGCGGAATACCGCCGACCACGTCGACCCCCAGATCCAGCGCACGGATGGTGTTGTCGCGCGCCGTCGGCGAGCGATAGAGACCGTCCTGCGGAAACGCCACCAGTTGCAGATCGATATAATGCGAGAGCTCCTCTTTGACCTCAAGCAGTGCCTCAACAGCCAGCAACCGGTCGTCACAGACATCAACATGGGTACGGATCGCAAGCAGCCCCATCGACGCTGCCCAGTCGCAATAGGCAAGCGCCCGTTCCTTGACGGCCTCATGGGTCAGAAGCGGCTTGAGTTCACCCCAAAGGCCGATCCCTTCAAGCAACGTACCCGAAGCATTGATCCGCGGCTGGCCATAGGACAGCGTCGCATCCATGTGAAAATGCGGGTCGACGAATGGCGGCGACACCAGATTGCCCGACACATCGAGTATCTCGCCTGCTTCAGCTTCGATGCCGGGAGCAATGGCCGCGATGCGTCCATCCTGTATGGCGATATCGGCAATGGTCCCGTCGGGCAGCACGCCACCCTTGAGCAAAGTGTCAAAACTCATCTCTCGCCTTTCTGATAGGGAACCATCAACGCCTTCGGATAGGTCGCGCGGCGGGCAACAACAACCAGCGCCACGATCGACAGGACAAACGGCATCATCAGGAAGATCTGGTAGGGGATCACCCCGCCGGTGATCTGCTGCAACCGGACCTGATAGGCATCGAATGCCGCAAACAGAATCGCACCAATCAGCGCCTTGCCGGGCCGCCAGGATCCGAACACCACCAGTGCGATGGCAATCCAGCCGCGTCCGTTGATCATCTCGAAGAAGAAGGAATTGAACGCCGACATCGTCAGGAACGCCCCGCCGATCGCCATCAGCGCAGAGCCTGCCATCACCGCGCCGATGCGCACCGCCGTCACGGAAATGCCCTGAGCCTCGACCGCCGCCGGATTTTCACCCACCGCCCGCACGGCAATACCCACCGGTGTGCGATAGAAAATGAAGGCGACAGCAGCTACGCTGAAATAGGCCAGATAGGTCAGCGGCGTCTGGTTGAACAAGGCCGGACCCAGCACCGGAATATCCGAAAGAACCGGCACCGCGAAGGGCTGGAATGGTTCGATCTTCGGCGGCGACGAGACCTCCGGCAACAGGATGCGGTAGGTGAAGTAGGTCAGACTCGAGGCAAGCAGCGTCACCCCGATGCCTGTCACATGCTGCGACAGACCCAGCGGCACTGTAAGGAAACCGTGCAACAGGCCGAACATTGCACCCGTCAGCGCCGCGACAAACACCCCGGTCCACAAATCCCCGCCCATATAGACGGTAAACCAGCCGGAAAATGCTCCAGCCACCATAATGCCTTCGATGCCGAGATTGAGGACGCCGGCCCGCTCGCAGATAAGTTCGCCCATGGTGGCGAAGATCAGCGGCGAGGCGATGCGGATGGCTGCAACCCAGAAACTTGCGGTGAAGAGGATTTCAAATGCTTCGCTCATGTCATCTCCAGCGCACGCGGTAACGCATCAGCATGATGGCGGCGACCATGGTCAGCAGCGACGTTGCCACCATCACCTCAGCGATATAGCTCGGCACATTGGCGCTGCGGCTCATCGCATCTGCGCCGACAAAGATTCCGGCAACGAAGATGGCCGCGGCGATCACCCCAAGCGGATTGAGCATCGCCAGCATCGCCACGACAATTCCTGTGTAGCCGTAGCCCGGCGACAGATCGAGCGTCAGATTGCCCTTGAGCCCGGCCACTTCGGAAAAGCCCGCCAGGGCCGCAAGCCCGCCCGACAACAACGCCGTCTTGGCGATCACCCGGTTGACCGGGATGCCGGCGAACCGGGCAGCTTCCGCATTGTGCCCGACCGCACGCATCTCGTAGCCAAGCGTGGTCTTTTTCATGATCACCCAGACCATGATGGCCGAAGCAATGGCGAGGATAAAGCCGAAATGCAGCCGCTTGCCCTTGATCAGGCGCGGCAATTGCGCATCCGCAATCACCCGTTTCGACTGCGGCCAGCCCATGCCTGTCGGATCCTTCAGCGGCCCTTCGAGCAACATCGACACAAACAGCAGGACGATGAAGTTCAGCAACAGCGTGGTCACAACCTCGTCGACACCGAATTTCGTCTTGAGGATGGCCGGACCAAGCAGCGTCAGCGCCCCGGTGAGCATTGCCGCGATCATGATCAGCGGGATCAGCCCCGCCGACGGCAGCGTCACCGCACCGGTTCCGATCACCACAGTCATCACCGCACCGAGATAGAGCTGGGCTTCAGCCCCGATATTCCAGAG
>Ga0114910_1001112_pt1 | contig 13054 bp, 5 predicted proteins | sample MalvireepMed_908_FD_83500 | JGI IMG/M metagenome (GOLD analysis project Ga0114910, IMG submission 83500) | Marine viral communities from the Global Malaspina Expedition - Malaspina viral metaG DeepMed_908 | ecosystem: Environmental > Aquatic > Marine > Oceanic | place: Mediterranean Sea...
ACTCTACTTTATCTTCATAAGATAAACCTGGGAGATTATTTATTCTTTTTTGTAATTCATTTTTAGCCATAACTTAATTTAATTTAATTGTATATATATAGTTACAGTTTCAACTGTTTTTTTACATTATGTTCCTGTTATGAATCCTTCAACATCTAAAGCCAAAGTAAAATTACTAGAACCGCAACTTATAACTTCAATATTACCAGTAATTGTAGCGTTCCTACTAGTTCCATTTACTGTTAACGTTGTACCACTTTCTATTGTTTGTGCCGCGCTAAGCACCCAAGTACCCGCACCATCCGCTTCACCACCAGAAGCCACAGTTGGGTTAGCTGCGGAAGGATCTATACCTATACCACTTATTGTTGATACACTATGAATAACACCTTCTCTATCAGCAACTGGTACAGACGTACTATTACTAACACGAGACGTTGTAGTTGTTGTAGGTGCTGTTAATTCCACTTTTAAATCCGTAAATCTTATTTCAGTGTTAAAATAAGATTGTATAGCTTCAGTTCCACGAGGATAAAAGGTAGTATAAGATATATTGGCTTTTTGTGGTGATTCGTATGTAATTATTCCATCTTGTTTTGTTATTTGTCCATTAACCACAGTAGGATTAAATCCAGTTATGTCTATAGCTGGGTAACTACGATTTATATTCTTAAAAGTTTGTTCAGATACGCTACCGTCTTCATTCGAGATTTCAACTGTATAGGTTGTAGAGTCCTCATACGGCGCTAATACATTGGGCATATTACCACCATTAGCCGCCGTTACAGTGGGATTAATTTCATCTAGATTTCTACTTTCTCTTAAGTTCGCTGATAATCCACGAACGTCTCCGTCAGCATGAGCAGTATTAGTTTTAAACCGATGGTAATACGGGGCATTGAAATATAAAACGTGATCATCGGCGATACTTACCGCGGTGTCCACTGTAAATTCATTTGCATTATCACCATCTGGATTTAATGCTGTTATAAGTACAATTGTTGTATCACGATTTGTACCAGCGTTTAAACAATTTTGATTACCTGAAACATTAAAACCAGTTAATCTATCACCAACAAGTGTACCAGTAGGAAGAGCGTCTACAATGAGTTTAGTTGCGCCTGATACCCCACCCCCTATATTTAAAGCGCTCGTCCCTCTTGTTTGACCATCTGTTGTGCCCGATGACCGCCCCGCAGCTTCAGCCCATATATTTTCACCCTGTATTAATTCAGTTCCACTAAGTTGAACGACTCGACTAAAATAAAAATCATTTGCTACTGGTTGTCTAAGTATTCGCATCGCTTTAGCTGCAGGCGATAGAAGAGTCATTGTAAATGGTTGTTTTACTGAATTTTTACCTCTACCTATCACCATTGTAGCGTCTACATCGGTATCGAGCCAACCCGCGTCAGAATCAGCTAAGGCTCCTACTGCACCTGTTTCAAAATCCGCTGTTAAAGAAATTGTTGTATCTGTATATTGGTATATTACTTTTTGTAATAAATTAGAGTTAGAACCTGTAGATGAATTTATATCTATAGTACCATCTCCAAACCTCACCCCTTCACCGCTAACATGGACAGTGTCATGAGCAGACTCAGCCCAAAGATATATATCGTATTGATCATTATCTGTAACGCTAGGGAACGTTATATCACCATCGAATCTACCACTACTTCCTATTACTTTTTGTTTTAATCTGGATTTTGTAGTTGAAAATAGTCCTGTTGAAAAATTATAATAAGCTGGAGGACTATCCTCATTCGTAATTTCTAGTGAGAATATCGCCCCAACATCTCCTTCTATAGAAAATGATCTGTTTCCGCCAGATGCAGCCATATCACTTAAATCCATATTAAAATTCCTAATTACTTTTGCCATAATATAATTTATTTACTACTTACATTGACTTCAGAACTAACTGAGAATAATTCAACTTTACTTGTAGAATCATTTTTAAATTTTACATCTGCATAATACCCTAACAAACCAGATGTATTTACCACTTGATTTTTTGTAAACAAAATAAATTCACCATGCCTTACCATGTCTACAGAAGACCAATTGCCATTAAGACTACCTATTCCAGTAGTGTAATAAGGTGAACCTACTTCAGCAACCGTGATGGTATATTCTGTTCTATTAATAACTCTTCCATACTTAACTATATCCTCATTTTGTATAACATTAAAACCTCCAGCGTGAGTTTGAGTTGTATTGTTTTGAAAATATATTGTATCCCCAACTTGTAGAGAAGTATTTACTGGGTTTTCAAATTCCATTACATTTTGATGGTAGTTCCAACCAAGTTGAAGGAAAGTTGATGGGTTTCCACCGATGATGTTGTATAAATCATTAGCTTCACTTGTAGTTGTAACAGTTCGTTTTAACGTACCAATTCCCTGTATATTAACCACTCCAAAATCTGTTGTAGAATCTATATCAGAATCTACACCTTTAATATAATTAAACCACTTTCCTTCTTTTTCTATAAATTCATTTACGCTGCCCTTTTGCATATTTGTCGTTATATCACTAACAGACCAACCGTCTTTTGCATATAAATTATAATATTCTCCATCTGTAAATTCAAGAGAAGGTATAATTTCTGTTAAAAGAACATTATCTATAATTCTATCTCCATTCGAATCTTGATGTATTACTATCCTATCAATAGGGTCAACGCCATGTGTCCACTCTACAGTAGCTACGCCATTTTGAATAGTAAAATAGTGCCATTCTTTGACGAGAAAGCCACTAGTATCACAAAGTTGTATGCTTATATCTTCAGACCCACCTAACACATCCATTGTCATCCTATATGTAGTACCCGTTGTTATACTACTTATATATTGCCATAATAAACCTACACCACCTGTTGCTTTTTCAGCTCTCCCACCACTAATACTCCATTTACCAAAGATTGCTCCCCACTTTGCTCCTCCAGTCGGAATTGTTCCCCCTATGGAAGTGTTAAAACCCCCATCGTCTATTAAATTTTCACCTGTTGATGACACGGGTAGAGGTACTGTTGAAGTTGATAATAAATCTATTTTAGACTGACTCCCCTCATAGTCTAGCGTGTTAAAAGATTTTACATTTTCAGTAGCAGAATTTAATATAACGTTAACCGAAGATGGGCTATACAGGCCATAAAATGTATTTCTACTAGTATCCTCATCATGGTGCTTATATAACTCGCCATCTAGCATTGTATAATAATTATTACCTACACTAATAGCTTGTTCAGCTAAAAATGATTTAAAACTCACCCAACCTCTAACGTCTTCGTTGAACGTAATAGTTTTACCACCACTTGTTACCGATAACGATACTTGATCTATAGCTAGCGTTGCGGTGTTACTAGGTGTTCCATACGTTCCTCCTGGTCCATCACCAGCAAAAGATATAGCAAATTTACCTTCTAGCGTTCCATGATAGTAACTACTAACTGTACTAGCATTAGCTTCCAATTGATTACGCCCAATGATTCCGATAAATTCAAAAAAGCCATCACTTGAAGCTGGGGAATCATACCACTGTAAATTTAGACCCTGCGTTATACCGGCTCCATCCTCATTATAAACATGGCATGTCACTTCCCCTTTGACGTAATCAAGTACTCTAAAAGATATCTTAACCTCATATCCCACCTCGAGATTTAAATGGCTTATATCTTGTACTATCATAGTATCTTCATCAGCGTCGATAACTCTAACAAACCCCTGCGCGTTTCCTCCAGGGGTGTATGGTTGCCAATAAATATCCGCAGGATCTCCCATTAAATTCCAATCAGCAATAGTTCCACCATATGGTTGTAACTTGTTTAACATTACATTATCTATTATAGCCCCTCCACTAACACCTTGTTTTATAATAATATCATTTGACTGTTGCTCTGAGTGTTGTGTCCATATAGCTGTGGCGCGCCCAGACACGTCAGGTGTTAAATATAGGTTTCCAAACGTAGTAACGATAGTACCAGGTACAGGCGTGCCGACAGTGCCTGGAGGTGCCTCTGAAACTCCTGGTATATATTGTTGTCCAGTTATTCGAGTTTCCGGAAGATAAACTTTACTAGCGTCTGTAGTGCCCGTACCTTGTATATATGTTAAATCCATAGATAGTTGGTATTGTTGTCCATCTACTAATCCCCCTGGCACTTGTTGAGATAACACTCCTTCAGTGAGTGGTAAATGTCTAAGTCGATTATCTCCTCCACCGGTTAGTGGTGTCCAATTATCAAATACATCCCAACCTGGTAATAGAGCAGGAGTTGTTATTTGAGAGGAAGTGCTAACAAGCTCCCTAAGTTCTACGCCGTCGATATAAAACGGATCTATATTAACTGGATTAAAACTAAGCGTCTGCCCAATCTTGGTTCCCGTTGGTAATTCTTCGACTGTAACTCTCATTCTTCCCCAATTGTTTGGCGTATTTTTCCATCCTCTATAAGTCATTGTATATCCTGGGATAATTTTGATTGGAGTAACTTTTTCACTTACTTTTTCTATTAAAATACCACTAGTCGCCGTAGCTTGCATCCCGGCTGTAAAAGTACCACTTGAATCTAACGCTCCTAATTCAGACGGTCCTATGATAGAATGGAATTCTATATAATCTCCAACACGATTATACAATTGAAATCTAAGTCTAAGTTGTCCCGTCATTTTAAACGGAGCAAGAGAAGTCCAGTTTGTAAGTACACCAATCTTCGGTTTAATAGTATAAGTGAGTTCATACCATTTATTAGGATTAAATTGTAATTGTGGGTTTTGATAATATTCAATATACTCGCCAGCTGATGGATTATTCCACTCTATTGCCTCATTAAACGATCCACCCATATTATTGGGACCACTAACAAGGTTAGTTGAAACTTCCTGTGCCCCCGCTGTATTAGTTAAAATCCATGTCATAGTTTCTATTTAGTTAATTGATGAGCTACTTGATCATATTCCTGGTGGTGATACCACGGGTGGTGTTGATACAGGTGGCCCTGGAGCTGTTCCTGGAGTTGGTCCGATTCCAGGTGGTACTGCTACAGGTGGTCCAGGTGGTCCAGGAGAAACCCACTCAATAAAATCAACCGTGTCCCCTGGAACTAATGCGGACACATCTGTACCATTTAATACTTCAACATCATAATAACCAGCAATATAATTGCATACATGTGTGCCTGCCCCAGTTGTTGCTGTAGAAACCCCAGATATGTGATCACCATTTACAGAAAATATTTCTATATTCCACGGTCCTGCTCCACCACCCATAGAATCCGTTAGTCCTTGAAGAGGTGTTGCGTATTGTGGGGTTGCAAAATGGATGTGCCAGTTGGGATTTTCAAATATAGTATGCGCGACTACACAAGACCAAGTAAACGGTTTAGGGGCATGTCCTTGTTGCACCTCCCAATACAAGCTATCCATGTGACCATCAGTAAGCCATGGAATTCCATTTGAGACGGGTTGTTGGAGCTCAGTCCAGTTGTCTACTATCGTACTTACTGCAGGTGTGTAGCCATCAAGAACGGAGTTTGTTAACTCATTAGTTAGTTCTTGTGTTTGCCAACTACCACCTACATCAAAACCACTATTACCCAACAAATTAAAACCTGAAGTAGTAATAGTTAAATTATACTCATCTTTTTCGTCATCGTGACTACCCAGTAATTTTCCAGTACTCTTAAAATTATCTTTAAACCAACTTTTCATACCGTGATCAGATATCGGTGTTAACCCGTCTTTCGATAATCTTAAAACAGCGCCTCTTTGTTTGTCTGTAAAATAGGATCTGTAACTTTCAGACGCAAATGATTCTGGATTTTTAGATATTCCAAATTCACCTATAAAAGGAATAGTCTGTCCTAATACATTTTCTGTAGCTACTAAGTTTATATTTCCATCAGCATTATATACTGCATCTTTATTTGCTAAAATTCTCAACACCTTATCTTCACAAAGTGCTACTAAATCGGTGTTTCTAGTATGCAGTTTTTGTATACTACCATATGTAGGGTTTACATCTTTAGTAATTTTTTCCGCTTGAATAAATTGATTTAAATTATTTACATTGCTAGTAGAATTATATAATCCAGAATATATTAAACCGTTACCTCTACGCTCTTGTTTATAATCTTCAAATATAGTTGACACCTTAACGCCCGATGTAATAAAAGATTTATTAAAACTATCTCTAATACGATTAGATTCTACACCATTTCCAAAAGAGTAGCAATTATGCCAATTCACAATGAAATCAGAGTTATGTATATTAGGATCTATTACAAACCATTCAGTAAGACCATCTGTAAGCGTTCCCATGTTATTAATTTTTATAAATATAACAGTGCCATCGGGGCGTGTAATTTTAAAACGATCCCCAACATTAATATTTCTAGTATTTATAAAAGCTGGCGTAGAACCACCAATTACAGGATGTGTCGAACCTTGGTGTGGCATATTATCTAATTATTTAATTTATTAATACTTTACAGTGTTAGTTGTTATATCACGGGAGGTGGCGCGGTTGGACTCGGCACATTCCCAGTACTTTGGATTGTTTCCACTTCAACTTCCCTTGATAATTTAATCCAACCTGTTTCGGGATCAATATATGTTATACTTGTTCCAAATGGTATAACATTACTATTCTCTAATTCTATTATTGAACCTACAGGTATAACATTCTCAAAATTTGAAGAATCTAAAGATATTGGTAAAAGCCCTGTCATTTCGTAATATATATCTAAATCAGCAACCGGATCTTTCGGCTCTGATTCCCATATAGCTGGATTAGTAGGCATCGTTTGCTCTCCCGGTATTGAAAAAGTACTAATGTCAGATTCTACAAATTCTATAGTGTATCCAACAGCATCTGTACCGGCTAGATTACTACCACTCCACGACACTCCCTGTCTAAAGTAATTTAAATTTTTAGCCGTATTTTTACTTAATCCATTCATTGGAAAATGATAGAAATGTAATACATCACCGCTATTTATTTCATCTATATCTGTAGCCGCGGCATTGCTATGTGCAAGATCCGGGGTACCATCATATGTTTTAAAGTATATAACGTATCCAGTAGCATCTGTACCTTCTATTTTTGAAACAATTGCGGGTGGATCTAACACATTACTTCCAATTGCTTTCAATACCATACCCACTTCAAGTCGGTCTTCGGATGCACCAGCAGCCGTTATACCATCAAGGTTAGCCACTTCACAAGACTTTGCATTACCAGCAATATTATTTGCAGATGCTTGTAGTTTTACATATTTACCACCAGCTATTTCTACCCCACCAGTATTTGCCACTGGATTCCAAGCTATAGGTTTGTTCAATTTAATCCTCCAATTTTTAGTAAAATTACTAGGTCTAAAATAGGCGCTAGTATAAAATCCCATTCTCTCTTGATCGGTAAGTGTCCACGGCTGCGTATCAAGACCAGTTCCAGTATGGTCATGATGATTGGGGTCGTGATTTGGTGAGTATCCTAGTGTACTATTTATTTGGTCTTGCACATAATTTACCGGATAACGGTAACTACCACCTAGACCATTGTCAAAATCTTCTCCCCAAACCTTTCCCATAGGATCTTCCATTGTAAAAGCCTCATACCTAGCTCTTAGGATTATTTCAACGTCCTCTATAGTGTATATCGTATTACTTGGATCTTCTTTAAATTTCATTTTACTACCAACAGCAATATGTTTTATAAAATCTTTTTGAGTAGCGGAATAATTTACGTTTGTATCCATTAAATCATAAAAACTAGGATCGAATATATCTTTAAAAGCGTCCCCAATTCCAAACCCTTCTATAACTCCTCCTGTAGCGGCATTTGAGTATCTATACCCATCATATTGGCCCATTGGCCACCCCCCAGCAGGTTGTATGCCTCCGAATCCTAACTCTATCCTACTGCTATCATCCCAGCTTTGTAATCCCGTACTAGCCCTTGACCATTCACCGTCACCTATATTTATAGGATCCGTACTCCATCCTAAATTTTCAGCATTTCCACTGTAATGAAAATTCCCAGAACTATTGGCTTTATCTATAAACCAAACGTCCTCAAAGGATTGATCCCATGCATTGTTGTTTCCCCCAGTTGAAGCTGGGTGTATCTCCATATTTTCAACTCTATCGCTCGGAAAGCTTGACCGGTAATTACCTCCACCATGCAAATCAACATTAATTCCCCTAAAAAAAGCATCATACATAGTCCATAGGTCCCGTCCAAATGCCAAAGAGTCCTCTGCTCCACGTGTTTCAATTGCCGTTCGGATTGGGGGAGCGGCCGCTTGCCACGCCTCTTCGGTATGGCCGAGAAGCCAAGCAGACCCCCAGTTTGCAAACGCGCTATCTGTCGCGTATGCGTAAGACGCCCAATTCTTCAAATACGATCCCCCATTATACGGAGCATGAGCGGGCATAAGACCATCTACTGGGCCACCCACGTTGGCAAACGATGCTGCGTCAATTGCGTTTGCGTGTAGTCCATTGGTTCCAAGATTACTATCTATATCCTTAAAAGCGTGAAGATAGCAGTTTGAAAGAGGTAATAACCTACGATCGAGAGTATAACTAGTGTTCGTTGCAAGACTATAAATTTTCCTAGAAGCAACTGTTTTATACTCTATATCACCATCATCAATCGACTCTACTATGTTTGCTTTAAATATATCATCATTATATATCTTTACAAAAAATCTACCATCAAACTCTGCACCAATATCAATAAAAGATTTATAAATATTTAAATATGTAAAATCTAGCATTTTAGTAGGATTATTACCAGTAGGGTCGTTAGTAAAATCATTTATTTCACTACCAAACGGTTCGTCCACCGTAAAATACCAATAATCAAAAGCATCATCTACACCTAATGCAGATATTTTATATCTTTTAGATACTTGTTTTGTTACTATATTATTTAGTGAGATATAATATTCTTCTTTTACTAAACCATTCAGTTCTTCATGTAGATGAGAAATACTATTACGTGCTATTGCAGCATAATTTACTGTAAAAGTAGTTGAGTTTTCAGTGGGTAGATCACTATCATCAAACAAGTTGACTGAGCCATCTTCGTGTACTTTCTTAAATACTAAACTCTCCTTTCTTTTTATAAAATCTGGGGCCTCATTTCTTATATCTAAAACCTTATACTTAGCGTCATCACTTACTGGACCCACGTTACCCAAACCTTTTTTTAATATTAAATAATCATCAATATCTAATTTATTCCTTTCAGACGAAGGAAAAGATAACCAAATATTGTCATCTTTAGCATCGTAAAACCTATCCATCGCTAAATTGTAATACTCGCCAGCAGTTTCTTTTACATAGAACTTAAAATACTTCATGTTAACGGGGTGTCCTTCACTGTTTATTGAAATTTGAAAACGATTCATGTCATAAGCATGATCCTTACTTGTTTTTACAGTAGCTAAGGAGTTTGTTTGTACGGGTGTTTCCCGACCATACTCGTCAACATACACGACACCTAATTGGTACTCTCTTAATGATTTTATAGACTTTTTTCCTATGCCAGTAGTGTGTGGTTCAGATATTATACTTGGATTTAATTTTATATTATAATCGGTGTTTTTAACACTATCTACTAGATCATAGTTTTGTAAATAATTACCATAAACAATTCTGTTACCAACAACATCTTGCGCTAAAGCTTTTCTAGGTACGTTATCCCAAAGTCTTATTAGTTGATTTGACGGAACTGTACCGTTTCTAATTGTCTCTGAAGTTATAGTGTATGATGTCCATCGGCTCGTAAAATGCCTTACGGTATCGACAATATATATATTTGGTGAGCTTTCTTCTTTATATAATATATCTATACTGATTACATCTTTTGGCGCCTCAAGTTGAAAATCACTTAATTTTAAAGTTTTTATTGAATTTTGCATACCTAAATTATAACCTTCAGTAGGATGGTAATCAAAAGAACTTGGGACAAACCCTACTTCAGAAAAAGGAGAAAAAGTAGAATACTCCCCATCTCTGTATTTATATCTATATGCAAATCTTGGAAATTTTAATGGAAAAAGTTTATCTTGCGGGTCAAATTTATCGATAGCGTAATTTAAATAATCACCATAATTGGTATTAACGGACTCTGGAGTACCGTCTATGGATGTTATTTTTATTTCAACTTGAGCTTGCTCACCGGCGTCGACCTTTTCGACATAAACATTATCTATAGTGCCATTAAACCAGATTCCATTACCTGTCGTTTCTTCTTTTTGATGAAAAACAATGTGATTTGACAAGGCTCCTCCCCCAGGAGGACCTCCCCAAGGCCACGCTATCCAACTAGTATCCACTGTAAAAGTTTCACTATGTGTACCTGCGGAAAGCGCGTTCCAAGAGCTAAATCTTGTGGTATAGTTGTTATCCTTGTCATGAAAAGTAACCCATATCCTACCCTGTAAAGGGGAGCCATCCCTAGGCCCCCCAACAGTAAACGTTACTTTGTAAACATCACCTACATTTGCATCTCCACCGCCATTCTCGGTTATAGTAGTTGCTAGTACTTTGTGCTGGATTCCCAGTGCTTCCATATTAGCACCATCCCAGTCCCATTGAGAGGTATAATATTTCCAATCAGCTGCAGTTCCAGTTCCATAAGTAAAGGAATGGTTTTTATTAACTATAAGATTGGCATTACTAAAATTATTGTGTTCCCAGTTTGTTATAACACCTTTTATTTTGTAATTACTAATTGGAATTATGGGTGTATCTCCAGAGAAAGGAAATTCTTTTAACACAACAACGCTACCAGGCTCCCAATCTAGATTAAACCAGTCACTACCACTTATGTCTGTTTCTATAATAGTTCTAAACGTGTCCCCTACTCCTAACGTTCCAAAATCATGCGTTGTTATACCTTGTGATGATGATATAAAAGAAGATGGAATATTAGCGCCACTACTGATTTTCATTATACCAGTGTATTTTTTACTAGGATCTCTAAAAGTTGTGTAACTTATAGTTGGGGGATATTTTGGGGCTTTTTTAATAACGGTGATGTGCTCTTCTAGCATATCCATATTATCATCAAAAACAATACCTTGGGAAGGGTTTATTACCTTTGTATGCTCATCTCCTGTATTTTTAGTGCCTTCTATACAGTTGTCTATGTTGATTTTCTTAGGTTCAGTTATATCGTCTGTCCAAAATAACATGTCATTAACAACATTTATTCCAGTTATGATACCATTCGGGTTAAAGTGTAACACATCTTTTCTTAAGTCAACAAAAACTGGAGTTATAGTTGAATTTTTAAACCGTAATATCATATCTTTTGTATCACTAGTCACAAAGTAATATAGAGAATCGGTTTTTTCATCAGAAATAGAACTGATACATACAGCGTTATAACCCAAAGTAAAATGTCTATCAATTTTTGAATTACCTAATATATTTTGTATTGCCCCAATATCAGATCCTTCTGAAGTTGACACTTGTATATTCATCGCGTCTCTATATTGTCCATTTGGAATAAGTCTTTCATCCAAATCTTTATTCATTTTACCGGCGATAAAAGTATTTCTAATCTCTGGCATACACTAATGTTTTATATGTTTCGATTTACCTCTTAAAACTTGAGTAATTTCTTCTAATTTAATATTTGATAATCTCAATTTAGCTTGTCTAACAGCTGCAAACTTATCTTTTTTGTAATACATTAATTGACCCCTGTTAACATTAGCCTTTGCAGACATTATACTGCAAAGTATAGATTTATACATAGCTTCTTCAGCAAATTTATGAACTTGCATTTCTCCGCCTGTACCTAAACTGTCGCTTATATAATCTAATACTACAGTTTTACCAGAAATATTAGAACTAAAATGTATTTTGCCAGTTTCGTTATCTATATAAAAACTCCCATTAGCTTGAGCATGTTGTGGATCTAACCCGTATCTTTCACTTGCCATCGGCCAAAAAGTGTCATCTTGGTAATCATCTTGGTTGTCAGATGGTGTTGATGATTTATAATTTGTCCAAGTTGTAGATTCTGAGTTCAGTGGTATATCTCCTGACTCTACTAAAATTATATCTGATATACTACCAGTAAATGCCGTGGATGTTTGTGTTTGAAACCAAAACCTATTTGCGTATACAGTTCCAGGATCTGCTAAAAGAGGGAGTGTCTCGGTGTATGTTCCATCTTGAGATCGATCTGTAAAATTAATATTGTTTCCAAACTCGTCATTTAAAACTGGTCTTATTGCTGGGATAGTGGTTGTTAGTGCTGGATCCGTATAAGGAACATTACTTATAGTATAAGTTAAAGTATAAGATTTACCGACCTCAGGAGTTACGTTATTCCAGTTTAGTTTTTTATATTGAGTGACGGCTGTAAAATCAACTTGATTATTAGTTTCGTCTTTTGCTACTCCAGTAGCATAAGTAATATTTGTTTCATCTGTATCAAGTCCTTGATTAAAACCACTGACAATAGGAGAGTAAATACCATTTGTAGTATCTTGAACTATAGAAGAAGGATTTGAAGTTTTAGAAGTAGGATATAGCAAATGTTTTATACCAGCGGAATCCACCCAACTAATTTTAGTGTAGTTTACGTAATCTTGTGGAAGTATCATTTGAAGAGTAGCTGGAACAGTAATTTCTTGGGATTTAACAGATTTAAAAGTATCGAAAGAAAGCTCTTGCATTGCTCTTTGAGCATGAAAAGCTACATCTGCTCTTTTTATTTTAGATATAATTTTATCTTCACCAACATAAGCAATTTGAAACTGAGTGATGATATCGTCTAAAGATGTAAATTGATAATTACCGTAATCTTCACTTGCGTAGTATTCTGCTTGAGTAGTATTATCTAATAGTCCCATTTTTTATGTTTTTTGTTTTTGTTGAGTTCCACCTACAGCCGCTGCAGCTACTTGAGTTAATTGTAGTTTTTCTAAAGCAATACCAGCAAGGACTAATATCCTATACACTAATTCGGGTTCTTCTGATATGTGTAACTCAAAATCATTTGATACAGCTGAGTTATAGAG
>Ga0114910_1001113_pt1 | contig 13040 bp, 10 predicted proteins | sample MalvireepMed_908_FD_83500 | JGI IMG/M metagenome (GOLD analysis project Ga0114910, IMG submission 83500) | Marine viral communities from the Global Malaspina Expedition - Malaspina viral metaG DeepMed_908 | ecosystem: Environmental > Aquatic > Marine > Oceanic | place: Mediterranean Sea...
GAGAATCCGAGAGCGCCAATGGCTCAGATTTCAGTTGTCGGCATCGGGTATGTTGGTCTGGCAAATGCCGTGATGCTGGCCCAGCACAACAACGTCATCGCCCATGACATAGATCCTGAAAAGGTGAAGATGCTCAACAACCGGATCTCCCCGGTGATCGACGCGGACATCAAGAACTACCTCGAAACCCGGCCGCTCCGATTGCGGGCGGAAAGCGACAGAGCCCGCGCATACGCGGATGCCGACTTCATCATTGTCGCCACGCCGACCAATTACGATCTGGAGACAAATTCGTTCGACACCAGCAGTGTCGAACGGGTGCTCGACGAGGCCCGGCAGATAAACCGGTCTGCAACAATCGTCATCAAATCGACCATTCCCGTCGGCTACACCCGATCAATCCAGCAGCAGCGTCGCGACGAGCGCATCTTTTTCTGCCCCGAGTTCCTGCGCGAAGGCAAGGCGCTGCATGACAATCTTTACCCTTCGCGCATCGTACTCGGGTCGCACAGCCCGGAAGCGCATCACTTTGCAGAGTTGCTCAAGGAGGCTGCGATAAAGGCCGATATCCCGGTGCTGTTTACGGGCCCGGGCGAGGCGGAGGCGATCAAGCTATTCGCCAATACCTATCTCGCCATGCGCGTCGCCTATTTCAACGAACTGGACTCCTACGCCATCTCCCACGGCATCGGGACACGGGAAATCATCGAAGGCATCAGCCTCGATCCGCGGATAGGCAATCACTACAACAATCCGTCCTTCGGCTATGGCGGCTATTGCCTGCCGAAGGACACCAAGCAGTTGCTCGCAAATTTCAACGATGTCCCGCAGAACCTCATCCGCGCGATTGTCGACGCCAACGCTACGCGCAAGGATTTCATTACCGCAGACATCCTGTCCCGCCGGCCCTCTGTGGTCGGCGTGTATCTTCTGGCCATGAAGGCGGATTCCGACAATTTTCGTGACTCCTCGATCCAGGGAATCATGGAGCGCCTGGAAGCGCAGGGTGTTTCTGTCATCATCTATGAACCCAATTATCCGGGTGCCCAGTATTCCGGTTTGGAGGTTGTATCCGACATTTCGGAATTCAAGCAGCGCGCCGATGTCATTGTCGCCAACCGCCGTTCAGGTGAGCTTCATGATGTAAAGCACAAGGTCTACACGCGAGATATCTACGGTGTCGATTGAAGATGATTTGCAAATGGTCGCCAAAAAGATCCGAAGCAGGTGGTGACGCAGGACGTTGTGCGCGACCAATTGGCTAACGCTTGCTCTAGGCCAGACCAAGCCACGGCAAGTGCCAATATCGCATCGGAGATCGAGTGAGCCTCCCCGCCTTTAGCCACCATCAGCCGTAAAGCCGGCCGCTTCGATAGCCGCAACTGCGCAGGCTTCGTCATTGTCTGACGAGTCACCGGTGATGCCCACAGCACCCAACAGCACACCATCGCGCTTGATCAGCACCCCTCCAGGGACCGGGACAAGCGATCCTGACGCAAGACTGTTCATTGCCTGAATGAAGAACGGCTGCGATTGGGCGCGTTCAAAGAGCGCCCGCGAGCCCAGGCCCATGGCAACGGCACCGCGAGCCTTTCCCTGCGCTATTTCCGGGCGCAGATTGCTGCCGCCATCTTCGCGCAGCAGGGCAATAAGAAAGCCGCCGCTGTCAAGAACTGCAACGGTAAGAGGCTTCATGTTGTTCTTCTTGCGCCAGTCGAGCGCAAACGAAACTATCGACTGGGCGGCCTGCATATTGAGTTCCAAGACTTGATCTCCCTCATCTGATGATTGGAATGGCACTTACCATGTTGCCGGAAACAGACAGACCCGCATCAGTACCCGGTCAAGCGGCAATGACGGCTTCGGTATCGATCAGGTTTTCGATGTCAGCCGTGCCGAAACCCAACTCCAGCAAGACCTCCTTGCTGTGCTGACCCAGACATGGCGCAGCCCGGCTGATCCCTGCCGGGGTCTGACTGAACTTGACGGGGTGCCCCAGTGTTTTGACCTGCCCCGCCTTCGGATGATCAACCTCGACGATCATCTCACGGGCCAGAGCTTGCGGGTCCTCATGCATTTCGAGAATGTCCAGAACCGGCCCGGCAGGCAAGTTCGCCTCTTCCATCCTGGCAAGCCAGTTCGTGGTGGTGTCCTTTTTAAGATAACCATCAAGTATCCCCACCAAGGCAGGCAAGTTCTTCATCCGCTGCAGATTTGAGGAGAACCGCGGATCGGCGTCAAGTTCAGGAGCCGCAATCACATCGAGGAATCTGAGCCAATTGCTTTGATTGGCAGCCCCCACATTGATCCATCCATCGCTTGTCTGGAAAGACTGGTAAGGCGCGTTCAAGGGATGAGCCGATCCGAGCGGCTTGGGATTATCACCCGTTGCGAAGGCAATCGCCGATTGCCAGTAGGTCTGGACGATTGCCGCCTCGAACAGCGAGGTGTCAACCTTCTGCCCCTGCCCGGTCTTGAGCATATGGGCATAGGCGGCGGACACTCCCATGGCCGCCAGAATGCCGGCATTGATATCGGATATGGGAGCGGCGACCTTCACCGGCGGACGCCCCGGCCCCTCGCCCGTGATCGACATCAGCCCGGCCATGCCCTGGGCAATCAGGTCAAACCCGCCGCGCTGCGCGTAAGGCCCGGTCCGGCCGAAACCCGAAATTTCGCAATAGATCAGGCGCGGGTTGAGCCTAGAAAGCTCTTCATAGCCAAGCCCCAGCCGCTCCATCGTCCCCAGCCGGTAATTTTCTATGACGACGTCCGCATCCAGCAACAGCTTGTGCAGCACCTCGACCGCCGCCGGATCCTTGAGATTGAGGCCAATGCCGCGCTTGTTGCGGTTCATCATCATATAGGCTGCGGATTCACCTTCGATATCCGGCGGTACGAACCTGCGGGTGTCGTCACCACTGGGCTTTTCCACCTTGATCACATCCGCGCCCATATCGGCCAGCATCAGCCCGCACACGGGACCCGCCATGATGTGAGCCAGTTCAACGACTTTCATCCCTTTGAGCGGGCCGGTTTTTGCGGTCATTTGCCCCTCCACTCCGGCTTTGTCTTGCCGAGAAAGGCCTCCATGCCCATGCGGAAATCCTCACTCATGTAGCACATGGTGATCAGGTCGGTATCATCCACTCTTGTCGCCATCCGGTTGCGGCGCATGGCTTCCTTGGTCGCGCGCAAGGTCAGCGGCGCCATGCCGCCGATATGATGCGCCAGCGCTTCCGCCCGTGCCAGAAGTGATGCTTCGTCTGCCAGTATCTCGCTGACCAGTCCGACAGAAAGAGCCTCGTCGGCCGTCATGAGCCTGGCTGTAAAAACCATCTCCCGGACGCGACCCGCACCAACCAGTTCCGAAAGACGCTCAAGATTTGCTGCCGCCAGACAGTTGCCCAAAGTCCTGGCGATCGGAAATCCGAATTTCAGACTGGCCGAGCCAATCCGCAGGTCACATGCCGCGGCAATCGATGCGCCACCGCCGGTGCAGGCCCCGTTGATGGCCGCAATCGTCGGCAGCGGACACCGCTCAACCGCATCAAGAACGCTGTTGATCCGCGCTTCATAATCCAGCGCATCCTGGGCCGTTTCAAACGCCCGGAACTGGGTCATGTCGGTTCCGGCGGCAAAGGCTTTGCCGCCCGCACCGGAGAGCACAATCGCGGTTATCGACCCGTCTGTCGGCGCATCCCGGCAGATCCTGGCGAGCGCCTCATACATGTCGAATGTCAGCGCATTGCGGCTTTCCGGGCGATTGAACGTCACCCACAGCGTCTTGCCGCGCAATTCTTCTGTAAGGTCAGGCGTTGTCTCGCTCATCGGTAGAAATACTCCACCAGGAACATCGGAACAGCCGGCACATAGGTGGACAGCATCAACACCGCCAGAAGCACGCCTACAAACCAGATATTGACCTTCGAGACCTCCCAGATATTGGCCCTGGCCACCGAACAGGCGGTGATCAGAACCGAGGCAACCGGCGGTGTCTGCTGACCGATGGCAAGGTTGAGCGTGACAATCAGCCCGAAATGGACGGGATCAATCCCTGCAGCGGTAATCAGCGGAATCACGATCGGGATAACCAGGATGATCGCGGCGGCCGAATGCAGGAAGAAACCAATGATCAGAAAGAAGAAATTCAGGATCAGCAGGATCGCCCATTGTTCGGTGGTGATTGACAGGATGCTCTCGGCCAGTTGCTGCGGAATCTGGGCACGGGTCAGAAATCCACCCATCAGAACAGACGCGGCAACCAGCAGCATGACAACCGCGGTCTGAATGCCGCCGTCCAGCATGGCCCGGCGCAGGTGGCCCCAGTCGATGTTGCGGTACCAAGCCGAAACGACAATCGCGGCCAGAACCGCAAGTCCCGCGGCTTCGGTCGCCGTCACGAATCCACCGAAGATCCCGCCAAGAATGATCATTGGCAGCGCAAAGGCAGGAAGCGCATCAACAAATGTCTCGCGCACCCGCGGAAGGTTGAATGCCTCTTCCGTCGGGAAATTGTAGCGTTTGGCAAAGAAATAGGCGACGCCCATCAGGCCCGCAGCCCCGAGCAGGCCGGGCACGACGCCGGCGACGAACAATTGCTCAACCGAGGTATTGGCTGATGCCGCGTAAAGGATCATCGGGATCGATGGCGGAATAATGATGGCAAGTGACGCGGATGACGAGGTTACCGCCGCCGAGAACTCCTTGCTGTAACCCCGCTTCTTCATTTGCGGGATCAGGATTGATCCCATGGCAGCCACATCCGCCACGGCCGAACCGGAAATCTCGGCAAAGAACAACGACACCCCGATATTGACCATGGCAAGACCGCCACGGACGAACCCGATCAGGCTCGAGACAAAATTAATCAGCCGGTCTGTGATCCCACCGGCATTCATGATGGCGCCAGCCAGAACGAACATCGGGATGGCAATCAGGGAAAACTTGGTCGACCCGTCATACATGTCCAGCGCAATGGTCACCAGACTGCCGGCGCCTTCGGTCAAGAACAGACCGATGACGCCGCACATGGCCAGCGCGACCGCGATGGGAACATTGATGCAGATCATCAGCATCAACCCGACAAAAATGGCGAATATCAGCATCAGACACGATCCTTGTTTTTTTCAAGCTCAGCTTCGACTTCTTCCTCGATCTCGGCATGTTCGAGCGAAATCCCCGCAGCAGTGGTCTTCCAGTAACCCGGCAAGCTGAGCAGTTGCGCCAGTATGAACAGCAGAGCGCCGATCGGGATAACCGATTGCGTGAACTGAACCGGTACCCATCTGATCGAGATCAGGGTGTCTCCCGCAAGCACTTCAAGCACCTGAAACCCGGCCCGCGCCATCAGAATGAAGAAGACGAGGACAACGGCTTCGCCCAGCAACAAGGCCGCCAGACGGAATTGCAGCGGCAAGGCCAGCAGCACCGTGTCGAAGCCGATATGCCTGCGGTGCAGCGCCGCGAGTGCCGATCCGTAATAGGTGATCCAGGCCAGTATGATTGCGGCCACTTCGTCATACCAGGAGAAGCTTTGCCCCAGCAGACGTGCAATGACGGCAAGTGTCACAATCACGGTCAGCGCGACCATAAGGGTGATGGTGACCCACTCTAGCATTTTGCCCAGAACCAGGATGATCCTGGACAAAAAGGAGGACGAGGTTTGCTCCATTGCGGACCTGTCTGTTCTTGTATGAGAATTGTGATTGGTCAAACAGGCCGCTACGAAGTGGCCTGCCTGAAAATGACCGGGCAACAGGCAGTACCTGTTGCCCGGTGGCAGATCAGTTGCTCTCGGCCAGTCCGAGAACCTGGTCGATCATTTCCTGACCGCCATCAACTTCCTTGGCAAACGCCTCGTAAACCGGCCTGGAAGCCTCGATGAAGGCGGCCTTGTCAGCCTCGTTGACCTCGACGCCAGCAGCCTTGATGACCTCCAGCAATTCGGTCTCGAGCTCTGCCGCCTTTTCATAGGTGAAATCCTGCGTTTTATTTCCGCAGTCAGTCAACATCGCCTGCACATCCTCAGGCAATGCCGCGAACCCTTGCTGTGACGTCAGGACATAGCCAGGCGTGTAGACATGTCCGGTGATCGACAGATACTTCTGCACTTCCTGGAATTTTGCAGAGGCAATCTGCGCATACGGATTTTCCTGCCCATCCATGACGCCCGTCTGCAAGGCGGTGAAAACATCCGAGAAAGCCATCGGGGTCGGATTGGCTCCATAGAGCTTGAACATCGACACCCGCCAGACACCGTTCGGCGTGCGCAGCTTGATCCCGTCAAGATCGGCAGGAACGTTGATCGGACGGGTGTTGTTGGTGATATGGCGGAAGCCGTTTTCTGCAAGGCCGACGATGTGATAGCCCTTTGCCTGCGCCGCAGACTGGAACGTGTCCATCATGGCACCCTGAACCCGGCGCATATGGTCGCGATCGGAGATAATGTAAGGCATTTCGAAAATGCCGAACACGTCATCAACCGAAGACATGATTGATGACGGCAGTGCGAAATCGACCTGGCTGAGCTTGAGCTTCTGCAAGAGCTCCTTGTCCTTGCCGAGCTGTGATGAGCCGAAGGTCTGGACTTCAATCTTGCCGCCGCTTGCAGAGTTCACACATGCGGCAAAATGATCTGCAGTCGCTTCAAACAACGATCCAGGGGCACCCACATGCCCGAATTTCATCGTCATATCAGCAGCAAAAGCGCTGCTGGCGATTCCGATTGCTGCAGTTGTTGCGAGCATTCTTGCGATAAATTTCATAGTTCTTCCTCCCAGTAGACTATTCAGATTTCCTCAGTTTACTCCGCCGCAATGCTTGACTGCCCTCCTCCCTGGAGCGAGGCCATTGCAGCACTTATCCCTCCGGCCGTGTGCGGAACGTCAGCCTTTGCCAGCCCCATTTCCACACCGGACAGAGTGGCCATCAACATCAGGTCATTGAAATCGCCCAGATGGCCGATGCGAAACACCCGGTTGGCCACTTTGGACAGGCCGTTGCCCAGGGACATGTTGTAATTCTCAAGGGTTTTCGCGCGGAACTGATCGGCACTGTGCCCTTCGGGCATGAGAACCGCAGTCAGCACGCCGCTTTCCTGGCCCTGCTTCGAACACAGCACTTCCAGCCCCCAGGCCCGCACGGCTGCGCGGGCTGCCCTGCCATGGCGCTGATGCCGCGAAAACACATTGTCGAGCCCCTCCTCATGCAACATGTCGATGGCTTCATTCAGCCCGTAGAGCAGGTTGGTGGAGGGCGTGTAGGGAAAATATCCGGTCCTGTTGGGGCCGGCCATGTCCGCCCAGTCCCAGTAGGAGCGCTGCAGGCTGGCCGTCTTGTTGGCTGCCATCGCCTTCTGGCTCACCGCATTGAACGACAGTCCCGGCGGCAGCATCAGCCCCTTCTGGGAACCCGACACGGTTACGTCGACACCCCATTCGTCGTGATTGTATTCGAGCGACGCAAGGCCGGAGATGGTATCGACCAGAAAAAGAGCCGGATGACCGGCATTGTCGATTGCCTTCCGGATCGCCGCAATCGGCGACACAGATCCGGTCGACGTCTCATTGTGCACAACACAGACGGCTTTGATTTCATGCGCCTTGTCTTCAGCCAGATAGGCCTCGATCAGGTCAGGATCCGCGCCACCGCGCCAGTCGCCCTCGATGAACTCAGGTCTGAGCTTTAGTTTTTCCGCGATCTGTTTCCACAGGGTGGCGAAATGCCCGGTCTCGAACATCAGCACCCGGTCACCCGGTGAAAGCGTGTTGACCAGCGCTGCTTCCCAGGCGCCCGTACCTGACGACGGATAGATGATGACATTCTGGTCGGTCTTGAAGATCGTCTTCAGGCCATCCAGCGCCCGCATCCCGACCTTGGCAAAATCCGGGCCGCGGTGATCGATGGTCTGCGCCGAAATCGCCCGCAGAACGCGTTCAGGCACCGAACTCGGTCCGGGTATCTGCAAGAAATGATGTCCTGTCTGTCTCATGTTCCCCCCGGGATGTTATCCGCGCCTCACCCGGTCAGGTTGGCCTGATCGAGGTCATGCATAATCTTTGTCGTTGTGCAGATTACATTTTGAATTCATAATTATGTCAATCAAAATCTCGTCTCATTGTTTTCTGGCCAGGTGAATCACGTGTCGAACATCGCTCAAATCCTTTCCAAACGCGTGCAAGGTGACATCTTGTTCGATCGGTTTTCCCGCGGCCGCTATGCGACGGATGCCTCGTTCTACCAGATGATGCCGCTGGGAATTTTGTGCCCCAAATCCGAAGATGACATCAGCGCCGCGATCGACATCGCGCGCGAGCAAGGGATTCCCATCCTCGCCAGGGGCGGCGGCACCTCGCAATGCGGTCAAACCGTCAACGAAGCGCTGGTTCTGGATAACACGCAATATTTCAATGACATCCTGGAACTCGACGTTGAGAACAGGCGATGTGTGGTCCGTCCCGGCATCGTCCTGGACGAACTGAACCGTGCGCTCAAACCTCATGGGCTCTGGTTTCCGGTCGATGTTTCCACTGCATCCCGCGCCACAATCGGAGGCATGACCGCGAACAATTCCTGCGGCGGCAAGTCACTTCGTTACGGCATGATGCGCGACAATGTTCTCTCGATTGACGCAGTGATGGCCGATGGTAGCAAACACAATTTCGGTGCTGGCAACTCTGACCAGTCCCAGTTTTATCAGGCGCTGTCCGCCGACCTGCTGGCCCTGGGGGCACGGGAGGCAGCAGAGATCGACGCCCGTTTTCCCAATGTGATGCGCCGGGTTGGCGGTTATAATATCGATGCCCTGGTCCCCCAGGCGCCCCCCAACAATCTCGCCCATCTGCTGGTCGGATCAGAAGGCACCCTTGCCTACTCGACCGCGATCGAACTCAAGCTGTCGCCGCTGATTTCCGGCAAGGCCATTGGCGTCTGCCACTTCCCGACATTTTATCAGGCCATGGACGCAGCACAGCATCTGGTCACCCTGATGCCGCAGGGTGTGGAGCTGGTCGATTCGACCATGATTGCGCTGGCGCGCGACATTCCAATGTTCCGGAAAACCATCGAGAACTTTGTAACCGGCGACCCCGAAGCGCTCCTGCTCGTGGAATTCATCGAGGAGGATCAGGCCAACAACGCGGTCAAGCTGCGTCAACTTGAAGAGATGATGGGTGATCTCGGCTTCTCGTGGTCGGGAACGGGCGACCGCTGGGGCGGAGTGACATCGGTGACCAATCCGGTTCTGCAAAACCAGATCGCCGAGCTGCGCAAATCGGGGCTCAACATCATGATGTCGATGAAAACCGACAGAAAGCCGGTCTCCTTCGTCGAGGATTGTGCCGTCGAGCTGCCGGATCTGGCTGAATACACATCAGGCCTGACAGAGATTTTCGAGAAATATGGTACCAGGGGCACCTGGTATGCCCACGCCTCGGTCGGCTGTCTGCATGTCCGACCGGTTCTCAATCTCAGGCTCGACAAGGACGTCAAGACCATGCGCGCCGTTGCCGAGGAGTGTTTTGACCTGGTTGCACGTTACAAGGGCTCCCATTCAGGCGAACACGGCGACGGACTGGTGCGATCGGAATTCCACGAGAAGATGTTCGGATCGCGGATGGTCGCCAACTTCGAAGAGGTCAAGAAGCGGTTTGATCCCGCGGGCCTGTTCAATCCGGGAAAAATTGTCTCCCCGCCGAAGATGGATGACCGGCGGCTGTTCCGCTACGGACCGGATTATGCGGTTCCCGAGATGCGGACAGAACTCGACTGGTCCGAATGGACAGGCAGCGGCGGCGGCTTTCAGGGCGCCGTGGAGATGTGCAACAACAACGGCGCCTGCCGCAAGCTGAAAGGCGGTGTGATGTGCCCGTCATTCCGCGTCACCCGCAAGGAAAAAGATCTCACCCGAGGCCGGGCCAACACCCTGCGGCTGGCAATCTCGGGTCAGCTCGGGGCCGATGCCTTCGCCTCCGACGAAATGGCAGACACCATGAAGCTCTGCGTGTCCTGCAAGGGATGCAAGAGCGAATGCCCCACAGGTGTGGACATGGCCCGCATGAAGATCGAGGTGCTGTCGGCGCGCGCCAGGAAAAACGGGCTCAGCCTTCATGACCGGCTGGTGGGATTCCTGCCGCGCTATGCGGTCTGGGCTTCGAAATTCCCCTTCCTGATGAATTTGCGTGACCAGATTCCCGGCCTTGCAGGTTTGTCGGAAAAGCTTACAGGCTTCACGGCAAAACGTGCGCTGCCAAAATGGAGCGCCGCCCCGTTCAAGGACAGCGAGGTGAACCCCGCAGCGGCACCGCAGGCCGTGCTGTTTGCCGACAGTTTCAACCGCTATTTCGAACCCGAGAACCTGCGCTCGGCAATCCGCGTGCTACAGGCCGGCGGCATATCCCTTGACGTGGTCAGGGCTGCAGATGGTGGCAGACCATTGTGCTGTGGCCGCACCTTCCTGTCCGTCGGCCTCGTTGACAAGGCCAGGGAGGAAGCACAACGACTGGTCGATGCGCTGCTACCCTATGCCGAGAAGGGCATACCCATCATCGGTCTTGAGCCTAGCTGTCTGCTGACCTTGCGTGACGAGATCCCCGCACTCTTGCCCGGCAAGGACACCGCGCTGATTGCAAAACACGCCTTCATGTTCGAGGAGTTTGTCGCCAACCAGTCCGAGAATCCGGCTTTCCGTCTGGAATTGAAATCACCCTCTGCGAAGATCGTTCTGCATGGTCATTGCCACCAGAAGGCAATGAATGTGATGTCGAGTGTCGAGAAGGTTCTGGCGATGCTGCCGGGTGCGGCAGTTGAAAAGGTGGAAACAAGTTGCTGCGGCATGGCCGGCGCTTTCGGCTACGGCACAGACACCCACGAGATATCACTGCAGATGGGAGAGCTGAACTTGCTGCCGGCGGTGCGCGCGGCAGATTCCGATGCAATCATTGTCGCCGACGGAACGTCTTGCAGACATCAGATCCAGGACAATACGGATCACAAGCCGTTGCATGTCGCCCGCCTTCTCGATATGGCACTAAGACAGGATGTCTGAATGAAATGACTGCCGCCAGCGATACCAATGTGATTGAACGACGTTCACTTCATCTCGAATTGGTGGAGCGCATTCGTCCGCTCATCGTCGAAAGCCAATTGAAAGCCGGCGACAAGGTGCCTGAGAAGGAGCTTTGCGAACGCTTCCGCGTCTCCCGCACGCCAATGCGCGAGGCTCTGAAAGTGCTGGCCGCAGAACGTCTCGTACGGCTGGAGCCCAATCGTGGCGCATGGGTCACCAAGGTAACGGTTGAAGAAGTGGAGGAAGTGTTTCCGGTACTGGGGGCTCTCGAAGCGCTATCCGGAGAGCTCGCCTGTTCCAACATCTCCGATACCGAAATCGCCTACATCCGTCAGCTTCACGACCAGATGATGCAGAATTACCGCGACAGGAATCTGGCCGAATATTTCAGGATAAATCAGGAAATTCACCGGGCCATTCTCCTGGCCGCGAAGAACCAGAGCCTCACCAACACCTGCCAGGCGCTGTCGGCCCGCATGCAAAGAGCCCGCTATGCTGCCAATTTGTCCGAGGAGCGCTGGGCCAACGCAGTTGACGAGCACGAGCAGATCATCCGCTCACTCGAGGCCCGCGATGGAAAGCAGCTGGGTATGATCTTGAGACAGCATATGAAAAACAAGCAGGAATCGGTCCTGAAATGGCTGAGGCAAACAAACGCTGAGCAAAACAACTCCGCGATTTGACCACATAAAAACAGCGCACCAATTATTTGGCACTGATCCTTGCGCCTTCACGCCTGCCACCTCCCGGTACTGACCGTGTTGCCAGCTGTGAGAGGCGGTCCTTATCTGGCGAAGCCCCAACCGTCTGGCATGGATATCTGTCTGAGAGACCTCGGTGATTCTCACCCGCCACCGGCAAAAGGTCGATTTTGACTGCCAGCGCAGGAGGTCCGCCTCCGGAACCAGACAAGATCGCGTTTTCTGCAGCGGCCCCGACCGCGTTTGTTGCCGGAAATTGCGCAAGCTCCAAGCCAGGGGAATACAGTCCGGGCTGGCAGGCCGCAGGACAAAAGTTGAAGCGATTCAAGGGCCTTTATGACACTGGACCATTACCACTCACGCCGCATTGTTTGTCTGTTGGTCCGCAAGCAGATCCAAATTAATGCATGAATATACAATAGTCTAATGGCATCAGGCCGCCGGTCATGTTTGTTTGGAGGCTGCTATTAGCGTAGCTATGGTGGCAAGGCTGGGAGGCCCTGCCAGTTCCACTCCAGGGAGGATTTTATGTCAAAGTTTCAGATCAATCGTCGTTCGCTGATCAAGTCAGGCGCCGCCATCGGCGCAGGTCTTGCCCTGCCGACGATCTTTACCAGTTCGGCTCGCGCGTATTTGAATGAGCCGAAGGGCGGCACTGTCACGCTCGGCTTCAACGTTCCGCAGACCGGCCCCTATGCTGACGAGGGCCTCGATGAGCTTCGTGCGCAGGAACTGGCTGTCCAGCACCTGAACGGTGAAGGCGACGGCGGCATGCTCAACACTTTCTCTTCGAAGGCTCTTAAGGGCAACGGTATCCTCGGTAAGAAGGTGACCTTCGTTACCGGCGACACTCAGACCAAGTCTGACGCGGCTCGTGCATCGGCCAAGTCGATGATCGAAAAAGACGGCGCCATCATGATCAACGGCGGTTCGTCCTCGGGCGTGGCTGTTGCGGTTCAGGGCCTCTGCCAGGAAGCCGGCGTCATCTTCATGGCCGGCCTCACCCACTCCAACGACACCACCGGCAAGGACAAGAAGGCCAACGGTTTCCGCCACTTCTTCAACGCCTACATGTCGGGTGCTGCTCTCGCACCGGTGCTGGCAAAGGCCTATGGCACCGATCGTCGCGCTTACCACCTGACAGCCGACTACACCTGGGGCTGGACGCAGCAGGAATCGATTGCCACCGCGACCGAAGGCATGGGCTGGGAAACCGTCAACAACGTGCTCACACCGCTGGCTTCGACCGATTTCTCGTCCTACATCGCTCC
>Ga0114910_1001117_pt1 | contig 13023 bp, 10 predicted proteins | sample MalvireepMed_908_FD_83500 | JGI IMG/M metagenome (GOLD analysis project Ga0114910, IMG submission 83500) | Marine viral communities from the Global Malaspina Expedition - Malaspina viral metaG DeepMed_908 | ecosystem: Environmental > Aquatic > Marine > Oceanic | place: Mediterranean Sea...
CTTTCGCGGTCTATTATCCTTACGATTCGGTGATGATTTCATTTGCCGTTATGATCCGACTTGAAACCGGGGCGCCGGTTCTCCAATTAGACTGCAAAGGGCTCTGACCCTTATAAGGACGCAAAAAGCGGTTGCTGGATGAACCGGGATCGCGTGCCGCGTTGCCAATCGGTCTGAACAGGCCACGAAAGGAAACAATATGCCGGAAAAAAAAGTGAGCTCATCACACGCCCCCGAAGAGGCAGGTACTTATCCCGTTCTTCCGTTGCGCGATATCGTTGTCTTCCCGCACATGATCGTGCCGCTGTTTGTCGGTCGTGAGAAGTCGATCAAGGCACTTGAAGAGGTGATGGGATCTGACAAGCAGATCATGCTCGCCACCCAGATCAATGCCGGCGACGATGATCCGGAGCCATCAGGTATTTATGAAATCGGCACAATTGCCAATGTGTTGCAATTGCTGAAGCTGCCCGACGGCACCGTCAAGGTGCTTGTCGAAGGGCGCGCCCGTGCCGAGATCGTGGAATACACCGATCGCGAAGACTATTATGAAGCCCGCGCCGTCGAGCTCGCCGAGCCTGAAGAAGACCCGGTCGAGATCGAAGCCCTGTCGCGCTCCGTCGTTTCCGAGTTCGAAAACTACGTCAAGCTCAACAAGAAGATTTCACCGGAAGTGGTTGGCGCCGCGAGCCAGATCGACGACTATTCGAAGCTCGCCGATACGGTCGCTTCGCATCTGTCTATCAAGATCCCTGAAAAGCAGGACATGCTCTCGACCGTCTCGGTCAAGGGCCGGCTGGAAAAGTCGCTCGGCTTCATGGAAGGCGAGATCTCGGTTCTGCAGGTGGAAAAGCGTATCCGCTCCCGCGTCAAGCGGCAGATGGAGAAGACGCAGCGCGAATATTATCTCAATGAGCAGATGAAGGCGATCCAGAAGGAGCTTGGCGACGGCGAGGACGGCCGCGACGAGATGGCCGAAATGGAAGGCCGGATTGCCAAGACCAAGCTGTCCAAGGAAGCCCGCGAAAAGGCCGATGCCGAGTTCAAGAAACTCAAGCAGATGAGCCCGATGTCGGCGGAAGCCACTGTCGTGCGCAATTATCTCGATTGGCTGCTGGGTCTGCCCTGGGGCAAGAAGTCCCGGGTCAAAATCGATCTCAATGCCGCCGAGAAGGTGCTCGACGAGGATCACTTCGGCCTTGAAAAGGTCAAGGAGCGGATCGTCGAATATCTTGCCGTGCAGGCGCGGTCGTCCAAGATCAAGGGCCCGATCCTCTGCCTCGTCGGACCTCCCGGCGTCGGCAAGACGTCACTTGCCAAGTCGATCGCCAAGGCGACCGGCCGTGAATATGTGCGCATGGCACTGGGTGGCGTTCGTGATGAAGCGGAAATCCGCGGCCACCGGCGGACCTATATTGGCTCGATGCCCGGCAAGGTGGTCCAGTCGATGAAGAAGGCCAAGAAGATCAATCCGCTCTTCCTGCTCGATGAAATCGACAAGATGGGCCAGGATTTCCGTGGCGATCCGTCCTCAGCGCTGCTCGAGGTGCTGGATCCGGAACAGAATTCAACCTTCATGGACCACTATCTTGAGGTTGAGTATGATCTGTCCAACGTGATGTTCATCACCACGGCCAACACGCTCAACATCCCGGCTCCGCTTATGGACCGGATGGAGGTCATCCGCATCGCCGGGTACACCGAAGACGAAAAGGTGGAGATCGCCCGCAGGCATCTGCTGCCCAAGGCCGTGCGTGATCACGCCCTCAAGCCCGAAGAGTTCGAGGTTAGCGACGAGGCGCTGTTGCAGATCGTCCGGACCTACACCCGCGAAGCAGGTGTGCGTAACTTCGAGCGTGAGTTGATGAAACTTTCGCGTAAGGCTGTGACAGAGATCCTCAAGACCGGCGTCGAGAAGGTCAGTGTGACCGCTGAAAACCTCTCCGATTATCTCGGCGTTCCGCGCTTCCGTTATGGCGAGGCCGAATTCGACGATCAGATTGGTGTTGTTACCGGGCTGGCGTGGACCGAAGTGGGCGGCGAGCTGCTGACCATTGAAGGTGTCATGATGCCTGGCAAGGGCAAGATGACCGTCACCGGCAATTTGCGCGACGTGATGAAGGAATCAATCTCGGCTGCGGCATCCTATGTCCGCTCGCGGGCGGTTGATTTCGGCATCGAGCCGCCATTGTTCGACAAGCGCGACATCCATGTCCACGTGCCGGAAGGGGCAACCCCGAAGGACGGGCCGTCGGCCGGCGTCGGCATGGCAACGGCAATCGTCTCGATCATGACCGGCATTCCGGTGCGCCGCGATGTTGCCATGACCGGCGAAATCACGCTGCGTGGCCGTGTGCTGCCGATTGGTGGTCTCAAGGAGAAGCTGCTTGCAGCACTGCGAGGCGGCATCAAGACCGTGATGATCCCCGAAGACAATGCCAAGGATCTCCCCGAGATTCCGGACAACGTCAAGAACGGGCTGGAGATCATTCCTGTTGCCAAGATGGGAGATGTTCTGCGTCACGCTCTGGTCCGGATGCCCGAGGCAATCACCTGGGATCCCGATGCAAAGCCTGAAGCGGCGATTGCCGCTGATGCCGGCGAAGAGGGCGGAGCGACCATCGCTCACTGATCCGCAGGCATTAGGCCTCACGCAATGAACAAACGGGCGGGAACTTTCCCGCCCGTTTGCCGTTTCAGGCCGGGCAGCGAGCATTGACCTGCACCGAATCCGCACAGGATTCGCCCGTCTCGGACTGCTTCCTTAACTTTCCCGTCCTGCAACAGCCGGTAAACTGCAAATTGCCGGTGAAAACCCTTTGTAAAACGCGGGTTTCCGGGGAGTTTGGTTGCGCGGAACCGATAGATGCGTAGGATCACCGCATCGAACGAAATGAGTCGACATAACGCCAGAAAGGGACGGAAATGAACAAGAATGAACTCGTGGCCGCTGTGGCCGAGAAATCGGGCCTGAGCAAGGGTGACGCAACCTCGGCTGTTGAAGCCGTTTTTGAAACCGTGACCGGTGAACTCAAGAATGGCGGCGACGTCCGTCTGATCGGCTTCGGCAACTTCACTGTTTCGCGTCGCGAAGCTTCGAAGGGCCGCAATCCGCAGACCGGCAAGGAAGTTGATATTCCTGCACGCAACGTGCCGAAGTTCTCGGCCGGCAAGGGTCTGAAGGACGCTTGCAACTGAGCTTCAGATTTCTGATTTCATGACGACAGGCCCGGGCAGCAATGCCCGGGCTTTTTTGTATCCCGATCTCCTGAAAAGAGGTTGGACCAGCGCCTGTGGATTGCTGCGGTCCAGCTGGAAATAATTTAAGTCAAAAGCGCTTGACGATGGAACAAAAATAGAACAATATAAAAACATAAAGGGAATTAATAGGAGTTGATCATGACCGCATTTGCCCGTGACATTGCCGCTTTTGTTTCCATGTCGCTGTTTGTGGCGTCCTTTGCTGTTCTTGCGATGGCGTTTTGATTTCAAGCAAATCCTGTAAATTTCTTGTCGCCGATGGCGGCGGCATGCAGACTGTCGGGTCTGGTCTGGCAGCGCCGTTGCTGCTGCGGGAGGCCCGGCTTGGAGATGTTCATTCCGGCCGTAATGAAGGCGGCTCGCTTGCGATGTGAACGTTTCCATTGTGCACTTGCCGCTTTCGCTTTGCCTTGAAGTTGTCTTGATGACCCGCTGTGCAGATCTCGGCCCACGCGTCTTGAAATGAAGCTGTGTCTTCGCGGTTTTTGCCTGCCTGCGCTCTGGACTTTACGGTCCGGCTCCTCACAATTGGCGTTTGAGTCTCGGGTCGCACCACCATGGTGCCGCGCCGCGGACGAGACGGCAGAGGGCATCAATGGCACGGGAAAGCAAGTCGGCGAAATTGCTGGCTAATCTGGCTGCAGGAACCCAGCAGGCACGGGAGCGCGGGAAGCAGGCTGAGGACCGTGGAGCCGGCGTTTGGCCCGGTTTTGTGCATTTGCGCGTGCATTCCGCCTATTCGCTGCTCGAAGGCGCGCTGCCGATCAAGACCCTGATCAAGCGGGCCGTTGCCGATGATCAGCCGGCGCTGGCCATTACCGACACCAACAATCTGTTCGGCGCATTGGAGTTTTCGGTCAAGGCGATGGAAGCAGGCATCCAGCCGCTCATCGGTTGCCAGCTTGATATTGACATGGAGGATGGTCAGACCGGGGAGCGCCGGTCACACCGTGATCATCTTCAAAAACTGCCCTCGATCGTTTTATACGCTGCCACACCAGCCGGTTATGACCGTTTGGTCGCGCTCGTCAGTCAGGCCTATCTCGGCGGAAACACCGAAAGCAATGACAGGACGCATATCATGCTGTCCTGGCTGCAGCAGGGAGCTGATGGCCTGATAGCGCTCACCGGCGCAGCTGGAGGCCCTGTCGATCAGGCGATCCGTGACGGCCACCCTGAGCAGGCCCGGGCGCGTCTGGACGCTCTGAGGCAAGTGTTTGGCGACCGGCTTTATCTCGAATTGCAGCGCCAGGGTGGGTATGACCGCGCCCATGAGGCCAAGATGATCGCTTTGGCCTATGACGCCGAGGTGCCACTCGTTGCCACCAACGAAGCTTTCTTTCCAACCCCAGACGATTTCGAAGCCCATGACGCGCTGATGGCGGTGGCCAACAACGCGGTGATGTCGGATGATCGCCGTCCGCGGCTGAGTGTCGACAATTGCCTCAAGTCCCGCTCGGAGATGGCGGAACTTTTTGCCGATATTCCCGAAGCGCTCGAAAACACAATCGAAATTTCACGCCGTTGCAGTGCCATCGTCGAACGCCGGGATCCGATCCTGCCGCGCTTCACCGGCGGCGGCGAGGAAGATCCGGCCGCAGCCCTTGCAGCCGAAGCCGCCGAGTTGAGACGTCAATCAATCGAAGGGCTGGAGAAAAGGCTGGCCCGCATCGGCTTGGCTGAGGGATATTCGGAAGCCGACTACCGCGAGCGGTTGAAGGTCGAGCTCGATATCATCGAGAACATGAAGTTTCCGGGCTACTTCCTGATCGTTGCCGACTTCATCAAGTGGGCCAAGGATCACGACATCCCGGTTGGTCCGGGCCGCGGTTCGGGCGCGGGCTCGCTTGTCGCCTATGCGCTGACCATCACCGATGTCGATCCCTTGCGCTTTTCTCTGCTGTTCGAACGCTTTCTCAATCCCGCCCGCGTGTCGATGCCCGACTTCGATATCGACTTCTGCCAGGATCGCCGGGAAGAGGTGATCCGCTATGTGCAGAAGAAATATGGCCGCGAACAGGTGGGGCAGATCATCACCTTCGGAAGTCTGCAGGCGCGCGCAGCGTTGCGTGACGTCGGACGGGTGCTGGAAATGCCCTATGGCCTGGTCGACCGCATCTGCAAGCTGGTGCCCAACAACCCCGCAAACCCGACGCCATTGAACAAGGCGATTGAGGAAGAGCCGCGGTTCAACGAAGAAGTCGAGAAGGAACCCGCCGTCGGCCGGCTTCTCGATATCGCCCAGAAGCTTGAAGGCCTCTATCGTCACGCCTCGACCCATGCTGCCGGTATCGTCATTGGCGACCGGCCGCTGTCGCAACTGGTGCCGATGTACCGCGATCCGCGCTCCGACATGCCGGTCACCCAGTTCAACATGAAATGGGTGGAGCAGGCGGGTCTGGTCAAGTTCGACTTTCTTGGCCTCAAAACCCTCACCGTGCTCAAGACCGCGGTCGGCTTCATCGCCAAGCGTAACATCACAATCGATCTCGAAGCCCTGCCGCTGGACGATCAGCCGACCTATGAAATGCTTTCACGCGGTGAAACGGTTGGCGTGTTCCAGGTGGAATCGGCGGGTATGCGCAAGGCGCTTATCGGCATGCGGCCCGACCGCATCGAGGACATCATCGCTCTCGTTGCGCTTTACCGTCCGGGCCCGATGGAAAACATCCCGGTCTACAATGCCCGCAAGCATGGCGAAGAGGAACTGGCCTCGATCCATCCCAAGATCGACGGTCTGCTGGCCGAAACCCAGGGCGTTATCGTTTACCAGGAACAGGTGATGCAGATCGCCCAGGTTCTGGCTGGCTACTCGCTCGGCGAAGCCGACCTTCTGCGCCGCGCCATGGGCAAGAAGATCAAGGAGGAGATGGATAAGCAGCGCGCCCGCTTCGTTGAGGGCGCAGTCGAGCGCAAGGTGTCCAAGCCGCAGGCCGACATGATCTTCGACCTGCTGGCCAAGTTTGCCAATTACGGCTTCAACAAATCCCACGCAGCAGCCTACGGCATCGTCTCGTACCAGACGGCCTATCTCAAGGCGCATTACCCGGTTGAGTTCCTCGCCGCGTCCATGACGCTCGACATGTCCAACACCGACAAGCTGGTGGATTTCCGGCAGGACGCCCGGCGGCTGGGAATTGAGGTCGTGGCGCCTTCGGTGCAGACGAGTTTCCGTCATTTCGAAACCGGCGACAACAAGATCTACTACGCGCTGGCCGCCATCAAGGGCGTTGGCGACGCCGCTGTCGAGCATATTGTCGAGGTTCGCGGTGACGCGCCCTTCGCATCGCTTGAGGATTTCTGCACCCGCATCGATCCGCGCCAGGTCAACCGCCGGGTGCTCGAAAGTCTGATCGCCGCCGGTGCTTTTGACTGCTTCGGCCACGACCGGGCCATGCTCAGCGGTGGTCTTGACCGGGTGTTGGGCTTTGCCCAGCGCGCGCAGGAAAACCGTATCAGCGGCCAGAGTGACATGTTTGGCAGCGGCAGTGGGACCGGAGAGGCGGAGACCATCCAGTTGCCGGCCGCAATGCCGTGGTTGCCGGCGGAAAAACTGCATCGCGAATACCAGGCGCTCGGCTTCTACCTCTCGGCTCATCCGCTTGATTCCTATAATGATCTGCTGGCCAAGATGCGGGTGCAAACCTGGGCGGATTTCTCGGTCTCGGTGAAGGCGGGGGCTACTGCCGGGCGGCTCGCAGGCACTGTGACCAGCAAGCAGGAGCGCAAGACCCGCACCGGCAACAAGATGGGCATTGTGGCTTTCTCCGACAGCTCCGGTCAGTATGAGGCGGTGCTGTTTTCCGAAGGTCTTGCGCTTTACCGCGAGTTGCTTGAGCCGGGCAAATCCATCGTCATAACGGTTACCGCCGAGGAACGCCCCGAGGGAATCGGGTTGCGCATCCAGACTGCAGACTCGCTTGAGGACCGCGCGGCGCGGGGCCAGTCTGCGCTGAGAGTCTATATGCGCGATGCCAAGCCGCTCGGTTCGGTCTCGACCCATCTGAAATCACGCGGGGAGGGGCAGGTCTCCTTCGTCATGATCAAGGATGATGGCCGTCGCGAGATCGAGGTCACATTGCCGGATCGCTACAAGATCTCGCCGCAACTCGCCTCGGCGCTCAAGGCGGCGCCCGGCGTTCTCGACGTGGAGCTCGTCTAAAGCCCCTGCTCGCAGATGGCTGTGAGTTCAATCCTCGTCCGCCTGGCGCGTCTTGCGCGAGGTTCCGAAGGTATAGCCGGTCTCGACGATGTCGCGTCCGAATTTCTGCCGTACCTTGTCGATGGCGCTTTCCGCCACCGCCCGGCGTGCGGCGGCCGGATCGACCAGATCCGGCGGATCGGCGCGGCTCGCATCGGTGAGATCGGTGACACCGATGCCAATCAGCCGGAACCGGTCGGCGCCCAGTTCGCGCTGGAGCAGATGCATCCCGGTGCGGAAGATCCGGTCCGCCAGCACCGTCGGATCCTCCAGCTTGAAGTTGCGTGTCCGGCTCTTGAAGTCGGCGGTCTTGAGCTTGAGCACCACCGTCTGGCCGGCAATGCCCGAGGCCTTGAGCCGCGCTGACACCTTTTCCGAAAGACGCCGCAGCACCGGCACCAGATCCTTTGCTTCCGATAGATCGCTGTTGAAGGTGGTTTCCGCAGACACGCTCTTGGCGCCTTCATTGGCGTGAACCGTGCGGTCGTCCTCGCCCCGCGCCAGATGGTAGAGCCGCTTGCCCATGACGCCGTATTTGCGCATCAGCACTGTCTGTTCCATGCCCTGCAATTGCCCGATGGTGCGAATGCCGTCGCGCGCCAGGGTTTCGGTGAAGGCCTTGCCGACACCCCAGATCAGGGACACCGGACGAGGTTTGAGAAATTCCAGCGCTTCTTCTCTGCCGATCACCGAATAACCACGCGGCTTGTCGAGATCGGAGGCAACCTTTGCCAGAAACTTGCAATAGGAAAGCCCGACCGAAAGGCTGATGCCGATCTCGGCTTCGACCCGTGCCGCAAAGCGTGCCAGCGTTCGCGCCGACGATTCCTTGTGCAGTTTTTCCGTCCCTGCCAGATCGAGAAAGGCCTCGTCGATCGAGATCGGCTGCACCAGCGGTGTCAGTTCTTCCATCAGTTGCCGGACCTGGCGCCCGACACGGACATATTTCTCCATGTCGGGCTTGATCACGATTGCATCCGGGCAGGCGTCCAGCGCCTTGAACATGGGCATTGCCGAGCGCACGCCATGAATGCGCGCGATATAGCAGCAGGTCGACACCACTCCGCGTTTTCCGCCGCCAATGATCACCGGCTTGTCAGCCAGCTCCGGATTGTCGCGTTTTTCAACCGTCGCGTAAAACGCGTCACAATCCACATGCGCCAGCGAAAGGTTGTCAATTTCGGCATGGCGGATGATGCGCGGGCTGCCGCATTTCAAGCAGCGCCGTCCGGCGCCGGCCGGCGTCAGGCAATCGCGGCAAAAGCCGGGAACCGAATCTGAAGCAGGTGGCACTTGTGACATCGATTCGCGCATGAGAACAAAGGTTGAACATTTGCAGATTACGCAATAATCTTCAGACTCACAAGTCTGCCCGAAAAGCCGGAGACCGCACCACGTGACCCTTGTTATTCGCCCCCTTACGACCGATCTCTGGCCATCGCTCGAAACCCTGTTTGGTCCGCAGGGCGCCTGTTACGGCTGCTGGTGCACCTATTTCCGTCTGGCGCCAAAACAGCGAGAGGCCTTGAGCGCGGACGGGAAGAAGCAGGTGCTCAAGCACGCCGCGGAGGCATCGCTGCCGCCGGGCCTGATCGCATTCGATGACGGCACGCCAGTGGGCTGGGTGCAGGTCACGCCGCGCGCGCATGTGCCGCGCTGGAACACCGACCGCACCGTGTCCCGGCCGCTGGATGGCGACGATCCGTCAGACCCCGGTCTGTGGGCGATATCCTGCTTCTTCATCCAGTCGAAGCGTCGCGGGCAGGGGATCAGCCATGCCCTGCTTGAGGCAGCCGTCACCCATGCCGGCAACAATGGCGCCCGGATCATCGAAGCCTGTCCCATGCTCAAGGCCAAGCAGTCCAAGTCTACAAGTCTTTTCGTTGGATCGGTTTCGGTTTTTGAAAAAGCCGGCTTCGAGACAGTCATCGAACGCAAACCCGGTCGTCCGCTGATGCGCCAAGTGCTGGCGTGAAGAGCTTTGCAGGTTGCAGCGGGTTTGGTGCTGGTCTCGTCAGTCCGGGGGCGCGCCAATATGGGTTTTGATCAGCGCTTCGGCATGCGCCCAGTCGGTGGCGATGTCGACGCCGTCGCCGGGATGCGGAGCCAAGGCGCGAAACGTCTCATTGGCCATCAGGTTGACCAGCAGGGTTTGGGGAACATGTGTGCGCACAGATTGCAGATTGACGAAAATATCGTCGATGAACACCACCGGATGCGGGCGGTCCCCATGCAGCGCCAGAACGGCTGGCCCTTTCGGAGACTCCGTCGCGATCATCGGATAGTCAAATCCGTGCCGCGAGAGCAGGCGTCTGCGCACATCGCGATGACGCGGCGGCATCGCGGTGAGGAAAATGATGTCGGCATGCGCGGACAACCGGCCAAGGCTGTTGGCAGCTTCATTAACAGGTGTCTGCCAGTCATCGTGGCTCTCGAAGAAGGCTTCGAGCAGCTGGCTGACATCATCGTCCGGCGTCCTGCTTCCGTCAGTGCGTTTGAACACATTGCCATGCAGACGAAACGATGTGGCCCGCAATTCGTAGCCCCGGTCGGTCAGGAATGCCTCGAACGGCGTGATGAATTCCAGCACGACCTCATCGATATCGCAGACAATCAGCGGTCGCTCGCTCAGGCGCAACTCGTCGTGTTCGGCATCAGGGATCAGCATCATCCCGCCTCGCTGGCGCCGCCAAGCGCCTGGAAGGCGCGGGAAATCGTTTCAGGCCTTGTGTTGGTCGCCGCACAGAAATCCAGCAACGTCGGTTCATGGCTCATCAGAAATCCGAGTACACCGGCGAGAAATCCCGGCTCTTTTGCGGCCTCGCGCAAGCTGGAAGCCTCCAGGCCGGTCAGCGTTAGGAACCGGCCCAACAGTTCGGGCTCTCCCGCAAGCCAGACCAGCACGGCAATCGCTGTGTCTTCTGCATCCGCCATGGCTGATTCATCCTTCCTGAATTTCATGCGACGTATTCGAAGTGACCGATTACCACTTTTTCAACCTAATGGAACTAAGGTGACTGCGTTGGCCGGCTCTGCGGATGCTATTTTCCGCATGCCGGGACAGCCGAAAGCCGGTGACTATGGTCGCCTGCGCACGGTGACAACAGGATCTGGCAGGCGGATGGTCTGCCTGGATCGGCAATGGGGTCGGATATGACAAAGCAGGTTATGATTGTTGAGGACAATGAACTCAACATGAAACTCTTCCGGGACCTGATCGAGGCGTCAGGTTACAAGACGATCCAGACCCGCAACGGTTTGGAAGCAATGGATCTTGCCCGCAAGCACCGTCCGGATCTCATCTTGATGGACATCCAGCTGCCGGAAGTCTCGGGCCTGGAAGTCACAAAATGGCTCAAGCAGGATGATGATCTCCACGTCATCCCGATCATTGCCGTCACCGCCTTTGCGATGAAGGGCGATGAAGAGCGCATCCGCCAGGGGGGATGCGAAGCTTACATCTCCAAGCCCATCTCGGTGCCCAAATTCATAGAAACCATCAAGACCTATCTCGGTGACGCGTGAGACTGGAGAACTGACATGACCGCGCGCATCCTGGTGGTTGACGATATTCCGGCCAATGTGAAGCTTCTCGAAGCTCGCCTGCTCGCCGAATATTTCGAGGTGTTGACCGCCGCCGACGGCATGACCGCGCTCTCGATTTGCGACCAGACGCCGGTTGATCTGATTCTGCTCGACATCATGATGCCCGGCATCGATGGCTTTGAGGTCTGTGAAAGGCTCAAGACCAATCCCCGGACGGCCCATATTCCCGTCGTCATGGTGACGGCGCTTGATCAGCCTGCCGACCGGGTTCGCGGACTCAAGGCCGGAGCTGATGATTTTCTGACCAAGCCGGTCAATGACCTGCAGCTGATGACCCGGGTCAAGAGCCTGATCCGGTTCAAGGCGCTGAGCGACGAATTGCGGCTGCGGGCAGAGACCGCACGGGGCATGGGACTGGAAGCGCTTCTCTCGCCCCACCAGGGCAAGCTGGAAGATCCTGGGATGGTGCTGCTGGTAGAGAGCCGCGCCAACACTCAGGAGCGCATGTCGCGGGCGCTCGGCGGCGTCGCCGAGATCACCGCGATCGCCGATCCGCAGGCAGCCCTTTTCGAGGCCGCGGACAAACCTTACGAACTGGTCATCGTGTCTTCGTCACTCGAAGACTATGATCCGCTGCGGCTGTGTTCGCAGTTGCGCTCGCTCGAGCGAACCCGCTTCATTCCGATGCTGGTGGTGGCCGAGCAGGGTGAGGAACAACTGGTGATCCGCGCGCTCGAGCTCGGCGTCAATGATTACCTGCTGCGGCCGCTCGATCCCAATGAGCTGCTGGCACGCAGCGTGACCCAGATCCGCCGCAAACGCTATTCGGACAAGTTGCGCGCAAGTCTCTCCGAATCGGTGGAATTTGCCGTCACGGATGCGCTCACCGGCCTTAACAACCGCCGCTATCTCGACACCCATCTGGCAACGCTGGTGGATCGGTCAAACCGGCGTGGGCGGCCCTTGTCGGTGCTGATCACCGATATTGATCATTTCAAGTTCATCAACGACACGCATGGCCATGAGGGCGGCGATGACGTTCTGCGTGATTTTGCCCGGCGGGTGCGTGGAGCGGTTCGCGGTGCTGACCTTGCCTGCCGGTATGGCGGAGAGGAATTTGTCGTGGTGATGCCCGACACCACCGCGGACATTGCGGCACAGGTGGCTGAACGGTTGCGCGAGGCAGTGGCCGCCGCGCCGTTCAAGATATCGGCAACCGGGGCTGCTGCGACAGTAACCACCTCGGTGGGTATTGCAACGCTTGAGGCGGATGGAGAAGGCGCTGATGCGTTGCTTCGCCGGGCAGACAAGGCGCTGTATCAGGCCAAGAACAATGGCCGCAACAGGGTTGTTGGGCAAGCTGCCTGAAAATTATCACAGCACTGTTCTGAAAGTTGTTCTGGCAAATAAAACTGCCTGAACAGTTTTCCGGCGTATCTTTTTGCAGTTTATGATTAGTTAAAATTGAATCTATTATTAACCACTACCGGCAACATGTTGCGGTGAATCTTAAGAAACTATTGATTTTTTCCCCGGTCTTGTCAATTAGTACACTCAGATGTAGCGTTATGGGACTGTCTAGACGATGGTGCGTACCGCTATAGACAATATCCAATACCCCATGATGTTCAGGTCCGCCGCATCTCCTGGGTCGTGGGGTGGCCGATTGAGATCAAGCGCACAAGTGGTATCCTCGTTCCACGCCTTTGTTTCGATCGGCCCTTGATACGAAAAAACCCGCTTCCGGAAGGAGGCGGGTTTTTTTGTCTGCCGTCAAGATCCTGCAACAAGGCAGGAAGGTAAGCCGGATTACTTGATCTTGGCTTCCTTGAATTCAACGTGCTTCTTGGCAATCGGGTCGTACTTGGTCTTCACCATCTTGTCGGTGAATGTACGGCTGTTCTTCTTGGTAACGTAGAAAAAACCGGTGTCGGCAGTCGACAGGAGCTTGATCTTGATTGTGGTCGCCTTGGCCATGGTGTCTTGCCTTCTTCAAAAATGAAGCCGCGGACAGC